>Ga0169931_10003601_pt1 | contig 24499 bp, 27 predicted proteins | sample Kivu_15m_20L_FD_129675 | JGI IMG/M metagenome (GOLD analysis project Ga0169931, IMG submission 129675) | Freshwater microbial communities from Lake Kivu, Western Province, Rwanda to study Microbial Dark Matter (Phase II) - Kivu_15m_20L... | ecosystem: Environmental > Aquatic > Freshwater > Lake...
GATACTTATGTTAAACTTAATCTTAAAAAAAATGAGTGGTCTCTTGAAGATTTTCTCAGCATGTTAGGTATAGACGAAGTTGTAGAAAAGAAATACAAAAAGGAGATGAAAGTTGAATCGACTTCAACTCCAAGTATTGTTGAAAGTGTTGTTATTCCTGACGATAAAAAGCAAGTTAAATCAGCACTATCTAAACCTAAGGTTAAAAAGGATATTGCCCCAAAAGATTTAACTAAAAAGTTAACTCCTAATCCTTCTTCAAAAAAAGAAGTATCTAAAAAATCTGTAAAGAAAGAGTCCAAACCTAAGGTTGTAACTACAAAAAAGATTTTAGTTACGCCTAAATCAAAAGCAGTTAAAACTCCAAATGCAGAAGTGGTCAATAAAATCAGACCTAAAAAGGTAGAGTATTTGATTAAAAACAAATCGCTCATTATAGAGCTTGAAAACCTTAAACCTGTTAATATAGCTTTCAAGTATAGAAAAGAAAGGATAGATGCAGAAAGAGGTTCAATATATCTATACATTACACATTCTGGAAATAGAGTGAGGTTCATACCTTCTAAATGTAGTGGTCTTTCTCAAGATATTATGGATGTTTCATCTAAACTTCTTAATGGGAAGAATGAAAGATTCTCAGAAATTGATATGAGAATAGACTCAATCGTAGAAGAATGTAGAGGTATTTTCAAAGATATAGATGCTAAATATAAGAAGTCCCCTTCGAAATATGTTAGCAGAATGGAACTTGAAAATGTCAGAAAGAGAATAATGGCATAAACAAAAAAGGAGGCTCGAAAGCCTCCTTTTGTTTTTATAGCTAATCTTAAAGATTAAACCAAAGACTTACCACCAAGAGATACTACGAATGTGTAGTACATAGTTTGTGGAAGCTGACCTGCTTCAACAAGAGCATAACGGCTCTTAACTGCAATCTTTGGTGACATTGTTCCTTCAGAAATTGTCTGAATTGGCTCTGCCATCAAATAAGGCATGAATTTCAAGCCTGGCTCTTCGTCTGTACCTTTGCGACCTACGAGAACGCGTGTATCTGTCCATTCCATGTTAGGGTCAACATAAACTGTCATACCTGCAAGTGTTCCGATAGGATACAATGAACCATTGTTTTGGTTGATTGTATTTGCCATAGGAGCAAATGTAAATTGTGCAACATCTGCAAGTGCAGTAGCAACCTGTGCGTTTGTTACAACAAAGTTTGCAGGGCCACGACGACCACGTGAAGCGATAATATTACCAGCTGCAAGAATCTTAGAAACTACACGGCGTTGAACTGTCGATAAGTTCTCAAACAATGTAGAAGCTGCGCCTGCAAGGTCAAAACCATTAACAGCTAATGTAGATGTTGTTCCGTCTTTCAACAAGTATGCAGATGAAGTTCCATCAGAAGTTGAGTCCAAACGGAAGTTAAGAGTCTCACCCATAACTTGATAGAATTCATAGTTGTTTGACCAACCAAGAGCAAATGCACGGCTCAAGATGTGCTTGTTGATAGATTGTGAAATCTCATTAACAAGTGCATTCTCAACCATTGCAACAACATCGATACCATACTGACGATTCAAGTCTTGAATTTGCTCAGTTGTGATAGATGCTGCAACTTGGTAAGTTGTTGCTTCTACGAACTTTGTATATGCTTTCAAGCCCATAACACGATAGTAGGTTGATTCACCAGTTCCACGAGACATTGATTCATATTCTTGTGAACCATTAATCAAGTCACCTGACCAGTTATCAGCATCAGTTGCACCTGCACCAGAGAAACCATGAATATGGTTTTCGAGAGCATTTACCAATTCTGCATTACCTGTACAAGCCGCTTGCAAGTTTGTTGCAAGAGAAGGAACAGTCGAATTATTAGTTGTGATAACTGCTGTTGTTGGGGAAAATACATCAGAGATAGTTACTGTATCATCTGCTGTAACAGCTGCGCCTGTTCCATCTACTGTATATGTTCCGATAACACGGAAGATAGGATAACCAGTAATGCGAGATTTACCAACAAATGTTAATTTAACTGCATAACCTGCATCCAAGTCAGTTCCATCACCAGGAGCATCTAATCCCCAGTAAGTAGTACCAACAACATAAGCTGCATCAGGGTTACCTGTAAGACCAGCGTTGATTGTTATAACTTCTGGCTTAGTAGCGCTATCTACTTTACCACCAGCATATACATAATCAAGATATGTAAGAACACCAGCAGGGCCTGACATAGGAATAACATTAACGATTTCAAAACCAATTGTCTTCGCTGCTACTTGAATAGCCAAAGGAAGAAGTGATGGGAATTTATCACCTGAACCAGTTGTACCTGTGTAAAAACCAGATGCTCCTGTACCAAGTGTGTTGCCTGTTGCAACACTACCCATACCAGGTGTTGCACCAAGAGTTTGATATGCCGCTGATTCATTCAATGTATGATAGTGGCAATATTTAGAAAGCCAGTTAAGCTTTTCTCTATCCTTAATACCTGTTTGTGACTCAATAATAGGAGCCCAGGTTTCGTGGATTTTTGCTTCGTTTAAAACTTGCATGTTATTTGCTTTATTTTTTTGTTTTAGGCTTATCGGTTAAAACGACTTGCCAATTGATTTGCGATATTGTTTACGAAATCATTATCATAACCCAAATCGCTATTCGTGAAACCACCTTTCATATTAGAATTTGATTCATTAAGAGAAGTAGTTCTGCCTTTTGCTGACTCTAATCCTCTTGTTGACCAGAAGTTTCTAATTTGATATGGTGTATCCAAACGATACATTTTAGATTGTGCAACAATACGATTCTTCTCATCAGTTGTCAATGACTCCCAAATTGGAGAATATTCTACTGGCATTTCCTGAATCCACTTAGGGAGATTGGAATTGTCATTAGAAAGTGCAGTGTTCCAAATTCTAATTACATCGCTTTCGCCAAACCAAACACCTTCATTCAATGCATTAACGACTTTTTGTTTTTCAGTCTCATCAAGTGCAAGGAAATCATTTTGTTTCGCTTCGCTAAGTATAGACATAAATTGATAGTTATTCTTTTTCGCTACGCTTTCCACTTTTTGTTTTCTAATGGATTCGAGAATAGCATCAATTCTGTCGCCGATTGGTTTAACCTCGCCGTTTGAATTATACAATGTAGCTTCATTTGAAGATTCATTAATAGATTCATTAACAGGGTTACCAATATTTTTCTGTGTAGTTACATTTTCAGCAACATATTCTGTATAACGGATTGCGTTATCCAAATGCTCTGAAATATAGTCACTATGCTTAATTGAATTATCGAGGTTTTCTGCAAGATAATCTGCATACTTCTGTGTTTTATCTACATTTTCTGCGATATAATCTGCGTATTGTAAACCTGTATCCAATTTTTCAGCCAAATAATTTGAATAGTTGATGTTCTTATCCAAATTCTCTGCTAAATAATTAGTATAGCTTTGTGTCTTATTAACGTTTTCTGCCAAATAGTTGGAATAATGTAGACTCTTGTCTAAGTTTTCAGCAACATATTCGGAATATCTAATCGCTTCGTTGATTTTCTTAGCTTGAGATTCAACTTCTTCGCCAACGTGCTCAGTATATTGAATACTCCTGTCCAAGTTTTCAGCCAAGTAATTAGTATAAGTTTGTGTTTTGTGAACATGCTCTGCAATGTGCTCAGAATAATCGATTGAATCATTAAGACTCTCTGCGATATAATTTGAGTAATTGCGAATGTTTTCGGTATTCTCCGCAAGATAGTTCGAATAATCGATGACTTGGTCGAGTTTTTCTGCCAAATAATTAACATATTTGGTCATACGCTCGAACTCTCTAATGAAACTATCAGAATTAGAAGTTGTTACTTCTTCTGTTTTCATTTCATCAAGACGTTTTGAAAAACGCTCGAACTCTTTGCGGATCTCCTTTGAATAGTCATTCAAGACTTCTTCGGTTACATAACGTGTCTGATCCATTTTAGAGGGTTGATTTTTATCTTGCGGGTCGAAAACATCAATAGCATCTTCGACACTTGCATATTTTGAACTCATATCATATATCTTAACTGAATCGCTATTGGAAAATCCAAGTGATTCATTCAATCTTGTTAACTGTGCATTAGCAAAACCAGGGTCTGCAACTAAATCGTATGTAAAAATTCTTTTAATCTTTACAGATTTGTCTGATTCTACAACACCAGCTGCTCTTGAAGATATAGAAAGCTGAACTCCATCATCAATCAAAGCGCGGGCATCTCTACCTTTGGATGTAGAAAGCAAACGAACTTTACCTACAACTTGACGATTATCTTTATCATACTCCAAACCTTCAATAAGGTGTGATGCTTCAGAAAGTCTAACTTCAAAATCTTGAGGGTGGTCTAATTGACCAGTCAAATTTCCAAGTTTGATTTTCTCATTAAGATAATCTAAATGCGGAAGATACTCTCTTTCCTCATAGATTCTCTTATTATTATTCTCTACACCAAACTGACAAAAGACTCCTTCCAATACATAATTCTTATCAGAGGACTCTTTAACTTTAAGTTTGTGATTACTGTTCTCTAATATGAGAACTACTTTTTGACCATCGAGTGTCATATCCATATGACCCTGTGAGTAATTTTACAAAAAAAGAAAAATCTTAAAAGATTATCCTTTCTTATTTAATTACTATATATGATAGTATATTTACTTTTTTTTGAAAAAAAATGGGGTTTGGGGGGTTTTTTGAAAAAAATGCGTATTTTTTTACGCATATTTTTGTTTTTAGGTCTTATTTGGGTCAAAATTGCTCAAAAATAAAGCAACTTCTTTTTCTCTTCTTTTTCTCAGCCCTTTTTCTGTATTAGTCCCTGCGTTAATTTTTTCAGTTTTCCAAACCTCAGTTGCTTCTTTGTATTTTCTTTCATTAATCAATTTAGCGGTTTGGGATTTTCTAAATCCTGACTTTCCACCATTATAAGCAAAAGAAACACAAGCGGCATACATATCTAAAGTCATAGGAACATTGATAGATTTCTTTATAGAATTTTCACAAGCTATCAAATCTTTCCTGTATAAAGACTCTGCCTCTTGGATTGTAATTTTTTCGCCCATTTGGAGTTTGTTTGATAACATATGCCCATATCCAATTGCCCAATGTACAGTATCCCAAAATGGTTCTAATTGAACTTTCCCTTCAAGTCCTCTGATAAAGTCTATATTCTTATCTGTTAAATACCACTTTGTTTTATCAAGTAATACCCCAGAAACTTCTTTAGGTATTTCCTGAGTAATTGGCTCTTGACTCCAAGTAGATACAATAGCAAAATTTATATAGGGAAGAGCATCATGAAGTTCTTTTACGAAACCATTTAGTTTTTCTATATCTTCTTTAGAATTTACAATTGCATCTGAAATTTCAACATATTCTAATGATTGTAAGGTAAGATTACCCGTTTTATCTTTTAATTTAGCGACATTAATAGTTATTCTTACTTGACCAGAAACATTCATTATAGCTGAACCATCTTTAATAAGGTCATTTTGAATAGCCTTAGACATTTCATTTGGAAATCCTTTTGTAAGCATTTCTTTAAGAAATTCAAATGGTATAAATAGTTTTATCTTTTTTTCTATCCCTGAATTGCTTTCTAAAATTAAATGTCTCATAAATTCTTAAATTTTTTCTAATTCTATATATCTATAACTTCCTTAGAAAAATGCTTATGTTTTTCCCAATCTTCTTTTATTCTACAAGGAAATTTATAATTATGTCCCCATTTTTCTTCTATGTTCTTAAGGCTTAGTCTTTTTTCATATAATTTTCTTCTATCTTCCAATCTTTCCATTCCACCGATGTTTTTACAATGGAGTAGTTTCAAGCTTGGGTATTTATCATAAACAATTGAACCGCTTGGAAAACAAGCGTGACACCCATGCTTATAGTTGATTTCATCAATAAGCTTTGGGTCAAATATAGGAGTCTTATCATACCAAGTATCTCTAATTCCTTTTGTTATTTGCTTCCAAATTGGAGCATCTATATTCGGCATTTCATCAGACCACATGGAATATCCTGTGGTCTGAGGTATGCTTATATTTTTTCTTTTACAAGACTCTAAAAATAATTCTAAATTCTCATGATAAACAAATTCGTCTAAATCAAGAACACAGACCCAATCATAATCTTTGAATTCTTTCCAAACATTATTCTTAATGTCTATGTAAACATCATCTCTTATTTGACCATCTGTTTTATAGACTCTTCTTTCAACAAGAGGATGAGAATCACAAATATCAGCTGTTCTATCATCTGATTCATTATCATATACTATAATCTTACTGCATATTCTTTCATAATGCTTTAAGAAAACAGGTAAAAGCTCTTCTTCATTCCAAGCTATGGTTATGCAAACCATGTTCATGGCATTCTGCCTACATGCTTAATGATAATATCCTTTACAAATTCATCAACTGAAACTTCATCTCTAATAAGATTCTCCCAGCACTCCTTAAACAAAAAAGGAACTGGATGGATTCCTATGTTAATCCATATACCAGAACACATATTTTCTTCATCTTCTGCTTCTACACAAGAACCAACTGTATGGTCAATTCCAGAAGCAAGAAGAAACACAAGTACCATATCCATAGCCTTGGCGATTTGAACAAATGTTCCTTCTTCTGTATCTCCTTCTTCTGAAATAAATTTCGCAGCGTGAATAACAGAAAGAACATAATCATCTAAGTCTATGTTTTCTTCTATGAGCAAATGCTCAGCTTCTTCTAAATCTATTTCAAATGATTCCATTCCTTTCAAATTAACTAAAAGGATTGGGGTGTCTTCGTCATCATGAATTCTTTCAAATGAAGAATTTTCCCATTTGTGCTTAAAAGCATCCATTATATACTCACTTACATCTACTTTCATTGTCCTACTCTCCATGTTATATTATCTATTATATGGTCTCTGTTGGGAACATCGTTTGAAATATGGTAAATCCAATTTGTTTGATGTTCTAAGTTAGAAGGATACATATAATTCCACGTTTCGTCAATAAAGCTAACAAAGGGATTATCTAAATTTGGACTTATGCATCTGGAGGCATAATTAAAAAGAGCTTGCTCATAAATTGGATTGAATCTATCATAATTCAATTCAGGCATGATTGCTCTAACCAAATGACACAGTCTTCTCATGATAGGTACTTTTGCAAGCATGAGTCCAGTGTTAAAATATATATCGGGTTTTTCGACTATTTCCAGCATTTGTCTTTGTTGATTTATTCTCAACAAATTATACATATGCTGATTTAATGTATTTGGATAATTTCCAATTCTTTCATTTCCATTTTGAACTGCTACAATCTTATCTTCTTGAATTAATTCAAAAGGATTGGGAGCATCACTTCTAATAATACAATCTGCATCAAGAAACATCATTTCATCATAACCATAAGCAAGTAAATCTAATATTGCTTTATTGAAAGTTACTCCAAAATAATCTCCATAGTATTTAGTAGAAAATGCGAAAAATTCTGCACCCCATCTATTTGAGGCATCAATCATAGACTGTCTTGAATTTTCTCTTTGAAAATTATTTATATCTATTGTTATAAGAACTCTTCTCATCTCATTCTCCAATCATAATCATTGATTGTGTGTTTTCTAACCCAAAAGTTAAAACCTGTAAAATGCCAAACATAATCTGTCATTCTTGGTTCTTCTATGAGAGGTTCTAACCTGTTCCAAGTTTCTTCAGTTAAGTGTAAATCATCAAATCTATATGCTTGAAGAACATAATTAAAGAGGGCTTGTTCATAGTGGGCTGAATAAGCATAAGCCGAACGTTCAGGTGTTAGAGGTAAAGCATTTTCTATTGCTTTGAAAATAGTTTTGTGTCTTTTGATGTTTATTATGAAAAATCCAGAATTAAAGAAATTATCTAAGAATCTTTCTCTCGATACTCCCCATCTGAATTGTTCTTCAAGAACATGCCAATATTGTTCTTGAACTTGTCCTTTAACTACTTTCCACATCTCACTATTGTGGTCATGATTCTGTGGATGAATATCTAAAACAGCAACAAACTTTTGGGAATCTGTAAAAACTTCAAATGGACTTGGAGCATCAATATGAATAAGCATATCTGAGTCAAAATAAACAGCTCTCTCATATCCTTCTATTTTATCAAAAGAACAAACTTTTGCAAATGAAGGGTAAAGCGACTTGTCGAATAAAGTTCTGATTTCTAAGAAATCACAACCCCATCTATCCGCCGCTGATGAAAGGGACTGTCTGGCATTATCAGACATGTGTCCATTTATATTAACTGTCCAAACTAAGTTTTTGCTCATGTGGATTAAATATGAATACCTAAAAGCTTTTCAACTCTAACATGTCTAAATTCTTTTGAAAGGGCTTCGTAAGTATAGCCATCTGAGAAGAATCCACCTTCAGATACCCAACCTACTTTTTCAATAGCTTCTCTTTTTACAACAACTTGTAAAGTATCTATTCCACCAACAACAATTGGCCATCCTTGTAGAATTTGAGGAGGTTGACCTACCCATGCTTGAAGAGGCCCCATGTGAACAATTTGACAAACTGCAAATCCTATTTCAGGCCCAGTACCTTCAAGAGCACTTACCATTTCTTCCAAGAATTCTGGGAATATGATATTATCATCATCTAAAAAAGCAAAGTATTTACCTTTAAGCCAAGGCATCGCTAATTTTCTTACGGATGCTCCATAATCAGCATTATTTTCTTCTAATTCAAAAAACTTTCTTTTTGGATTATTTTTTGAAGTTTCTGTGAAATATTCTTTTAGTTTTGGGTCTGGGCCATCAGAAACAATAATATGTTCCCAATCTGAAAATGACTGCCAATCTACGCAAGTCATACAACGGCTAAGCATCTTGATGCCTCTATTCCAAGTAGGAGTCAAAACGCTAATTGTTGGGTTTTTTGTTTTCATTTGAAAATCTCTCTTATGGTTTTATTCCCATTATAGGATTATCTTCGATTAAAGTTCAACCCTGATTGTATTAATTTTTTAGCCCCTTTATTTATTGTTTCTTCGCTTATTGCATTTTTAATAGATTTTCCAACCGCTGATGCTACTTTTACATTTGTTGCTCTACTTGCATAACCCCATGCAGTTCTCCAACCATCGAGTGAAATAAAATTATCAGGAAAACCTTGTAATCTATATAATTCCAAGCTCGTTAATCTTCTAAGTCCTTTGTGATTACACCTTTGTCCGTTTGGAAGAAACTCAGGTGCTTTCTCTGGTTGACATATAATATTCTTATCCCATCCTTTTCCACCATAGATAATTGAATAAGCTTCTGCTTCTAAATCTAATATCTGAGAACTGAATTTATATCCTAATTTTTTATTTTTTTCATCGTATTCTTCTAAAAAATTAAAATGCTTTTCGCTAATATAATATTTGTCTTCTGGGTTATAATCCACAATATCTTTTAATTTCCAAGTTCTTTTTTGAGGTCTTGGCCATTGAAATTCTATAGCCGAAATAGGATTATCAAATGCCACAAACCAAGTTCTTGTTCTTCTTTGTGGAACTCCATAATTCAGAGCATCGAGAATAGCTGGATTTACATTATAATAACCCGTTGCTTCTTGTATTGTTCTAAGAACAACAGCAACAGTTTTTTCAAAACCTTCTTCTCTTAAAGTTGTTTTGCTTTCTATAAGAATTGCCTTTGGTTGTATTTTATTGATGATATTGATAAGTCTATGATAATCTGTATCGTGAAGTTCGTCTAAAGATATTTTACCCTCTTGAATAAGTGGAATTTGTTGAATGTCCAAAGAAGAAATTAAAACATCAGCTTTTGGAAAATCACCCTTTATCCATTCAGGATGAACATAAGGAACCGTTCCAAAATTAGTTGTATAAATATTTGACCATTTCTTTTTTTGACTTTCAAGAGAAAAAATACATCTACCCCCTTCATTCATTAAACCAAGAGTAGCCCCGCCTATATTACAATAAACATCAGCAAATGTAAATTCAAATTCTTTTCTTTGTGGGAATGGTATGTCATAATCTATTAAAGAATTGTCTTGAATGCAATCTTCAATGATTTTTCTTATTCTTGGTTTTAATCTAATAGAATTAAATTCTTTGTAAAATTCTTCAAACCCCAATACAGATTCAATCTCACCTATTCTGTTTAATAGATGAGTGAATGTAGCTTTTTCATTGCTAATTCTTCTCCCTTTTTTTAGTTTTCCTATTTCTTCTGAGGAGAATGTGTCTATACTTAAATACGATAGGAGTTCTCTTAGTGAATACAAGTTACCACCGAGGTTGTTCAAGAGGACATTTTGAAGTGGTTAGTCTTGCTTTTGCTTTTATAAAACATCCACAAGCACTGCATTTTTCTTTCTCAGCATCTCTAAATTCGCATGAATTACAAATAGAAACCCGTTGTAAATAAAGAGGATTATCTTCAGACAGAATATCAAAACTTGAAACATCTGATGGTTCTGCATTTGATTCTGATTTTCCTGTTAATGTATTTATAGCATTAACAAAAATGTTCTTTTTTCTTTTTGAGCAATTACAACCCATAAATATAAAATCCTGTAGTTATTGGTATTACTTTCCTATTTTTTGCCATCTGTTCATAGTAGTATCGTAAATAAACTGAGCAACTGAGTCATCATTTATGACATGGTTTAATCCATCTACCATTCTAATTCTTTCAGATGCAGAACCTGCTACACCATCTTCGTGGCTAAATGTCATAGTTTGACCTGTTTGATTCGATACATATAAGATTTGACCATCTGAACCTGCGGATATTCCCACAACAGTCACTGACCCTATCGGAGCTCCACTAATAACAGCGTATGTATTTGATATTGAAGTAATGGTAACCGATGTTGAAGAAATAACTTGACCCCCAATAGTTATAGCTGAAGAAGGGCCTTGGTTACCTTGAACTCCTATTATACCTTGAACACCTTGCGTACCTTGAGTTCCCGTTGAACCAGATGTACCATCAGTTCCTTGGTTACCTTGGTCACCTGTTAATCCAGTCAAACCTTGATTTCCTTGAGTTCCGAGTGTTCCATCTGTTCCTTGACGACCTTGATTGCCTTGATTTCCAACTAAACCAGTTAGGCCATCAGTTCCTTGGTTACCTTGGTCACCTGTTAATCCAGTCAAACCTTGATTTCCTTGAGTTCCAAGTGTTCCATCGGTTCCTTGACGACCTTGGTTGCCTTGATTTCCAACTAAACCAGTTGGCCCTATATCTCCTTGGTTACCTTGATTACCGACCAAACCAGTTGGGCCATCAGTTCCTTGGTTACCTTGGTCACCTGTTAATCCAGTCAAACCTTGATTTCCTTGAGTTCCGAGTGTTCCATCTGTTCCTTGACGACCTTGATTGCCTTGATTTCCAGGGTCGCCTGTTACCCCATTCGTTCCTTGATTACCCTGATTACCTTGATTACCAACTAAACCTACTGGCCCATCAGTTCCTTGGTTGCCTTGATTACCAACCAAGCCAGTTGTACCCTGATTTCCTTGATTACCAACCAAACCAGTTGAACCTTGGTTACCTTGATTTCCAACCAAACCAGTTGGGCCGTCAGTTCCTTGATTACCTTGAAATCCTTTACTACCAAGAGTTCCTTGGTTACCTTGATTACCTTGATTTCCAACCAAACCAGTAGAGCCTTGATTTCCTTGAGTTCCTGTTGAACCTGTTGGGCCAGCACCGCCTTGATTTCCTTGACCGCCTGTTAATCCTGTAGAGCCTTGATTACCTTGATTACCAACTAAACCTGTTGAGCCAGCTTCGCCTTGATTTCCTTGACCGCCTGTTAATCCTATAGAACCTTGATTTCCTTGATTACCTACTAAACCTGTTGGGCCAGCTTCGCCTTGATTTCCTTGACCGCCTGTTAATCCTATAGAACCTTGATTTCCTTGATTTCCAATCGAACCAGTTGGGCCAGTACCGCCTTGATTTCCTTGGTTACCTAAATCACCAGCTCTTGCAAAAGAAACTACAAGCTCATCATCATAAAGAAATGCACCAGAATGGTCAACATAAGAAACTGTTAAATCATACCAAGTACCAGAATCTGTTACATCAGTAAGTAAGAAGTGGGCAAACTTAGCTTGGTCATTTCTATCAAATACTCTAATAGAACCCATTATTGGATTCGTGCTATCATCTAATGTTTCAATCCAAGTACTTGCGGTAGCAGGTGGGTCAAAACTATCATCGCTCAAACTAATATTAGTTACTGATGTATAATTAGAATCATCAAATGCTATGTATCCACTCGATACATTTGATGGAACACTTGTGGTTGTGTCAAAAGTATAAGCTCTTGAATCACCTACTAAACCTTTATCACAACACTCGCCTTGATTACCTTGATTTCCAGTATCGCCTTTAGCTCCTTGGGGGCCTTGAGCTCCTGACCCTGGCCCTTGATTACCTTGAGGCCCAGTATCTCCTTGTTCTCCTATACCTCTCGGGCCTCTTTGTCCGTCAGGCCCTTGCGCACCTTGATTACCTTGATTACCAGTATTTCCTTGAGGGCCTTGAACTCCTTCTCCTTGACGACCCTGATTGCCTTGATTACCAGTTCTGCCTTGAAATCCTTGTGTTCCTTGAGGGCCTTGAACTCCTTCTCCTTGACGACCTTGATTGCCTTGCGGGCCTTGATTACCTTGATTTCCCTGTGGGCCAGATATTCCCTGATTTCCAGCTTCACCCTTTGCTCCTTGTGTACCAGAACCTCCTCCAAGAAGACCTTTAGCACCTTCATATCTATAAACAGTTACACCTACATTTGAAGGCGAACTTGTTGAAACAAATTCAGGAAGACCTTTGAAAAAAGTTAAAACTCCCGATTGGTAATTAAATACCCAATCATTTTGGCCAACTGGAACTGGAACCCAAGCAGAAACTGGGGTTTCTCTTCTCCAAACTTTTACTTGATATTCTACACCAAATTGATTAGGAGGAATACAATCATATACATCAGAAGTTGAATCATAAAAAGAATGCTCACTTCCTTCTACATAGTCAAGCTCTCGTTGGTGTAATTTGGTTATTATCAAATCACCTGAGTCGCTATATGTAGTTCCATCTGCAATAGCATCGGATTTAAGAGGATTAGACGCAGGAATTCTATCAGAATCTATCCAAATTTTATCTTTAGAAAGAGGGAGGCGTTCATCAAATGACTCCTCAAACCCCTCTAAATTTATGTTAGTGGTTGCTTTGTTTGACTGAGTTTGATTATAGCTCAGATGCGATTTTTGATTCGGTGTTAATCCGCTACTCATAGTATAGTATTAAAAGTTACTTTGCACACATAATATCAACAGTAACTGTGAATGATTTATTATTTCTCAAATAAATAACATCATTAGACCCAGTTACTACTAACATTTCTCGTATATCATACCAATCGGTAGAATCAAATGACCATTCTATCGACTTATCTAAAAATGTTATGTTTTCATCAGTAGGATACTTAACTATCACTATAATGAATAACAAATCGGATATACCGTTTACCATCGTCCCAGCAGGTGGGATTTCTCTAACTGTATGAACATACTCACTAATAGGAATAGATATTCCAGTCATATCAACTTTATCTAAGGTATTGCTACCTTGAATAATACTAACCTTTCCACATTGTCCAAATGATATGCTCTTCTGTCCTGAGTTTCCAAGACCATCCCCATAACAATCGAGGGGCATATTTTGAATAAAAGTTGTTGACATATTAGAGTATAATTTTATATAGTAGTCATATTCATAAGTTGAGGGTGAAGCTGAAATTTTGGTTCAGGATTTAATTTTTTTTTTCATCCTGTTCATTTTCAGAATTAGATTCTTCCACTTCTGTCTCGCTCTCTTCTATAATGTCTTGTATGATTCTTTCTTCTGTTGAAATAACATCTGATTCGTATATATCTTCTGTATTAAGAGCTTCGATAGATTCAAATGATTCTTCAACTTCCTCTAATACTTCTTCTGATATTACATCTTCTTCTATTTCTACCTCTACCTTCGTTTCCTCAGTTTGAGTTAATTCTTCTGTATTTGTAATATCTAATACTTCTTCTTCGATAGTTTCAGATGCAGTAGCTTCTACTATATCTTGAGATTTAGATTCTACATTTTCTACATTAGGAACTTCTTCTATAATTTCTCGAATAGAAGATTCTTCTATGGTAGATTCATTTTCAATAGTAAGTTCTTCTTGTTCTATAACATCTGTTTGAGTTTCAGTAGTAGGCTGAACCACAATCTGATTTATACGAATAAAAGGAGTCTTAGGTGTTTCATCTTCGCTTATAGTCTCAACTTCTTCCGATGGCAATTCTTCTGTCGTCTTTACTTCGCTCGAAATTTCAGAATCTTCCACTACTTCTTCTTGTTCTTCAATCTTTTCTTCCTTCAATTCTTCTTTAGGTTCTTCTTTGGGTTCTTCTTTTACAGGAGTTTCTATCGCTTCTGTCTTTTCTTCTGGTTTTAGATAATCAGAAACTGACTTTAAGAAAGCCAAAGAAATAACAGGGATGGGTAAGCCTATAAGAAGAGAAAGTATGAATTTGCTCATTCTCGGGTCTAATTTCTGCATGGTCATCATTTCAACCAAGTCGATGAATGAATTAATCCATTGTGGATTAGATAGCATAGATTGAGAAATAAAGTCATATGTATAATAAACATTCCCAAGCATCTGCATGACAACAAGAACGAAAAATATAAACCATACCGCAAAACGATTGACTTTATCTAAAACAGCTAATGTCATAAGAGATGCAATAGAACCAATCTCGAATGCCAAGGCAAGTATAATAGCCATCCAAGGCATATTACCGAGACCGAAAAATGTTACGATATGTATTGTTGAAATCAAGGAGGAAAGGGCAGGAACGGCCAAAAATGACCCAACTACTATTTTCCTAAAGTCACTTGGTTTTAATTTCATCTATTATTGCTGTGTTTTTAAGTCTTACTATATATCTAATATAAAAAGATAAAGCCATCGAGTTTTATCCCAATGGCTTATTTTTTTCAAAAATCTGTGAAAATTACTTCTTTATAACGATATAACTTGGTTGAGATTTCTTATTTGCTCCACCATACATGGCTGAATCAATCTTATTCTCAATCTTTTTCATAGATTCTGTATTGTCTTTTACTTGTGTTGAAAACACAATCATTAAAGAATCTGTCAATTTTTTCTGAGACTCAACAGCAGTTACCGCATTTGATACGCGGGAACATGTTGTACACTGAGACATCATTGTTGACAAAGACAATACGATAGCGATAATTGCTATGTTTTCTTTAAGTTTAGCAAGCATAGTATAAATTTAATTTTTATGCCTCGATTCCCATTCGTCAACAAACGGGCAAATGGCATTTTCTATTTCCGCAAGGGCAACATCATGAATGCTGAGTCCTTTTGATTTATCATATATATATTCCATATCTTTTAGAACTTTCATGGCATTCAGCTCACCTTCTTCAATACCACGAAGCATAGTCTTCAAAGACATGATAAGAGTAAAAATTTCTCTATCATCCATTCGAGAAGCACTTAGTCTTCTCATGGCATATGATAAATCTGTATTATCTCTATTCATTGACATATAACACTTGTCTATTTTTATTGGTTAGACTCATCTTCATCTTCATCAGGAATTACATTAGGGTCAATTCCATTTTCTAATGAAGCAAGTTTAGATTTCATGTTATTTAGATGTTGAGCATCTTTTCTTTGCATATTTACAGCTTCTGAGATAGGAGTTAAAATATTCTCATGGAAAGCCTTTGCTGATTCAAAACCAATTCCTTCTGCTGATTGCAGAGTATAAAGAATAGGCTCCAAAAGAGTTCCTGTAATTTCAAAAGTTTGTGTTTCTCTGCATTGATTAATAGCCGCTTCTATTTCTCTATGGATAGACACAAGAACGAGAGCGTCTGTAAATCTCCATTTTGCTTTATCTTCAATAAAGGTTTTAATCTCATTACCAAAATTAAGACCTCCATGAACAGGATATAACTTCAAAACCGCTTCGTTTTCTAAACGATGTACTTCTCCAGCAAGAAGCTCAGCTCTTTCTTGGATGCTTAAATTTACATCATCCCAAGGCCCGTTCAAACTATTATTAGAATTTGTAGCTGATACTTGAACTACATCTTCAATCACTGATGTACTTCCATCGACCATATTAATAACCTTTGTCATCTAATGACTCCTATTATAGAAAAATTGTTTACATTCATTTATGTATTATAGTTATATATCGAATTTTGTTGAATATGTTTACTAAATGATTGTTTTTAAGTCTAAATTAAAATTAAAAGTTACTTCTAAAAAATCACCTCGGTTACCCTATGTGGAAAACTTTTTTTGCTCAGGATGTAACCTTTTTGCCATCTCGATTGTTATATAGTATTATGGGCTACGGTATCTTAACCTGAGCACCTAAGAAAAGCTTAGGGTTTCTGACCTTGAAATCCTTAAATGATAATGGTTTCCCTATCATTATTATCCCCCTAAACTCTTCCAAAGAGCTTAAACTGCTATCAACTCTGGTATCCTAAATTACCAGTTCTCTTATCTTTTGTTGTTTTACTTTAAAATTACTAAGTTATTATGTTATCATCTGGCTTAAGTAATTGATTACAAAAAATAAAAAAATATACAAAAGATTACATATAAGGATATGTAGGACACATTCATATCCCTTGGTTGGTTTAACCTTGAAAGCTTGGGCTTCCTAAGTTTACATGAGTTAAATTGGGTGAAGTGTGCCCAATCTGAAAGATTGAGCCATTTTTGCGCATTTAACTCTTTTATTTTACCCTATGAGCTCTATATTTTGTTTTATTTGTATGTAATGAAAGATATATACCCAAGCGGTTTAGACTGCACACACATTACTTTACATAATACAAAAATGAGCTATAACCTTTTTTTAGATGATAATAAAAATCCAAAAGATATATGGTCAGAGACAAAAAGCCCAGAATATGCAGTATATAATTGGGTAACAGTTAAAGACTATGAATCTTTTATTGATATAATCAAAGAACAAGGACTACCTACAAGAGTATCATTTGACCATAATCTAAATGAAGAGCATTATAGTTTCGATGGAAAGAAAAAAATATCATATGATGTTTTTGAATATAAAACAGGATATGATTGCGCTGTATGGTTAATTGAATATTGTATAGATTATTCTGAAACCTTACCTCTATGCAAAGTTCATTGCGATAAAGGCAAAGGAAAATCAAATATAGAAAGCCTCTTAGAAAACTTCATTAGTTATCAGAGCAAATTAAAGAAGAAATGATTCAAACAAAACATAAATGATTATGACAAAAAAAGAAAAATTTGACCATCAAAGAGAAGTAAGCCATAGGTTTGAAGCTCTTGCTAAAGAATACTACACATTGGTTAATTTAGATAATCCTTTTGCTAAGGATGTTGAACACTGTGAAAATAGTACAAAAGAAGTCCTTTCTTTCTATAAGAAATTTGATGGTATAAGAAACTCAGTTCAAAATGAAGATTTGATTCAAAAAAGATTTGAAAATTTCCTTGAAACAGGTGAAGAAGTTGTAGAAAAAATAAAACAAACAACTGAAAGCCTTTCTGTTTCAGGAGAAGAGTATGAAAAATTGGAAGAATCAAGAGCTATTGATTTTGCTAAAGCGATTAGAACTCAAGTGATTAAATTCAAAAATTGGATTAAGTCATCTAAGGATAAGATGATGAAACTTAAAGAAACCTTAAAGGAAGATATTTCTTCTATTGAGAAACAAATACAAAAACAATTGAACTTTGGTTCTATTAAATAAAAAATCTTAATATGAAGAATATATTGAATTATGACTTTTTTTCTTTCTTAAATGAAAGCACAGTTAGCTTTGATTGGTCAGATGTTGAAACATTTGATGAAACCGAAGTAACAAATGAAAAAGTTCATATTATACATACAGGTCACGCTTCAAAGTATAGATATGATATGAATAGTATAATCGATAAGAAAAACTTAGAAGATTTCATTACAATAGCATTGCCTACAATGTTAAATTATTATTATTCTTATTCTAAAACAAAAACATCATTTACTATACAAAGTAAAAATTTCCCATATATTCTAAGATTAGAATTATCACCTGCTGAAGCGAAAGGGACAAGTCTATCGGTGGTTGGTGATTTATATGATTTTGATAGAATAATGAATACTGAATATGATGAGCATTTTAGACATTTCTCTACCCTTCCAAACAGAAAGGGAACAATCATTAAAGATTACACAACTAATAATAGCATAAGAATTGAACCTGGTGATTACATCTTCAAAATAATCACTGTCAATAGAAGAGAAGATTTCAAAGCATATAGTAAAGATATTGTAATAGACTTGGATTCTTCTTTGTCAGAATTAGTAGTTGAACCAAAAAAAGAACTTGAACTAAGCTAAAAATAAAAAAAGAAAATGAAAATTTTTCAAGATTACCTATCTGAATCAGTTGAACTAATGAGAGATTCTCTTCATTATGTTACCACTCTTTTGGAAGAAAAAGAAATACTTTCAAGACTTATTAGATTTGAAAGAGATTCTATTGGAGATTTAACATCAATTTCATTTGATGTTTCTGACATAAGTCCTAAGAAAAGAGAAATTGTTGTAAAGAATCTTCAAGAAAATGGATTCAAAAATGCAACTATAGAATTTCATGATTGGAATAAGCTTTGGTTAATTTCTATCGAAAGAATTAGGATTCAAAGAAAGAGCACTGCAAATTCTTTGGTTAATATTTTCTATTCTTCTTTGACAGAAAAGCCAGAAGCTCCATCTACTCAAGAAAAACCAGAAGAAGATGGTAAAAAGCAGTCAATGCTTATACGAATTATGGGAAAAAATAAATAAACAATTATGATTGAACCTGATGTCCAAACAGAAGAAACTGTTGTATTGAAAACAAAGGCTGAGAAATGTATTGATGTTTTGAATAACTTCAAAGAAGATTTATTTCAAACGATAAAAGTCAATAGTTGTTTAGATGAGCAAATGGAATGCTTAAAAAAAATGAATATCTTTCAAGAAGGAAGTGAACTTTTGAAAGAAATATTCAAAATAGAAAAGTAAAGGAAACTATGAAACGATATATCAAATTATACGAAGAGTTTGCAGAAACTGAAGAATTGATTTTAACAAAATCTATCGAAGTTACATTTAGACTAATTCTGAAAGAAGAAGTTGACCCTGAAACTATTAAAAACAAATTCCATGATAAATTCATAGAAACCGATAATCCTCCTTTCATATACAAAGATTTTATATTTGAAAACTTTGAGATTGATTTTATAGGAGATATTGAAACAGATGGTTCGATTGAATCTGAATATGCAATCAAAGCAAATGTAAAATTCGCAGTAGAAGAACCCTATGAGTTAAAAATTATAGACCATTATATCAAAAATGGCATACAAGAATTCTTAGAAGAAAAGAGAAAAGAGTATATTTCCGATGAAACAGAGGGTATGGTATATGTGCAAATTGAATTATACGAAGGATAACAATTAACCAGCCATCATCTTGTAAATATCATTCATATTCTTTAATCCATATGGGTTTTCCCCTCCCATATTTTCTATCTTAGACATAATTTGTTTTTTATATCTATCTTGAACGCCCTCATCCCAAATTTCACTTACGCAATCTGGAAATACATTTGATTTGAAGAAAGCCATGAGATTAATACAACTCATAGATAAATCATCATGTCCCCTTTCATTTGAGTAAGTTCCCGCTTCATTTACACCAAAGGTTGTAAATTCAGATATGGTTAAATCATGTGTTAAAATAACTCTTCTTGACCTAAATGCTTGCCTAAAATCTTCACAGTATATTCTTTTTAATTGATTATTGACTTTGATTCCTGGTTTAAATATTTTATCATCCGACTTGTGCTTCGTATACACAAACATTTCATTGAAGAAGTTTTCATTTTGTTGCATAAGCTCTATAAAATACATTCCATTATAATTCATTTCTAATACAATTTTTAACCTTTCTTCTCCAAGAATATCATAAACAACGGCATTAACTATTTTAACAAAATCGGAAATTGAAACAGTATTTGAACGAAATACTCCAACTTGCTTTAAGGTGAAAAAGTCAACTTCTCCCTGAAATACTTTATTTCTACGCATAGCGCCCATACTCATAGGTTCTAATTTGAATATATTCAATACCGTATAATCTCTATTAGCACCTTCAGCTAAATCTATACTAAGAACATAGTATCTTTTACCTAATCTAAATCTACCATCAGAATCTCTATAATCAAAATCAAAACCTACATCCCAAGTTAAATCTTTATAGTCAACCTCAGAATCATGCAAAGAGTTTATTTCTCTAAATTCATATTTCTTTTCACATCTTTTAGCAAAAGCTATAGAATGACCATCTAATAAGAATGAAGCACCTGCTACAAATTGATTTCCAAATTCTTGATTAAATGCTTCTTCGCTACCTAAATCGGCTATCCATTTTTGCTTCCATTCTTCATCGCGACCTGGGACCTGCCACCAATCAACTCTTAGGGCTTTGAAATCACTCTTCTTTTTTATAGCAGAATCATAAATTTCATAGAAAAGATTAAGACCATTAGCCGTAGAAGTAATAATCATCTTTGATTCTCTGATAGCAGAAAGGGTAGGTAAAATAGACTTATAGAAAGACCTTGCTATTTTTTCTGGAACATATGCAAACTCGTCCGCAAAGATAATATCGAAAGTAAAACCAATCGCAGGATTCTCGGTACAAGCTTCTGCGAAAATTCTACAATTATTATCAAATGCCATTTTACCCATATTATTGACAGAAACTCCTGGTTTCATGTAAAAAGGTAAATAACGCAAAATAGTCTTTGTTTTATCTAAAATCTCTTCTGATGTAGCCCTTCTATTGGCGATAACCAAAATATTTTTATCTAAATGAAAGCAAACTATCCAAGCCAAAAAGATACAAGTTGTGATTGTTTTTCCAATTTGTCTCGAAGCCAAGAATACAACTCTCCCGTTTTCTGCATAAGCTTTTATAACTTCTTCTTGATAACCCCTTAATGTTATCTTTTGGATGCTACCGTCATCTGTTTTAGAGAAACAATAATTATTAGCAAAATAAAGAATATCCCTCTGACATCTTATGATTTCTTCAATTTCTTCTTGTGTATATTCAAATGCTACATTTTTCCCCCTCCAATCTGTATCCCCCTCATAAAATGGATTTTGCCTTGGCATCGGGCCACCATTTGTTATACTTACCATCAAATCTTTTATGGTTTCTGAACTCCAAGACATAATTACCTCAAAACTGTTATAATTTTAAGATATATATATCCTATATACAAAAAAATCGTTAATATGAACAGAAACATAAAACCATTCGTGTCCAGACTTTCTCATTTGCTTGAAGAGAATGAACCATCTACTGTGAGTGATTCTCAAAGAGAACTCATAAAAAAAGATATAGATAAGGCTCTTTTTAGTGCTATCAAGAAGTTTGAGTCACAGAGAGAGTTCATTAAAGATAAAATAAGAGAATTTGAAAGAGAATTAGAATTCCAAATTGTAGAAATGAGAAAAAAATTCGATGAAAGCGTTAATAGGCTTGAGGATATAGGCATCAAATTTGAGAATGGAATTATAACATTGAATGAAGTTACATTACACCTTAGAAAAGGGGAAAGATACTCTCAATTCACAGAAGAAGAAAAGATAAAAATGTTTAATATTCTTAGAACTATTGACGAAGAAGCATACGATATTCTTGTTACTACATCTATTGAAAGTCAATATGTTGATGATAAATACGCTACAATCAGAGGACTATCATCCACACCTAAGGTAGATAAGAAAGGAACATTGAGACCTGGTTCGAGAGAAGCGTGGCATGACACACAAATCGAAGAAGCTTTTGAAATAGTTTCGGAGTCTATTTTCCAAAATGTTATCAATTTCTTCAAGAATCTATTCAAAAAGAATGATAGAGAGCTTGATATTATTGAACAGAAAGTTGAAAGATTTGAAGATTTAACCTTAAAATTGAAAAAAATAGCATTGAAATAATGAAAAAACTAATCAAACTCTTTGAAGAATATTTTGACGACATAGATTTAATCAGAAGGCTTAAAAAGAAATATAGCTTAGAATGGATAAATCGTGTAAAATTTAACATATTCGACAATAGTCTAAATAAGGTAGATATAGAAGGAGCTCTTTCTGAGTGGGCATATACTGGTAATTATCATGTTTCTAAAAATGAAACATGCCAGATTTGTAGCCAACATCCTATTGTTTATATGTTTGAAATCATTAATGATAAGACAAATAGGCTTCTTTTTATTGGAAGTGATTGTATTCAAAAATTTTCTGTTATTGATACAAAATCCATTAAGATTTATGATGAAAATAAAGAAAGAATTTTGGATGATAAACTTATCAAAAGAAAAATCAGAACAGATTTGAATAAGATGATAGGAAGCGAAGAAAAAATAAGAGCGCTTTCGACTTTGGAAGAATTATGTAATATTACACAAGACCCTTATCTTGAAAATCTTTACTTAGAATATACTGAAACAGATAAAATGAGTCCAAATAGAATTCTTTATATCTATAGACTCTTCAAACTCTATGGTATAGATTTTAATCCAAGAGATTTTAATGTTGATTTACTACATTATGCAAATGTCGATGAATTGGTCAAAATGGACCAGAATGATTATGATATCGTTTGGCAATTCTTAAATAATGACCAAAGAAATAAGGCAAAAGCAAGAAAGTTATATCGGATACAAAGGGGCGGAATTTAATCATGATAACATCTTCTAATATATTTAATACTCTACATGGGTATAATCAAAAAAATAAAGAAGAAAAATACAAGTTATTGCATGGATTGATTCAAGATGGGGATGTAGAAGTCCTTAAATTTTTGTTGAACCCTGTGTATAACTATAAGATAACAACAATGGATGATAAAGATACTATACTTCATTCTGCTTGTTATGCTGGTATACTTGAAACAGTTAAACTCATTCTAAATAATAGACTTGTAGATATAAATCATAGAGACTATTTAGGGAGGACACCTCTTATGATGGCAACCCTTTTCTGTCAATATAAAATAGTTGAATTTTTACTTTCAAGGGGAGCTGACCCAAATATTCAAAGTATAAACGGAAGTCTCCCTATTGAAGAAGCGATTAAAAGAAAAGATGAAAAAAGCATAGAATTAATACAAAAATACAATACAACTCTAAACAAATCTCTCTAACTTTCATATAAGACCAAAAAGGAGAAGTTTTATATGGAATCAAACGCAAACTCAACCCCTAAAAATTGGGTTGAAGTAACAGAACCCCTATCCGCAATTCAAAACCTCATAAATGGCTGTCTTTTAGCTCAGTCAAGAGGAGCTTATTCTTTGGAAGATTCTTCTGCTCTTTGGGATTCTATCAAATATCTGATAGCACTCCAATCAAAATTGAGAGAAGAAAACAAGAATATCAACGACATTCTTCAAGAAGAATTATCAAAACCAGAAGATTCTGAGAATTTTGAAGAAAGCCCTATGGATAGCGTTGAAGAAGAAGGTTAATTACAAATAAGAAATTTAACCGTTTCTAAAAATACGCACACTTGATTATAGTGTGCGTATTCTTTTGTATATTGCAATCTCATATTTATTCAATGCTTATAATCCAGATATATGATAAACATAGAACAAAAAGGAAAAAGAGTAATCATCAGCAATTTTAATGAAAAGGGCATGGTAGAATTGCATGAATTTGAATTACAAAATAAAGAGTTTTTTGAATGGGAATACTACTCAGATAAGAAAAAAGCAGAAGATGTAAAAAGTTGGGAAGGAAGACCTGTTCAAAAAAACACAGGCTCCAAGCGATTGAATAGATTTAGATTAATTGAATGGATGGAATCTTTAAGCGAAGAAGATAAATCAAAAATCTATGATTTTCACCAACCTAAGAAGTTTTTCTGTGATATTGAGGTTGAAATCCAAGATGGATTTCCCGAAGCTGATTTAGCTCAAACCCCTGTTGTTTCTATTGCTCTTTCTGATGATGACAATATAATAACGGTTCTTGGAACAAAAGAAATATCAGCAAAAGAAATTGACGGAATTGAGGTAAAACTAAAAGAATACTTCAAATACTATACCCCAGATATAAAGTTTAAGTATATTTATTTCAACTCAGAATATGATATGCTTTATACTTTCTTTGTTAAATTTCTTCCGAGAATACCATTTTTAACTGGTTGGTATTTCGTAGATTTCGATTGGAAATATCTCATAAATAGAGCAAAGAAATTAGACATACCGATTGAGAAAAGCTCACCTTCTCAAAAATTAACTGGTATGAATGAAACCCCTTTACA
>Ga0169931_10003602_pt1 | contig 24494 bp, 20 predicted proteins | sample Kivu_15m_20L_FD_129675 | JGI IMG/M metagenome (GOLD analysis project Ga0169931, IMG submission 129675) | Freshwater microbial communities from Lake Kivu, Western Province, Rwanda to study Microbial Dark Matter (Phase II) - Kivu_15m_20L... | ecosystem: Environmental > Aquatic > Freshwater > Lake...
CTTTATTTTTGCTCGCCGCAGCGGGGCCCGAATCCATTGATTCATCCGCCGCATCGAGAAGAAGCTGAGCCGCTTCATCTCGTCGCGTTGCCGCCGCTGCCTTGAAGGCCGCTGATTGCACGAAACCGTATTTGTCGAACGTCCGCGCTTTCGCGCCGATCAGTTCAAGCGGTGCCTTGCCACGCTGTAATCCGAGACCGGTCACCGCCGATGCCGCAGTCGACGGCGGGAGTGTTGCATCACCGAGACGACGCTCAAGTGCTGCGGCAATCCGTGGATCCCGATAAGCCCCTGCCCAATCAAACGCTCCCATATCGAGAACCTTCGGATCGGACTCTTCGCCAACGATCTTCGCCATCAGATCTACGGCTGCATCGGTATGTACCTTGCTCAGCGCAAGAGCCATCGCCCGACGCACACCCCAGAACTTTTCCTTCTTCCATGCCTTGCCAACGGCCGCGATGGCAGCGTCCTTGCCGGATTTGCACAGCTCGCGCGCCGCAAGTATCCGTCCGATCACATCTGGAGAATCCTCCAGCTGGCGGGTGAGTTTGGTCTGTCCCGGATTGAAGTCAAGTTTGTGCAGAATTCGACAGTTTGGATCAAAGCGCACCATCTCCGGCTCGGCAGCCATCGGTACTCTGACCTCGTGCCGTGCAGCTGAGAGCTTGATCTCAGACGTGAATGCCTTCCCGCCAATCGTCCAACCGACGTCAGTCGTCAGTGCAAACGGCAGTTGTTTGCGCTCGACCTGCTTTTGTTCAATGGTGAACGTCCCGACCTTCGTGGACCCATCCCACTCGAACCCAACATGGATGTCTGGATATCCGGCGGTGTAGCACCACTGTTCGAAAAACTTCACAAGCGAGCGTCCAGAATGGCGCTCAAGCACTCGACGAAGATCTTCCGTCTCAACGACTTGCCCGGCGAACTGCCGAAGATAATCAGCTACCGCGCTCCAGAAGACTTCATCTCCGATTTCCTTGCGCAGCGTGTGCAATCGACACGCGCCGCCCGGATAGAGGTGCCGATCGTACATCTGCCATGACGACTTGAAGGTCCGGGTCACGAGTGGGCGCGAATAAACTTCATCAGACTCAGAAAAATAGGCTTCGGCATTGCGGAAGAAATCGTGGCGCATTTCATCATCGCCGTGTTGATCTTCGAGCCAGCACTGCTCCATGTAGGTCGCCCAGGATTCCTTGAGCCATGCATGCGCGAAATCACGACATACGACGAGATCGCCGAACCATGTGTGAGCCATTTCGTGAACGTTGATCTGATCAACAACCCACGTCCATTCCTTGGCATGTGCCTCATCCAGAACGAAGATGTCGTTCCAGCTGACCAGCGAAATGTTCTCCATCGCTCCGCCGATGGTCGGCAGCGCGAACTGGTGATACTTCGGCCAGGGGAACTTGGAGCCGAGTCGCTTTGTCATCCAGGCGAGCATCTTCCCGGTGCGGCCGAATGCGCGCTTGAGATCTTCCGGAGTAAACTGCCGGGAGGCGAAGTAGGAGAGTTCGACTCCTTCGAATTCTCCATCATCAAATCGAACAAAATCCCCAACCGCAAAACAGATCAGATAACTCGGGCAACGTTGATCGAGACGCCAGCTCACGGTCTTGCGCCCCTTGCCTGCCGGGGCCTCCCGCAGAAGCTTGCCGTTGGCCAGCGCCGTGAATTTTTCGTCAACCGTGAGATGAAACTCAAGTGTGGTCCGCACTGCCGGCAAATCGACACATGCGAGCCAGTGTCTTGCCCGTTCGGTCTCGTGGTCTGTGTGCGCGTACGTCGGTCGATCAGGTTCCGACGCTGTCGGTGACATGAAAAAGAGTCCGGACGCCGGCTTTTCAACCCGGTAGGAAACGACGACCTTGCGTTCTTCTCCGCGCTTGAACGCGTTCTCCCAGACAACGGCCAGTCTGCGACCATCGTAGGTCCATGCGAGCGGCTTTCCATCCGCGTCTCGCACTTTCAAATCGTGAAAATCGACTGCATCAAAACCGATCGCACGATGTCCGTCTCCCGCGGACATAAGGGTCGTCGTGATCTCCGCCAGCGCAATCTCTCGCGGCACGTCGATATCAAGTGCGATGTTGATGTGTCGGGGCTCGAGAACCAATTCGGGCGGGTACTGACGTTCCGCATCCGGGCCGCTGAACGCTGTCAGCTCGCTGCCGGAAGAATCTGTCGAGCCCAGGTTGTAGAGAAAATCCTTCGAAGATCCGCTGCCGAGTCGATCGGCCGCAGACATATGCGCGCGGTAGAGACACATGAATGGAAAATCCTGTCAGGGGTTCGAACTATTGTTTCTCGCAGAAGCAGGCAAACTCACCATCGCCTGCTTCCACCGGACAGACTTCCGGATGCCGATATGTGACCCCTTTGCGGGTCGGGCATGAGTTGAGGCACTCACCCTGACTCGGACGGCAACCGATGAAGTCGTAACGATTGGCTGGCGGAGCTTCCGGCACGGGTTCGGTATCCTGACCGCAGTAGCAGGCAAACTCGCCCTCGTTTTGTTCCTGCGGGCATGCCGCGAGATCCTGATAGCCGCGACCATCGCGCTGCGCGCACGAGTTCTGGCATTCGCCAAGACTGCGACGACATCCGACAAAGAGACCGCCACGTTCCAGCTCACTGGCCTGGTCGTCCTGCGAAACCGAGTTGTCGGTCGCGTCCAAAACTTCGGATTCGCCAACGGCCGAGGTCCGACAGCCGCCGATGAGGAGCATGCAGCCCAAGAGACAGGCGCCCACGACGGAGGCTCGTGCCGACATCGAAAAGCCGATTCCAGAGCGAAAAACCCTGAGCACTGCGTCGAAAATCGTCATCTGGTCACCCGTATCTCCGCTGTCATTCGCCCCCGCGCATGCGCAAAGAAGCCGTCGACAGACCGTTAACTGATAAAATTGTCTATTGTTTCTGGAAGTTACAGTTCACTATGCAGATTACTTCCGAAGTGCCCATCAAAACAACATCATATTGACATCACGGACCAAAACCGACACATTCCAGCCTTTCGAACGCAGTTCTGTAAGTTTTCAGGAAGCTAAGCTCTCGGAGAGGAATCCGCAATGTACGCCGTTATCAAGTCTGGCGCGCGCCAGTACAAAGTTCAAACTGGTGAAACCGTTACTGTCGAGCGCGTGCAAGGCAAGCCCGGCGACAAGATCACCTTCGATCAAGTGCTCGCTGTTGGCGGCGCAAGCCCCCAGTTCGGCTCGCCGACGATCAAAGGCGCCAAAGTTGAAGGCACGATCAAGGACTTCACCTTCAACCCGAAGGTCGTTATCTTCAAGTACAAGCGCCGTAAGAACTACAAGCGTACTCGCGGCCACAAGCAGCCCGTGATGACGGTCGAGATTGGCAAGATCACGATCTGATTCTGTTGGTGCTGCGCGAAGCAGCGAGATCTTTCTCCATATTGATTTGATTCAGACATCGAGGACTTCGACTCATGGCACATAAAAAAGCAGGTGGCTCCAGCCGCAACGGACGTGACTCCAACCCGCAATACCGCGGCGTGAAGGTTTACGGCGGACAACACGTTGTCGCCGGCAACATTCTTGTTCGTCAGGTTGGCAGCAACTTCCACGCAGGTCGCGGCGTAGCGCGCGGCAGCGACTTCACGTTGTTCGCTCTGACGGAAGGCACTGTGAAGTTCGAACGCTGGGGCAAGACGCGCCAGCGCGTTTCAGTTCTTCCGGCCGTATAGGCAACCGGATTCAGCACACAGGAGCTGGATTTGGTGTCCCCAGATCCGGCTCTTTTTCCCTCTGATGCACGCCGTAGTACCGTCCTCATCCCCGCTGTGATTCCCCGCACGACCGTTTCATCTGCTTTATCAGTACGCGTGAAATCCCGAACGATCGGGTCGAGTAACACGTGATGCATGGCGACCCTGCAGGTTGTCGCAAAGAAGACGAGCGCAATTATGAAATTCGTAGATTCAACTGAGATTCACGTCAGCGCCGGCAACGGCGGTTCAGGTATGGTCAGCTTCAAGAGTGCGCGCAACATGCCGCGACTTGGGGCCGACGGCGGCGACGGCGGCTTTGGCGGCAACGTCGTCCTGTGCGGTGAATCCCAGATCAATACGCTCAGCAGCCTGCGCTACAAGCGCGCCTACGAAGCTGAACACGGCGAGCGTGGTGGAGCCGCGAATCGAACCGGCGCGACTGGCGAAGATCTCAGAATCCCGGTTCCACTTGGTACGGTTGTCCACGATTTGGAATCGGGAGCTGGACTCGGCGAGCTGCTCAATCAGGGCGATGAAATTGTTGTCGCCAAGGGCGGAAAACGCGGTCTTGGAAATCAGCGGTTTCTATCCTCGACCCATCAAGCGCCGGAAGAATTCACGCCGGGCGGCAAAGGCGAGAAACGTCGCCTCGGTCTTGAGCTGAAGCTTCTTGCAGACGTTGGTTTTGCCGGCCTGCCTAACGCTGGTAAGTCAACGCTTCTCAGCCGGATCAGTGCCGCAAGACCGAAAGTCGCCGACTATCCGTTCACGACTCTCGTCCCACATCTGGGCGTTGTCGAACTGGCGGATGCCGACAACTTCGGATCTGAGTCATTCGTCGCGGCCGATATCCCGGGATTGGTCGAAGGCGCGAGCGAAGGCCGCGGACTCGGTCATGCGTTTCTGCGCCATCTCGAACGCAGTCGCGTCATCACATACGTCGTCGACCTGTGCCCACCGGACGACGCAACTCCGACCGCGACGGTCGCCTTGCTGCAGGCAGAGATGCAGCGTTTCAGTCCTGAACTTGCCGCGAAAAAATCTGTCGTGATTCTCAACAAACTCGATCTCGTTCAGACGGACGAGCAGCGCGAAGCACACGCGAAGGCCGTTGCTGAATTGCAGGCACTCGGTCACGAAGTTCTGGGAATTTCCGCAGTCAGCGGCGAGGGTCTTCGCGAACTCAAGCGTCGACTCTATGATTTCGTTCAGGAGAGCAAGCGTCTTGAGGCAATTTCTCCGCAGCTCTCGAGCACGGCGTTCACGCAGGCTCGCCCAACTCTGTCTAAATCCGAACAGACACGACTCGATGCCGAGCGCTCTCAGAACCGCGAAGACGAAGTCCGGGCTCTCGGTCGCGACATGGTTCCCTTTCGCTTCCCGGTCAGTCACCACGACCGTCCAGGACCAACTGCGTGAGTTTGCGTGACGATGCCATGACTCTTGAGCCGACGCACATCGTGTTCGGCGGGGCCTTTGATCCCCCGCATGCCGCTCACGTCAAGTGCGCCAGAGCCGGTCTGGCAGCCTTTCCAAAAGCGACCCTTATCGTTGTGCCTGGATTTCAACCGGCAGGAGCGTCCAATCAACATAAAACGCCGGTCGCGCCGTTTGAAGCAAGATCGAGCATGTGCCGTCTCGCGTTCTCTTCTGAGGCGACCGGGGCGACTCAAGATCGAATCGAGATATCTGAAGTTGAGCGAGACCTGCCGTCGCCCAACTACACGATCAATCTCCTCAAGCATTTGCAACGGCGTCTCGAGGCGGCACCGACAAGGCAGTCCGGATCTTTGCGCGCGCGTCCGGCAATGCTCCTCGGTCAGGATCAAATGGCGAGCTTCGATCGTTGGCACGAACCACTGGAAATCTTGAAAATCGCCGACTTGATCGTGTGTCCCCGCATGCATCCAGCCACTGACTCGCGACCTGGGTTATCCGCCGCGGACGAATCAAGAGCGACCGTGAAGCGGCTGAACATCGGGATCATCGAGCAAAAACTCGACCGAAATCGGGGTCACAAGGCGGCGGAGGTTCTCCAGCTTGCACCTCCATTTGGGGCTATCTTCGTCCTCGATGTTCCGGCGACGCCCATATCGAGTACGGCAATAAGAACAGCAACTGCGACGAATCCGCACAGCTCAGCCGCGAGCTTGCCCGGCGCTGTCGCGAACTATATAGAAACGAACCGACTGTACCGGTGAGCAGTTACCTCAAGAATCGAGGTCTGCGAACCAGAAGAAGAGGAATGATTATGCCAATGAACACCATGGAACTGGCCCAACACGCGGCGGCCGCTGCGATGGACAAGAAAGCCCAGCGCATCGTCGTACTCGATCTGCGCGGCCAGTCGGACTTCTGCGATCTCCAGCTGGTTTGCTCAGGAGACAACGAACGCCAGACGCGAGCGATTGCTGACGCGATCGAGGAACGTTGCCACAAAATCGCAAACACCAAACCAAGCGGATCCGAAGGCAAACAAACCGGAAACTGGATCCTTCTCGATTACGGTGGACTCGTTGTTCACGTGTTTCACTCAGACTTCCGCGACTACTACGCACTCGAATCCCTTTGGCCAAAGGCAAGGCCCTTTCAGCTTGAGGTCAACTCCTGAAGATTCAGATCGTTCGAGTCGCCCGCCCCGCACATCGCGAGTGCGCTGCACTGGTCGAGATCTATCTCAAGCGTCTTCAGGGGATGGTCCGAATCGACAGCGTCATTCGCCGTGACGCGCCGTCAGCGAAGGCAGCTGGTGAGTTCATCGTCCTGCTCGACGAACGCGGCGAAACCTGGACGTCCACGACCTTCGCTGGGCACCTGACAAAGTGGCAGGACAACCCGGCCATCAAAACTCTGACCTTCATCATTGGCGATCCCTACGGTCACAACGACGCCACACGTGCCATCGCGGATCGAGTCTGGTCCGTATCTGCCGGGACGCTTCCCTCCGATCTCGCCTGGGTTGTTGCATGGGAGCAAGTCTACCGCGCCGTGACCATTCAGCGCGGCATGCCGTACCACCACGCATAGAGCCAGAATGTCACTCGCGAGTCACTTCCGCGTAAGCGGTCGGTCGACGCATGATCCGACGTATGTTCAATCTCTGCGTGATGTGCGCGTGTTCATCAATTCGGCCCCATCGGCTGTGCCCAAGTTGCCAAGCTGAACTTGAGCAACGGAGAATCCTCCAGCCGAACGCCCTCTACGAGTATTCCGGTATCGTTCGCGAGCTGATTCACCGAGCCAAGATCGCCGGCGATCACCAGGCACTTCGGCTGATCGTGCACCTATTTGCCAGTGACTCCGGTGTGCTCAAGGCTGCAAGACGGGCGACGCATGTCATGCCCGCGGCGTCCAGCCTGTGGGGAAGACTTCGTGGGAGATTCGACATTGCTGCCATCGTGGCCGACACACTCGTTCGAGCGACTCATCGCAGATATCTGAACCCACCGCGGGAGCTCAGGTGGCGTTGGCGAAAACGCGCGGCAATTCCGCGCGATCTGCGAGAGCAATCTGTCGGGGAAATCTACGCACTGGCCCCGCATGGCCGCGAAAGTTCAGTTGAACAGGAACGCGAAGAATCGGCCGAACCGGGAATTAGAATCCTTCTCATCGATGATGTCTGTACGACGGGCGAAACGATTCGCACGGTGATCGATGCCATCCATCAGCATCATGCCGGAGCTGCACCACCGCAGGTGACATGGATCACGTTCGCATCCGCAATCGATCTGAGTCGGGCAGGAAACGATACCGCTCAGGTCGACCTTGTGACGGTCACGGAGTCACCCACATGAATGACCCCCGTTCCACGATGGATCATGCGCATACCGAACAGAATTCGACCGTCGAATTTCCTGAATGTGCCCAGAGTCTTCATCGGCTCTGGAAATCGGCGTCCAGTCGATTGATCGGTCATGGTGATGGTGCAGCGATCACAGGCATAGAGCGCCGGGAATTCAATGTTGCCAATTTTGAGCGATGTCCAGCGATCCTCAACCCAAGCCTCGGAGGCGGCGACGACAATGTTTGCTCGAAATCTCTCCATCGGAACGTCCTCCCCCGCGCGCGAAGCGAGATTGCTGAGGGAAGCCTCATTTGCCAGAAGAAACGGTGCAGAGTCCGGAAAATTGACCACAAACGGCGTCTCGCCAATCTCGGGAAACGTCTTTTTGCGCTTGCGAGCATCCTCGGTGACGGGACGGACGAGACGACACCCAACCCCAAGAACCTTGCTGAACCACTCATCCGTGCGTCGGCTGTGCGTGCGACCTGCGACCTGATCGCTCCAGACCTGGGCCGTCACGAGTTCGGGGCTTGCGTTGCCATCGTCCACGATGATCGAAGGCATTCCCGGCGCATCAAGGACAAGACCCCCCGCCTCGAGACGGACTTGCACGGTCGCGAGCCTGGGAAACGTTCGTTGGGTCAGAAACTTGCCCGCTTCATCGATGACCATCCACTGCCTGTCGTGTTCTGGGCCGGTGATGGTGATCGGCATTCGCTTCAGGGGAATGCCCTGACAGGACTTGATCGGAAAAACGTTGAGTGCCGTCACGACGGCGTCGACATGTGCCACCTTCATTTTCCCGAGTCATGTTTGCCCATGCATAACGCGCATAGACAAATTCCGTTGCATCTCCGCGTGCATAAGAGCATAGGCTGTTCTTCAAGTAAGGAAAATTTTGTGAACCCGAAACTTATTTCTGTTCCCCGTACCTCGATGGCGCTCCTTGGGCTGATTCTACTCAGCTTTTCCACACCCGGTCTGGCGACGTCTGATGCGCAACCCGAGGTGAAATCCGCAGACGCCCCCAAAACCGTATTGTCATGCCAGAACGACAACGGCGACCAGCTGAGACTTCTTGAGATTGCCTCCGATGGCAAAACATCGTCTGTTCGTTGGATCATCGAACTCGACGAGAAACTCTCCGTTCCCTATCTCGGATCCGTCGGATCTGAAGACAAGCGCGAGCTACTCGTTTCTTCGCTGGATTCCGGGATCGATGTCCTTCATAGCTGGGACGGCAATACCGGAATTGAGCTTCATCTGCCTGAAGGTGCTCTTCAGGGTCTACGGACAGCGGCTGGGGAGAGTTTTTCGGCCTTCCTGAACGTCTACGCTGATGACATCAGACTCGAGGTCAACGCTTCCCCTGTGCAATGCGTCGGACTCTCGCCAGGCACTTGAATGGATCTCGGGGCGTGAGCCGCCCCCGCGTCCTGCTGCCTACATTTCCGTCACCAGCCCTCGCGTTCGACAATTGTCAATTGACTGGGAACCCGCATCGCAGTTGACTGCTGGGCAGTGAAAACCACCTGGATTCGAACAGGGTGCGCCCAGTCCAATGACCCAGACCAACGTCGAGCTGACACCGATGCTTCGGCAGTATTTCGACCTGAAGGCCAAGGCCGACGGGGCGGTCCTGCTGTTTCGGATGGGGGACTTCTACGAAATCTTCGACAAGGACGCAGAAGAGGTCGCACCGCGGCTTGGCATTACACTGACCTCTCGGGAAAAAGGTAAAGAGTCTGGGGAGCGCATGCCGTTCTGCGGCGTACCCCACCACAGCGCGCGCAGCTACTGGCTGAAGCTTCTAAGACTCGGCTACAAGGTTGCCATTGCTGAACAAACCGAAGACCCCGCTGCGGCGAAGGGTCTCGTGCAGCGCGCCATCGTGCGTATCCTGACTCCGGGTTGCGTCGACGAACTGGACGCCCTCGAAGACTCCACGCCAAACTACCTCCCGGCTTCTTCGAAGACCCAACGTCGCGCAACTGGGCCGTTGCTGCTGTCGACGTGTCCACGGGCGAGTTCCGGTTGGGTAACGCGGCCGCAACCGAGCTCACTGGGCTGATTGCGCGATTTGCACCGAAGGAGATTCTCGTTCGCGGCCTGCACGCGGATCACTTCCGAAGTCTTCTTTCCGCGAACTCACGCCTCGGTAGCGTTTTGATTTCTTCGCTCCCCGAGGTGATGCTGCGTTCGGGACCAGCCCAGATTGAGATTCTCAACTCGACGTTCCGGATCAAAGATCTGAGTGGATTGCCGTGCGGCAAGGTCACCGGTGGCGCGGCACTCGCGGCAGCGCTGCTCCAGCACTTCACCTCGCTGCACATGAACACGCAGCGCTTCCGAACACTCATGCCGCTCGTTGACACCGGCGTGATGCAACTCGACGAAACCGTGATCCGCGACCTCGAACTCTTCAGTACAGTCGTCCGGAACGAACGCAGCGGCAGCCTCGCACACACGATCGATCGCACAAAGACCGCTGGTGGCGCCCGCCTGCTTCGACACTTTCTCGTCAATCCCTTGACCGACGTCGTCGCAATCGCGGCGCGGCACAATGCCGTCGAATGGCTGACTGGTGCTGGATCAGAAGGAATTCACGAGCTTCGCGATGTCCTCAAAGGTTCCGGTGATCTTCGCCGGTTGGCCACGCGGGTGTCCGCAGGTTCGGCAAGTCCAGGAGAACTCGGCGTCATAAGGCGCACTCTCGTCAACGCATCGAGTGTGTCGCAACTCTTCGCAAAGTGGTCGGCAGATTGCAGTCGTCAGGATTCCCGAAAAACTCCGGTTCCTGATCTGCTCAAGCTTGCCGTAACTCAACTCAATGCCATTGGTCCTTGCCTGAAACTATTGAATGAGGCTTTGATCGACGCCCCCGGTTCGCTCGGAACAGGCAATCAGGTCTTTCGCACGGGTTTCAACGCGGAACTCGATTCAAAACTGGCCGTCGCCGCAAACGGGCAGGGGGAACTCGACAACTACGAGGCCGCACTTCGACAACGGACTGGAATTTCGAGCCTCAAGATCAAGTCGCACCAGTCATTTGGCGTCCTGATCGAAGTTACCAAGGCCAATCTCTCCCGAGTTCCCGCCGACTTCATTCGCAGACAGACCATGGTCAACTGCGAGCGTTTCGTGACTGTCGAACTCAACGAACTCGGCGAAGCCCTCTCGAGTGCGAGTGACGGAGCCAAACAGATCGAAGCAACGTTGTTTGGCGATCTGCTCCAACAGATCTCTACCAGCGTTCATCTGCTTTCCGATGCGGCAGACAGTCTGGCCTTTATCGATGTCATGCAAAGTTTTGCCCAGATTGCAGTCGAGGAGCGTTGGGTTCGACCGCATCTGAAGCCGGATGGAGACCTGCAACTGCGACTTGCGCGGCACCCGGTCGTCGAGTCGTTTACAGGACGACATCAGTTCGTGCCGAACGACATCCACCTTACAAGGTCAAAGACTTGCGTTCTCATAACGGGCCCCAACATGGGCGGCAAATCAACGGCCATGCGGCAAACCGCCCTTGCTGCTCTCCTTGCCCAGGTCGGTGCATTCGTTCCTGCGGCGGAGGCGTCACTTCCCGTTTTTGATCGAATCTTCACTCGTGTCGGCGCTGCGGACGACCTCTCTCGCGGTCAGTCCACGTTCATGGTGGAAATGACTGAAGCGGCGGCGATACTGCGTCAGGCTACCCATCGCAGTCTGGTCATTCTCGACGAGGTTGGTCGCGGAACGTCTACTCGTGACGGACTTGCGATCGCGACTGCGATCTTTCGCGAGCTCGTGACGCGAATCCGTTGCTTTGCGATGTTTGCGACGCACTATCACGAGCTCGTCCCCGTAGCAGAGTCCCTGTCGGCGGTGTCCCTCGTTCAGACTGAAGTTCACAACCCTGCCTCGGGCGCCGTTCAATTCACGCACCGACTGATTCCCGGAGCGAGCGGAAGTTCGTTCGGAATCGAGGTCGCTGAGCTGGCGGGCGTCCCGATCGAGGTCATCCGGGCAGCACGTGAAGCGCTCGCTTCGCCTCTGGCCAAAGGCCCCGAGAGCCTGTCTTTCGATTCACAAACAGCGCAAAAACCCCTCATGCCGGCAATGGTTGAGTCCGACCCAAGAAGTCAGACTGTTCTCGCGATCCTCGAGCGCGTTCGAATCAATCGCACGACTCCCTTGCAAGCACTGAATATCTTGAATGAAATGCTTGAGCAGCTGGATCGCCCCACGACCGCGCCGCTGTTTCACTCGGAACACCCGCAGTAAGGTGCCATGTTTCTACGGCTGAACTGTTGAGTGCGATTTGGCCAGCTGGCAAGGCTTCCTTGCCAGTATCCCTGAGAATCGTGTATACGGGGATGCTCAACGGTTTCAAACAGATAGGCGTGCGACACCAGCCGTCGGGATATCCTGTGATCCCCCGGCACCAGAGACGAGCGTACCTTTCACGATCCACATGGGATGAGTCAGGACGGACAGTTTGACTGGCAAGAAGAAAAAATTGGTGAATCGTATCGTCGGTTTCGCGAAGGAAATTCTCATGGCCAAATCAACAGGCAAGTCGACCAGCAAATCCGCACCGAAGAAGGCTGCTCCGACGAAGTCGCTGAACAAGGCAAGCAGTGCGAAAAAGCCGGCTGCGCAACCCAAAAAGGTTCAAAAGCCCATAGCCGCAAAAGCTCCCCCGGCAGCGGCCAAAGCTCCACTCGCGGCTGACAAGAATGAGAAGAAGTCTGCACCGGTAGTTTCGGGCGCGTCAGCTGGCGCCTCCAAATCGGCCAAAGGCGACAAGTCCGTTGCTCAGCCGAGTTCGGCCAAGAGCCCGCCGTTTGCAACGACGCCCGCAGAGCCAAGAATCAATTCGTCTGCGATTGCCAAAGCCGCCAACGATGGCGATGAAGACGCACCCTCGTCTCGCACGATCAAGCCGCCAATGAGGTCCGAAGATTTGTTTACATCAGCCGAGTTGGCGTCATTCCGCGGCCTTCTCGTCGCTGAGCGAAAGAAAATCCTCGAAAAGGCCAAGCAAGCCATGGAGAGCGGCAACATCCATCTCGACAAGGACGAGATGTACGATGAAGTCGACCTTGCAACAGCCACGGTTGAACAAAACCTTACGTTCCGCCTGCTCGATCGCGACCGCAAACTTCTTGGTGAAGTGGACCACGCGATCGCAAAACTCGACAACGGCGACTACGGATTCTGTGAAGGTACTGGCGAGGCGATTCCAAAGCGCAGGCTTGAACTCCGTCCCTGGTGTCGACACAGCGTAAAGTACAAGGAACAACTCGAGCGGATGGAAAAATCCGGTCGTGGTGTTGCTGACGAAGACGAACTCTAGAATGTCCGCGTCGTCGGTTGAGGGTCGGTCAGAGTTTCAGCCAAAACCAGTTGCGCCTCCACCAGTCCGTCGGTGGTCTCCGGATCGCCTGATGACCATTTATGTGATGGGGACAGCTGCCATCGCGCTCTTGCTTCTTGCGACGGTCACGTTTCTCGTACAACTGCTCGGATACTAGTCCAACACCCTCAAAATGAATCAGGGCCCCACTTTCGTGGAGCCCTGATGAGTCGAGACTATTCGTCCTGCGCGCTCACTCAGCTGCAAACTTGTGGCGGCTTCTTCTTCGAAGCTTCAAGACCGTTCGCCAGGGTCGTATAGGACGAGCACAGCTCCTGCACCTCTGCCGACGCTTTGGCCTCTGCCGGGACGTTCGCGCAGTTTCCACCGCCGAACTTCGCACAAACAGTCGCATCAATTTTCGTGGCGACGTTCTGGGAGAGTTTCTCAGTCATCTGTGCGCGAAGCGCCCGAGTCTGTCCTGCTGTTTCACCGCCGATCGTCCTGAGGGAATCCATCGACTTGGTGATTTGGCTCGTCAGGCTGTCGGGAATTCCAGGCAATGCTGAAAATGCTTTGGTGACAGAGTCCATCGCGTTGAGCGTGGCCGACAACTGGGTGACGGCACCAGCTTCACCCGCCTCCGAAGCGAATACTGCGTCGACTGATTCCTGCAACTCATCCACTGTGCTTACGAACTTCGTAATCCCACCACTTGCATCTGTCGTGAAGTTCCCTGATGAGACCGCCTTGGATCGTTGTTCAATGTTGGGCATATTGTTCTGGTTGCCATCCGAATAAAGAAGAACGCTCTGAAACACGAGCGCCTCTGTCAGATGAGCGAATGCCCAAAGAAAGTGGGCCTTATAGGTCTGTTCGCGCGAACCCGTGATCTGCGGACAGTTTTCGGCTGTATCGCGCGGGTCCGCCGAACCTTCCGTAACTTTGGGGTCAACAAAACCACATATGTAACGGATAGCATTGTTCATCTCCCGCAGAACCGGAACCGCCTCGCGAAGTGAGGCATTAACGATTTTGGGTCGACGAAGCGGGATGGTGGCAAAAATGCTGTCCGCGGGCGTCTCAACCAGTGAAGAAAGCGCATCGAGGTCGGTCGAACCGAGGCTGATTATTTTCCCAAGGCTCTGCAAAGTACCGGAAACACCGGAAGACGAGGAGCCACTTGCCGCCGCGCCGCCCTGCGTCAGAGCCGCAGCTGTTGTCGACGAGTTATTCTCCACCAACCGTCTGGCCAGGATGAATGGATCTATGCCACCGAGGGAGAGGTGAATGTATCCGAGCAGAATGTTGACGTCTTCGTTCCGGGAGTTAATGTTGCGCGCCCTTTCAGCCAGCGACTTCGCATCCGCGAAATCGCCGCGATCGTAGGCGGCGCGAGCACGAAGATAGAGGCTATCGTAGGCGTCGTCGTCCTTACCCCAGATCTGATTGACGTTGGTTCCACTACCGCAACCGGCAAGAAGTCCAATGAGCACAACAACACCAGCGACTAGACGGCGAGACGCCCGGAAATCGAGACACTTCCACATAAATCCTCCTAGCCAAAATAGCGCTCAGTTCAGAGACGATAGAATTAGTCAGCGAAGAACATGATGTTCTCGTCCGGATCCATCACGTGATACTTGTCGCGCAAAACCTTGCGCGCATAGGACTTTGATTTCTTCAGTCGCGTGATTTCCTCGGTCAGTTCCCGATTTTGTTTTTCAAGATCGGCAACAGTGGCTTCGAGATTTGTTCGACTCTTTTTGAGTTCGAAATAGCTGAAAACCGAGTTGTCGCCACGGAACGTTCCAACGGCCAATACACCGAGGCCAAAGGAAACGATCAGAACGATCGAAATCCGAGCGTAGATCACCCGATTTCTGAATAGAGATCGCATGGTTCCCTAATTTCGGGGAAGAGAAGTGACGGCGCGACACCACCGCAATTGTATCACGGTATCGAGATAAACTTGTCAGCGCGCCCGGGACAGGTGGTGGGAAGAAACTTTGCGGCGACCGACATCTCCGAAATCGACGACGGCCTTGCTTGCTCCGAATTCATTCATGACTTCTTCGACGCGCCCAGCCCCATAGGTTGGATGGCGAACGCTGTCGCCGATTCTGACTTCGGGTCGTTCGACTTGATCGTCCGACAATTCATCCTCGAAAACGTACCGAGGTCCACTATCTGAGTCAGGGTCAGACTTCGTTCCGTAGGTGACGAATGCATCGGCGGCGAGATGCGCCGCATCACTTGAGATCTCGATAAATTCAGAGGGAATCTCCGAAAGAAATCGCGAAGGTCGATTCGCTGACCAAGTCGTGTAGATGCGCCTTTTGAAGGCACTAGCGAGGGAAAGTTTCTTTCGTGCCCGCGTCATCCCTACGTAAAGAAGACGCCGCTCTTCTTCAATGTCGGTGTTGTCCTCCAGACTGCTTCGATGGGGGAGAAGCCCGTCCTCGACTCCGACCACGAACACTCGGTCAAACTCCAACCCCTTGGCCATATGCAGCGTCATCAGAGAAACGCCGGCACCATCGCCACCCTCGGAGCTCGCCAACGTAATACTTGCCAACCACTCACCAAGGCCAGCTTCCGGCTCCTGCTTTTCGAACTCGACAAGGGCTGCTCCGAGTTCGAGAATGTTCTCGTTCTTGTCACGCGCCTGATCGGGGAATTTTTTGTCCACATACTCGAGATACCCCGTCGCCTCGAGCACGCGATCGACAACCTCACTCAGCGCGACTCCCTTGATCGATTCCCGGAGAGAATCCAACACGGTCAGGAACGTCGAGAACTTCGCCGCTTTCTTGCGATCCGATCCGTTGCGACACATATCTTCGAGCGTACGGAGCATCGGCTGAGCGCGCGTCCTCGCCTCGGACTCAAGACTCTCGATAGCCACAGCCCCGATACCTCGTGCGGGCACGTTGATCACGCGCTTGAGGCTGATGTCGTCAGCGGGGTTCACAATCAACCGTAGCCAGGCGATCAGATCCTTCACTTCCATGCGGTCGTAGAACCGAACAGTTCCAAAAATGCGGTAGGGGATCCTCTCCCGACGAAGGGCGTCTTCAATCGTGCGTGACTGAGAGTTGGTCCGGTAGAAAATTGCGATCTCGGAGTATGGGAACGCCCGCAACTCTTCAACAATTGTGCGAGCAACCCACCAGGCTTCCACTTCACCGTCAACTTCAAGGCGGTACGTGATCTTTTCGCCGGGCTGATTCTCGGTCCAGAGCGTCTTGTCGGCCCGATAGCGATTGTTTGCAATCATCGCGCTCGCTGCATCCACGATCGTCCGGGTACATCGATAGTTCTGATCCATCGTCACGCGACGTGCACCAGAAAACGCCTGCTCAAAGTTCAGAATGTTGGCAGCAGACGCGCCCCTCCACGAATAGATCGCCTGGTCATCGTCACCAACGACGAAGATATTTCCATGCGCCCCAGATAGAAGCTGAAGGAGCTCAGCCTGAGATTTGTTCGTATCCTGATACTCATCGACAAGTATGTAGCGATAGCGACGCTGTAGGGTGTCCCGCACCCGCTCGTTCTTTCGTAACAGCAGGAGCGCATTCATGATGAGATCACCGAAGTCCATCGCGTTGCACTCGGCGAGATAGTCCTGGTAGCGTCGATAGACCTGCACAATATCGGTCGGGGAAGACGCACCGAATTGAATGCCGATCTGCTTTCCTTCGTCGGGGAACAATCCCGCCGTCTTGATCGCACCGATTGCCGATCGATAGTCTGCAGCGATGACGCGATTCTCACCCTTTGCATCCGTCTTGATGTTCAGCTCGCGGAGGACAGACTTGATCGCAGCAAGTGAATCATCTTCATCGTAGATAGTGAAATCTGAGCTGAACCCAAGCTCTGCAGCAAACTCTCGCAGCCATCGCGCGCAGGCGGAATGAAACGTTGCGATCAAGCAGCGTGAGCCATGAATCGTGAGCTGCTCCACGCGCGAGCGCATTTCTCCTGCGGCCTTGTTCGTAAACGTGACGGCAAGAATCTCCCACGGTCTGACACCGGTCTCTATGAGCCACGCGATACGACGGGTGATGATACGAGTCTTGCCGCTGCCCGCGCCCGAAAAGACAACGAGCGGCCCATCTCGATGGGTCACGGCATCCCGCTGGACGTCGCTGAGCCCGGACAGAATCGTCTCAATGGGCCCTGATGCGGTGTTGAACATGGCAAAGGTCCGATCGCTACTCGACGGTAACTGACTTGGCGAGATTTCGCGGCTGATCAACATCGGTCCCGCGTTTCACCGCCACGTAGTAGGCGAGGAACTGCAGCGGAATCGTCGAAAGAATCGCCTGAAGGCCACTGTCGGCGCTCTGCGGACAGGGCAGATACTCTTTGCACAGCTGACGAAAGCGATCATCGTCGATATCGCCCACGCCGATGATCACGCCTTCGCGCGCCCGAACTTCTTCGACGTTCGAAATCATCTTCTCGTAGTGTTCATCTTTCGGAAGGATGGAGACGATCGGCATGTGGCGATCCACGAGAGCAATCGGTCCGTGCTTCAGCTCGCCGCCGGCATAGCCTTCTGCGTGAATGTAGGAGATCTCTTTCAATTTGAGCGCCCCTTCGAGGGCGACCGGGAAGCTCGGACCGCGACCGATGTAGAGCATGTTTTTTGCCTCATACTGTCGTGTCGCAAGTTCTTCGATCAGTCCCGCCGAGTTCACGGCGCGATCGGCAAGAGACGGCAACGCCCGGAGTGCTTCAATCTTTTTCTCAACATCGTCAGACTTGAGAGCGCCGCGTTTCATGCCGATCGCAATGGCCAGAACGTACTGGCATAAAATCATCGACGTGAACGCCTTCGTCGAGGCGACGCCAACTTCTGGTCCGGCCTCCATATAGAGCGTGCCATGGCACGTACGCGGAATTGATGAGAAGCGGACGTTGCAGACGCTGTAGACGGTCGCCCCTCGTTCCTTCGCATACTTGATGCAAGCAAGCGTGTCGGCGGTTTCACCAGACTGCGAAACGGCAATGACCATGGAGCTGGAATCAACCCACGGCGCGCGATAGCGATACTCACTCGCCAACTCGACGCTGACCGGCAGCCCAGCCATCGCCTCAAGAAAATATCTCCCAAGATTGGCCGAGTAGAACGCTGTCCCACAAGCAATCAGAGTAATGTGGCGTACACGTCCCAAATCAATCGCATCAAGCTCAAGTTCCTTGACGTTAATGGTCGATGACTTGACGTCAATCAGGCGCGCGATCGTGTTGGCCAGAACCGCCGGCTGCTCGTGAATCTCCTTGAGCATATAGTGCCGATATCCCTGCTTTTCAGCACTTGCGGCCGTCCAGTTCAGATAAGCTGGCGAACGTTTGATTTCCTTGCCGGCGAAGTCCCAGATCGAGATCCGATTGCGTTCGATCTTGGCGAACTCACCGTCATTGAGAAACAGGGCGTTCTTGGTCAGCGGCAGCAGCGCCAAAGCGTCACTTGCAAAATAGTTCTCGTCTTCACCAACTCCGATCACCATCGGTGAACCTTGCTTGACCATGTAGAGCGCGTCCGGCTCACCAGCGATCATGATTCCAAGTGCATAGGCGCCGCGCAGGCGCTGCACAACGTTTTGAATCGTGCGCACCATGTCCTTGGTTCTGCGGCGTTCTGCGAGCAGGAGATGTAGAACAACCTCGGTATCGGTTTCGCTGCGGAATTTCACGCCATCGCGAATCAAAGCGTCCTTCAGTTCGCGATAGTTCTCGATGATCCCGTTATGAATGATCGACAGGTCATCGTGTGTATGTGGATGGGCGTTGACGGTCGTCGGCGCACCGTGCGTTGCCCAGCGTGTATGTCCCATCCCGATCGTTGCTTGAGTCGGCAATTTGCCAAGTAGCGGCTTGAGCTGCGAAAGCTTGCCCTCTGCCTTGACCAGCGCAATCTCCGTACCCGAAATCACAGAAATCCCAGCAGAGTCGTACCCGCGATACTCGAGACGCTGCAGACCTTCGTAGATCAAGTCGACGCAATACTTGCGCCCGATATATCCCATCACTCCGCACATAAACTTGCGCTCCCGACACTCATCCAGTTTCTATGGACCAACATCAAACACGAATCACTCGACGACCGACAGTGACAAGATGCGCTGCCCGGCCGCGACACGACTACGGTTCACGACTGCACCGGCGCCGATTTCCGCGCCATCACCGACAACTGCGTCGTGCAAGACCGCACCGGCTCCGATGCGACACCCATGACCGATCACTGTACTGCCGGTCAACACCACACCACTTTCAATCACAGACTCGGGGCCGACACTGACTGTGTCGTCCACGTACACGGACTCCGGCAAACGAATCGTGACACCAGACTGCATCAGCGCGCGACGCTTGCTGGCGATCAGTTGCGACTCAAGCTCAGCCAACTGCGCCCTGTCGTTAATCCCAGCAAACTCACGCCACTCCTTGGTGACGTGAACCAGCGCACCGACGCCGCGCTTGCCGGCAAGCGCGAAACAATCGGTCAGATAGTATTCTTTCTGCGCGTTTTCTGGTTTCAGCTCACCCAGAAGTGAAAACAGCAGATCGGTGCGTGCGAGAATGACTCCAGTGTTGCAAATCGTAATGCGTCGAATCTCGGCACTCGCATCACGTTCTTCAACGATCGTGACTCGACCGGCATCTCCTGTCACGATGCGGCCATAGCCGAACGGGCTTGGGACATCCATGGCAAGTACTGCAAGCCCGGCATCAGCATTCATCGCGGCTGCAACAAATGTCGCCAAAGTCTCGGAGCGAATGGCCGGCGTGTCTGATGCACAGACAAGAACATGGGACGTTGTCAGGGGATTACCGCGGACCAATTCCCCACGCGCGTACTGCGGCATCGCCACTTTGGCAAAAGCAACCGCCGCAGACGCAACCCCATCGCCCGTTCCAGCCTGGCCGTGCTGAATCGCAACGACGAGTTCTGGACGATCCGCAAGAATTTCGGAGAACGCCGTATGGTCCGGACCAAGAACGAGGCACGCCTTGGCAACTCCAGCAGCTTCAAGCGCACCCAGGACCCAATCAAGCATCGGGCGACCAGCGACTGGATGCAAAACTTTGGGAACACTGCTGCGCATGCGCGTGCCCTTGCCAGCAGCAAGGACGACTGCGGCAATGGACGGCTTCTGACTGTTCGGCGACGGCGTTTTCACGGCACTCCGGCCTGCTTATCGGGTTGAGGACACAGCGTCGAACCATACTACAATCAGCAGGTTACCCCCAAAGGAAACTGGCACTGGAACGACCCGTCCAAAGTCCTTGGCCGACGCCTCGCCGGGGCGTAGATTGTCCAGCACCAAACCACCGAACTTGGTTCGACAAAGGCACAGGAAGGCGACGTGGGCATTTTCTCCAAATTCAAAGACTTTCAGAAAAACCGCAGCGAATCGCGCCACACAAAGGCTGTCGCAACACTCAAGAATGCCAAAGCCATCAAGGAAGATCGTTGGGCCGCCATCGACTTCTTTTCCAGCATGGACGACGTCGAGATCGCAGTTCCCGCACTGTTGCAGCGCTTTGAATACAGCCTTGAACACGGGATTAACGATACGCGCGAAAAAGAAGCCTGCATGGAAGGCATCACCCAGCATGGGGACAAGGTCCTTCCGCTGGTGAAGGAACACCTCAAATCGACCACCAGAATCGCGTGGCCGATCAAGATCATCCGCAAGCTCGGTAGTCCGGAGTCGGTCGTCGATTGCCTCAAGGATGCATTGAACTACGGCGAAGTCGCGTTCGACCGTTCGCAGGTCGACAAGAACTACGACATTCTGTGCCATCTCATTGAATACAAACTGCCAGGCGAGGCGACCAAACTCGCGCACTTTCTGAAGGACCAGGATGAACGCGTGCGCTATGCCAGCGCCGAAGTCCTGATTGAACAGGATGATTCAGTGGTTCCTGAAATCCTCGAGCCGTTCCTTGTCGATCTGTCTCCCGACAATTCCCGAATTCGTCAGGCAGTGCTCACTGCCTTTGTCACGAAAAAATGGAAGATTTCCGATCCCAAGCGCTACCCGGACGGTCGCGTTGCTGAAGGTGTGACGATCAGTAAACAGGGCACCGTCGAAGCGCGGGTATGAACAGTCCCGTAGCCCACGCATCTTTGGATCCGGGTCAAATCGTACAAATCGAAATCCCGGTGCGCGATCTCTCGCGCGCATTGGAGTTCTATCGTGCCGTCTTCGGTTGGACGCGCTCTCCCGCCGAGATTCACAACTACGTCGTGCTCGACGTGCCAGAAGTCGACAACCGCGTTCAACGCGTCGGCGTCGCGCTGGTCCCAGTTGGTGACGATACCGCGCGCGAAACGCTACAAGTCGTGACCTATTTCCGACACGACGATCCAGAGATGCTGATCAAGAAGATCATCGAAGCCGGCGGATCAAAACGCTTTGGTCCCCGAAAGCTCCCAGCCTACGGCGACATCTGGCAGTTCTGCGATCCCGATGGGAATCGGTTCGGACTCTTCAAGCCCTGATCGCGTCCTTCACTTCCAGTGGATGCGCATAGGCGCCCTCGGGCAACGACCCGAGGAGATGGCTGGGCTTCAGACAATCAGAACGTTTCAGGGTGCTGCGGCGCGAAACGTTGCCGTAATAGGTCGGCTGTTGTTTCCCACCGAGTAAAGACGCAATACATCATCGCGTCGAACCGGCACGCGTGCCGTGCGCAGGCCGAGGCAACTGGCGATCCGCGTCAGGGTAACCGCAACAACTGAGTCGTCAGAGGGGTTACAAAGGAACCCGCGTTCTTCAAGCTGCGGCACGCTGCGACATGAGCGCAGCTGACCTGCCACGAGGTTGAATGCCATCAGATCTGCAGCGGAGATATCGTTACAGACGTAGACAACATGCGTGACTCCGCCGCGAGTGATCGTTGCCATAGTGTCGTCATCCGCATTGAAGAAGCCCAGCGAACCGTTGCACGGAATCGTTGCTTCTCTGGTTCGCGCTGCCGGATCAACGGTCAGCGTCATGGTCGTCTCAGTGCATGGCTGCGGCATCGTTGTCGTTGTCGTGCCGGCAGAACCCGGTTGTGTCGTCGTCGTGACACCACCGGCAAGAGTGGTCGTAGTATTGTTGCCGCCGTTACCAGCCGGTGTCGTTGTCGTCGCACCCGGCAAGGTCGTTGCCGGCGCAACAGTATCGTTCGCAGCGCCAAAGGGCCTATCGTACTGCGCAGCCAGTGCGTTCAGAGCCTCAGCAGCTTCGCCCATCTGTTCTGGGGCAAGGCAACTCCACTTGAACTGTTGCAGATGAACCGGAGACTGGCCGGCTGCGGCAGCGAACGGTTCGCTACACGAAACAGCACCCTTGACCATCCCGGCCGACGGAACTGGTTCGACATCAACGCTACAGTCTCCCAACGCTGAGGTCGACGAAACGCCAGCGAGATCTATCGAGACGCCGCCTGCCGGGAGCGCACTGCCAAGACTCGCGGTAAGTGGAACGTCGCTGATGGTGACGGACGACTGCTGAATTGCGCCGCTTCTGCAATGATTGAACGGAACAACCACGGAAAGTCGGCCGCCCACCATGCTGCAGCTCGGGGCTGAACGAGAGATTTCGCCGGCGGCTGGAAATCCGGTGCCAGAGAAAGCTGCTACGACGGCCGCAGGCGCCATGGTGCGTTTGGTGCCGCGGAGTTGCTCTTCAAGGCGAAACTCAGTCAGGGAACGCGAAGCTGTTGCCTCATCGGCGCGACACGGGTCTGCCGACGCGACGTTTCCGCCAGCCGCAACGGCCATCGTGCACGATTTATCAAGTCGGTAAATGACTCGGTCCGGAACCAAGACTTGCGGATGAGTAAACACCTGACCGACCGTCTTGGTGACGACAGTTGCGCCATCGGCGCCATCGGACAGCGTCACGCAGGATTTTTGCACTCCCTTGGCTGACTTGAACGCATCACCGAAATCGCGAAGTCCGAGATCGGATTCCGAGCATGTCGTGCGAGCCGCCACTGAGCATGAAAGCGGCGCCGCCGAGCAGCCGCGAAGCATCCATGATTTCGCCGAACCAGCGGTACGCTGTACAAGGTAATTGCACGAGCCGCTGCCGCCCTCAGGAAACAAACCCGCGACCAGTTCGACTGCACTTGTATTCGCCTGCCACTCTCCGGGTTCCTGCTCTGCCCCGTTCCATGCTTTCGTGCGTGTCGTCAGTCGAAGTTTATCACCATTCTGCGGAACGTAGTTTGCCGGAGCTGCGGGACCTGAAGCTGATCCACCACCGCCACTTCCGCCGACAGTGTCGTCCCCGGCGCCATCACCACCGGTATCCGTTGCATTGCGAGACGCGTTGGCCGCATCGGATTGCGCAGCCATTTTCTTTTCTTTGACGGGCTCGGTCGTACAACTCACAATTCCAGCGACCCCTATCAACATCGCGGTTCGCAGGGCTACTGCCATGGACGCACGTGAACGAATGGGGAGAAAGCGGCCGATCGTAACCATCGAGTCCTCCTCGGGCGAACGCCTGTGTACCGATGGGAAAAGGTCGGTTCCAGCGATAGATTTCTTGAGGAATTTCGGTGCCGTCCAGAAAAGCGCAGTGATTACTGCTGAGTCGGGCCGACGAACCGGCCTTGGTTGACCGATCCAAATGCCGCTGATGGTCCGTCCCGCAATGGCCCCTGAACCAATATCTGTTCAATGAAGTCATGGGGATGAAAGACAGGGCTGGTCTAGACGGTACGCCGGGGAATCTCTGGATTGAGCCGAGTCACAATCTCGTAGTGAATCGTTCCGGCCCAAGTCGCGAGATCGGCGGCAGATATCGTTTCCGAGCCATCAGTTCCGATCAAGGTTGCGACTTCACCCACGCCGAGTCCTTCCAGATGAGTCACATCGATCATCAGCATGTTCATGCAGATGCGACCGACGATCGGACATCGCTGCCCGCGCAGGAGAATGTAGCTCGAGCTGCCGCCGGCAGCGCGTGGATAACCCTCGAAATACCCGATCGGAAGCACGGCCACGCGCATGTCGTGATTGGCACGATACGTACATCCGTATCCAATGAACTGACCGGCACGCACCGGAATCACAGATGTGACGCGCGTGCGCCACGAAAGAACCGGTCGCAAATCGACCGACTTGGCCCCGTCGGTGCCGATCTTCGAGTAGGAGAGTCTCGTGGCCGGTGACGGCCAGAACCCATAAAGCGAGATCCCAACTCGTTCGAGGTCGAACTCGCTTTCGGGAAGAATCAAAGCCGATGCACTCGAGGCCGCGTGCGAGAGAAACGGACCAAAGGACTGGTTTCGAAACGCCTTTACCGCTGACCCGAACCGCGCAAGTTGCGCGCGCGCGTAATCGTGATCAAAGACATCCTCAACGTTGGCGAAGTGCATACAGACGCCAGCGAGTAATTCCTTGCGCGCAAGCATCTGCCTCGCGATTGCGTCGGCATCTTCGGGACGAAAGCCCTGACGCGACATCCCTGTATCGAACTCGACGTGCACGCTAAGCTTGGATGGACTCGAAAGAACTTTCGCCAGTGCGTCGGCGTGACCAACAAACACATCAGCGTCCGCGCGCAATGCGGCGTCGTATTCAGCACCAGTAAACGGCCCGCACACGA
>Ga0169931_10003603_pt1 | contig 24491 bp, 25 predicted proteins | sample Kivu_15m_20L_FD_129675 | JGI IMG/M metagenome (GOLD analysis project Ga0169931, IMG submission 129675) | Freshwater microbial communities from Lake Kivu, Western Province, Rwanda to study Microbial Dark Matter (Phase II) - Kivu_15m_20L... | ecosystem: Environmental > Aquatic > Freshwater > Lake...
AATTAAAATTAAATATAAATAAATTAAAATTAAATATCAATAATTAAAATTTATTTATCAAAATTTAATTTTTGGTAACGCCATAGAATTGGGGATTGGGGATTGGGGATTGGGGATTGGGGATTGGGGATTGGGCCCAATCCCCAATCCCCAATCCCCAATCCCCAATCCCCAAATTTTCACTGATCATTTTAATTTAAAATTCAAATTTTGGAGATAATTAAAAAAATATTTTATAATTAATATTAAATGAATTAGATTTCAAAATTAAATTTAAGAGTTAAGGAATAAAATTATACATTTTAATTTCATATGTGAGTATAAAGTACTTTAAATATTTCGTTGATGTGATTCGGACTTTATATTTTATTTTCTTATTTTATTTAATTTATATTATATTTAAAATGTCTTTAATTATAAAGGTAATAAATATTAATCCAACTTTTGTATATTATAGTATGAACCCGGTTTTTATGAAAACTTATCCATACACAAAAGTAAGCATCAGATGGAATCTAGACCGAATATTGAACAAGCTACAATCGTAGAGAAAAAGATACCTAAAATTGTAGATCTGGAGGTATAAGATAATATAGTAGAATTATTTCCATAGTCTATCCGCACAGAAAATTTACAACTAATAGAAAATTTTAATAACAAATTAGTTGATTATGAAAATACTCTGAATGAATTTCTTCTACAAAATAAGTAATTCGAAATAAATTTTAACATCCAAAATTTTAATATCGTAGTCAAATGCTATCGATTGAAAATTTCCGCAATTTAAGACTGTCTAATTACAAAAACAAAATAAAAAAAGAAAATTGCGGTGAATACCAAAAAGCAATCATAGACTTCATAGTGAATTTGAAGCCGGAATCAATTGAGGAATATAAAAATGTTAAAAACAGATTAGAAGAATGCGAAAAAAGGCTAAAATTAGTATGAAAGAAAAATAAATTTAATTAAATAAGAAATTATTTAAAACATAACCAAAATAAAAAGTTGGTTTCTCAACTATTAAAATAATTTTGATGAGATGAAGTCCAGCACCTAAACGAATATAGATAAGTAAAATATATTTTACCACTTCGTATTTTTTCTTCGCATAATTGTGTTTCGAATTAATCTTTTCTTTACATTTTGTAATTTCGCCCTTGATGAATTTGTAATACTTATGAAAAGGTAGGTTATTGTCTAGACTCAATTTATAAAGTTTATCAGAACTCAACTAGATTTTAAATAAAAAGATTCTATTAATTACAAATAAGAAAGGTTCTATGTCTTCTGAGTTAAGTTTAAGACTTTGATACGTAAGATTAAAAAATTCTTTGAAATTGTCATCCTTATTATTCGACTTTAACAAAGTTCTTCCCTTTATTGCTGGTCGATCTGGCGTTGTATTTAACACTGTGCTTAATTTTTTATTGAATTTAAGTTGCTTTATATCTGATTCTGTCTTTTCTCTTTGGAATTTTCTAAAGTCTGGCTCACTTTGATTGACGACGATTTTCTTTACTGTAGTAGACGTTGATTGGTGTTGATTTGTGTTTGTATCTTTAAATGTGTTGAATTCATTTTGTGACATTTGATTGATTATGTCAGAAGAGGTCATCTTGATTTTAAATTTATTTTCTGACTTTTTATCCTCAGATGCTTGGCTGTTATTTAAATCTACCTGAGTGAGTAAATTGTTGCATGGTTCAAATTCGAATGATTTGTTGGAGGTTTTATCCTCGCCTTCTTCCTCTTGAATGACATAATTTCTATCATTAATTTTTAGATTAGCTTGAATAGTCATTCTTTTTATTGAACTTCGATCCGTGTCTATAGAATATTAATAAGAGTTTGGAATATTTTAATATAAAAATTCCTTTAGAAATTGGAATTTAGAATTTTTTGAATTTATTGTGATATTAAATTTATAATCAATACCTGGAGCAGTAGCAGTGTTATATTTCATTTCATAATTTTCATCCATGTATCCTCCATTCTCACTTTCTTTAATAGAAAATCTTGACACATCCTTTTCTGTTGGTCTACGTAAATAGGAAAAAGTAAATTTTCTTCTTCTTCCATCTTCGCCCTCCCCCTCATCGCTATCATCAGTAATCAAATTCAAAGGAGTTTCCCTATTTGTTAAATTACTATCGAATCTGTCATGCTTGTAGCTTGTCCTATATTCATCAAATTTTCTTTCAGATTCCTGCAATTCTCTTCTCAACTCGTCCTGGTCTACACTCATGCTCTTTAGTTGCTTTCTATATTTGTCTACATTAGCTTCACTTATTTTAAGCTTTGATATGAGATAATTTGCTTCAGATTCTATTTGAGCGATTTTCTTCTCGGTTTCTAATTTCGGCACGTACTTCGTGTTTATTTCGTTTTGAAGAATTTCTAAACTCCTTTGTAAATAGGCGTTTTCCTTTTGAAGAGCTTGGTTCTCTTCCTTCAATTTTAAAGAATTATCGGTAAACATTCCATTAGTTGAACTATTTATGCTTCTATATGCGATTAGAGTGTGGTTATCTGGGTGGTTTCTCTCAGATTCGGAAAATCTTGTTAATAGATCCATATACTCCTTGTTTATCATTGTTATTTCTTCTTCTAACTTTTTTATTTGATAATCACGAAACTTTATGTCATCGTTCAAATTCTTTATTGAAGCTTTTAAAATTATCTTCTTTCCGTTAAGCATCTCTATTTTTTGTCGTAAATTGTCATTTAAGTTGTTTGTCTCTATTGCTGTCTCTAAAATATGTTTGGCATCTTCGAATAGGTTATAATATTCTTCACAGATAAGGAGAAAATCAGAGAAATCTTACAAAATTTTCTGTTAAGGGGGTTTATTTTACTTGTGATGTCTATTTCTGGAAACTCTTCTTCTAATTGATTCAGCACATGTTTTATATTCAAATAGGTAGTGTTGATGTTCATTTCATAACTATCTAATTTCTCGGAAAAGTATCTTAAATTATATTCATTTTCTTTTTTGAATGAAATAACAGATGAAGGCTGATCTGATTCTATAGATTCTATATCAATTAATCTATGCTCGTTCGCATTAGCAAATTCCATTTAAAATTTTTAATATGAAATAATTTTAAATTTTGAATGAAATATTTAAAAAAAGAAGCGTAGGACTGGTAGCACTTATAGGATTAGTATTAGATGAGAAAAAACAGTTATTTATAAGTGAGAGAAGATGAGGAAATTTAAAATGAAAATCGAAAACTGTGTGAATATACAAATACACGACGAATATATTTTGATAGTCAACATATATATTTGATAATATTTAACATTTATTTTGTTTATATTATAATATAATATAATTTATTTCATTTAAATAAATGAGCACATATTTCAAAGACGAACAAACCAACGGATTGGACAATGAATCAGAAGGCTTCTTCGGCAAAATGGGTCTCTATTATCAGGCATTTTCTGACAAGCTTCAATATTTCAAAAAACAAAGATGGATCGCAGTAGGAATATTAACAGTGTTCTATTTAATTAGATTATTTGTCACGAAAGGTACTCCTCTTTATTAAAAATATTCTTTGTAGGTTATCACGCTTTGACTTATTGCTTAGGAATTCATTTACTCAATGCCTTCATTGGATTTATTTCTCCATTAGAAGATCCAGAAGAGGAGGGAGGATTCGAAGATGGAGGCTCTTTCCTTCCCCAAAAGTATTTTATAAATATTTAATTCAGAGATTCTGAAGAGTTCAGACCGTTTCAAAGAAAAATTAAAGAATACCATTTTTGGATAGCCGTGTTTCTCTCTTTACTAGTCGGTACTATTCTCACTTTCTATGAATCTGTTGATATCCCTGTGTATTGGCCCCTTCTACTTATTTATTTCATCCTTATTTTTATTTTGACTATGAGAAAGCAAATCAAACATATGGTCAAATATAAATACTTACCTTGGGATGCCGGAAAAGTCAAATACGGACATGTCGGAAAATAGAAAGTTGGCTTTTATTTTATAAAAATAATTATTTCAAATTGAATAAGCTTTATTTGCTTTCATAGTTAAGATTATATTATTTCATAATAAGACGATAAGAAAATCTTTATCTTTACAATATAGTTTCTTTATTTATTATTATAAAATATTTTAAAAAACGTGATGATTTTATTTGAAACAAAAATTAATATTTATACATATAAGCAGTGGTTTAGAAAGTTTTTTCATTTTTTATGCAAAAGCATAAATTTTTCAAAAATTTTTATGCTTTAATTTCTATTTAATTATTAAATTATTTTTTAAAAAAATGAAAAGAGTCACCATTAATCAGTGGTTTAGAAAGTTTTTTCAATTTTTATGCAAAAGCATAAATTTTTATTTAAATTTTATACAAAAGCATAAAATTTAAGAGATTTAAAAACACTGCATATAAGAATTTTATATAAAATTCTTATAAGTAACGCTAAAGATGATTACATGTAGTATAATATATTATGGTAAATCCTGAATTAAATTAAAACTAACTTTACTTATAGTTTGATTTCCTAATTGTAATTAAGAAAATAAATACCTGAGACAGTGATTTATTTACAGTTTTTAGTTTTCTAAATGGATAAATAAAAAATTTTATAAATTAATAAGACGACTTTGTCTATCAGAATTATATCTACTTTAATTAAATACTTAGTTCAATAAAAAACTAAAATTTATTTGAATTATTTAAAATTATAAATATTAAATTTAAATGTGGGGCCCTGGAGCAATAGTTCATATAATAAACATACTTCCATTCGCATCTATGTTCTTACTTAATTTCGCATTCAGAAGAGGAAATTTCTTAGGAATAAATCCAATGGGAAATTCAAGGACATATTACAAAAGATGGTGGACAAGAATGTTTTTCGGGAGATTGAATTACACCTTATTCACAGTGTCAGGAGCATTTTATCTAATCTACCGTTATAACAAGATTAGACTTGAAAGAGACCAAATTTTATCTTTCTCTGTGGATTATCTTCACGAACTTGAAAGATACGACGAAGAGGAGCATCCACAAGCCCATAGAACCTTAGTTGGGCATATGTACTCTAAAAGGTTAGAAAACGCCAGAGATCTGGCATTGAAAGAAAGAGCAAAAAGAAATTATGATGAAATGATAGCAGCATTCGATGAACTTTCAAATGAATTCGATAAAAATTAGGAAAAAAATTATATTATTAAAATACCTTAATATCTCATTAACCAACATCATCATGGCCATTCCTATTGATAATGAAAATAATTGATCATATTTAATATTTTCATAGGGATAATGCTCTTTATAAAATAATATAATCATTATTTAATAATTATTGATTTCATATATTTTTCTAATTATATTTGAATGTTTAATGAAGAAAGAAAGAGAGACAAATCCAAAAAAGACATAGACAAAATTTACAAAAAACGTGAACAGATTAGAGAGGAACGAGACGAGAAATCGATTTATACCTTTAGCAAAAGTAAATCGAAATCGAAATCAAAAGAAAGAGAGAAAGAAACAGAATTGAAACAGTCAGATTGTAGAAAAGTTAGGAGTAAGCAAAATTAGTTTCTAAACTGTTATTTTCCTTTTAGAACACGCTATGAATCAGGATCTAAACATTAAATTAAGCACAAAACTTTTGAATTCGTATTTAAGTCATAATCCTCTAAACGAGAATAAGACAACAAAATCAACGCATGTCACAAATATGATAAATTTCAATAAGATGAAATATCCTGTACCCAAGGTAATTGTCAAATTAATCTTGTGTAATATACATAGAATATAAATCGTAAACATGAAAATAATATCAGCAAAATAAATTTTGAAGCAGGTCGAGTAAAGAATAATCAAAATTCTCTTGTTGGCACACCTTTAGAGAATAAAAAACTCAGAGATATCTCTGATTCTCCAAATCAGAACAGCTCAAAATATGAAAAATGTAAAATTTTCTAATAATATGATAATCACCAATTAATAAATCCAGATAGTAGTGAAAAATATTACTATAAAGATACAGAAAATCAAAGAGAGAATTCAAGATCTAAAGATAATCTCAGACTTTATAATCGTCCATTTCCTTTTCAGATGAAGAAGACTTTAGGATCTTTGACTAATAAACATTCGAATAGTTTAATACATTCATTCGATGCTAAAAAGAATTTGCCTTTTATTAACAACGATCTTCAATCTACCGAAATTTTAAAGAAATCGAATTCCTACAGTCTTCTCAAACTTAACGAATCCTACGATGCAAAATTATCCAAGAAAGAGGCACCACCTTCTCCTTCACTATCTCCTTCTTTTTCTCTAATTAAACCAGATAAATCAAATAAAATCGCGGAAAATATTGAAACATTAAAAAAATATAAGGATAATGTGACTTATGACATTTGCGAAAAAAGTTTGAATAATTTAATTGTCCAAATATTTTACACAAAATTAAACGAATTCAAAAACTCTAAAAACATGAATTCCTCTCATCTTATAGAAACTTTTGTAGAGATTTTTGAGTACATCTCACATAACATTGAAACAAATTACAAAAAATGCGGAGAAGTTCTTAAAAATCTTCACGAGAGGATCAACCACACGACATTTATAAACAGCCATTCATCGACCACAGGTTCTGTCAACTCCCATCACGAAAAACTATTCGATCAATTAGAGCAATTAAAGAAAGAATTGAAAATGAAAGATCTCAAGATGCAGTCATACGTGGAGAAAATCAACGAATTAGAAGGAAACCTAAGAGAAAAAGATCTAATTATGAACAACATGAATAAGAAATATCTAACGATAAAAAGTAAATTCTCTTCTGTAAAAGAAGAAGCAAAGGCTTTAAAAAATTCTAATAAAGATTTAAAAAGCGAATTAGACTTTCTTAGAGAAAAGGAGCTGAAACTTATGGAAGTGATGTATATCCTTCAGAAAAGGGGAATATCAATTGATGAGGTGATGCGTGAAAAGTCTGAAAAGTCCGAAAAGTCTGAGAAGTCAATCAGTCTAGAAAAAGAAAGTTACTCAGAATCCCATCTTAACTATGAAAATGAAAATAGTAATATAAACGATATTTCCTTAACTACGTTATACTTCCCTGATAAAGTTCGTCCTTTTAATACACAAAATCTTTTCAATTCTTACGCAGTGGCTATTCCTAAGCTTGATTTCAGCGTAGTTCCTGGCTACGATTCTCAAAGTGAAAATAACAGCGATGTGATAAAAATAAACATCAACAATGATGAGAACAAACTATCAGAGGATAAAAGTTATCTAAACCATAAGTACAACAAACATGAAGATAGTCATGTACTAGTAAATAGCGAAAAGCAGAATACAAATCCTTATGGAAAAATTGAAAGAGCCCCAGAAAAAAATATTCCGAGATATGCTTCAAATACAAACACAAAGCTTGTTAATTTAAATAAAAATAATTTCCTCCCTCCTTCAATAAGTAACAGTGTAAGCTTGACAAATCTCAATTATGAGAACGATGCAAGTTTGATTTCTAGCAATAATAACTTTTACGCTAGTAATCTGCAGAACAGTTCAGTCCTGAATTACAAAAACAACAAAGATAAAGATAATTCGTCTACAATAGTAGAGAGTTTTGAGGATTATTCTGATACGATGATTTCTAAATCTAAAATAAAGGATCAAACTAATACACATAAGAATATTTCAAAATTGAAGGACTCACTTAAAAATTTTTCTTTATCGAATGTTGGTTTAAATACAAAAATGAAATTTAGGCAATTAAGTGTGAAAAAGTGAGATAAATTTTTATTTTATTGAGTAATTAAATTTATTCTTCATGTCTGCTTTTTAAAATAGGATATATTATTTGAATTTAGATGTTTATTTACATAATTTATTTCATATATTATAAAATAAAATAATTTGTTTTTAGAAATATCGTATTTGTCACTTATATTTTATTTGATAACTTAATTAAAATAATTTTATTAAAAAATATGAAAAATACTCTTAATACAAAGCAGGCGAATACTAAGATACAATTAACGAATGATAATTTAAATAATCCAATAGAAGACAAGGCTTTAATCGAGAAACTCAACAGAATTCAAGAAAAAAAATTAAAAAAAGAAGATGAAGTAAAAGCAAGTAGCAATAATAAAGATAAAGAAAAAGCACCTGAACTAAAATTATTAAAGAAAGGTGGATTATTAGCAGCTTACAAACGTATTCTTTATTTATATGATCCTTATCACTTTTAATTTTTGTTAGATCTTATGGTAAATCTTTGCAAGAATGGATTACCTTCAGGAAATATTTTTGAATACGCTGCTTATACAATCCTTGATTATGAAAAAAAGTGGAAGCAGATAAAATTAAAAGAAAAAAAAGAAATGGTTAAGAAATATTGGGAAGAAAAGGGTGGAAAAGATAAAGGTAATATATGAAAATATAAATAAAATAACTTTGCAGTATTTAATTTTTATAATAAGCGCTAGTTAAATAGAAGCATAAGCCTTGGAAAAAGTCACACGGAGCAGATAGATAAATCGGATATTTATCAAAGAAGTAAATCTGCTAAGAAAGAGACACTTTCTGCTAGTAGGATTAAAGCAAAGGATCATGCGGATTCTTCCAAAAGGCAAAAGGAGAAAAAGGACAAAAGTAAAACTTTCCTTATTAATATCTTAGAACCATCTTCAAATGAAGAAGACAATACAAAATTGAATACTTTACCTAATACTGCTAATAAAACCCCACAGAATTCGAATACGAATAATATTAAAACCGTAAAGCCAAATACCTTGATTGAGAAATATGAAAATAACTTACCAGAAAAGAAAAATACGAATGTTAATAACGAAGGCAAGAATCAAAATCAAATTTTGAAAAAGACAAAATAATAACAATTATAACTTAATTATATGTAAGAACAAATCAAAACAGAAAAATATTTTTCTATTGTTAAGTTTGATAAATATAAACTTATTCAAATTTTATTTAATATTATTTTACTTTTGAATTAATGGAATCGAACCCACCTACACAAAAATTTTTCGTTTTTGAATTTTTTTCTGGGATCGGGGGGATGCATCAAGCACTTAAAAATATTTCAACTCCCTATTCAAAAATTGAAATAGTTCACATCTTTCCTTTCGATATAAATCCAAACGCAAACAGTACATACTTTCATGTATTCGGAGTAAAACCGAACGAAATTTCAATAGAAAATTTCTCTTTGCAGGAATATACGTCATTATGTAAAAAATATGTAAATGTCTTTACAAACATAATTTGGGTTATGTCCCCACCCTGTCAGCCATTCACAAGATTAGGAAATCAAAAGGATCTGATGGATCCTAGATCTAAAGCATTTATACATATCCTAAAATTACTTAAGGAAATTGATGTGTCATTTTTACCAGAGTACCTACTGTTAGAAAACGTAAAAAATTTTGAGGTAGGTAATTATAAAATTAAAAATATCATTCACAATCTTATCTATAGAATTCAGATGCTTGCACGGAGTTGATTAAAATATTAAAGGAAAAGGGTTACATATTTAAACAATTTCTCTTGTCTCCGGTACAAGTCGGAGTCCCCAATAGCCGTCTTCGCTATTATCTAATTGCTAAGTTACAAAACAACGATGGTGGAAAAGATGAAGAAAACATAATACAAACTACTGATATATTTATACAAAATAATCTAATTGGAGTCGATGAAATAAATGCACCAACATTAAATACGTTTTTAAATTATATCCCTAAAGACGAGATTAATAAACAAGACTTACTTGTCCCAAAATCAATACTTTCTAAGGAGTCCAGCCTAGTAGTTGATTTAGTCACTTTAGATTCAATCAGCACTAACTGCTTTACAAAAGGTTATGGAAGATTTTTGAAAGGCACTGGTTCTCTACTGTTATTAGAAAAATCATTTTTAGAGGTATATATGAAATCATCATCATCATCATCATAATTATATTTATTATTTAGAACCCATTTAATTTAAATGAATTAGAAGGCAGCGTAAGATTTTTTTCTCCAGAGGAGATTTGTAAATTAATGTCATTCAATGATAATTTCGATTTTCCAAATATTTCTCTAAAATCTAAATACAAATTATTAGGAAATTCAGTAAATGTAAAAGTGATATCATTGTTGCTTAAATATTTATTGTTTCATTTTGGGCAATAATATAAAATTATAAATATGATTATAAATTAACCATATAAATATCAAATTAATTTCTTTAATAAAAATTTCTAAGAATCTAGGTGATGATGTTTAAATTAAACTACAAAACTATCGCCAAAAATTTTTTTAATTATATATATTCTTTCTATTTATTGTTACTTTCCAACAATACATTTTCTAACAATTTATCAACAGTATCTTCTCTTTTTATATTTTTTAACAAAATAGGAACTAAAATTTTTTCTGCCAACTCTATTCGATTTTCCCCAACTTTTTCTCTTGTTTCTTTTCTTATATACTCCAAGGCTTTCAATGCAGAATCGGGTGTTTCCTCAAACATGCGTAGTAGACAGTAGATTATAGTACCTGTTCTATGTATACCGGCAGCACAATGAATGAACATAATTAATTTATCTTTAGATAGTCTTGTATATACCTCTTCTAATCCCGTAATAATTATTGATTGAGTCGCTTTATTTTTTAAATAAGGCATATTAGCCCCTTGTAACTCAATCTGTTTCCAATCAATAGAATTCTCTGAACAAACATTTTTAATAATTCCAGGTTCTTCCTTTTTATGCAATAGGGTGAGAACATAATTAATTCCAAATGTCATTTTCATATATTTAATTTCCTTTCCGTTTGGCTTTCCATGACAAGATATTTTAGAAAGTGTGTTCTTTAATGGATAGAAATTTAAAATTCTGTTCCCATTTGATTGATGATCAGATAATATGTTTTTATAAATTTTTAGTCCCAGCTCATTTTTGGAATGTTTCGATTTTTCCATCGATTTTAAATATTAATTTAATCATTAAATTATTACTGAAATAGAAATTTGATTTATTAGGTTTATGTTTGTTGATGATTACTGTAATTTAAGATATATATTGATATATACTAAGTATTTATTATTTATTACGTTAGGAGCTGTGATGGATTTCCTCTAAGTACCACATTTTTGCAACATACGTATACGAGTAATACTATTATGGACGTAGGCCCAAAAATTATAAACAAGGCAACCCACAACCCTGCTGCGACTATATCATCCCAAACGCTAAAGGAAGTAATTTTAAAAATCTCTTTAATAGTTTTATTTTTATTATTATCGTCGATATTATGAGATGCGTCATGCTTTTCAAATTCTTCATTATTTTTTCCTAGTACATCAAAGAATTCTTTTGTTACTTCTAACTCAATTTTGTGATTCGCAGTAGTGTTCTCAATTTTACCTTCATTTAATTTACCATCTCTTAAGAAAATAGTTATTTTATTTAATATCATTTTTTCATCTTCAGCAATATCATTATGCATAGTAAAATTCAAAGAGCTTGGCCTTTTTGAGTTTTCTAATTGATGATGGTTGAGAAATAATTCATCATTTAATGAGACGTATTCAAATAATAAGTTGATTACTATTACAAAAATTGAGATAAAATGAAATCTGTACATAGTCTACTTTTAAAAATATCCTTTGTAAAATCAACGCTTAAATAAGAGTGATTAACGGTAAAATATGAATAGAATAACATATAAACATATCATTTATTAATCGATTTTCGGCTAATTATCATTTAATTAAACTAACGTATTCGCATTAAATTAATTAAAATTCGTTTTTTAATACAAACATATAAACATTTTATATAAATGGCTTCTAAACTCCTTAACAATTTTCAAGAACCTCTTATTATAGATATAGGATCAGACAGAGTAAAGTTTGCTCAACCTCTAATAAACACACAACACGTCACTAAAATGTTAAAAACTAAGGGAATATTCTCAAATGATTCAAAAATTTTTCCTCATAAATCGCAAAATAAAATAATAGAGTCTGATAGTGTTCTAGTGAATAATATGGAAGATTACGGAATAAATGCGAATTCAGTTTTTGATACTGATATTTTTATGGAATCTTTTCCCTCTTTACTCAGCAGGTTAGATTTGGATAATAATTTAGAAAATTTCACGCGCTATAAGGAACACATCAGCCAAGGAAAATTTACAGAAATTTTGTCACTACCAGAATATGAGGATTGTCACAATGTAAATGTCTCTATCATCACAGAAAGTCCTCCATTATACGACCTCGATAAAATAAACACCCCTCTCTACGGTTATGAACCCTCTTACTCAGGTATAATTCAAGACACACAGTTCGAACAATTTCATAATATATTCGAAAGAGTAGGGGAAATCCATTTTAAAAAATCAAATTTCCTAAGCCATTATTTAACTGAAACTCCTCTAATTATTACACAAAAAGCGTTGCCATTCAATTTATTACAGAAGCAGCTCAAGAAAATCTACGAAATAGCATTTGAAGAATATAAAACACCCTTTCTGCTAGTCTGCTCTACAGCAATGTTGAATTTATTTAGTCACAATTTATCATCTGGGATCGTAGTTGACATCGGGGAAAGCTCTACGAATATAACTGCAGTTGTAGATGGCTTTACTCAGTACGAGACGTCTATCAATTCTGAATATTTATCGGGTAGGAATGTGACCTACTCAATGGCTACTTTTGAAAATCTGGACAATAATTTGATCCAAAATTTCGTAAATGATAAAAGTTGCTCAGAAATTTCATTTGAGCAGTACCTCCAGACAAAATACAACAAAGAACAGAACAATCTGAAATACATTCACAAAAAGTATGAGGAAGGTTCAAATGACCATAATAATAAAGACCTTTATATGGGTAATTTCTTCTCTTATCCTGAGCTTTTTAAATACATGTTTTCTGACAAGAAATTACAAAAGTATTCGAACAAAGACAAATTCAAACTCAGAAGGCAGGAGCTGGCAAGAGATCTAGATGAATTGGTTAAATATACTGGAATAAGCTACTCGGACTTGACAAAGTTTGGAAATACAACATCTTCAGAATTTCATGAGAATTATATTTTCCCATATTTGACAACTGAAAACACTCTTGAAAACAGGGTTTCTCTAGGAGAGTCAAATTTTGTAAATAAACACCTTCTAAAGTGTTTCAGACAATTTTCTCTTCCTCATTTGATTTTATACGAAATAGAAAAAATGATAAACTCTGATATTTTAAATGTCAATAAGTATCTTAATATAGTTTTCGCTGGTGGTATTTTCAATTCCCCAGGATTTATTGAATTCATCGAAAAAGAATTTCAGCAAATGATTATCAATTCAAATTTTGATAACAAAAAATACATAAAACTATTTTTTCCTAATAAAAATTCTGATAGTGGGTTTTCTATTTCAAAGGGTATAAATTATATATCGAGATTAAACAATTTAAATGAATTGATGATTTCGATTTTTGATTATTATAATTTAGGGAAGGAATGTTTATGTTACAATTATATTTAAGCAAATTAAGAAAATGGATTAAAATTAAATGCCTAAATTTTCTAATATAATATAATTTTATAAATCATGTCGTTTAATTCTAAATTATATATAAATTCAAGAATATTCTCTCCATTAAAGAGTAAAATTCATTTGAAAATTAATTATTCAGATAAAAGAATATTTATATTTTTATTATATTCTACAATATTACTGTCTATTAATTTTTTCAATTTGCTCTCAACTTTTTTAAATTCCGAACTGTCCAACACATTCTCCTCATCACTGTCATTTTCATAATTTATTTTTAGCTCGTTTATTTCCTTTGTCAAATTCATACAGAATAGAACCCCCCTATAACTATCATTCATATATTTAATGAGAAATTTGCAATAAGAATAAAATATTTTTAAACTTGAGACGTCCATGTTATCAACGAACTTTAAAGAGGTAGCGATGGCGTTTTTATAATTTATATAAGAATTTTCTAAGTGCCGAGAATTCTCATGAGTAGAATACAAGAAAAGAAATTTATAAATCTTACCTCTAATCAAAAACAAATGAGCTAGTAGGCTCTTTTTCTTCGTTTTATTTATCAAGACATCCACACAATTCAAAAATTTTTCGATTGTTATCAAACTTTGACCCAGGACATTTTCAGAATAATCATTTAAGATATCTTTTAACGGAACTTTTAAAAAACTTTTTGCGTTCTCTTCTTCTTTCGTTTTTTTCATTTTATCCAAAATTTTTCTATTCTGTTCAATAAGCCCCCTGCACAGTCGTTTCAGCAATTGAACATCCTCAATCATCAATTCTTCGAAGAAATGGGAGATCTTTTCAAGATATTCTAAAGCTCGATTGAACTGATTGGTAGTGATGCATATTTTGAATTTAATAGAAAGTTTGTTGATGTCCATTAATTGAAATTATCAGAATAAACAATTAAATTTAAATTTGTTTAGTTTAATTCTCATAATAAAGTTTACTTATTAAATAAATTAAATAATTTTTCCCAAATTAAATTATATCTATGAATAATCCCTAATAACATATAAAAAAATGAGTTCTCAAGCTGACATTAACCAAGAAATTATTGAAGCAAGAAAGAAATTCAGTGAAATGTACGGAAATCTGAAACTGGGAGGAAAAGGTAGTCATAGACTAATTACGTGTAGGTACCCAAAAAAGAAAAAAGTTGGTTACTCATAAAAGCAGTGCCCAACAAGATAAAAAAATCAGCAATTTAGCCAAAAAATCTCGTAAGTTTCTAAATTTAAAATTTTCCAGAGGCCAGAAAGTTGAATGACATTCAAGAAGTTAACGTCTTCAAAAATGACAATACAGTCCTACATTTCAAAAAACCTTCTTATGAATACTCTATGAAAGAAAAAGTTTCTTTTATTACTGGATCTCATGAAGTTAAACGTAAGGGTTTTAAATTTACTAATTATTTGTTTAGATATTAAGGACCTCCTACCTAACATATTAAAACAACTTGGACCCAGACAATTTTCTTTCATGCAAGAATATGCTGAGACTTTGAAAAACAATAAAAAGGAAGAGGCCCCCGAATTAGTAGAAGATTTCGAACAAGCTTCTGAAAAATAAAAAATAACTTTGAATATGTTTCTATTATATTAGATACTTTGAATAGATAAAATATTACTTATAATTTAAATTAATGAGATTAAGTGTATATTAATTATTATATGTAATAGAAAAGGAATTCATTTTAGATTATTGTTTTGTTGTTGAATAATTTTAATTTTTTATTTAAATAAAATTTATTCAGGTAATTAATATTTTTATTAATTAAAATTTAGAAATTTCTCTTCAATTTTCTCATTCAAATTAAAATTTTTTCAATAAATTAAAAATTTTTCTTGATAAATTAACTATTCTTAGTTTTTGGGTTATTCGCTAGGGTTGATTTCACTTATCATCTGGATAAAATACCTCATCAGGTCTTTGCAAGAAACTTGGGAAAGTTCTTGCTCTAAGTTTATCCAGTTCACTTCTTAAATATTCGATCTCTTCATAATATTGCTGTACAAGCGATTTAAGTTTGGTTACTTGTGCGATTTCTAAAGATTTATTCCTAATACGATTATATAAATATAAGTTTATTACTTAGTTCCCTTTTTTCCATCATCGCTATATATTTTTTCATCAGTGTCAAGTTGGTTTATCTGTTCCTTCAACACTACCTCTTCAGAAAGTTTCACGTATTTAACCTTAAATTCTTCATTTTCTCTTTCCTTCTTGTCAATTTCATTTTCTAACTCTTGAACTTTCTTGATCATCGTCTCTACTCTTTTGTTTTTATTCTCCTCTAAATTCTTTCTCTTTTGATCATACATTAAGGCGATCTGTTGTTGATCAAATTCTTCTCTACCTGTTACTATCTCCTGAATCCTCTTAGTTACACGAGTTAGCTTCAAGTATCTCATCTTTAATTTTATTTCGTGAATTTTTAGTTTAATCCTTGCGTTTTCGAGTTCTAAGAATTGGATAAACTTGTTGTGATCCTTAGATGTGTCAGAATTTAATTTTGTAGTCGCATAGGTTTCGTTTATAATTCGATTTTTCTGATCGATTTTCACATGGTCGATAAGCAAAGCCTCGTCTATGTAATTTTGGGGTCCGCTGATTTCTGCTATTTCGTCATTTACTTTCCTTAGTCTAATCATAAAGTCTATATTCAGTTTGGATTTTTTTGTGTCTTCTTCTAATTTTTTGAAGTTTTCTTCTGCGTTTCTTCTTTCGTTCAAAATTTTCGACTCCTCTGCTTCCAAAAATTGTTTGTGTGCTAAATATTGATCATTTTTATAATCGAAGTAGTATTTTTGATTGATTATGTTAAGATTTTCTTCTATCACATGTTTTTGGGTGTTTACATTTGATTTGGATTGATTAAATATTTCTTTATATGGCTTGCTTCCGTATTTTCTTTGGTGCTTTAAATTTTCTTCCTCCACATGGTAGTAAGGGTCCATCCTGATTTTTTTCAAATATTCTTCCTCTGTTGGGTTCAGTGTGATTCCGAAGAAATTTGATTTTTCGAAGTTTTCGAGCATTTTGTTGTTTTTGTTTTTTTCTGAATAGATTGCCATAACTGATTTATAGTTGTCATAGAAATTTTCATAATTTTCTTTGAAAATGTTTAACCTCTCAGTTAGTTTTTTTTCTTCGACAGAAATATTTTCTAAGTCCTTTTTTGCCTTGGCTGTTTGGCACTTTAATTGTTCTCTATATTCAAGAGTTCTGATTAAGGCTAATATGTAAATTTCTTGTTCTGCTACGCGATAATCGTAATATAATTTTTTCTTGACCATTTTTAAAAATTTTAAATCCATCTCAGCTTTTAAATTTTCGATGTCTATCTTCAAGCTGTTCAATTTAGTCATATTCTGTGATCTTAGTTTTTCTTTCATTTCAATCATCTCTCTTTCTTTCTTTCTGAATTCCTCGTACTTTTTCTTTTCTTCATCTGTTTTGTCAATTTTGTCCATCCAGGGTTCCCTGACTAACTCCATTTCAGATTGCTGACTTGTGGCTTTTATGTCTTTTATTTCAATCATATGATTCAACCCTCTTCTTTCTAAGGTATCACCTTGCAATGCTTTGATTCTCTCCTCTTCTCTTTTCTTCTCCTCTTCTTTTTTCTGTTTTTCAAGTTTGCTGAAGTATTTAGGAACCTTGATTTCGCTAGCTTCTACTTTCTCTAACCATTCGCTTTCTTCGTAGGGATGTATGACATAGCTGTAGTTTTCTATGTTGACGTCACCCCCTAGAGAAACTAGGATTTCTCTAATTGACTCGATAGAAGATTTGAAAGAATTGAATTTTTCCAAATTAGAATTTCTTTCTGTTACGTAGGCTTTAATCTCCTTATTAAAGTTAATCTTCAGATTATGAATGATATCCATTAACAGATATATTTGATTTCTCATTCTGAAGTTAGTGTAGAGCTCAAACGGAGAATAGAGAAGGGTGAAAGAATCTATTTCTTGAAGATTTTTTGTAAATTCTACGTCTGTTGCATTTTTGTTGTATTCGATCTTAGTTTTAAATTTTATCACTAGATCTTCTTTAAGTAGCTGCACATCTGGTCTATAATGAATTTGATCAGCATTATCATCTTGTTTTGAACCTGTCATGCCTTCATCTGCGTAGGGATTTCTCTGGAGACGATATTTCGCAACTTTTATTAGTCCTCTATCCATCGCCATTTTTTCTCCCCTATCTCCTTCTCCCACATTTTCTGCTATGTCTGAGGGTTTAATTTCTGATTCTTCGAGGGTTATTTTGACAGGAACTCTATTAATAATGTAAGGTTCTTCTCCACGCGAAAATAGTTTCTCTTCTATAACCTCTTTATGTAAATTTTCGTTCCTTCTTTTGTAATATTCTTGGAGCTCCATCAATCTCATTTGCTTGACGTAATTTAATCTATCGATTTCGTGATCACGTAATTTTCTGACCGGGTATGATTTTAAGAGTCTATCTCTATTTTCGAAAGAAATTATTTTTATGTTGTTGTTAAAACATTTTGTAGGGTCTATATCCTTTATCCTACATACATCATATGTTTTTTCTATCATCTTAGTTCTTATAATCTCTTTTTCACATAACTCTGTGAAGTATTTTTTAATCAAATCATTTGCTTTTTCTTGACCTTCCTGTAGTTCTTTCTCGATCCTTGTAGTATCTATAATCATTTCCTCTTTGTCTAATTGTTCAATGGGGTCTAATTTTGAGTTATCTGCTATTAATTTTTTTAGTTCTTGCTTGATTTTTTCAAGATTAGTTTTAATATTTGCTTGTCTTATCTTTTTATTTTTTTCGACGATTAAGTTATGCTCTTCTTGTATAATATCAACAAGGCTTCTTACTAATTCATCATTTAAGGGTTCTACTATGTCCATATTTTCCAAGCTTTCTATGGTTACTGTGTTGTAAAGGGGTTCATTTGGAAGGTTTAATTCCTCTTTAGTTTCAGCTAAAAGGAAAATACTTCCATCATCGCCAGATGCGTAAATTAAACTTGTAGCTGGTGAATAGAAAATTGAGGTGACTCCATTCCTTAAAAAGCTGTGAGTACGACAAGATTTCATTTCTGCACCGTCTCTTTTTCTGATTTGGACATTGCCATCAACACCCCCAGTTATTAAAATTCCTTCATGAACTATCCCGCATGTTATGTCTAAATCATGTCCCACTATTTCTTTCAGAGGATCTTGTGGTTTTCTGGGATCTTTTACCAAATTATCGAAGTGGTCCATTGGGTGGTTGTATAGTTTCAAATACTTAGTTGATCCTGTTGTCCAAATCTGATCGGATGACATGTTTTTAATCATCAAATTTATGTCTAAGTCTACTTTTCTTCCTTTCTTTTCAGATTTTAATTCGAAATTTGAAAAGATATCTGTTACTTTTTTGGTTTGGACATCAATCACACTTTTATAATCAATAACATATGAAAATATTTTAAATGACATGATGACTAATGGGGATAAAACTAAAATTTCATGAAGATTACTGTTGATTGATACATCTACAATATGAAGAGGAGTTTTAAGATATCCCATGAATTGGAAGTTTTTTCTATGATCCGAAGATATAAAATTGATTATATTCCCCTCTTTTTTATAAAATATAGCGATTTTCATAACAGGATCCAAAATAATTTTGTCTATTGGGTAATCTAATTTTTTTCGATCAGTGTGATATTTCAGTTGATGAATTAATTTAATATTAGACCTATCTGAAATATTATAAATTCTAAGTATCCCACCATTACTTCCTATGAAAAGTAAATTTCCTTCCGCGTTTATTTCGAAAACAGTCGGCACAAAATTAATTTCATGCAAAAATACTGGGCGCCGAGTAGCTAATTCCCAGAAAATTATCTTTTGATCTATTCCAACAGAGACAAACTGACTAGTCTTACCAAGCTCTTTTACTCCTAGCAATTTGTCTGAATGAAACTTAGTTTCTTCATAACATTTTATGTCACTTACATCAGAATCGAAAATTTCATCTTTGTCTCTAGATAGCATTTCAGCTTTCATGATAATGACATTTAAACAATTGGATTTACTTAAAGTAATGATCTTTTTGTAATCTGATGAATACTTCATAGCTACAATATAGTCATAAGTATCGTATGAATATTTGTTAGTGTTGTTATAAATAGAGGGGGTTACCTCTCTTTCTACTTCAAACATTCGATAATTTTCCGGATTATTTATGGTAGGCTTAAAGGAGAGAAGATCTTTCTCAGATAAATAAATGTTGATTAGAGAAACCCGACCGTCATTGGTGGAACATAAAAGATACCTCTGAGTAAGTAGTAAAGCTGTCGGACTTGCATTCACCTTAATATTACCTTCTTTCAACTCACCCCCTAATGAAGCGGTAACTTTGTTAAAATTGGAGTCATAGAGATTGATCTCCCCAGAGGATTCCGCAATGTATATATTGTTATAAACATCCCAAGCAAAATCGACAAATTCATCAAAATTAGAATTGCTCTTAAGATTTCTAGTAGCATATCTCTTCGTCAGAAAAGCTTCTTCTTTGGATTTTATAGTTTGGAACTCAAATTTCACGAAGTCGTTCATCGAAGAGAATTCATCCGGGAAACTATCTTTAATTTCTACCATTGTACATAATTTTTCATTCATCAGAAAAATAAAATTTTTGTCTTTCGGGGATATCTTGCAAGATTTGTAAGGGGTTTCAATAGGAACTGTTGTCAATAATTTCATTTCGTTTTTTTCTATGTCGTAGATATTCAAAGACATCAAAGGTTCCAGCGACACAACGGCAATCCTGGTACCGTCTCTTGAGATGCTGATACTTGTAACTTCTATAGCTTTGGAAATGTATGTTTCGGCTAGAAGTTTGAATCCTTGGAATCTGTTGTAGGAAAATAGCTTAAGGATCGCATTGCGACCGCTTTCGCAGGTGACCATGAGTTCTAGTATTGGGTTGTAGTCTAATGCACAGAAATGTGAAAGTTCCGATCTGTGAAATGAAAATAATAAAACAAAATTTATTTTACTTTAAAAACTTGTGTTCTCTCTCAGAAATTGTTTCTAATTGTTTTACCATTAGGTATCCACCTGTTTTGTAAGCATACTCATCAGAATTTAAAACTTGGAAGTTTTTATCTAATTTTCCAAATGAATCAATTATCTTTAATTCCATGAAAATTTAAATTAAATTTTTTACTATTTAAAATCTTTATATTAAACAGTGAATATGAATAGAAAATAAAATTCAAAATTTTTTTAGAGTGATACGAGAATCGAAATTAAAATTTAGTTATTATTCCGATACGATATAATTCAAATTTTTATATAAATCATAATATATATTTAGGGAATTTTCTTTACATTACATGTAGACTATAATATTCCTTCATTCTGCCTCTTCTGTTTTAATATATTTAAAATATTTTGGATAATTTAAATACTTAAAATTTGGGTTTGTGACATAAAATTACTTTTCATATAATAATCGAAATAATTTTAAATCTTTTCAATTGAATTCCTAAATACAAAATATAAATTTCGCGTCTGTTATATCGCTGGATGAACAATGATATGGTATAATAATCAAAGATATGTGGATTTAAACTGCTCGTATTTCCCGATAAATTATTGAAGTTATTTAGCTTCGAATAAATTTTAAAATTTCTTTAATCAATTGTTAGAAGTAGAAATTAAACATTCCTTGTAGTTATAATTAACATAAAAATAATTTTGATGAATAACACAAATAAAATAAATGCCGAAAATAAAGTTCCTTTAGATACAAATATATTAACTTCTAGTGTTGATTACAAGACCATTTTAAATCTTATTTCAGTGATGAAGAAGATTTTCTACAGTGGTAGTAAAAATGAAGAGACAAATATAATTAAGAAAGAAAATGATGGATTGGAAATAAACGAACTTATAAAAAACTTTCAATGTAATTTGAATTTTCAAAAGACTTTTTTAAAAGTAGAGAGTTTGAAATTAGAAGAAAAAAGAAATGAGAATGAGAGGAGTAACAAAACAAAAGAAAATAATACTGATTTTCTAGTTATTACAAAAATAATTAAAGCTTATCTAATTATACAGACATGGAAATCGAATATTTCTCTTCAATATTTAAATTCTACATTAAGCAATATCAAATTAGAAAAAAACGAATATTCAAACCCCTTTTACAATCACTGTAGAGACAAGATAATATCATCAATATTATCAAAACTGAATGTATCAGAAATTTCCTTTAATATTTACTCTCTTTTTGTAGATGAATTATCTTCCAACTCAAATTGCACACAAATTCAAAATATGAACGATATAAATGCAAATGTTCCAAGGTCATTCGATCTTTTCTTAAATTTGCTTTTATCCCCTTTATTGGGAGAAAATATTGATTTTAAGCAAATAGCATCTATTATCCAAGTAAATTCTATCTCGGATAGTTACTCTACTAGCAGTATTAATTCCCTCACTATCCTGAATTTCGATATCTTCAAGGAATTTTTTAAATACATTCTTATATTTTTATATTACTCAGAAAAATTTAAAGAAATATTTGATGTATTAAACAAAGACAAAAAATCAAAAATTTTATCAGCTGAGTTTATAGTCTGTGCGAAAAAATTGAAGAGAAAATTAGAAGAAGATAATATAATCAATTCCATTCTTTCAAGAATGATTGAGATTTTAAACTCAGATGAAGCTTACATAACTAAAACACAGTTTTTTAATATTTTATTAAATTCAATTGTAAATTTATAATTATCATAAATGCACAAACACAAAATTTTAAATCTATTTTTGATTAATATTGTTTTGTTCTTTTCAATTTTAAACAAGCATACGAATTGTTTAAAAAATTCAAAATTTTCACTACAGAAAAAAGAGATTTTGACCCCAAACAATTTGGAAGAAATTTATCAAACGAATGTGCAAAAAGAAGTTGTAAGTGAATAATTTCTAAATAGGGTATTAATATTTTAGCTTTCTACTTCTGATTTTAGATGTGCTTTTAGATGCTCTTCAAATATAAAAGAAAAATCTATCGAAAACAAATATATTGAACATGAAGTTGCGTTTGAAGAGAAGTCGTTAAATATCATAAAGAATATCGATCATAAATATTATTGCACTGATCTAAAACCCTTATATGTTGTAAAGCTGTAAGTTATAAATTTATAATACTAACACTTTACTTTACAAATAATGAAATAGAACACCTGATGTGATCTCTAGGGAAAAGGCAGAAGAATTATGCAAAAAGAATTCTGCAATATATAAAATGGCTGAAAATTATTGCAAGAAAGAAAATGATTGTGACTCGCCTACAATTGAAATAATTTCTTAACTATATTGAATCTGATAACCTATTAAATTATATATTTATATAAAATTTTATTTATTATTTTCTTTTACAGGAATCCCACAATACCCTTTTGAGTCATAATTTCGGTAATTCTATCTTATCTCGACTAGCGGGGTGGCGCAGCGGAAGCGTGCTGGGCCCATAACCCAGAGGACGGTGGATCGAAACCACTCTCCGCTATATTTTTTTAATTTATGTTAAAACCTAACAAAATCTGATAATTTATTAATAAATTTAAATGTTCTAGTAGATTAGGAAAACATAATAACATATTTTGCCAATTATATATTTATATATTGACAAATAAATAAGCGTGGGTATATGAAAATAATTATGAGTTAAATATAATAAATGACATCAGAAAAATTCAATAAATATAATTTGTTTATTTTTCTATATCTCGCCCTTGTACAACACATCGTTGACCATGTTTACTATATTACTCATTATAATCTTGTGATCTATCACAAAACTTTGTGAGTTTTTAATTGGCTTTTCAGATGGAGGATATCCGCAAATCGCTTTGTAGATTTTGCTATGTGAAATAACAATAGCATTTCTCTCTTCTCTTAAAATAAACCATATAAGAAACAAGGCAATCCTGAAATTTAACTCGAGTTTTGTTTCTTTGGAAAAGCATGTATGATGGCAATCTTCTTCATGTTCAATGCACCACCAAATCTCCTTGAGAATATAATCATAATTTAGGTAGTCAATATGATTGAAAGCATCTTTTAATTTAGAAAGGGTATGTCCAGTGTGGGTTTGTTGATTAATAACTTCTTCTCTAAGCAACTCCGTTACTATAAAATTCTTAGCTCTGAAGTCATAAAGATTTTTTAGTTTTTCTAAAGTTTGTAAAGTTCTTCTTAAAGGTGAAGTGAAAACAACATTAACTTCAAAGTCTAAATTTTTCAAATTGATTGCAATTTCTTCTGATTGCTTTCCTCCGAATTCTGTTATTGATGGGTCGAAGAATTTTGGCTTTGGTAAACCTAAAATTTTTTGATGTTTGTTGAATGCATTGTGTTCAGCTTCGACATGTCTTATAAAAAGTAATTTTTTTTCGGACAATTTGTAGTTTAGGAATTCAATGAATTTTTCAACTGAATTTAAAGGGACTACAGTTTTGAATATTTCTATAGTATTTTTTTTATTACGAGTCTTTTTGTTCGATAATTCGCCTTCAAATCTTTCAATAGTAGAATTATCGAAATTTTTTTTGTCATTTAAGGAATCAAAATTAATAATATTATTTAAATTATCTTCAATTTGTTTTTCTATATTTTTTCCCAAATTAAAATTAACTGGATCTTTAAATTCGGTATTATTATGTTTATCAGTTTTGTCAGATTCAATACATTTTTCATGGTTCTCGTTTACGATTGACATTTATTATTTAAATTTTTTTATTTTTACATCTAAGGGGATTTTTCATAATTTATATCACAATAATAGCATATTTATAGCTAATAATTTTGGGGATTGGGGATTGGGGATTGGGGATTGGGGATTGGCCAATCCCCAATCCCCAATCCCCAATCCCCAATCCCCAATCCCCATC
>Ga0169931_10003604_pt1 | contig 24490 bp, 26 predicted proteins | sample Kivu_15m_20L_FD_129675 | JGI IMG/M metagenome (GOLD analysis project Ga0169931, IMG submission 129675) | Freshwater microbial communities from Lake Kivu, Western Province, Rwanda to study Microbial Dark Matter (Phase II) - Kivu_15m_20L... | ecosystem: Environmental > Aquatic > Freshwater > Lake...
AGGTTGGGGTAGGGGGTAGCGCGGGGAGACGCAGTGCCGTATCCGATGAACTGGGCCAAGGCGTGATCCTTATGCCGAGCGCAGCTCAGTGCGAAGCAATCTGGCAATGACAGGCCCGGACGCTGCTTGCGGACATGCTGCGCGAATTCGACCTCGTCAGGGCTCAAGGCGATGACGCCCAGACCCAATTTGCGTAGCAAGGGCCCGTTTTCGTCCTCCAGTTCGCGCATATAGAGCAGATCGGGCACCACCATCGTGAGACCGCAGGCGAATGCCTGCTCCAGCAGACCCCCACGCTCCAGATCGATCAGAACGGATGTGTCGGAGACCAAGATGATCATGACCGATCAGGCGAACTGTCCCATCAAACGACTATCCAGCTCGCGTACGCTGATGTCGAGCAGTTCGGCGGCTCGAGGTTCCGATATGGCCCCCTCAGCGACCGCACGAAGGCATAGTCGTTCCATCCGTTGCGGGACTTCCGGCGCGAGTATTCCGGGTTCTCTGGATTTCTGTCTGTTCCAACCCAAGGCCTTGATTTGGGCCCAGAGACGGCCATAGACTGCCTTGGAGATGATGCCCAAGTGAGCGCATCGCACTACCAGCGACGCGATGCTTACCTTGAAGAGCTTCTTCAGTTCGGCTAGTTCCCCAAGCGATATCGCCGTCCGATGCGGTCCCAGCAGGCGTAGGACCCTATCCTTGGCCATCAGGAAGGCACCCGCAAACCGGTCGGCCGCCTTCTCCTGCTCTGCATCGCTGAGTCCGCGGAATCGCAGCACCAGGTGCGCCAACTCGTGGGCTAACGTGAACCGTTGGCGTTCGCCATTGTGTCCTTGATTCACAACGATCACCGGCACGTCCTCGTAATGAGGGCGTTGCACGAACGCTTTGGAGCCCGACACATTCTCCGGCAGGTCGAGGGCGATCACCTTCACCCCCTTGTCTTCAAGCAACTCGGCTATGAGCGGGATAGGATCAACACCCAGGTCCCAAAGCCGCCGCAGCGCATCCGCGGCTTGTTCGGCGTCCTCGATGCGACCAATGTCGAATGCGTCGTCGTCCGGTGCGTCTCAGGGCTGCTCCACCCCGGGCAGAAGCTCTTCAGGCGGGTCGCCAGATGGCGCGTCATGGCTCATTGCGTTTTGGTTGGGGTGGAGTTGCCCGCGCGCTCTGGGACCCATTCCTGCATCTCCTGCGCGATGAACTGGGCCAAGGGCGTGATCTGAGCTTTGACGCTCGCGGCCTCCAGGGCCTTCATGTATTCATCGCGCCGGCTCATCCGGATCACCGTCCATGGGTAGCCACCCGACGCCAGAAGCGTGTTCATCAGGAATCGGCCGATCCGACCGTTGCCGTCGTAGTACGGGTGGATGAAAACGAAGAGATGGTGGCCAAGCACCGCGCGAACGCAGGCCTCCGGCTCCGCTTCAATCATGTCCCACAACGCTTCCAGAGAATCCAGGATGGCCTCGCTGGGGAGCGGCGTGTGCATCGAATTGCGGATGAAGACCGGGCCGCGCCGATAGCCAGCAAGCTGACTCGCTTCGACGATGCCGGCTGTCACGGATGGTCCGAACAGCGCCGCATACCAATCGTGGTGATCGCGTTTGGCGACGATGCCGGCGTTCTCCTTCGTCAGCACCTTGCCGATGCTTTCCTTCACGGCCTGAAAGGCTTGGTAGTAGCCCCGAGCGGCCAGCGCGTTGCGAGTCTCGTCGTGCTCGGGTTCGCCGTCGGGGTTCCAATCGCCGCGAGCCACCCGCTCAATGAGCGCGTCAGTGACGCGGTAGCCTTCGATCGACAAGGAGTTGTAAGCGTCAGAGGCGTAGCGCTCATCGACCTGTGCCAGATAGCCCGCGCGCTGCTCCTCGAGGCCGGGTGCGGGCGGGAAGACATTGATGATGTCCTGGCGCCATCCAGCCCACATCGAGCGCAGGCGCAGCACATAGGGCGAGCGCTCCTTGCTGGGCGAAATGCTGGGCTCAGCCAGCTCGAAAGGGTTCACTGACTTGAGCGTGATCCGGGATCTGGAAAACGCATTCCGGATGAGCTCAGCCTCGTCGGGGCGCTTGACGAACTCGAATGCGCCCGCCAGTCGCGCGGCGGCCGTGACCATCTTGTCGCCCGCCAGCAGGGTCGGCAGCAACTCGGATGCGCTCCGGAGGGTGGCCAGCGCGATCTCGGCTTCACGCGGGTGGTTGATGAAGAACGACGGACCCGCCAGGCACAGAGCCTCGGCAAGGGGCCACACTTGCAGTCCCCGCACCGCCATGCGTGCCCTGGGAACCCTTTTCTTGTCGGGATACACGAGCAGTGAGTTATCGAAGGGCAGGTCCACTTTGCATGTGCCGCTGTCGACCGTGACGCAAGTGACCTGCCGGGGCACGGTGGTGTTGCCTGTATGCAGCAACAGCGATGCCTCAGGATTCAGGCAGTACCGCTTGCCAAAGCGCTTGCCCAGATAGCCCGACACGAAGGCCCAAAAGGACGCGTACCACGCGGTCGAGTCTCCTTCGCCGTCGCTCGGGCTGCTGCAGATGTACCAGCCTTTCATCACAGGCCTCAGGAATCCCGTGTCGACCAGGACGGCACGTTGCCCGTCGTCCTTGAAGTCAGAGGCTTCCACGACGCCGCTGTGCTTTTCCTGGAGACGCTTGAGGGCCTTCAGTGCAGCCGCGAGGGTCGGATTGCCTTTCGGCTGGCGCGGTGTCGGAGGCATGGATTTACTTTGGGATAATCTGTAAATTTACTTTGATATCGCAACCAAGTCCACTTTGGTATTGTCTGAAATTGCCAGCGGGCGGGCGGCATAGGCGAGCCGTAGTCCCGGCCGAACTTATCGCAGTGCACCGAACCGACCCAGGTTGGCATCCACCGGGCGGCCCAAACTGGTTGCCGGAAAGCGGCAACAATCGTGATTTGGATTGCAGAAAAAACAGGGCAATATAGACGGGCCGATTTGCCCGGATCGCTGCCCTAGCTGGCTCCATTAAAGGCGATCATGGGTGGCTCCATTAGACCGGTCAGTGACAACTCCTCGATCTCCGCGATTTCCATCGTAGCGACGGCGTCATCGGGCAGGAGCCGTCGTGTCGCTTCGGTCGTCGACCACTCCAGGGCGAGTGGTGTCCGGAAGCGGTCCGGAGGACGCGATGACCTTCTGACCAAGCGGTGATAGCCATGGCTGCGTCTATTTGCTTGCTGCCGCAAAAGCGGTGGCAGCAATTCGGACCATGCTTGGATGCAAGGTTCCGAGCTTTGGAATTTGGCCGTGTGGCGCGTGAGGTGGGACGGAGAAGTACGCGTCGTTGAACGGAAGCTCAAGAACGCTTCTCAGGTCGAATTTGGTGTCGTAGCTCAAACCTGCACTGGCATAGGCAGCAGGGTGCTCGCTCTTTGAGATCCTGAACTCCCCACTGTAGAGACGATCCGTCTTTTGGCTTGTCCCGTATGCCGCGCGCACGAAGATCCTGCCTTCGTCATCTTCCTTGGTCGAAACAATGAGACCAGGACGTGGTTTGGGTTTGGGGTGAATGTTGTCGGGGAAGTGGCACCAGACGATCTCGCCAGCCGTGGGTTCCGGCCACCAGCGCATCAGGCGTTTTCCAAGTCAAAAAGACTGCTGCGCACGGTAGCGCCTTTGGCCTTCGGGGCCGATTTTTTAACCTGATTGAGCTGAGCTTTGGTCAATGCCCCTTCATCGGCCTCGTATTGAGGCAGGAACTTGGTGGCCAGTTCATGCAGTGCCAGGTGAATCACTTGCGTTTCGTCCACTCCCAATACATCAGCTAGACGTTTGGTCGTTGCGCGCGTCACGCCTGTAGCGCTGTCTTGCGCGCGATAACGGAAGGCGATCTGGGCGGCTGCAGCTTTCATCGCCGGCTCCTTTCAGGTTAGATATCTTAAAGATATCAAATGGGAGGGCGTTGTCAACAAGGCCGAGGGAGACCGGGAGGGCTGCCGGGATTAAAGAACTGGAGATATCGCTCAACTCGATCCAGCACGGAGGCTCCCACGGCACGCTCCTCCTTGGCACCAGCGTGCGGGGGCCTTCCGAAAGTCGACACCGGCCAGCTGGATCTCCCGCTCGCCGAGCAGGTGCTCGGGGAGACCCGCAGAGCGCTTGCCATCGCCAGCAGGATCGTGGAACTCGGCATCATCGTTGCGCACCGAACCGATTCAGGCCGCTCTTGCGCCCCGCCTCTCACGGCTTGGCCCGGCTGCGTTCTCTGCCGTTGGTCGGCGAGTGATCGAGTAGACCCAGGGCCTCCAGGATCGCCAGCACGCTTGCGAGCTGGATGTTCTTGTCGCCACTTTCGAAGCGCGAAACCGTGGGCGTGCTCACGTCGGCGATGGCGGCGAGCCGTCGCTGGGTGAACTTTTGCGCCTTCCGCCGCCGGTACGCCTCTTCGACAAGAGCGGGCCAGTTGATGCGAAGGTCCCGTTCCATCTTTTCTCCATCAAGTCGATCAATCGATCCCGCAAGGCGACCGAACCGATGTGGGCTTCGTTGATCACCGTGATCGCCGCCCCCAGTCGTCGGCCCAGATCCTCGACCGCGAGCCCGATCGCGCCGTGTGGCAGACCAAAGCCCTCTCCGAGCGAGACGATATGCCGGGCCTGAAGCGCACCGAGCCGCATATTCCGCCCCTTTGCCAGGCCCAGTGCGATCGTGTTGAACTGCGGATAGAAGGCACTTGCCACGAGGTCATAACAGGGCGCCAGACGCAGGCCGGCGTTGGTGTGCAGCATTGCGAAATTCTTCAGATGCGCGTCGGTATTGCCGACCAGCAGGCAAGCCAGAACACGACGATACAAGCGGTCAACTTCGGCCGGTATACAACCGGGTGTGGCACGGATCAGGCGGGCCATGTCCTCGTAGTGCCCCTCATATTTGTCTTCGGACCGTTTGCCGAGGAGTTGATTGAACTCCTCGAAATGCAGACGGCCGCCTTCGGGCGTACGGTCGAATCGATGAATGAGCAGGGCCTCTCCGGTCAGGTTCTCGATCTCCGCGATCTCCATCGTAGCGACGGCGTCATCGGGCAGGAGCCGTCGTGTCGCTTCGGTCGTCAACCACTCCAGGGCGATGATGTCCGGGAGCGGTCCGGAGGGTAGCTTTGCAATATGGGTGCTGAGTTCGTTGGCCCGAGATGGCCGGTAGCCGCGGGGCCCCTTGACAACGGTGAGCTTGGGTTGCATACCCGAAAGCGATGCCCGCGCGGACAATGCCGCAAGGCTATGCGCGTCTTCCGAGCCGAATGCGAGTTCGTGGGTGGGCGCAGGATCGATCACCGACACGGCACCGGCACAGTCCTGGCCGAACGCGAGCAGCAGTGCAAAGCGCTCGTCGGGCCGCACACCAAGTGCCCGAGCCTGCGCCGATCTCAGCCACCCTTCAGCAACGAGGTTATCGAAGAATGGATGCAGCCCCCCCTCGCTCCAACAGGGACCCGCCCGCAGGGGCAGGGTGAGTGAGAGCGCGGGGCCGCCCGCCTCGATGTAGCTTGAGTCATAGGTGAAGGCGTAGCGCTCGCCCGGTTCCTGCTGAAGCAGGCCAGCGTAACGGTTGTCGAAATAGACCCTGCCCCAGAGCGTGACTGCCATATCAATTACGATTTATTTTTGTGGGTGCGATCTATTATTGATAAAACGTAGTTTACATAAAAATCGACCCTCCCTGAAAAATATGAAGCACGTTTTATATTTTCTCAGCTCAAGAGACGGTCTCGACCCGACCGTCCAGATCCATCAGCCCAAGCTCGACCCTGAGTCGGGGTTGCCGTCGGCCCACTTCGTCCCTGAATGTGAGCAGAACCCGGCGATGGGTCGCAGTCTCCGCATCACGATGCGCGACGGCCGCATCACCGAAGGCGATCTTGGCCGCGCCGCAGTCGCGATGGTTCAGCGCCAGCACGGCGGGGATGTGGTGGAGTTGGATGGATGCGTCGAGGTTGTCCCAGAAGGTCTGATGCCAGCCGCTGAACCGGGGCGCGACCGCTGCGATCGCGGCACCGGCAATGTTGAACTGGCTGTATCGCCCGGTCATCGCCCGCCGGTTCATGTGGTCCAGCGTCAGTTTCGGAAATCTGGGGTCGATGCAGGACAGCAGCATCGCATCGTAGTGGCCAGTGCCCGCCTGCGCGTCTGGGGTGGTGAGGGCACCCAGTCCCAGGGTCGCCGCTGCGGCTACGGCCGCCGACAGAAACGCCCGTCTGCGGGTCCGATCAGATCCCGAAGCCGAGCAGCACTGGCACGAAAAGTGAAATGTCTTTCTCAAGCCCGACGTCAGATCTGGATTCATGTTTTTGTGCTCCTGTTAAAGGGCAAGAGTTCCCGCTCAGGGATCGTTGCTGGCCTTGGTCATAATAATGATCTTAACGGGCGGGCGCGACTGCGGGGCTATTCTCAACAGGTTGAACGCAGTGTTTGACAACCCATGCCCGACCTCTACATCAGCACCGACGTCGAGACCGACGGGCCAATTCCCGGTCTCTATTCGATGCTCTCGATCGGCTCGGTCGCCATCAACGCCGAGGGCCACAGGCTCGACACCTTCTCGGCCAACCTCGACCCTCTGCCTGATGCCCGGACTGACCCCCGCACGATGGACTGGTGGGCCAGCCAGCCTGATGCCTGGGCGGCCCATCGAATCGATCCGCGCCCGTCCGAAATCGTGATGAACGATTATGTCGTCTGGCTCGAGGCGCTGGCCGAGCGACACCAGTCCGAACCCATCTTCGTTGCTTGGCCGGCGGGTTTTGATTTCACCTTCGTCTACTGGTATCTGATCCGGTTTGCGGGGCGCAGCCCCTTCGGCCACTCGGCGCTCGACCTGCGCTCCTACGCGATGGGCATGCTGGGGCGGGGCTACCGCGAGGTCGGCAAGTCGAGGCTGCCCAGGGCATGGCGGTCGCCGGAGCACCGGCATACGCACGTTGCACTCGACGATGCGATCGAGCAGGGGGCGTTGTTTGCCAATATGCTGAAAGCGAATCGTCGGAGCGAGCCGCAAAGTTGATGGCACGCGTATAGCCCTCGCGGCTTGGCGTACCCCTCAGCGTGCTCCGATTGCCTATGCCTCAATCGATTGCGCGATCGCCAAGGCGGCTCGCTCGAGGGCAGGCCTGAACTGTGGGAGGTCCCGGAATCTCAGTCGAGCGCTGGGTGCCGAGATCCCGAGTCCCGCGATCAGAGAGCCATTTGTGCCTCGGATCGGTACCGCGCAGCCCACCACGCCCGTCGCGTATTCCTCGTTGCTGGCTGCCCAGCCATCGGCGCGAACCTGGGCGATCATCGCGCGCAGTTCATCGACGTGAGTGACGGATCGGGTGGTCGGGGCCGCAAGCGGCGTGTTGGCGATCCAGTGGTTCAAGGCGTCGACTGGCATTTCCGCGAGGAACAATTTTCCGATCGACGTGCAATGTAACGGCGATCGTCGGCCCGGGTCGAAGTGCAGGCCCTCAGACCGCGTCGCTCGCGCGGAGTCGACATAGAGGACTTCGCCATCGGCACAAACACCGATCTGGCAATGTTCGCCGATCTGCCCGGCCAGGCCGATCAATATGCGATGGGGTGCGTCGGCCACCATCGCTGACTCCAGGGCGCTCCGACCCAGTTCCACCAGTGCCGCACCGACCATCAGTCGTTTGCTACCCGGGGCGCGCCGCAGCATGCCCAGAGGCTCCAGTTGCGAAATCAGCCGATGCACGGTGGCCACTGGCAGATTGCTACGCGCCGCAACCTCGCTGATCGTCAGCGGAGCAGGTGACCGGCTGATGGTCGCCAGCACCGTTAGCGCACGTTCCAGGGGTTGGGCTCGGCTCAAGACGACTCCGTTTGTAACCGCAAGCGGCGAATGTTGACTTTTTACGATTCGGATTGCAATCTAGAAAAAAACTTACCGAAATCCGGAAATGGTACCCGCAAATAGCGGACGGTTTCAAAGGTGTGATCGGGGAGAGTCATGACAGGTCAAGCGGGCGTTTCGCCCCCAGCAGACGATACGCCACGAGGTCCTCTTGTCGGCCTCAAGGTGGTCGATGCCGGCAACATGATCGCCGGGCCGTTGGCGGCGACCCAGCTTGCTGACTTCGGTGCGAGCGTGATCAAGATCGAGTTGCCGGGTGAGGGTGATTCGATGCGCCATTGGGCCCCTCTCAAGGACGGCCAGTCGCTTTGGTGGAAGGTCATTGGTCGAAACAAGAAGATGATCACGTTGGCCCTGTCGAAGCCCGAGGGCCAGGAAATCCTCAAGGATTTGATCCAGGACACTGACATCCTGATCGAGAATTTTCGACCGGGAACATTCGAGCGCTGGGGCCTGGGCTATGAGACCTTGTCGAAGATCAACCCGCGCCTCGTGATGGTGAGGGTGTCGGGCTTTGGGCAGACTGGTCCTTACGCGCATCGCGGCGGCTATGGGACGATTGCCGAGGCCTTTTCGGGCATTCCCTCGTTTACCGGATTCCCGGACCGCCCCCCAACATTGCCAGGCTTCCCGCTTGCCGATTCGGTCGCCTCGACCTTCGCGGCGATGTCGGCGATGTTTGCCATTTATCGGCGTGACCACGGCGATGGTCGCGGCCAGGTCATCGATGTGAGTCTTTATGAGCCGATCTTTCGACTTGCCGAGTCACAGGTGATCGGATTCGACCAACTCGGCATCGTAAAGCAACGACAGGGAAACCGCTTGGCCGAAGACTCCCCGCGCAACACCTATCAGACGCGCGACGGCCGCTGGATTGGCATTTCGGCAAGTTCGCAGCGAACGTTCGAGCGCCTCGCAATTGCGATGGGGATGGATCACCTGATCAGTGATCCCCGATTTATCGACAACGTTTCCCGATGTGCCAATGATGTGGAACTGGATGAAACCATTGCCGCATGGTTCATCGAGCGCGATTGCGCCGAAATCATGGCGATTTTCGAAGCGGCTGGCGTGGTCGCGGGGCCGGTCCTGGACATTCGCGACATCGTGGCGGATCCGCACTATCAGGCACGACAAAACATCGTCGATGTTCCTGACCACGATTTCGGATCGGTACGCATGCAAGGGGTCGTACCCCGCTTCTACGACACACCCGGCGCGGTTCGCCACAGCGGCAGACCGCTGGGCGCCGACAATCAGCAGGTCTTCGGTGAGCTCCTCGGCCTCGACCCCGCGCGCATCGAGGAACTGCGCAATAAAGGAGTGATCTGACGTGGGCGCCGCTTTCGAGGGGGTTCGTATCGTTGGGGCAGGGCAGAGCCCTTACAGCAAAAAGACAGACCAGTCGCTGCAGGGTCTGCTCTTTCAGGCCTGCAGCACTGCGCTCAAGAGCGCCGAATTGCCCTGGTCAGCCGTCGATGGGGTGGCGTTGACCTCGTTTCAGTTACCTCCCGACAACGTCTCGACGATTGCTGAGCATTTCGGCCTGCAGCCCCGATTCATGTTTCAAGGGCTTTATGGCGGCGCATCGGGTGTGATCGGCATGACGCATGCCGCCCGCGCGCTGCGCGATGGTGCCTGCGATGTTGCCGTGATCGCGGCGGTCGATGCATACGACGTTGCCTCACACAACGATACGCTGGACCACTTCAATGGGTCGGTGCGCGAATACATGTCGCCGCAGGGGTTCGGCGGAGCCAACGGAATGTTCGCATTGCACACCCGGCTCTACATGGAACGCCACCAGGTGGGGCGAGAGGACTTCGGGCATTTTTGCATCGGACTGCGTGACAACGCCCGGCGAAATCCCAACGCCTTGCTGCGTAGCCCGATGAACATGGAGGACTACCTGAGTGCCAAGCCGATAGCCGATCCATTGAGGCTCTTCGATTGCGTGATGCCCTGCTGTGGCGCTGATGCGATCGTGATGGTTTCGGAGCGGATCGCCAAGACGCTGCATGGACCCCAGCTGGCATTGTTGGCGGGCACAGAGATCCACAATTACCTCCCCAATCAGGTCTATGAGCTGCCTGGCGGATGGGAGGGCATGCGCGAGCGCCTGTTCAGCCAGGCGGGGTGCGGCCCGCACGATCTGCATTTCGCGCAGCTTTACGATGACTACCCGGTGATGGCTTACGTCCAGCTCGAAGGGCTGGGTCTGTGCCCGCCGGGCGGAGCGGCGCGCTTCGTCAGAGAACGCGGCATCACGACTGGGGGAGGCTTCCCGATCAACACCGGAGGCGGGCAGTTGTCGGCAGGCCAGGCGGGCGCGGCAGGAGGCATGATCGGTGTTTATGAGGCGGTCGCGCAACTGCTTGGGCAGGCGGGCGAGCGTCAGATCCGAGCGCAACGAGGAGTCGTTTGCGGATACGGCATGGTGGCCTACGGGCGGGGACTTTCGTCGAGCGCTGCGATTCTGGAAAGGGTGCAATGATGATCCATCAGGCTCCGCCGCCTCCCTCTCCCCGCGTCTATGCACTCAGTCGTCCATTCTGGGATGGTTGCCGCGCCGGCGAGCTCTGGCTGCAGCGGTGCGCAGAGCCCGCCTGCGGGCGGGCCATCCACTATCCGCGAGTCTGCTGCCCCTATTGTCAATCCGACAAGCTGAGCTGGATCCGCGCCTCCGGGCTGGGCCGGATCATCAGCCATACGACGATTCGCCGGACCCATCACGACGGCTTCAATCCCTTGGCTCCGTATGTGTTTGCGGCGATCGAGCTGGCCGAGGGACCCTTGTTCTACGCGCGTCTGGTCGATGCCGATCTGGAAGCCCGCCTGATCGATCACCAAGTCAGGATCCGTTTCGATCCCGGGCCACAGGATCCGCCGGTGCCGGTTTTCGAAGTTCTGCCCTACTGAAGCAATTTTGTACGAGGAGCCCGGGCGATGCACTCATCCGCTACCACAGTCATCACGGACCTCGATTTCGACCGGCGGGGCAAGCAGGTGGGCACTCTGCGCCTACCCTATTCGCCCGACGACGATGCCTATGGATTCATTCCGATCCCGGCTGCGGTGATCTCGGGATCCGATGGTCCCACCGTCCTGATTACGGGCGGCGTGCACGGCGATGAGCTCGAGGGACCGCTGGTCATCGGTGAATTAATCCGTTCGATCGAGCCCGAGGACGTGAAGGGCCGCCTGATTCTCGTTCCGTGCACGAATGCGCCCGAAGTCAACGCTGGCACTCGTACATCACCCATTGATCGGCGGAACATGGCGCGCGAGTTTCCGGGTGCCATGTTCGGTCAGCCGACCGAACAGATTGCGCACTATCTACACTCGGTGCTGTTTCCGATGGCCGATTGGTACATGGACCTGCACGCCGGGGGTAATACGTTGGTCCACGCATTGAGCTCACTGGTCTTTCCGACAGACGACATGGATCCGCAACTCCGTGAGCGTTGCCTTTTTCTGGCGCGGACCTTTGGCGCTCCCACCACGGTACTGATTCGCCATTTGGGTCATGGACGCACGCCGGTCGCGAGTGCCTGCGCCGCGGGGGTCGCCGCGATCTCGGTTGAAATGGGTTCCGCGGGACAGTTGCAGCAGGTCGGTGTCAGAACCTGCCGCAACGGTGTACATCGCGTCCTCAGCACCCTGGGCGTGGTTCCCCAGTTGACCATACCTGAGGCTCTTCCAGGAAAGCTGACCGAGATCAAGGGACCTCGTGCCTACTTGGTCTGTCCGGAGGACGGCTGGTTCGAACGATTCTTCGAAGCTGACGAATACGTCCAGGCTGGCCAGTTGGCCGGACGATTGCATTTTTTCATGAACCCCAGCCGCGACTCGATAGACCTTTTCTTCGATTCGCCGGGCTGGGTGTGGGGCCACCGTTCATTTGCAAAGTCGCGCGCGGGAAGTGCGCTCGCGGTGCTCGTCGACAGTATTGATTGATCTGCGGTTCAGATACTGGGTAAGCCCCGACGAGGCTGATTGCAGTGCAATTCCAACGAGCAAGGAAGGAGCAGTCATGAATCTGAGGAAATCCCTTGACCGGTCATTCGGGCGTCGCCGGTCGCTGATCCAGGCCGGCGCGGCCTGTGCAATACCTTTTGGTTTTGTCCGTGCCCAGTCCCAGAGCTTCCCTGAACGCCCCCTGACCATAATCATCCCAGCACCGCCAGGCGGCACAACTGATCTGGCGGCTCGAGCGATCGCTGACGAACTCTCCAAGTCTCTTTCGATCGGCGTGGTCGTGCAGAATAGGGCTGGCGCCAATGGAGTGGTAGGTATGCAGTCGATGCTATCCGCCAAGCCTGATGGTCATACGCTCTACATGGCGTTCTCCGGGTTCCATGTCGTCTCGCCAAATCTCACCCAACTCCCTTTCGACACCCTGAACGACCTTGCGCCAATTGCAATGGTCTATATTGCGCCGGAGGTACTGGCGGTGAGGTCTTCGCTGACCGAGATCCGAACGTTCCAGGATCTCGTTGCGTATGGCAGAGCCCACCCTGGCAAGCTCAAGTACGCGTCGGCTGGCAACGGATCTATCGCCCACGTCGGCATGGAGATGCTGCGAGGGATCGCTGGCCTCGATCTTATCCATGTTCCTTATCGTGGAACGGGTCCTCTCATGACCGATTTGCTGGGCGGCCAAGTGGACATGATGCTGGGTTCGATGCCTCCATTTGTGCAACACCTCCAGAGCGGTCGCTTACGTCCGATACTGTTTACCTCGAGCAGGCGGCAGTCACTGTTCCCCGATACACCGACTTCAGCGGAGTTGGGACTCAAGGAGTTCACCGTTGCGAGTTGGTTCGCGCTCTACACCAATCGCACCGTGCCGCAGCCCCTGATCCAGCGACTCAGCGCTGAGGTCAAGCGAATCATGGACCAGCCTTCGTTCCAGAAAAAGGCCGCCGATCTGGGAGCCGAGGCGACCTACATGGACCCGGCTCAACTCGACCGTTTCGGACGCGCTGAGCTCGAACGCTGGAATCGGGTCATCCGAGCAGCCGGAATCAAGGCGGCCTGAGTCGCACTCAACCCGCGCGTACCCCACCGATGACACGCCTCGATCTAAGCCTGCACGGCGTCGTACCGCTTGATGGACGATGCGGTGCCGTTGCGGCGGCGCACCCGATTGCCGCGCGCGTCGGTGCGACCATACTCGAGCGGGGAGGAAACGCCGTCGACGCTGCCGTCGCCACTGCAGCAGCGCTGAATGTGGTCGAGCCCTTCATGTCCGGCCTGAGTGGCATGGGTGTAGCGGTCATTCGCATCGCAGAGACCGGACGGTTGCATGTACTCGATTTCGTACCGCCCGTGCCGGAGGAGTTTCCTCCGCCCGGGCTGAGGCGACGCGCGGATCTGCTGGTGGGTGCGCGGGCGGTCGGCATCCCGGGCAATCTTGCCGGGTGGGATGAGGCTGTCCGTCGTTTTGGCACCCTGTCACTTGGTGACCTCCTCGCTCCGGCGATCGGTGTTGCGAACGATGGCTATGAATTGAGCGCATTTGCTGGGGGCGAGTTCCGAGCTGCGGCTCAGACGATTGCTGCGAAAGGCGAGGAGTTTCTCGGGAGGTGGTTACGTCAATTTGCTGATTCTGCTGGTGAGGTCGCTAGGCCAGGTACAGTACTCCGGCAGCCCGCCTTGGCGCGAACGTTCCAAACGATTGCATGCGATGGCCCACGTACCGTATATGGGGGACGAGTTGGGCAGGACATGGTAGCTCTGGCGCGGCGCCACGGCAGCACCTTGAGTGTGGCAGACCTCGAGGCCTATCGACCAATATGGCGAGAGCCGTTCATTCAGAACTATCGTCAACTTCGGATCCATGTTCCTCCTCCACCGTGCGAAGCATTCCAGTTTCTGCTTGGTTTGAAGCTGATTGAGCGATTGCCTGACGAAAGACTGATCGCCGATGAGGCGACATGGCTGCATCAATTGATGGGCGCGATTCGATTGGCTGCGGGCGAGCGAATCCGCTGGAATCTCCCCAGTGCGGACCAACTCGATCGACTCTTCGAGTCATCGCACCTTGAGTCGCTGGTGGCCCGTTTGTGCGCTGAAGGAATTCCCGAAGGGCCCGTCGAGCACGCGCTCGAACCCGTTTCGGATTTGCGCGAGCAACACACCACATCGTTTTCAGCCGTCGATCGCGACGGCAATGCAGTGTGTGTGACCCAGAGTCTCGGGAGTCCTTTCGGCTCTGGCCTTGTTATGCATGAGCATGGGATCTGCCTCACCAATCTTCTTGCCTGGGGCGATCTCCATCCGGGTGACCCCAAGCGACTCATCGCGCGGGGTCCACTGGCCTTGCCGATTGCACCAAGTGTCTCGGTTTCGTCGGACGGAACCATTCTGGCGATGGGTACGCCGGGCAGTTACGGGATCCCGCAGACACAGACCCAGGTCATTGTCCAACACATTGATCGAGGTGTATCGATCCAGCAGGCTATATCGGCGCCGCGCTTTCGCCTGATGGATGGTCGAAAGGTTCTGGTTGAAAGCAGGGTGCCCGAAACAGTCCTCGCAGGGCTTTCGGCATTTGGGCACGACATCGAGCGGGCATCGGATTGGACGCGGCTCGTAGGTGGGGTTCATGCCGCATCGGTCGACCGCTCAGGTCGAGCATTCGACGGCGGTGCAGACCCTCGCAGGGACGGCGCAGTGGTCTTCGCGCAGTGTTCTGCCGCGACTTCGATGAGGTGACGCGAAACCGTCGAGCAAGCAGCGCAGCGACAGGTGCCGGCGGCGCTCGAGCCGAAGGCGCGGTCGATCTGAAGAGAGGCCCCGAGAGGGGTTGAACTGGCCTTCAATGAATCTTCGAAAGGAGTGGATATGAGTACCGGCTTCGTTTCCAGATTGCGCGGTTTGGCGATTGTCTCGCTGACCGCCGGATTAGCGGTCAGCAGTTTCATGCCCCAGGATGTCCAAGCGCAGGCCTCACGCCTGGACGACATCATCAAGCGCGACAAACTGATCGTGGCAACCTTCGGGACGGCCCCGCCGTTCTGCTATACCGACGCAGGGGGTAAGCTGGTCGGATTCGATATCGACATCGCGCGACTGATAGCGAAGTCTCTGCTAGGCAATGAAAACAAGGTCGAGTTCATTACGGTGACGAGTGAGGGCCGCTGGCCAGCGGTCAACGCCGGACGTGCCGATATCGGTATCGCGTCGACCACCGTCTATCCCGATCGCGCCTTGCGGGTTGCCTTCACCCGGCCCTACATTGACTCGGGCGTATCGGTTTTGGTGAGGCAGGACGCCAAGGTCAATAACCTTGCCGACCTGAACAACGCGAAGTTCACGCTTGCGAACCTGAGCAACCCCCAGATGGCTGACAGGCAAAAGCGCTTCCTGCCCAACATCAGGGTATTGACGTTTGACACGCCAAGCGCGATGTTTGCAGCAGTCAAGTCTGGTCAGGCACACGCGATGCAGATGGATACACCGGTGGTCAACTGGTATGCCGCGACCAACAAGGAACTCAAAGTCCTGCCCGAGAATCTTGCGACCATCCAGGGCAATGCGATCTTCATGAAACCCGGTGACTTCACCTTATGGCTGTGGATGGACACCATGGTGCAGGAGATGACAGCGGGCTCGCGCTATGCAGAGTACACAGAGATCTACAACAGGTGGTTTGGTCGCAATCCGCCGCCACAGCGTCCGTATTGATCCAGGCAATAGTTGCCGCGCCGAGCCAGCGTTTGCCGGTTCGGCGCGGTGAACGGGTTTCCGACCGGTATCGAGAATCACCATGACTGATCGAGCCACTGGGCAACCAAGCGGATGAATTTTGACTTTTCCCTGTTTCTTCGCAGCATCCCAGTGCTTGCCGAGGGATTGCAGACCACGGTCGCACTCGCGCTTCCCGCGCTGATCTTGTCCGCGCTATGGGCAGTTCCAGTTGTGATGGGGCTGTTGTCGCCTGCGCGTCCGCTGGTACTGTTGACCCGGACCTATGTCGAGATCGTGCGAAACACCCCGGTGCTGGTACAGATGTTTTTTCTGTTCTTCGGATCTGGCATGCTCGGCTTTCCGATCTCCGGTTTCATGGCTGGCTTGATCGCACTGGTTCTCCAGAATGGCGCATATGTCGCCGAGATCTACCGAGGCGGAATCCGAGGGGTGCCTCAGCGGCAGACCGAGGCGGGCCTCGCCTTGGGGCTGGCCCCCCGGGCCGTGTTTCGGATCGTTGTATTGCCCCAGGCTCTGCGCAAGGTGATTCCCCCGCTATCGAATCAGGGCGTGCTGATCATCAAGGACACGTCGCTGGTGGCTGCGATTGCGGTCGCCGAGATGACATTGCAGGCGCGGATGCTCGCGGATCGGACGGCTGCAGTCTTCGAGATCTTCCTGGCGCTTGCTCTGATGTATGTCGCATTGACCGCGGTCTTTTCCGGGGTGATGCGATTGCTCGAGCGACGATTGCGGATCGCCTGATGGAACTGCTCTGGGTCAGCCTTCCATTGCTGGGTCGCGGTACCCTGGTCACCTTGATGCTAGCGTCCGCATCCGTGATCCTCGCCACGGCGATTGGCGTGGCGGGTGCTCTGATCCAGTTGTTTGCCCCGGCTGTGCTTCGATGGCTGATTGAGCTGTATCTCTATCTGGTGCGCGGCGTCCCATTGCTCGTGCTGTTGTTTGCGATGTACTACGCCCTGCCTTATGCCGGAATCATGGTCGAACCCGAGGTCGGGGGCATCGTGGTAATTGGCGCGTATTTCGGTGCCTTCATGACCGAGGTGTTCAGAGCCGCCGTTCTCGCGATACCGACGTCTCAATGGGAGGCCGGAAGGGTAATCGGGCTGGGTACGACTCGGATCATGCTGGACATCATCGCGCCACAGGCGTTGCGTATTGCGGGTCCCCCCTTCATCAATACCTGCATCATGGTGGTCAAAGGCACCTCGCTGGTGGCCATCATTGGGCTTGCCGACATCACTTATGTGGGTCGGCAGATCGTCGAGCGTACTCTGGCGCCCTTCATTATCTTTGGCGCCGTGGCGTTTGTATATTTCGTTATCTGTTACCTGCTGTCGCGGATCGGACGGCGATTAGAGGAGCGTCTCGACCATGCACAGTGACCGAATCGGTGCCGGATCGGGGATATCGATCAGAGGGGTATCCAAGTGGTTTGGCGAACATCAGGTCTTGCGTGAGGTGAGCACCGAGGTCAAGCCCGGTGAGGCGGTGGTGGTCATCGGCCCGAGCGGCTCAGGCAAGACCACGTTGTTGCGCTGCGTAAACCTGCTCGAGGAGTTCCAGCAGGGCGAGATCGAGATCGACGGCGAGGCGATGGGCTATGTGTCGGGCCCGGATGGAAGTCGGCGTCGTCGTCCCAATCAGGATGTTGCGCGCATGCGGACTCAAGTCGGCATGGTGTTTCAGAGTTTCAATCTTTTTCCCCACATGAGCGCACTGCGCAACGTCGCACTCGGTCCGGTCAAGGCTCTGGGGGTGCCGCGTGCCGAGGCCGAGGCCATGGCGCTCTCGTTGCTCGAGCGCGTGGGCTTGCGAGACAAGGCTGACGCGCTGCCAGGACGTCTATCCGGAGGCCAGCAACAGAGGGTGGCGATTGCCCGGGCGCTCGCGATGCGGCCCAAGGCGATGCTGTTCGACGAGGTGACCTCAGCACTTGATCCTGAGTTGGTGGGTGAAGTGCTCGACGTGATGCGACAGTTGGTCGACGAGGGTATGACGATGTTGATCGTGACCCATGAAATGGGATTTGCAAGAGCATTTGCCCACCGAGTGCTGTTCATGGCCAACGGCGAGATCATCGAACAGGGCGCGCCAGCCCGTCTGTTCGAGCAGCCGCAGACGCCGCGATTGCAAACCTTCCTGGCCCGATTCAGGCAAGGTCATCAGCTGTAAACGAAGTGCGGGGATACCATGAGCCTACACGCTGATCCGAAGCAATCGAGATGCACCGACCTTGACTTCGGTTCCGAAAACACTGCACCGGTACACCCCGCATTCGTGCAGGCGATCATCGAGGCCAACGAGGGCTTTGCGACCAACTTCGAAGACGAGCGCTGGACACGCGAGGCGCTGCAGAATCTGCGACAGATTTTCGAGCATGATTCCCTCGAGGCCTATACCGTCACCTCGGGTACCGCAGCCAATGCGATTGCAATTGCTGCGATGACGCCGCCCTGGGGCGCAATCTTGTGTCATTGGGATGCTCATATCGAAACCGACGAGTGCGGAGCACCCGAGATGTTCAGTTCCGGCGCGCGTCAAGTACCGGTAACTGGAGACTCCGGTCGTATCGATCCCTTGGCACTGGCTCGGCATCTCGAGCATGCGCGAATTGGTGTCGTACATGCATTGCAGCCTAGCGTCCTGAGTCTGACCAATCTCAACGAAGCGGGAACTGCATACAGCCCCGAGCAGACCCGTGAGCTGACTGCGATCGCCGCGCGTTATCGGCTCGGGGTTCACCTTGATGGTGCGCGCTTTGCCAATGCGGCTGCCGCAACCGGTGCGTCGCCAGCCGATTTGACCTGGAAGTCAGGCGTGGATGTGGTCACGCTGGGTGTGACCAAGAGCGGGGCCTTCGGGGTCGAGACCATTGTCTGCTTCAACCCACGTTATCAGAAGGCACTCGCTTTCTTCCGTAAACGGAGCGGCCATTTCCTGCCCAAGAGTCGCTTTCTGGCTGCACAACTGAGCGCGTACTTGCGCGACGATCTGTGGCTGCGCAATGCCCGCCACGCCAATGCAATGGCCGCCCGCTTGTCGGTCGGGCTCTCGGCGATCCCAGGGGTCAGTTTGATCCATCCGACCGAAGCCAACGAGGTTATGGTTGCTTTGCCTGAGATCGTTGTTGATCGTCTGGTATCAGGAGGTGTGCGCTTCCAGCGTGCCTGGCGTCCGGAGCCCTTTCATCACCGCTTTGTCTGTTCATGGGCTGCAACAGTCGAGCAGGTTGACGCCACGATCGCGATAGCGCTCGGCTGATCGTGACCAACCGTGTACAAGTCGCCGATACGGCGATTGTGCGTTTATGCCTGCTGGTCTTTGGGAACACCTTTTCGGTTGGGGCATTTACCGTGTTGTTGCCCGCGATCGGACGATCCGAAGGGCTCAGCGATGTCGCGCTCGGAGCGGTTGCGGCCGCTTTCGGCCTGGCGAGACTGCTGACCGACCTGCCTGCCGGTTTCTTCATCACGCATCGCCTGCGACGTGCTCTGTGGCTGGGACCCTTGGTGCTCGCCGCGGGCCTGCTGATCATGTGCGCAGGTGGCCCCGCTTGGACCTTGATTGCGGGACGTTTTTTGCTGGGTGTCGGACATTCGTTGAATATGTTGGCCGGCATCACGCTGATCATTCGTCATGTCCGCTTGGAACGACAGAGTCTGAGTCCGAATGCTTTCGAGATGACCGGCATGCTGGGCGTTCTAGGCGGGATCGTTTTGGCGGGACTCTTGCCGTTTGACTGGTCCTGGCCTCAGTTGTTACTGGTCGCTTCGAGCCCACAATTGCTCGTGCTTCTGTCACTGCCTGGGCTACTGCAGCGCCTGCCCGTGGATGCTCCGCACGATGGGCCGCGTCGCCGATCGATCGACCTCTTCCGTCCGCCTGTCTCTACCGCGCCAGGGATCGCTTCCGCGCCGCCTATCGTAACCTTCGACAGGCTTGCCTTGCTGGGGCTGGCGGCGGGCGCGGCAATCGCATTCAGTTGGTCCTCGATCGGCACCTTTCTACTGCCGCTGAGAGCGGACCGCGACTTTTCGCTCGAGCGCAAGGGCGTTGCGATGCTGACGGCGCTGCCTCAGTTGGTCGACGTGATGGTGCTCCTCCCCTTCGGTATCCTGGCGGACCGGGTTGGACGAGCGCGCATGTTGGCATTTGCGATGCTGATGATGGCTGTCGCCGTGTTCGCCATCACTTTCGGCGGAATCGGTGTGGCGTCGGGTGGCGCAGTGCTGCTCGGTTTGGCCCTGGCTGGCTGGATGCTTCCGATCAGCCTGATCAATCGCGCTGCCCGGCCTGAGGAGATCGCCTGGCGGGCTGGGCTATATCGGTTGAGCGTCGATACCGGTATTTTTCTCGGGCCTTTAGCCGCTGGCTTTGTCATAGGCTGGATGGGGGCGTGGCCGCTCGGATTGATGCTATCGGCCGTGCTCCTGGCTCTTGGAATTTCTCTCTTGAAGACCCGCCAGCGTGATGGGGTGGCCGGTGCCAGCCGGCCTTAGCCGATGCCACGCGCTCACCCGTTGCAGCGCCGCTCCCACCCGGATCAGATGCGCGTCGCCCCAGGCGGGTCCGACCAGTTGCACCCCCACAGGTAGTCCCTGCTCGTCGAGACCGGCCGGCAGCGAGAGTGCGCACCCGCCCAGATGATTGGCCACGCGGGTAAAGGTCGAAAGGATCGGGTCGCCCTCATCTACGCTGTCGATTGCAGGCGCACTGATCGGGCAGCCAGGCATGAGCCAGGCGTCCGCGCCTCGCATCCATTCACCAAACAGGCGGGTGGTGCGCTCGGCGTGCGCCATCGCCCCGCGGTACTCCTCTTGATTGATCGACTGAGCACGGCGCATGCGCAGCCGAACGCCGGTATCGATGGGCAGGCGCTCGTCCAGGATGCTTGCACCATGCTGAGCCCAGACCTCGGCGCCGATCGCCCGGCCGTTCTCCTTCAGCAGTTCGTTCCAGTCGAAGGGCGCCTCGCGCCGCTCCACCGTTGCGCCCAGATGCGTGAGGCAATCGATCACCTCCGAGAGCGCGGTCAGCACGGCGGGCGATACGGCCACCGGCCAGGTCTCCTCAGGCGTCACGATGATGCGTCGACCGCGCAGGTCGTCGCCCGCCTCGAGCGCTTCGATCAGCACCCTCGGCCGCAGCGCATCTCGCGACAGGGGGTCACGCGCGTCGTATCCCGCGAGGATCGAAGCGACCCAGGCCGCATCGTCGACCGAATGTGCAAGGGGGCCGATCGAGTCGAAACTTTTTGACAAGGGCAGGCAGCCGTACAGGCTGACCAGCCCGACGGTCGGCTTGTAGCCGGTGAGGCCTTGCAGCGCAGCTGGAATCCGAATCGAGCCTCCGGTGTCCGAGCCCAGGCTGACGGGCACCATACCCGAGGCAACCGCCGCGCCCGACCCGCTCGACGAACCCCCCGGAGAACGATGAACAGCGAGGTCCCAGGGGTTGCGCGGTGCGCCCATGCCCTGGTTGGTCCCCCACCCACCATAGGCAAACTCGACCATGTGCGCCCGGCCCAGAACGATCATGCCGGCCGCCCGCAGTCGATCGACCGCATGCGCCGTGATGCGACTGCGCTGATCGCGGCGGGTCAGCGAACCGTTGGTTGCGACCTCGCCTTTGATTTCGATCAGATCCTTGATGACGATCGGCATCCCGTCGAGCGGGCTCAAGCAGCGGGACTGCCTGCGACGCACGAGAGCCCCTTCGGCCTGCCGATGCGCTGACTCCGAATCGACTGGGAGCAAGGCGTGGATGACCGGGTTCAGCCGTCCAATGCGCTCGAGGCAGTCCTCGATTAAGTCGTCAGCGCGCACCGACCCGTCCTCGAGTCGTGCGCGCATCCAGGCCACCGACCCGTCATCACTCATCGATTTGACCTTTGGTTCAATTCAAGGCCGCAGCGCGCAGGGTTCAATCAATCTTGATCTTGCCTTCGCTGATCACCTTCTGCCAGGTGGCGCGCTCAGCCGCGAAGAATTTCGCGAAATGATCGGTTGTGCCGCCCACCACTGTCGCTCCCTGGGCTTCGAGCCGCTTGATCACTTCGGGTGCGGTCAGGACCTTGTTCAGGATCGAATTGATCTGGGCAATCACCGGCGCAGGTGTGCCGGCACGGGTCATCACGCCCCACCAGACATCGGCCTTGAAGTCAGCCAGACCTTGTTGCTCCATCGTGGGCACATCGGGCAGCAGTTTTGAGCGCTCGCCGCTGACCACCCCCAGCACCCGCATCTGACCCGAGCGGACAAAGGACATGACGCCCAGTTGGTTGTTGAAGACCAGGTCGGTACGGCCCGCCAGCATGTCGGTGTACAACTCGTTGCCTTTGTAGGGCACGTGGTTGGCGGTGATACCTGCCTTGCGGATGAAGAGTTCGTAAAGCAGATGCCCGGAACTGCCGAAACCGAAGTGTGCAAAGTTCAGCTTGCCGGGCTCGGCCTTGGCCGCTGCGATCACATCCTGGACCGACTTGAAACGCGAATTCGCTGCGGTCACCAGCACGATGGGTACCCGCCCGATCTGCATCACCGGCGCGAGTTCCGTAGCCGGGTTGTAGCCCGCGCTCGAATAAAGAAAATCGTTGTAGCTGTTCGAATTCGAGGCGAGCAGCAGCGTGTAGCCATCGGCCGCAGATTTGGCGACGCTGGCCGAGCCAATATTGCCGCCCGCACCCGCGCGATTTTCGACCACGACCTTGTGACCGGTCTGTTTGACCCACTCCTCGGAAAGTGTGCGCGCCACGATATCGACGCCGCCCCCAGGGCCAAAGGGCACGATGATGCGGATGGTCTGTGTGGGCCAGGCCTGCGCCTGAACCTCGCCCCCAGCCAGAGCGCCCCCGAGCGCGAGACCCGCGCCTGCGAGTCCCAGCGCCAGACGCCGGCGTGTCGATGAGACGGTTCGAGCCATTCCTGTGTCGTGTTCGGTCATGGTTTCCTCCTCTGTTGTTTGTCGGTGATCGTAAGCGTTCAGCGTGTGCGCTGTTGCATGTAACGCCTCTCGCCCCTATCATGATGGTTCGCATACTCATCCGAGCGCACCATGGCTGATGTCAACACCCGGGTCCAGAAGCACCGCCAGGCGCTCCGGCGAGCGGGCTTGCGCCCGGTGCAAATCTGGGTCCCAGACACTCGGGGTCCCCACTTTGACGACGAGTGCCGGCGCCAGACGCGTCGCGTTGCCCGTTCGGATCGGGGAGAAACGGATTTGCAGGACTTGATGGACGCGGTGCTAATCGACATTGAGGGCTGGTCTGAATGACGCGCGGTGATTTGATCACCATCGCAATTCAGGGTGACTTTGGCAAGCCGCGTCCCGCCCTCGTGATTCAGGCGGATCGTTTCGAAGGCCACAGCAGCGTCACCGTGTTGCCGATCACCAGCACGCTGGTCGAGGCACCGCTCTTGCGCGTGACCGTTCAACCCACGCCGCAAAACGGGCTGCAGAAAGTCTCGCAGATCATGATCGACAAGACGCTGACGGTCAGCAAAGAAAAGCTGGGTCGTACGCAGGGGCACGTCGATCGCGAAACGCTCACCGAAGTCGAGCGCTGTCTCGCCGTCTTCCTGGGCATTGCGAAGTAAGGCCCGGCGTTCAGACCACATCGACCACGATCCTTCGGCCGCGGGCTGCGACCAGGTCGATCATGTTGAGGTCATCGGCCGCTGCATCCCGGCGCACGAGGATCGCGAAGCTCGCGCCTTCGGTGAGGGGGAACGGGGTCCAGTGCCAGGTGCCGAGCTTGAGATTGATGCCGACCGTGCCATCGAGCACGAAGGCCCGGACATCCTCGAGTCGTGGGGGGGCGGGTGAGTCGAAGGGCTCGTTGGGCGGTGCCAGCACGAAGAGCGAGCGCCCACCGCCGAGCGGGACGAACGACTGCGTGCCGAGCAGGTGCCGCTCGAACCAGCCAACCTCGAGTGGCCGCATCCTCGGGCGCAGAAAACCGAATTTCATCGTGCCCGCGCTGATCTCGGCGACCGGTGCCCAGTAGTCGAGTACATCGAACTCCGCGAGCCGATCGTGCTGAACCGGGTGCTCGATCCGCACCAGGCCACGGTTCAACAAATCCCGATTGGTCACGGCGGGCCGCTCGCGCGGGCCAATCACTTCCCCGAATGGCGCGAAGGAAACCGGGTCGAGTGGCTGGGCCTTGATCCGGAATGCAGGCCCGGCCTCGGCGATCGAATGCGCGCGGGTCATCGAAAGCCGCCTTCAGCCGCGTGGCTTCAGGCCCAGGAGCCGCGCGGCGTTGCCGCCCATCACCTGGGGTCTCACCTCGTCCTTGAAAGGCAGGTCGCGATAGCGCGCGATCGCCGTCTCGAAGTTGATGAAGGGGAAGGCGCTGGCGTAGAGCGCCTTGTCGGGGACCAACTCGTTCGCACCCTTGACATACTCGTCCGCCCAGGGGCGCAATTCCATGCCCGACCACTCGAAGTACACATTGCGATGGCGGTAGGCGGTGATGACCATCTCACGCACCCAGGGGTAGCCGCCATGGCTCATCACGATCTTCAACTCGGGCAGGTCGGTCGCCACGCGATCGATATGGCGGGGCGACGCGTCATCGATGATCACGCCCGGCATCCGGTAGGCCCAGCCCGAGGTGAACACCACCGGGATATCGAGCTCGATGCACTTGCTGTAGAGCGGGTAGTACATCCTGTGATCGGGCGAGATCTTGTGCATGTAGGGGTCGAGCGAGATGCCGCGCATCCCCCACTCGCCATGGCAGCGCTCGATCTCGCGCACGGCCGCCATACCCTTGTGTGGATCGATGCCTGCGAATGCAATCAGGCGACCACCAGCCTCGCGAGCAACGCGACCGACCACGTCGTTATCCATCTTCCACTGGTAGGTGGTCTCGATGTCGCGGCCTTCGAG
>Ga0169931_10003605_pt1 | contig 24484 bp, 24 predicted proteins | sample Kivu_15m_20L_FD_129675 | JGI IMG/M metagenome (GOLD analysis project Ga0169931, IMG submission 129675) | Freshwater microbial communities from Lake Kivu, Western Province, Rwanda to study Microbial Dark Matter (Phase II) - Kivu_15m_20L... | ecosystem: Environmental > Aquatic > Freshwater > Lake...
AGCGGGGTGAGATCCTGGCCGAGACGCGCGGCCTCGGATTCCCCGACCTGTGCGCTCAGCGGCAGGCAAAGGATGGCGATGAGGAGATTGGGAGTAAGAAATCGTGATTTCATGGGAGAGCAGGGGGCGATTAGAAGGAGTAGCGAAGGGCGGTGGAGACGAAGTCGCGGTCGCTGAGCAGATTGTAGCGGCCGGCGCCGAAGAAGTTCACGTAGCGCATTTCCAGCGCCCAGGCATTTTGGAAAGTGAACTCGGCGGCGAGGGTGATGCTCTTGCGCCCGGCGATGAAGTTGCCGAGCGGCAGGGGCGTGGTTCCGCCGGCGTCGTGCACAAACGCGATGGACGGCGAGACGTTCACGCCGGCGAAAACATTGCTGTAATCGAGGCGGGCGGCGATCTGGTAGCCCCAGGAAAAGCTGTCGGCGAAGCGGTTTTCCGGCGTGGTGGGCAGGGTGCCGTTGCCGCTGGTGATCATGTTGGCCGTGCTGCCGCTCGTGAAGGTGCCCGGGCCGTCGAAGCGGAGGGTGCTCTTGGAGGGAAGATTGGCCCAGACGCCGCCGACTTCGCCGACCAAGACCAACTGGCTGGCTCCCAGCCGGGGGCCGAAGACTTTCGTCATCGTGGTTTGGGCGGTCCAAACATCGTGCCGGCGGTAGCCGGATATCTCCCGGCCATATTGGCCGAGGTAGTTGCCGATTTGGTTGCTGGCGCCGAATTGCGGGGCGAGCGAGGAGAGGGCGGCAAAGAGCAGCTCGACGTCGTCAACCTGCAGGGGGACATCGTTCTTGTATGAGACCTCGCCCTGCCAGGAGATGCCGGTTGCGCCCAAGTCGGTGTTGAAACTCACGCCGAGCATCCCGATGTCCTCGGGGTATTCGATAAAATAGCGGCCGGTCTGGGCCGCGCTGAGCAAGCCGATCTGCCGGGCGCCGGCGGCGATGGCCTGGGCGCCGGGATAAAACGGCGCAAACGGCGCAAGGCCGGCCGGCAGCGAGCCGACGGGCACATCGGTGAGGGCCGCACCGAGCAACTGCGGCAGCACGACGGCAATGGTGGCGGGCGGGATGCCGGCCCCGACCATGGCCGGGACCAACTGGGCGTTGGCGAGGTTGGTGGCCGTGGCTTGAACCAAGGCCGGGCTGATCGGTCCGGTGGGCGTGCGGGCGCTGATGACCGGGGAGCGGCTGTGGTAGCGCGCGAGGTAGAAGCCGTATTCCGTGCCACTGTCGGCAAGGTAGCGCGCGGCCACGCCGAATTGGCTGAAATTGTTGCCCTCCCGGTCCCGGTCGCGGGGAATGCCGCCTAGACCGCCGGTCCCGCTCACGCCGGTGCGGTCGGGAATGCCGCCAAAACCGAGCCAGACGGTGCTGCCGCCGCGGCTGGCAAAGTCATTGGTCGAGAAATAAGTGCCGGCGGGCTCGAGCTCGTTGCGGCGAAATTCAAGCAGCCAATAGGGTTCGAGGGTGAGCTTGGACGTCACGCCGACGGAAACCTTCAGCATGTTGACGGGCAGGAAGGCCTCCTTGAGTTCGGCGCCGGGCACGCGCAGCTTGGAGAGGTCCACCGGGTTGATAACGTTGATGCCGTTAGGGATAAAGGTGCTCTCGCCGAGGCTCAGCACCTGCCGACCGATGCGAACATCCACCGGCATGCCGCCGATGTCGAAGTAACCGGAGGCGTAGAGATCAAGCAGCTCACGACCGCGATCGACGCGATCCTTTGCCTGATCGCTCAGGCCCGTGCGCTTGGTCTCATCGGCGATGAGGTCCACGAAATAATAACCGCGCACGAAGAGGCCTAGGTTCTCCCGGGAAAGCTGCAGGTCATGCGAGACCTTCAGCAGATGGGAGGCCCAGCCTTTTTCGTAGTTCAGGTTGCCGTCGTCGGTATTGACCGAGTTCTGGGTGCCACCGTTGGTGCGGCCGATGAAGTCGCGATCGGGGTCGCCCAAGCGATAGAGCGCACCCACCGAGACGGTGGTGTCAAAGCTGCCCTTCACGTCACCGGAACTGAAGGTGTATCCGGGCAGAAGCACAGGAGCTGCGATGAGCAGGCTGAGAAAGGCCGCCACAAAAGGACGGCGCAGACAGGGGGATGATTTGCGGTTGGACATGGGGGTTGGTGGTGAATCCTAGAGCGAAAAACCTCTCGGAGGGGAGGTTTGGTCGGGGATGAGGGGTGGGGTTAAGGGTAACTGGCCTATCCGTGAGTCTGCCGGCTATGAAAGGAATCGGCCCTTGTGCAGCAAGTCATAAAGCAGGCCGGCCGGCGAACGCGCCCATGCGAAGGATTGCACTTACGGCTTTGACGCGGCGGGCAATTGCGTAGATTGCGCGTTCCATCCATGCAGGCTGCGACCCATATCCATGTCAAAGGCGCCCGGGAGCACAACCTGCGGAATCTGGAGCTGCGCATCCCGCGCGGGCGGTTGACGGTCATCACCGGACCCAGCGGTTCTGGCAAATCATCGCTGGCCTTCGACACCATCTATGCCGAGGGCTACCGCAAATACATGGAGTCGCTCTCCACGCAGGCGCGGGCGGCGCTGGATCAACTGAAACGGCCGGATGTGGATTTTATCCACGGGCTGTCGCCGGTCCTCGCCATCGAGCAGCGCACCGGTGCGGGCGGGCCGCGCAGCACGATCGCCACGGCGACCGAGATTGCCGACTACGCGCAGCTCCTCTGGGCGCTGGCCGGGGAACAACGCTGCCCGAAGGATGGCGGGCGGGTCGTCCGGCGCTCGCTCGATGACAACGTGCAGCATGTGCTGACGACCTGCGCCGGCGAGCGGGTGATGGTGCTGGCGCCGTGCCTGCGGGCCAAGCCCAGCGTCCTGCGCGAAGAGCTGCCGCGGCTGCGCCAACGGGGCTTCCAGCGCGTGCGGTTGGATGACGAGATCAAAAACCTCGACGAGCCCGGCCTGGTGCCGACGGGGACCAAGGAAATCGCAGTCGATCTCGTGGTGGACCGGCTGCTGGCCACCGCGGAGCAGCGCTTCCGGCTGGCCGATTCGCTGGAGCTCGCCTTCCGCGAGGGCAAAGACCGCGCGGTGATCCTTGCGCAGAAAACCGCCGATGCCCCGTGGCGCGAACTGCCCCTGAGTCAGCATCTCGCCTGCGAAGTGTGCGGGGATGTTTTCGAGAAACTTACCCCGCGGCACTTCTCGTTCAACCACAGCGACGGCGCTTGTCCGACCTGCGGCGGGCTGGGGCGGCAGATGCGTTTCGTGCCGGAGTTGCTCGTGCCCGATCCGGCCAAAAGCGTGCGCGGAGGTGCGCTCAAACCCTGGCGCATTGGCGGAAAAAATCTCATCATCAAACACAACGCGCTGCTCAAGCAGCTCGCCGAGCAACTGCCCTTTGACCCCGACACCCCGTGGCAGGAATTGCCGGCTGCGACCCGCGAGGCGATCCTGCACGGGGCGGGAAAGCGGCAGTTTGCCTTCAAGCTGCGCCGGATGCGCGAGCCGCGCACGATGCCCTTCGCCGGCGTAATTGCCGACTTGGAGGAGAGTTTTCGTGAGACGGACAGTGAAGGCTTCCGGGCGCGGCTCATGACGTTCATGATCAGCGGGGCCTGCACCGAGTGCCACGGTGCGCGCCTGAACGCCCGCAGTGGCGCCGTGCGGGTGGGCGGACTCACCTTCCCGGAGTTTTTGGCGCTGGATGTAGGAGCGGCGCACGCGGTGGCGCGGGCGTGGGTCGCCGACCATGCGGACAACGCGGCGTTGGCCGAGGTCGTCTCGGGCATTGAGCAGCGGTTGCATTTTCTTCTGCAAACCGGGCTGGCCTATCTGACGCTGGACCGCGACTACGCCACGCTTTCCGGCGGCGAAGCGCAGCGCGTGCGGCTGGCCACGCAACTCGGCATGGGATTGATGGGCGTCATCTACGTGCTCGATGAACCCAGTATCGGCCTGCATCCGGCGGACAATGAACGCCTGCTCGCCCAGTTGCGGGAGCTGCGTGACCGCGGCAACACCGTGATCGTCGTCGAACACGATGAGGACACACTTCGCATCGCCGACGAATTGATCGAAATGGGACCCGAGGCAGGGACCGAGGGCGGACAGGTGCTCTTCCAAGGCACGCCCGCGGCCTGTGCGTCGTTGCCGGCCAAGCTGTCCCGCACGGGCCCCTACTTGGCGCGCAAGCTTCGCGTCACGCGGGAGGCGGCGGCCAAGGCTCCCGACGGGGCGTGGCTGGCCGTGCGCGAAGCCCGCGAACACAACCTGCGCGGCATCGACGCAAAATTCCCCATCGGCTTGCTGACCTGTGTAACCGGCGTCTCGGGCTCGGGCAAAAGCACGCTGGTGAACGATATCCTCGCGGCCGCGGCCGCGCGAAAGCTCAACGGCGCCAAATCCATCCCCGGCAAGCACCGGCATATCGAGAATCTCGAGTTCTTCGAAAAACTCGTGCTTGTTGACCAGGAGCCGATTGGCCGCAGCCCGCGTTCCAACCCCGCGACTTTTACCGGCCTGCTCGATCTGCTGCGCGATCTCTACGCCCAGGTGCCGCTGGCCAAGGTGCGCGGCTACAAGGCCAGCCGGTTTTCCTTTAATGTCCGGGGCGGACGCTGCGAGCGCTGCCAGGGCGACGGTGTCATCAAACTCGACATGCAGTTCATGGCCGACGCGTATGCCCCGTGCCCGAGCTGCGCGGGCCGGCGCTTCAACCGTGAGACGTTGGAAATCCTGTTCCACGGCCGCTCCATCGCCGACGTGCTCGATCTCACCGTGCGCGAGGCCATCACGCTGTTTCGCAACATCCCGCGGGTTTTGGACAAGCTGGCCACGCTCGACACCGTGGGCCTCGGTTATCTCAAGCTCGGCCAGCCCGCGCCCACGCTCTCCGGCGGCGAGGCCCAGCGGTTGAAGCTTTCGCTCGAGCTGAGCAAGCGCCAGCAGGGGCAGACGCTCTACATCCTCGACGAACCGACGACCGGCCTGCACTGGACCGACATCCAGCGGCTCATGGACCTGCTTTTCAAGCTGCGCGATGCGGGAAACACGATCATCATCATCGAGCACAATCTCGACGTGATCAACCTGGCGGACTGGCTGCTGGACTTGGGGCCCGGCGGCGGCAAGGACGGCGGTGAACTGATTTTCGCCGGCCCGCGCCACGGGATTGAAAAGGAACCGCGCTCGCTCACCGGGCGCGCGTTGGCCGGGTGGAGCCGGAGTGCGCCGGCGATTTCTGCAACTTGAGCGCGGGCGGGGTGTTTTGAAGGCAACCCGGGGCGCTGTGTCCCGGAAATCCTCAAAACCATTCCTCCCATGAAATCCTTGTTTCGCCCGAGTCTGTTCGCGGCCGTGCTCGCCCTGGGCGCGCCGGCCATCACCCACGCGGCCAACGATGCCGTTGATTTCGGCTCCTTCACCGCCGCCGCCGGTTGCGAGTATGTGGAGATAAACCTGCAAGGCGGACTCATCCGGTTCGCGGCCAAGCTGGCGGCGACGCAAGAGCCGGAAGCGGCGGAGTTGCTGCGCAATATCAAGCACGTGCGGGTGAACGTCGTGGGCATGGACCAAACCAACCGCGATGCCACCTTGGCGCGTGTCACCGGTATCCGCGCGGATCTCGCAAAACGCGGCTGGGAAAAGATTGTGACGGTGCAGGAGTCCGGTGCCGAGGGCGATGATGTCGCCATCTACATGAAGTCGAAGGACGAGGACAGCATCGAAGGCTTGGTCGTCACCGTCATCGAAAAGCGTGGCAAGGTCGTGCTCGTCAATGTGGTCGGCCGCATTGAGGCCGGGCAGATCGCGAAGCTGGGCGAGAAGCTCAACGTCGAGCCGCTGCGCAAAATCAAAGTGAGCGCACAGCCGGACGTCTGAAATCTCCCTCGCACCCACGATCATGAACGCATCGACTCCTCCACTCATCCGTCGCCGCCGCATCTGGCCCTGGGTCCTGGGGGCTGTCATCATCGCCCCGGTGCTGATGGTGGCGGCCGTGGCCTACAGTTTCGTGGGGCTCGATTCCGAGACCGCGACGCTGCGCCGACACCTCATGCAGGCCACCGGCGCCGAGTGGGACACGAAGGTGCAGCTCAGCCTCGGCCGGGTCTCGTTTGCCACCCTGCGCGGCGCCCTTTCATTTTCCACGCAGGACGAAATTGCCGAGGCCTGGCTGGCCTTGAAAGGCATCAAGCGGGCCAGCGTCGGGGTTTATGAGTTGCGCGGTGCGGCCAAGGCGTGGTCGCAGGCCGAGTTGATGCATGCCGCCGATGCCGTGATGCAGCGCCACGGCTGGGACCGGATCGTCGGGGTGATGGACGACGGAGACACGGTGATGATCTATATGCCGGCGAAGACAGGGGAGCCGCGGGAGGTGTGCGTTGCCGTGGTCAGCAAGCGAGAGCTGGTGGTGGTCTCCGCAGGTCTGAACCCCGAGGCGCTGGTGCAACTGGCCAAACGGCACAGCACTCGCAGCTCCCACGCGATGTTCGCGGCGCTCGGCCGGTGACGGAACCGGAGCGGCAGAATTCGGTGGTTTTCCCAACCATGGGTTGTCAGACCGCGGCGAGCTGTTAGCCGGGACTGGTGCCGCGACTGCCAGTCATTGTCCACCTTGATGCCGACGCCTTTTTTGTGTCGTGCGAGCAGGCGTTGCGGCCGGAGTTGCGCGGGACAAAATGTGCGGTCGGCGGCCGCGAGCGCGGCATCATTTCCTCCGCCAGCTACGAAGCCCGGGCCTGCGGTGTTTATACGCCGATGCCCACGGCGCGGGCGCTCAAGGTCTGTCCCGATCTTTATCTCATTCCGCACACATCCGGGCTCTACGGGAAAATGTCGCGGCAGATGTTCGACCTGTGCGAACAACTCACCCCGATCGTGCAGCGCAACTCGATTGACGAGGGTTACCTCGATCTCGGGCCCTGCGGCTTCGCATCCGCGGCCGAGGTCGAGCTGGTGGTGCGCAAGCTGCAAAAACGCCTGTGGGATGAGTTGCAGATTCCCGTTTCGATGGGCGTGGCGGCAAACCGGCTCGTTGCCCAGATCGCTTCGAAGCTGCGGAAGCCCCGTGGTTTTGTGGTGGTTCCGGCCGGAGCAGAACCGGCTTTTCTGGCGCCACTGTCGATTGGGAAACTGCCCGGTGTCGGCATTAAGACCGAGGCAGCGCTGACGGCGCGAGGGTTGAAATACGTCGGCGATGTGTTGCGGCGCGACGAAAGCGAACTGGCCGCGATCTTTGGCCGGGACTGGCGGTCATTCGTGGCGATGGCGCGGGGGGAGGATGACCGTCCGGTTGAGACCGAGCACGAAGACGCCAAAAGCTATTCGCAGCAGGAAACTTTTGCCGCCGACATCGGGGATTTTGCCGCGATTGAACGGGTCGCCAAACGCATGATCGACGAACTTCTGCCGAAGATCCGGCAGGATCGCAAACGTGTCACCACGATGACTGTGAAGGTGCGGTATCCGGATTTTCAACAGGCCACCCACGCGCAAACCCTGGCCTCGGCCACGGATTTGGAAGCTTCCTTTTATCCGCTGCTGGCCCCCTTGCTCAAGGCGGCGTGGACCCAGCGCCGGCCGCTGCGGTTGGTCAGCGTGCGTTTTTCCGGTGTGACGGATGCCGCGGTCCAGTTGGAGATGTTTGCCGAGGGCGATGAAAAGCGCCGACGCTTGGCCGCCGTGCTCGACAAGCTGAATGCCGGCGGACGCGAAGCTGTCGTCCGGCCCGGCCACCAGCTTGCCAAGCCGAAGCCTCCGGCCTAGCGTCCGCCAAACATGCCGATCTACGAATACTACTGTCCCGTGCACCACACGGTTTATCAGTTTTATGCCAAGACCCTGGCCCAAGGCCGCACCGTCCCGCGGTGTCCCGCGGACCCGGCGCACGTTTTGGTCAAGCTGCTCTCAAATTTCGCCGTCACCTCCGGCGGTTCGCGCGAGGAGCCGGCAGCCACGGGCGGGGGTGAAAGTGCGGATGATCCGCGCATGGAAGCGGCCTTGGGCGCCATGGAACGGGAGTTCGTAAATGTGGATGAAAACGATCCTCGCGCGATGGCCCGGATGATGCGCCGGATGGCCGAGCTTTCCGGCGAGAAAATCGACGGCGAAATGGAAGAAGTGGTGCGCAAGCTGGAGGAAGGAGCGGACCCGGACTCGCTGGAGGAGCAACTGGGCGGGGAAGCCACGTGCAGCATGGAGGATCCGGACGCCGGGTCCCCGGTGGCAGGGAAATTCAACGAGGCGCGGCATCGCTTCCGGGCGCGCCGGCTGCCGCCGCGGCGCGATCCCAAGCTTTACGATTACGCGCTGTGAGCACCGCCGAAATTCTCGTCCGCAGCGAAGCCGGCCGGCGTGCGGTGCTGGCGCAAGCAGAGCTCCTGCATCGCGAGCTGGGCCGGGCGCCGAGCAGTTGGAAAGGCGACGGCACGCGGGTGACGACGGCGGACGTGGCGATCTCGGAGAATATATTTCGCGAGCTGGGCGCCCAGTTTCCCGACGACCAGTTTTTCAGCGAGGAGCTGACCTACGAAGGCGAACCGCTGCCCGTGAAGGCGCGTTTCTCGTGGGTGCTGGATCCCATTGATGGCACCAACAACTTCGCGCTCGGCATCCCGCATTGCGCGATCGGGCTGGCGCTGTTGGAAAACGGGCGGCCGGTGTTTGGCGCCGTTTATGATCTGGCGGGACGGCAGTTGATCCATGGCGGCCCGGTGCAGGGAGTTTTTTGCGGCGAACGCCCGGCGGCCATGCGCGGCGAAACGCTGACGGCGCAGAGCATGATTGGTTTTCACAGCCCCTACGACAAACGTTACGCGCCCCATGCGGCGCTGCTGGCGGGCAATTACAAGCTCCGCGGGCTGGGCAGCAGCACGCTGCATCTCGCCTACGTTGCGGCGGGGCTGATTGACGCCGTGGTGGACCACAATGTGAAGGTGTGGGACATCGCCGCCGCGGTTCCGCTCGTGTTGGCGGCCGGCGGTGAGGTGTGTTTCCTGACGGAGGCGCCGTTCCCGCTGCGGCAATTTGACCTGAGAATGGGCCGGATCTTTTACGTGGCGGGCAGTTCCGCCGCTTGCCGGCAGTTGCGCGGCTTACTGGAAACGTAAGCGAGGCGGGGGACCTCAGACGAGGTATTCCTTGCCCGGGGTGGGGTCGATGATCTTGGCGTTGGGCAGGGCTTGCGAAAGTTCCCGTGCGAACCAATCGCGGGCCGGCTGGTCGCCGTGGGTCAGGACAATGCTTCGCGGCGCGGCCTGGATGGCGAATTCGAGCAGATCCTCGCGGTCGGCGTGGCCGCTGAGCTCGAAGCGCTCCACGCGGGCTTTGATCTTGGTCTTCACGTTGGCCTTCTTGAAGAGAAACGTATCGCCGGGCTTGGCCGCGAGCAGTTCACCGCCCGGGGTCTCGGGATCGCAATAACCCACAAAACCGATGGTGTTGCGGGCATGTCCGAGCATGCCGGCGGCCACGCCGTAGCTGGGTGTGTTCTCCACCATCATGCCGGAGCCGAGGACATAGAGCCCGGCCTGCGGCGGCGGCTCGCCGGGTGTGAATTTGCGCGGCATCGGGCGGATCTTGAGATCCTTGATCACATGGCGCGTGAACTGGATATGCTTGGTCTTGCGGCTGATCTCGTCGAAGTAATCGCACAGATCCATGCCGAGGCCGGAGGCGTAGATGGGGCAGTCCACGAGCTTCCCGAATTTGCGGGCATCGTGGAGGATGGTGAGCAGCTCCTGCATGCGGCCCAGGGCGAAGACCGGGATAAGGAAGGAGCCCTCGCGCTGGATGGTGTCGTTGATGGAGGTGACCAACCGCTCCATCTCGGTGGCGCGGGTATGACTGGCGCGGCGCTCGGTGTTGCCGCGCGTGGTCTCCATGATGAGCGTGTCGAAGTGCCCGGCGGGGAACTTCGCCCCAGGCAGGATGCGCTGGTCCTCGAACAGGACATCACCGGTGATGAAGATCTGCCGGTGCTTGTGCCGAAGCTCCACGCCCGCGGCCCCGGCGATGTGCCCGGCCGGATGAAAGATGATTTCAACCTCGTCCTTCCGCCCGCGGAATTTTTTGGCGTGCCGGAAGGGCAGGCCGGTGAGGCGGCCCGCGATGCGGTCCACTTCGTCATGCGTGAACAGGGGCATGTCCGGGGCGTCGCCCTCGGCTTTCTGCCTCATCATCACGCTGGCGGAGTTATGCAGCATGCGCTCGATCAACATCCGGCTGGAGGTGGTCATGATGACCGGCGCATTCGGATGATCCCGCATGGCCAGCGGCAGGCTGCCGATATGGTCGAGGTGGCAGTGCGTGATAATGATCAGATCGAGGGCCGTCCCGCGCAGCGGGGCGAGGTTGGGCGTCGCCTCCCGGCCGTCGAGCTTGGGGTTCATGCCGCAATCCACGAGGATCGACAGGTCGCCAAGGCGCAAAAAATGGGAATTGGCGCCGATGCCGCCGGTCCGGTTCAAATCAATCAGTTTCATCTATCCGGGCATACCCAGCGGATGTGGCCGCGAACGGAAGCTCATTTTTCATCCTCGCGCGGGATCGTCAGCGCAAAGGCCGGCAGGCGCACATGGATTTTGGCCCCGTGCTCGTCCTTGCCGTGGAAGCAGCCGCGGACGGTGGCATCCTTGCCGGTCACGTGGTAGCTGTTGTAGGAAAACTCCTCGCCGGGGGCGAGGCGCGGCGTTTCCCCGACGATTTTGTCGCCTTCAACCACGAGCTGCTCGCCGTCGCCATGGGCGATGATCCACTTCCGGCCCAGCAGGGTGACGGTGTGCTCGGACCCGTTGCGGATCGTGATGAAATAGACGAAGGCGTGGGGCTTGTCTGCGGGCAGACTGCTGCCGCCATGGTGGTAGCAAAGTTTGTCGAGCCGGGCCGTCAGCCCTGGTAATTCGGTCGAACAGGTCACGCTGCACATTAAGCCGAGAACCGACGTTTCGGCAAGTCGGCTGACAAAAGACGGTTTCGGACTTGCTGAGCCCTCCCGGCGCGAGCAAAAACGCGCGGCATATGACAAGACTCGCGCTGCTCTCGGTCAGTGACAAAACCGGCTTGGTGGAGTTTGCCACCGCCTTGGTGCGCCAGCACGGCTACACGCTGCTTTCGACCGGCGGCACGGCCCGGCTGCTCGCCGAAAAAGGTCTGCCCGTCACCGAGGTCAGCCAGCACACGGGTTTTCCCGAGATGATGGAGGGCCGCGTCAAGACGCTGCATCCGAAAATCCACGGCGGACTGCTCTGCCGACGGGACAAGGCGGACCACCTGGCTGCCGCGCAGGAGCATGGCATCGACCTGATCGACCTGGTCGTGGTGAACCTTTACCCGTTTGAACAGACCGTGGCGAAGCCGCACGTCGAGTTCGAGGAGGCGATCAAGAACATCGACATCGGCGGCCCCTCCATGCTGCGCAGCGCGGCGAAGAATCACGAGAGCGTGACGGCGGTGTGTGATCCGAATGATTACAGCGCAGTGCTTGCGGCTTTCGCCAATCCGGCCGAACTCGGCGCGCTGCGGCGCAAACTTGCGCTCAAGGTTTTTCAGCGCACGGGCAGCTACGACACGGCCATCGCGGCCTATTTGGAAAGGCAGTCGGAGACGCCCGACCTCGCGGCACTCAGCGGATTTCCCGAAAAGATCTCCCTTAATTACAAGAAGGCCCAGGTGCTGCGCTACGGCGAAAATCCGCATCAACAGGCCGCGCTCTACGGCACGTTTCACGAGCATTTTGAGCAACTGCAGGGCAAGGAACTTTCGTTCAACAATATCCTCGATATCACCTCGGCGACCTACCTGATCGGCGAGTTCGAGAAGCCCACCGTGGCTATCCTTAAGCACACGAATCCCTGCGGCGTGGCCAGTGCCGACACCTTGGAAGCGGCTTGGGAAAAGGCCTACGCGACCGACCGCCAGGCGCCTTTCGGCGGCATTATCATTGTCAATCACACCCTGGGCGAAGGCTTGGCGCGCACCATTGCCGAGATTTTCACCGAGGTCATCATCGCCCCGCGTTTCACCGATGAGGCGCGGGCCGTCTTCGCGAAAAAGAAAAACCTTCGCCTGATGGTGGCAAAGAGCGGCATCGGGGCGGATTCGCTCCAGGAAATCCGGTCGGTGGTGGGCGGCGTGCTGGTGCAGGACCGCAACAAAACCCTCGGCAACCGGGCTGATTTCAAGGTCGTGACCAAGCGTCAGCCGACGCCGGAGGAGTGGGATGCGATGCTGTTTAGCTGGAAGGTGTGCAAACACGTCAAATCCAACGCCATCGTCTATGTGCGCGGTGAACAGACGCTCGGCGTCGGCGCCGGGCAGATGGCGCGGGTGGACAGTTCGCGCATCGCCGTGTGGAAGGCGGGCGAAGCCGGGCTCGAGCTCAAAGGTTCGGTGGTCGCGAGCGAGGCGCTTTTCCCGTTTGCCGACGGCTTGATCGCGGCGGCGCAGGCCGGGGCGACTTGCGCGATCCAGCCGGGCGGTTCGGTGCGCGACAACGAGGTCATCCAGGCAGCCGACGAGCGGGGGATGGCGATGGTTTTCACCGGCATCCGGCATTTCAAACACTGAGGCAGTCGCCAAGAAAACATGCAGCCGTGCGCTTGTTCTTGGCGACAGCCGGAAGGCCGCTACGGTGGGTGCATGAAACAAGCCCTCGTCGGTATTTTGCTGGGTGCCGCGTTGTTCCTTGCGGGATGCTACACGGTGCCGGAAACGGGCCGCACTTCCTTCATGCTGCCGGTGGACGATGTGACGCAGGGCGCCGCGGCTTTTGCCGAACTCAAGGCGAGGGGGCCGATTTCGCATGATCCCGAGGCCAATGCGCGCGTGCGGCGCATCGGCAACCGCATCGCCGGCGCGGTGGGCGATGCACTGCCGGGCGCGGCGTGGGAGTTTGTCGTATTCGACGAGGACGCCACCATCAATGCGTTTGCGCTGCCCGGCGGGAAGGTGGGCATTTATACCGGATTGATCAATCTGGTGTCGTCGGACGACGAACTGGCGGCGGTGATCGGCCACGAGATTGCCCACGTGACGGCGCGCCATGGCGCGGAGCGGATGTCGCAGGGAATTCTGGCCGCGGCGGGCGGCGTGGTGCTCGATGCCAGCACCAAAAACTCCAACAACAAGGAACTGCTCATGGCCAGCTATGGGCTCCTGGCCGGAGGCGGCATGCTGGCGTTTTCCCGGGCGCATGAAAGCGAGGCCGATTACATCGGCATCCGTTATGCGGCCAAGGCCGGCTACGATCCGCGCGCGGCGATCTCCTTTTGGCAAAAAATGGCGGAGGTCAGCAAGGGTGCGCGGATGCCGGCATTGCTTTCGACACATCCATCGCATGACCGGCGCATCGCCGACCTGCAAAAGTGGATGCCCGAGGTCCTGCCGATCTATGAGGCCAACCGCCGGCCTTGAGCCGGGCAGGGGGAACAGGCCTGCTGCGCTGCCGGCGGGTGGCTGCTAATACTTGCCTTTTCCGATGGCCGCGGGGGCGAATCCTTGCCACGGTGCGGACATGTTCGACCCCGTAGCCAAACTCAAAGAATACGTCCGCCATCCCAGTGTTTCCGCCGATCCGGCCTTCGCCGAAGGCATGAAGGGCGCCCGCGAGCTTGCGGGCGGTCTGCTCCGGGAAATCGGGTTTGCCGTGGACTATGTGCCGACCGCCGGGCATCCCGTGATCGTGGCCAAGCGCACCGGTGATCCGTCCTGGCCGCATGTGATCATCTACGGGCACTACGACGTGCAGCCGCCCGACCCTTTGGAGCTGTGGACGACGCCTCCGTTTGAACCGGTCGAGCGGACCGGCCGGCTTTATGGCCGCGGCACGGCCGACAACAAGGGGCCCTTGATGGCCCACATCGCGGGCGTGGGGCGATTGCTGGAGAGCGATCCGCAGCTCCCGCTGCGGATCACGTTTGTAATCGAGGGAGAGGAGGAGATCGGCAGCAAACACTTCAAGGACTTTCTCCGCGACCACAAAGACCGGCTCGCCGGCGCGGATTTTGTGTTTTTGTCCGACACCGGCATTCCCAATCCGGATCAGATGGTTATCACCGTCGGGCTGCGCGGGATGGTCTGTTTCGAAATCGAGTTGAGCAACGCGCGCACGGATCTGCACTCGGGCATGAACGGCGGCGTGCTGCTCAATCCCATCCAGGGATTGTCGGAACTCTGCGCCTCACTGCATACGCCGGACGGCCGCGTAAATATCCCCGGATTTTATGCGGACGTGAAAGAAGTGGAGCCGTGGGAGCGCGAGCAGCTCGTGAAGCTTGGCCTGAAAGAAAAGGACTACGCGGAGTTTCTTGGCATAGAGAGCTTTCATACGCCGCCGGGCTACACGCCTTTTGAGGCGATCCGGTTTCTGCCGACGCTGGAGTTTAACGGCTTTGGCGGCGGCTACCAAGGGGAGGGCACCAAGACGGTCATCCCGAGCAAGGCCCGCGTGAAAATCAGTTGCCGGTTGGTTCCGAACCAGACGCCGGAGCGCATGAAGGACGTGATTTTCAAGGCCATCCGGGAACGGGCGCCCAAAGGTTTGAAACTGAAGATCACCGATCAGCACGACGCCATGCCCTACGTGGTCGTGCCGCCGGACCGCAGCAACACGCCGCCGGATCAGTCTCCGGTGCTGGCGCGGGCTTTCCGGGCCACGCATCAGGCCGCGACGGAAATCTGGGGCCGTGAACCGCTCTACCTGCGCGAGGGCGGCAGCGTGGGGCTGATTGCCGACCTGAAGAAGGAACTGAATCTCGACGCGATCATGCTCGGGCTGTTTCTGCCGCAGGACAACCTGCATGCGCCGGATGAGAGCTTTGATCTCTCGGTGATGCACAAAGGCATCGAGACCGTGCAGCGGATCCTGCACCGCGTGGCCCGCGGTTGAGGCGCCTCAAGCGGACACAAAAAAGCCCCGGAGATGCTCCGGGGCTTTTTGCTGAAATACGGCGGGAATTTACTGCTTGAGGACGACAACCTCGGCCCGGCGGTCTTTGCCGGCTTGGGCGTCGTCGGCGTTTTTCACGGCCTCGAGACTGCCCTTGGAGAGGGTCTGGATCTTGGCGGTAGCTACGCCGAGAGTGATTAGATACTGTTTGGCCGCGTTGGCGCGACGGTCGCCGAGGCCAAGATTGTATTCCGCCGTGCCGCGCCAGTCGCAATGGCCTTCGAGGAGGATGCGGTGCTGCGGATTCTCACGCAGATACTGGGCTGCGGCGTCGAGCTTGGAGCGCTCGCTGGCCTTGATGTCGGACTTGTCGAAATCAAAATAGACGGGCTGGAGCAGGCCGCGGATGGTGAAGCCGTCATCGATCACTCCATCGCCGCGCAACTGCAGGCCGGAACCGAATTCCGTCATCGTGCCGATGTCCTGCGGCATTAGATTGCCGCCGGTTTGCGGGCCGAGGAGGGTCGAGCTGGGGTCGGGCCTTTGGGGCTTCTTGGTGCAGCCGGTGAGCAACACGGCGGCGGTAACGAGGAGGAGGAGGAATTTCCGGGAAACGTGATTCATGGAGAAGGCGAAGGTGACGCTGATTCGTTATGGTTCAGGTTGCTGGGCACGGCAAGGAATTAGTAAAGGGTTTTCTTCGGCTCGATGAGCCCGATCTCCAGCGCATAGCGGGTCAGGCTCGCCACATCGTGGAGGTTGAGCTTGCGCATGAGGTTGGTGCGGTGGTTGTCCACGGTCTTGATGCTGATGCCCAGTTTGGCGGCGATTTCCTTGGTGCTGTGGCTTTCTGCAACCAGCTGGAGTATTTCGCGTTCCCGATCGGTCAAAAAATCCGCCGCGCTGCTGGCGGCGGGATTGGCCACGACATTGCGGAGGAGGGAGGCCACCGCGGGCCCGAAATAGGTGCCGCCGTTGGCGACGGTCTCCAGGCCCTTTTTGAATTCGAACAGGCCGGCAGTTTTTTCCACGAAACCATGGGCGCCGGCTTCCAGCATTTCCCTGACCAGCACGGGGTTTTCGTGGCCGGAAAAGACCAGCACACGGACAGTGGGATGCTTTTTGACCAGCCGGCGGAGGATATCGACGCCGTTGAGCCCGGGGAGCTTGGCATCAAGAACGATTACGTCGGGCTTGATATCGAGGCAGAGGGCGAGGGCTTCCTGGCCGTCGCCGCTCTCACCGACGAGCTGATAGTTCGCGTCCAGCCGGAGAATCTCGACCAACATCTCTCTGATGGCGGTTTGGTCTTCGATGATGACGAGCCGTTTCATGCGGACGGAACTGATTGTAAATTGGTGGGTTGGCCGGGATTCGAACCCGGAACCAACGACTTAAAAGGACGCTGCTCTACCATTGAGCTACCAACCCTACTGACTGGAAAAAGGGTGAGGAAGATTTGTAAGCCGAGATTGGCAAGTAATTTCTCCAACGTAAAGCCGGGGATTCGTTGACCGCGTTCACGGCGACGCCAATATCCGGCAAACAGGCAAAATCTTGGGAACAATTCAAAAATACACCAATCAGAGCGAGGCAGAACGTATGTCCTCCACAGCTCAAGAAGTTGCCCTCGACCGCATGCTCGTGGATCGCTTCAAAAATGGCGACCAAGCGGCCTTTGACGAAATGGTGAGCCGCTACTGGGACCGCATCTATTCCATGGTAAACCAGTTGCTGCGCAACACTCAGGACGCGGAAGAGGTTACTCAGGATGCGTTTATCCGGGCGCACCGCGGCTTGGCGAATTTCCGGGGTGAGTCCGCCTTCTCGACTTGGCTTTATCAGATCGCTACAAACCTCGCCCGCAACCGCTACTGGTATTGGTGGCGGCGCAAGCGCGACCAGACCATCTCCTTTGATCAGCCGGTTGGCGCGGACAACGAGACCACCTTGGCCGAGATTATCCCGGCAGAGCTGGAAACTCCTGACGACATCACCGTCACGCAGGAATTCGTGGACAAGATCGCCGAGGGCATGGCCAAGCTCAGCGCCAAGCACCGCGAAATCCTCACGCTGCGCAACATCAAGAACCTCTCCTACGAGGAGATCGCGACCATCCTGAACCTATCCGTCGGCACGGTGAAAAGCCGCATCGCCCGTGCGCGGGAAAGCCTGCGGGCCAAATTGGGAGACGATTTTAAATGAAAGACACCAAGTTCACAGAGCTGCTCAATCTGTATCTAGACCATCAGATCACGCCGGAAGAGACCGCGTTGCTGGAGGCTGAGATTCAGCGCAACCCCGCCCGCCGCGCGGTCTATCGCCAATACTGTCGCATGCACAAGGCCTGCTCGCAGGTCGCCTCCCATTTTCAGGAAAACGCACCAGCCCGGCGTCCGGTCAGGACAGCGGCCCGTCCGCGCCGCACCGCGGCGGCGTTTTATGCTACGGGTCTCATGGCCGCCGCGGCCTGTGTCGCCGTGGTTTTGGTCAATATGCCGGGTGGTGGAGAATCCGCCCCGGCCGGGAATTTTGCCGCCATGGCATCGGCCGCTCCGGACGAGGCGTTTGCCGTGGCGCCGCCGCAGCAGCCGGTGATGCCGGCTCTGGCCCCGCGCATCGCTGAGCTGCACACGGTTTTCAGCACGCGCGCCTTGGCCCAGTTGGGCGAGGATTCCGTGCCGGAGGCCATGATTGCCGCCGGTCGGGAGCGGTTCGATTGGATGAACCAGATGCAGCTTATCCCGCTGCAGGCAGAGCCACTGATTTTCGAATCCGGCCCGACGCTGACCCCCGATGCCCGCACCTTCCGCAGCCAGCGGCCGTATTACGGCACGGCGGAGATGACGGCCTTTCAGTTCCAGCGCTGAATCAGTTCAGCGCTTTTTTGATCAGGGCCTCGGTCGAAGCCTGGGCACCAAGGGCTAGAGCCGCGCGCCGCACCGCTGTGTCGGCATCGGCTCCTTTGTAACCCAGTGCCGTCAGCGCCAGCACGGCGTCGCGATGCCGGCTGCCATCGGGCGTTTCCGCCTGCGCCGCATCGGATGCCGTCGCCGCCGTGAGCGTCCCGCCGCCCAGTTTTCCTTTCAACTCCACGACGAGGCGCTCGGCTGTCTTTTTGCCGATGCCCGGGCTTTTGGCGAGGAGGCCGACGTCGCCGGCGCGGATGGAGTTTTTAAGCACCGGCAGCGACAGCTTGCTCATGATGGTCAGCGCACTCTTCGGGCCGATGCCGGTGACATGCTCGATCATGAGACGGAAAAAATCCCGCTCTTCCTCCGTCGCAAAGCCGTAAAGGGTCTGGGCATCCTCCCGATAGATAACGTGCGTGTGCAGCTTCACGTTGGCACCGGGGGCGGGCAACTTCTCGGCCGTTGTCACCGGGATGTGGACCTCGTAGCCGAAGCCATGGAGCTCGACAACGGCCCGGAGCGGGGTGGCGTCGGCGAGCGTGCCTTGGATGGAAGTGATCATGGGCGGACTCAGCCCTTCAGGCCCAAGACATCCTGCATGTCATACAAGCCCGCCGGCCGGCTGGCGACCCACTGGGCGGCGCGGAGGGCGCCGCGGGCAAAGATTCCGCGGTCGCTGGCCTTGTGCGTGAGTTCCAGGCGTTCGCCGGCGGCGGCATACATGACAGTGTGGTCGCCCACGACATCGCCGCCGCGCAGGGCGTGAATGCCGACCTCGGTGGACGTGCGTTCGCCGGTTATGCCTTCCCGGCCGTGGCGGAGGGCACCGGCGCCCAGCTTCCGCTCTTCCAGAATGATCTCGAGCAAACGCGCCGCGGTTCCGCTGGGCGCGTCTTTTTTAAAACGATGATGCATCTCGACGACTTCGACATCGTAATCGGTGCTCAGCACCTGCGTGGCCTTCTGGGTCAGCCAGAAGAGCAGATTGACGCCGACGGAATAGTTGCCCGCCCAGACGCAGGGAATGCGGGCCGCGAGTTCGCGGAGCCGCTGCTTTTCCTCGGGCGCGTGGCCGGTGGTGCCGATGACCAGCGGTTTGCCGAGGGCGACGGCCTGCTGCAGGACCGCGGCCGTGGTCGTGTGAAAGCTGAAATCGATGATGACATCGCCCTGCTTCAGCCCGGCGGCGAGATCGTCGCCGACGTCGAGGGATGCGGCCACCTGCAGGCCGAATTCGGCGGCGCAGGCGGCGAGGGTTTGCCCCATGCGGCCCCGGCTGCCGACGAGTGTGATGCAGGGAGGCATGGTGTTCAGTAGCCGAGGTCGTTCAATACCTTGAAGACCGTCTCGCGGTTCGCCGCGGTCATGCCGCACAACGGTGCGCGCACCGCGTCCGAGCCGATGATGCCCGCGTGAACGAGTGCGGCCTTGATCGGCACGGGATTGGGCTCGATAAAAAGCGCCTTGGAGATCGGGTAAAGCCGGCGGTGCATGCGTCCGGCCTTGGCGAAATCGTTGGCGAGCGCCGCCTGCACCATGCGTCCGACTTCCTTGACCAGCAAGTTGGAAGCAACGCTGATCACGCCCTCGGCGCCCACAGCCATGAAGGGCAGGGTGAGTGAATCGTCGCCGCTGAGCACGGTCAGGTCTGCGCCCAAGGCCTGCTTCAACTGGTCCACGCGCTCCACGTTGCCGCCCGCTTCCTTCATGTGCCGCACATGCGGGTAGCGCTGGCGCAGCCGTTCGACCACGCCGACGCTTATCTCAATGCCGCAGCGACCGGGGATGGAATAAAGGACGATGTTCCTGTCCGTGGCTTCGGCGATGCTGGCAAAATGGCGAAACAGGCCTTCCTGGCTCGGCTTGTTGTAATAAGGCGCAACGACCAGCATGCCGTCGGCGCCGGCGGCGTGCGCCTGACGGGTGAGCTCAACCGCTTCGTGCGTGGAGTTTGAGCCGGTGCCGGCGATCACCGGAATGCGACCGCGGGCGTATTCAATCGTGGCGCGCACCACGTCCATGTGCTCCTCGTGGGTGACGGTGGGCGATTCGCCGGTGGTGCCGACCGGCACCAGTCCGTTGATGCCGCCCTTGATCTGGTAGGCGACGAGGCGGCGTAAATCATCGTAGGCGACCTTGGTCCCTTGGAAAGGCGTGACGAGTGCGGTGAGCGTGCCGGTGAGCTTGGCGAGTTTCATGGCGGTTTTTGCAGGCAATGCAGTCATGCTGAGTAGAGCAGGGTGATTTAGGGATTCCGCAACGCTTTTTTACCCGGCGCCACACCCATGACATCACACACCGAGATAATCAACGACCTGCTCAAGCTCGCCGTCGAAAGCGGGGCCAGCGACATCGTCACCAAGTTCAACAAGCCCGGCTACGTCCGGCTGTCCGGGCGCTTGAAGCTGGTGGATATGGACCCGATCACCAGTCCCGAGGCGCAGGCGTTCCTCGTGGAGCATTTCCCCAAGGTCTTTCTGCCGAAATGGCACTAGGTCTCGCCAAGGCGAAGGACGGCATTTTGCTGGTCTGCGGTGCCACGGGCTCCGGCAAGAGCTCAACGATGGCCGCGATGCTCAACTGGATCAACCAGAACATGGACAAGCATATCGTGACGATCGAGGACCCGATCGAATACACGTTTCAGGATGAAAAATCGCTCTTCCAGCAGCGCGAGATCGGGCTCGATGTCCCGAACTTCGAATTGGCGATCAAATCCGTGCTGCGCCAAAATCTGGACATCATCCTGATCGGTGAAATGCGGACAAGGAGACCTTCGAGACCGCCATCTCCGCGGCGGAAACCGGCCACCTGGTTTTCTCCACCATGCACGCGGCCACCGTCGCCCAGTCGCTGATGCGCTTGTTTTAGTTTTTCCCACCAGAGCAGCAGATCCAGGCGCGGCGCCAGATTGCCGGCTAGCTCCGCGGCTTTATTTGCCAAAAACTGATACCGGCGCTGGAGGCTAGCGGTCGCATTCCGGCGAATGAAATCCTCAATGCCGACGCCGTGGTCAATAATCTTATCCTGGAGGGCCAGTTCGACAAGTTGCAGGGCATCATGGAAGGCACCGGTGATTCGAGCAGCTATTCTTTCAACAAGGACATCTACCGGCTCATCAAGGCCGGCACGATCAGCAAGGCCGACGGTCTGCGCTTTTCGCCGAACCCGCAGGCGTTGGAGATGAACCTCAAGGGCATCTTCATCAAATCCTGAGTTTATCCGATGCGCGTTTGGCTTCAAATTCTGCTGCTCGCCGCGACCATGGTCGTGCCTGCTGCGCAGGCGCAGGAGAAGGAGCCGACCATGAAGGACGCCGTCAGGCGCGACTTGGAAGAGATCAAGGCAGCGGGCGTCCAGGCCGGCCGCGAGCGGCTCAACCTGCCCGCGATTGCCGGCCCTGAATCGCAGCCGGCGATGGTGGCGCCACGACCACGGGTTGCATCCGGGCAAGCCCGGGACCGCCAGGAGACCGCATCGGAAAACTGGCTGCTGCAGGCGATGAACCCGGACGGGGAGCGGACCGCCGAGGAGGAAAAGCTGCTCATCCTGACCGGGGAAAAAACCGAGACGGAAATCATGCTCGAAAAGCGCTTCCGTCTGCCGGGCGAGAAATTGTCCCAGCCGGCGGCGACGGATACCAAAGGAAGAACAGGCGTTGTCAAAGCCGTCGAGGCACCAACGGCGTTCGAGAATCCGCTGACGGCATTCATGGGGGATTGGATCAGCCCACGGGATCATGAACTGCTGATTCCGAAGGCCACGGCCAGCGCCGCCGCCGGACCGGGTTTCTCCCAAATGCTGGCGGCGCCGGGTTTGGAACTCACCGCCGCCAAGGGGCCGGGGCGGGCGAGCACCGAAAATATCGCGTCGAATCGGTTTTCCGACAATTCACCGCCGAATCCTTATCTGCCGCCTGATCTGCCATCGCTTTCGGCGACGCGCGGCCAAGTCGCCTTTATGCCGGAAGTGCCGCCGGTTGATTTTTCCCCGCCACCACCGCGCAAAACGAAGTCCCGGCGGCGCCGACCAGACCGGCTCCGCCCAAGGAAATTTCAACGCCGGCGGATGACGCCAAATACTTCCCGCAGTTGCGCCGTTTTTAGGGCTTGGTTTTTGAGGCGGCGGGCGATTTTCTAGCTGGTTTCCTTATGGCATTGGCACTCATTTTCTCAGGTCAGGGCGCCCAAAAAACCGGCATGGGACGTTCACTTTACGAACAGTCGCCCGCGGCCCGTGCGCTTTTCGACGAAGCCGACCGGGTGCTCGGTTGGTCGCTTTCCCGCCTTTGTTTCGAAGGGCCGGAGTCGGAGTTGACCCAGACCAAGGTGTGTCAGCCCGCCCTTTATGTGCATGGTCTGGCGGCGCTGGCGGCGTTGCGGGAATCGGGCCGTCTGCCGGAGATGCAGTTCGCCTTTGGTCTCAGTCTGGGGGAGGTCACCGCCTGCGCAGCGGCCGGTGTATTCGATTTTGCGACCGGCCTGCGTATCGTGGCCGAGCGCGGCCGGTTGATGCAATCGGCCTGTGAGACCACCACGGGCAGCATGGCCGCGATCATGGGCGAAGAGCGCGCCAAGGTGCAGGAGCTGTGCGGCGAATTCGACATCGAGGCGGCCAACTTCAACGCGCCGGGCCAGATCATCGTTTCCGGGGAAAAATCCAAGGTCGCAGCGGCGGTCGCCGCAGCCAAGGACCGTGGCATCAAAAAAGTCATCCCGCTCAATGTCGCCGGTGCTTACCATAGCCGCCTGATGGAGCCGGCCCGGGCGGCATTTGCCGGATACCTGGAGCCCATTCCGTTTGCCACGCCGGCCTGCACGTTGCTTACAAACACCACGGGACAAACCGTGGCCGAGCCGGCCGCGATCAAGGCCGCGCTGATCCGGCAGGTGGTCTCGCCGGTGTTGTGGGAAGACTGCATGCGTGCCGCGGCCGCCGCGGGCGCCACGGAGTTTTGGGAACTGGGGCCGAGCGGGGTGTTGGCCGGACTGGCCCGCCGCACGGAGAAAAGCTGGACCGTAAAAAGTATCGCCGAATTTGCCGACCTGACCGCCTGAACCGATGTCCGCCAATCTTACCCGTAATTTCTGCATTATCGCGCACGTCGACCACGGCAAAACCACGCTTTCGGACCGGCTGCTTGAACACACCAACACCGTCGAGCAGCGCGTGATGACCGATCAACATCTCGACGCGATGGATCTCGAGAAGGAGCGCGGCATTACGATCAAGTCGCATCCGGTGACGATGCACTACCGCGCCAAGGACGGCCACCGCTACAAGCTGAACCTCATGGACACGCCCGGCCACGTGGACTTCGCCTACGAGGTCTCGCGCAGTCTGGCAGCCTGTGAGGGCGCGGTGCTGCTCATCGACGCGGCGCAGGGAGTCGAGGCGCAGACGGTCGCCAACGCCCATTTGGCTTTCGGCCAGCAGCTCAAGATCATCCCCGTGATCAACAAGATCGATCTGCCCAGCGCCAATCTGGACCTTTGCCTGCGGCAGCTTGAGGACATTCTCACCATCCCGGCGGAAGAGGCGATCCTCGCGAGCGGCAAATCCGGCATCGGCATCGAGGACATTCTCGAAGCCGTGGTGGCACGGGTGCCGTCGCCGCGCTGGACGGATTATCCGCAACTGCGCGCCCTGGTGTTCGATTCCCTCTACGACTCTTACCGCGGGGTGATTTCCTACGTCCGCATTTTCTCCGGTTCCGTCAAGGCCGGGGACCACATGCTGCTGATGAGCAACGGCGTGAAATCCGAAGTGAAGGAAGTGGGGGTCTTTACGCCCAAGATGGAAAAACGCCCCGGGCTGACCGAAGGCGACGTCGGGTATTTGGTCTCAAGCATCAAGGACACCTCCGAGATCAAGATCGGCGACACGATCACGCTTTCCCAGCGCGCCGCCGCCGAGATGCTGCCCGGCTACAAGGAAGTGCGGCCGATGGTGTTTTGCGGACTCTATCCCGTGGAGACGTCGGATTACGAAAAGCTCAAGGCCGCGATGGGGCGCCTGCGCCTGAACGATGCGGCCTTCGTCTTTTCCTCCGAAAGTTCCGTCGCGCTCGGCTTTGGTTTCCGTTGCGGCTTTCTCGGCCTCCTGCACATGGAAATCATCCAGGAGCGCATCCGCCGTGAGCACGACGTGGACATCATCTCGACCTATCCCAGCGTCGTTTACCAGGTGCTCAAACATGGCGGCGACCTGATCGAGGTGGACAACCCCGTGAACCTGCCCGACCCGGGCACGATCGAGGAAATCCGCGAGCCCACGATCAAGGCTTCCATCCACATCCCGAACACGGCGATGGGCGACATCCTCGCGCTCATCATGGAAAAGCGCGGCATCGTGGAGCACACGGACACCCTGGATGCCACCCGCGTGATGCTGAACTGCGTGCTGCCGCTCAACGAAATCCTCGTGGATTTCAACGACCGTCTGAAAAGCATCACCCACGGCTACGGCTCCATGGACTACGAACTCGGCGACTACCGCGTCTCCGACCTCGTCAAGATGGAAATCCTCGTCAATGCCGACCCGGTGGACGCCTTTGCCAGCATCGTCCACCGCGACAAGGCCGAGGGCAAAGGCCGCGAGCTGTGCGAGAAACTCGCCGACATTATCCCGCCGCAGATGTTCAAGGTCGCCATCCAGGCCGCCATCGGAGGCAAGATCATCGCCCGCGACAACGTGAAAGAGATGCGCAAGGACGTGACC
>Ga0169931_10003606_pt1 | contig 24482 bp, 18 predicted proteins | sample Kivu_15m_20L_FD_129675 | JGI IMG/M metagenome (GOLD analysis project Ga0169931, IMG submission 129675) | Freshwater microbial communities from Lake Kivu, Western Province, Rwanda to study Microbial Dark Matter (Phase II) - Kivu_15m_20L... | ecosystem: Environmental > Aquatic > Freshwater > Lake...
ACGAAATAGTGATCGACCACGGTATCGACAAGGCGATATACTAGAAAATCGGCCCCGCGCCTACGCACCAACCCGGTGGCATTGCGTATCCGGTCGCGGATGGAATCGAAAATGTCGTCCTCGTCCTCTTGGAATGAGATGACATAATTGGTGCCGAGAATCAGGCTCAACTGCTCGCTGCAGATGTGGCCCTTATCATCGGTATAGAGCATTTTCAAGGTGAAGAAAAGGTTCTGGCCCATGTCTTCCACCTTAGGCCGGTGTCCGGTGTTCATCACGTCCTCCAGTATCAGGGGGTCGATGCTGTACAGTTCGCCCAAACAGCTGATCACCTTATGGTCGTGAATGCCTGTGACGTTAATCCAACTCACCGTGGAACTGTCACGAAAACGGATTGTAGCTTCCACATGATCGAGGTCGCCTTCCCACACTTTGTCAGCATCAAAATCAAGCACACAGATGCGGACTGTATCCTTCTTCTTCTCTCCCACATGGATGAGCGAACCAGGCGGCAGGCCGGCTTTTGTGGTGTAGAGGTGCGAGGTTTCGGTCATATTGGCCCCGATAGTTGAGGACGCTCAAATATGGTCAACTTCGCACCATGCATATTGAGGAATTGCGCGAATTGTGCATGGGGCTGCCGAGCACCGAGGAGTGTTTCCCTTTCGATGCCGAGACATTGGTGTTCAAGGTGTGCGGAAAGATGTTCTGTCTGGTTCCTCTCGAGGAATCGCCACTCACGTTCAATGTGAAATGCGACCCTGAGAAAGCCATTGATCTTCGAGAACATTACAGCGGGGTTCAATCTGGCTGGCACATGAGCAAGACCAATTGGAACACAGTCGTATTTGACGGTTCATTCACAGATGTCGATGCACGCCAGTGGATCATTGACAGCTATCGGCTTGTGGTGGCGGGCCTGCCTAAAAAGGTACGCAGCACATTGCCGCAGGTGTAACCCTGTTCAGTTCGCATCTTTATCGGCTAAAATCTCACCTACCATGAAAAAACTGACAACATTCTGCTGGATAGCCATTGCCGCGTTCAGCACCGCGGGTTGCGATGAAGAAGCTGAGGGCACCGATCTGATGCTTTACAACATGGCCGTTGACAGCCAAGGGCACGTATGGTACAAGAACAGCGATGCTGACCTCAATAAGAGCAGCGGCAGTGGGCATAATTACGACCACCTGCGCACGCGTTACAATGCCGAGGCAGCCACCAAACTGGACGGTGACGGTAAGGTGATGGACGGGGCTGATTTCCCGGACGGGGCCTTGATCGTTAAGGAGCTTTATGACAATCCCGGCTCGGTGGAGCGTTATGCCATCATGTGGAAACAGACCGGGCATGCCGATGCCGATGCCGAAGGATGGGTTTGGGGTTATGTGAATTCTGACGCAACAGTGAGTGCACCCGCTTCCGACAAGGGCGATGGATGCGTTTCGTGCCATCAACAAGCGGGTCACATCGACCAGACTTTGATGAACAAGTTCTTCCCCTGAGCATGCAGTTCAGGCCTACGCGCATAATCACCTATTTCCTGCAGGGGCTGGTCTATCTGGCGCCTGTGGGTGTAACGGTGTATGTGGTATGGTCGGTGTTCACGGGTCTCGATGGGCTGCTCACGCCATTGGTGCGCGATGTTGTGCCCTTTCATGTGCCGGGCATCGGCATCGTGGTGGTGTTCCTGGGCATCAGTTTCATGGGCTACTTCATCACCCGGTTCATCAATGAACGAGTATTGCTTTATGTAGATGGATTACTGAAACGCGCCCCGGGCATCAAGGTGGTCTATACAGCCGTTAACGACCTGATCACGGTCTTCTTCGCCAAGAAAGAAGGCATGGGCCGCGCGGTGCGGGTGGTGGTGCAGCGCGATCCTCTGCAATACAAGTTGGGTTTCATTACCCAAGATGATCTGGAAGCATTCGGTTTCAGCGATTCCGATGGAATGGTCAGCGTGTACTTCCCATACTCATACGGCATCATGGGTAACCAGATGTTCGTCAGGCGCAGCGATGTTGAGATGCTCGACATCCCAGCCTCTCAGGCCATGAAATTCATCGTGTCGGGCGGGGTCACTCGCCTTGAGGATCAGGAGCACGAGGAAGACGCCCCTCAGGCCAACTGAGCAAGTATGCCTGCGGCATCAGCCGTGGTGCACACTTTTGGCGCGATTCTAATATCGATAAGTGCCTGTGCGGTGGTCGGGCCGATGGCAATGGCCTCTTTAGGCAATGGCCAGCCTGCAAACACAAATCCTTCCACATTCAATGGGCTGGTAAACACCACAGCCTCATTCGGGTAGGCTACTTCATCGGGTCTGACCATGACGGAGCGGTACACCGGCAACTGGACCACAAGCGCAGGGTCGAGGCCACTGACCAATGTGCCGCGTGTCTGTTCCGAACAAGGCACCAAAACGCGCAGGCCTCGCAGCCGCTCAGCCACTTGAGAGGCAAAACCAACCATATCGCTGTTCTCGGCCGAAAGGGTCGCACGCACACCGTATTGACTCAATTCATCGGCAGTCCCAGGACCCGGGGCCACCACTATTGCGTTGGCAGGGATATTCTCTTTGGCTGCGAAAAATCGCACCGCGTTGGGACTGTTAAATATGTAGGCATCGAAAGGGTCTTTCGGTGCTTCAAAATCCAAAGGCTGCACCTCAGCGAATGGGATTCCTCGTACTGAGTGCCCCGCTGCTTCAATTGCCACACGCCAAGGGTGCTGTAAGGGCAGACTGCGGGTGATGAGGACTCGAAGCATTCAACTATCTATCGACCGAAAAGAGTAAAAAGTGTGTTCTCAGAACATCACAAAGAAATGAGACGAGGGCACAATGTGATCAGTTCGACATCTCCAATTCAACCCTTGAGGGCTGCAACAGCTCTACTGACAAGTTCTTTGGAATCGGTGCCGGTAAGAGTAATAGTGCGGACAGGTGTATCCCATGCCTCAGCCACACAGGCTGTAACTTGCAGAGTCCCATCCCTATCCTCGCAATAAGCACCGAGCGGTATCTGGCACCCGCCACCGAAACCGGATAGAATACCGCGTTCCACTCCTATACGCCTCTGCACGGCTTCATCGTTGAGCGGGGCGAGGGCCGAGATCAAAGCCGCATCGACCTCACGGGTCTGCAGGGCCAGAACGCCTTGGGCCGGAGCCGGAATGAACGTATCGGGCTGCAGCCTTTGAACGGTGAGACCGCTCAAATCGAGCCCCAACCTACCGATTCCTGCCGCTGCAAGCATAATAGCATCGTACTGCCCATCGCGTAGTTTCTGCACTCGGGTAGGGACATTGCCGCGCAAGTCGGTTATGTGGAGGTCTGGGCGCAGATGCAGCAACTGGGCCTTTCGCCTTGCACTCGAGGTACCAACGTTGGCGGCATCAGCCAACGTATCAAGGCCTTTTCCGACACTTTCTGAACGTATCAGAAGCAGCTCGGCAGGGTCCTCGCGCTCCGAAACAGCAGCAACCACAAGCCCTGCGGGATTCTGTGTCGGCAGATCCTTGTGAGAATGGACCGCCAGATCGATGGACCCATTGAGCAGGGCTTCTTCTAATTCCTTTGTGAAAAAGCCCTTGCCCTCCATCTTATCGAAACTGAGGTGCTGAATGCGGTCGCCTTGGGTCTTTATGATGGTGATGCTAACCTCGTGACCAAGCTCTGTGAGCCTGTCTTTCACGTGATTGGCCTGCCAGAGCGCCAGTTCACTCCCTCTCGATCCTATGTTGATGCGCATGGCTACCGATTCCTTTTTTTTCAGGTGGCGAAGTTCATGGATGAAACGGCTTGAACAGCAAGACCTGCCTCCTGATTGTTCATGTAAAACACACAAGAAGGAATCAGTTCATTCTGGCTGATCAAGCCAAAGTATGGCCGTGGAGCATGACCTCCTTGGCTTTCTTCATGGGTAGGGCTATGTACTTCTTTTCGAGGTAAGCCACCACCTTTTCAAGCACCTCACGGGCGTGTGGATCGAGAGTGCTCAAGTCCTTGGCGAACACCTCATTGAGGGCCTTCTGACCGATCGCATGCACCAGCTGGGGCACTTCGCGCAGGGCCAATTCAACATCGCGCTCGCGCAACTGCACCTCGAATTCTGCAATTGAATCGCGTATCAGAGCCTTGCACCGTTCTATCTCGCGCTGGCGTTGCTCCAAGTTCCTTCGGGCCTGTTCCTTAAGTTCAGAAAGACCGATGTACGTGATACCCGGAAGCTCTGCGGCTCCGGGGCCGAGGTCGCTTGGCAGAGCCAGGTCCACCACCACTTTCGGGCCCGGACGCTGTGAGATCAACTTTTGAAGCGTCTCCTTACTGATGACAGGGTCGGCCGCTCCGGTGCAGGTTATAAGGATATCGAATCCACCTTGGTGAGCAGAAAAATCTCGTAATGCGCTGGCTTTAGCTCCTAGGTGCGAGGCAAGTTCCTCGGCTTTGGCAAGGGTGCGGTTGTACACCGTTATGTCCATAGGGCCGTCCTTCAATAGGTACTCGGCCATGGAGCGGTTGGTGACCCCAGCACCTACCATGATCACTCGTGGACGAGGCCCAACGGGCGTTGCAAGCATCTCGCGATGTGCCAACGACACCACGCTCACGGGGTTCTGAGCTATCTGGGTGTCGGTGTAAACTTTTTTGGCAGTCTCCACGGTGGCTCGGATCAATAGCCTGAGTGCATCGCCCGTAAGTCCAAGAGTACGGCACTGTTCGTAGGCCTCGCGCACCTGTGTGATGATCTCGCGCTCACCAACCACCAGCGAATCGATGCTCGATGCCACGAAGAACAGGTGTTGCAGCGCCTCGCGGCCTTCGTAAACCTGCGCATGTGCGATGGCCCAGTCGAGTTCTGAATCAACCCACTGGGGCATCAACGAGGAGAAGAAATCGCGCAGATGGGTATCGTTCAGAGGCCGCTCAGAGCTCATGACAAACTCCACACGGTTACAGGTGCTGAGGTACATCAGCTCATCAATCCCCGACAATGCGCGTAGTTCGCCCAGACGCGGTGCGCGATCCTCATCGGCAATGTGCAACCGCCCGATCTCTTTCAGATCGGTAGTGCGGTGTGTGAATGCGATGATACGGAAACGCTCCATCCCTGTTTGAGGCCGCGAAATTGCAAAAGCGCAAGCGCGGCTCTGTCACAGGAATGTCAGGCCATTGCCTCGGCCCTTTTGGCGGCCAGTTCGGCCTCGAGCTCCACTACACGGGCCATGGTCCGCAGTATTCGGTGGTGCTTGCTCACCATAGGGTTCTTCATGTCCCACACATAACCGGCCAGCACCGACACTATCTGCTGTTTGATGCTCATCTCCACTTTGGGCGAGAAGAATATTTTGTGCAGATCGCCATTGTACCAGGCATCGATATAGGAACGGAAAACGGCCGCACCCCAGCGGATGTGCTTGCTGTAGTCAGTCTCCCAATCGACCGCAGCACCTTTCAACTGCTTGTCGAGCAACTTGGCGGCCACCAGTCCGCTCTCGGTGGCGAAAGCAACGCCCGATGAGAAAACAGGGTCGAGGAAACCGGCACAGTTGCCCGTGAGCACATAGTTCTGACCGTAAAGTTTCTCATTGTAATGCGCGTATTCGCTGATGATGTGCGGCTCGAACAGATATGGCAGATACTCGAAGCGCTCCTTGAACCGCTTGCTTCGCTTGATCATGATGTTGAAAGCCTCCTCTTTCGAATTGACCCCATCGAGGGCATCGAAATGCCGCATATCGCCTACAAAACCAAGGCTGGTTACCCCATTGCTGAATGGAATGATCCAGAACCAAAGGTCTGTGGCCATGATCTCGAAAGAGATCTGCATGGGTTGATGAGTGCGCGAGCGCATCTCGTCTGTCTCCGTCACGTGGGTGAAGAATGCCTGACGGTTGGTGGTGTTGCGTTCATCGCGCAGGCCCAACAGCTTGACCATGGTGCCACCGTAACCGCTGCTATCGATCAGGAATCGGCCCTCGTAGGTGATGCTGTCGGTGCCGTTGCCGCCTGTTATGATAACTTTGGATGGATCAGTCAGGTCGGCACTCTCAACACCGTATCCGAAATGGATGCTGACGCCTTTTTTCTGCGTCTCCTCGGCCGCTATGTTGTCGAAATGGGCACGGGGCACCTGCCATGTGTAGCTCCATCCATCAGTGAAATTCTCACGGAAAGGCAGGTCATAAGTCTCATCGCCACGCACAAAACGCACTATGCGCTTCTCGGCATAGTTCTGCTCCATCATTCGAGGCAATATGCCCGCTTCCTCCCAGTGGCCCATGCTCACCGGCAAGAGGCTCTCGCCTATCACAAACCGGGGAAATACGGCCTTTTCGAACACGGCCACCTTGTAGCCTCTGTCTGCCAGATACGATGCGGCCACGCAGCCCGATGGGCCAGCGCCTATCACCACAACATCAACACTCTTTGTCATCTAAAACGGGGTTGGATTAGATGTGTCTAATTTCTGAAAATGGCGATTGTTTCGAATGACTAAAAGCTGATAAATGGATAAAAAATATTACTCGCCTTTTATCCGCCTCAGAATCTCCTCTCTTGGAATGAACTCAGAACAAGTCACCAAGGCACTGATGGTGACCCCCTGAATGCCGTGAAGATGAATGTGCTGACCAGTCAGGTATAGTTTGGGAACGCGCGTGGCAGGCGCTATGAACCCGCGGAACGGGAAACGATGGTCTTTTTCGTAACCATAAAGTGCCCCACCGTGAGTGCCGAGGAAATCGCGGAATGTGAGCGGGGTGGTGGTGTGCACCTCGCTGATGCATTGACGGATATCGGGATACCTTTTCTGCACCTCCTCAATCAGCCGTTCGGCCATGTTCGCTTTGAACTCTTTGTAGCCTTCGCCACGTTCGCTGGGCCTGACAATGGTGTTGTGTGTCTGTGCCCACTTATCAACCGTATCGCTGCGGAGGTAGGTCATTATCGAGATTCCCTCGGCCCATTGTGATGATCGCGATGTGGCCGGTGTACTCAGCATGTAGGTCTGAGGCCAGGCGGCATCGGGGTCATCGAGTCGTGCCCACACATCGGTGGTGCTGTGGTGGTAGTGGTTGTGATTGAGGTAAGGGAAGGTCTCGGGCTTGCATACGAGATGCACGTTGAACGAGCTGATGGTGTGAGGCATCCGCGCCAATCGGTTGTATGTCGATGGCTTGATGTGGTCGCGGCCCACCATGTTGTAAGTGGCGAGGGGATGGATGTTCGATATGAAGTGCCTGCCTTCAATGCGGTCACCATCGGCTGTGATGGCCGCACAGATGGTGTCGCCATCCATTTCAAGCCTTACCACTTCTTTACGGGCAAGCACGGTGCCGCCCCGCTCGCGAACCCTGCGCGCCAGCACTTTTGCTATCTGCGACCCGCCATCTACGCACTTGTGGGCACTGCGCATGTAGCTGCCAGTGACCAGCGCATGCACGTGGAACGGCAGCCTGTCGGTGCCCGCGTGCAGCAGATTGGCCCCGCCCAGCACGGCCCGTAGTCTCTCATTTCGGGTCAATGATCCGATGAAGTCCTTTGCATTGATCCCCAGAAGCTCATCGTCCAGATGGTCGCGGTCGGCCAGTTCGAGCGAGTCTAGCGGAAAATTGTGCAACATGCGCCCCACCGCATCCATGTATGCATCTATGGCGGAAGTCTCTGTGGGGAATTGCTGCTTCAATCCATGGGCAAATTCTTCCTCACCTTGTGCGTGGAAATACACTGTCGAGTCGTCAGCAACGGTGAACCGGTCGTGGCGGGCATCCATCCGTTTCCATTTCACACCATCCATCAACCCGAGATAATCAAATACCCTATGAAGAGGCTGGCCCGCATCGAGGCCACCTATGTAGTGTACCCCGGTATCGAACAACGTGCGGCCACGGCTGAATACCTGAAGACTTCCGCCGAGTTGCTGGTTCTTCTCGAGCACACATACTTTGAAACCGTGGTCGCTCAAGATGTGGGCACACACCAGTCCGCCCATGCCACTTCCTATGATAACAAAGTCGAAGGTCATCTCCTCAGCACCAGCACCACATTGCTGGTAACGGTATTGCCGAGCCTCTCCACACTCAGGTTGTGTCTGGCGGCAAAGGCACGGATCTCCGCCTCGCTCGGGAAGGTGAGTTGCTGATCGGCCTGGTTGAACCCGAACAGGCTGATGCTGAAAAGTTCGGTGAGGCGTGTGAGGCCGTGTTTCTGCTGCTGCTCATCGCGCATACCATCGCGTATTATGATGGTGCCGCCCTCGCGCAGCCCATTGGCACACCGCTCAAGCAATGCGGTCTGGTCCTGCGGGCGCAGGTAGTGCAACACGTCCTTTATGATGTAGCAGTCGGCATCCTTTGGCCCGAACACGCTCAGATCCGCATGTTTGAAACGCACATTGCCGCCCTTGTAGCACACGTTGTTGGCCACATCCACCTTCTCCTCGTCATAATCCACCCCGATCACATCGCGCTGGCGATCCTCGGTGTAGGCCAGCATCAAGCTCAGATAACCGTAGCCACAACCCAGATCATACACCCGGCCATGGCGTGGCACATGGTTCAGAATCTCGGCAAAATCGTTCTCTAGTTTCAGTTTGATGCGCACATACCACTCCACCACAGGCCCGCGATAGATGTAATTGCGGACCACCAGATTGTTGAAGTAGTGCGGGGTCTCGCGCAGGGCACGCAACTGCTCGTATTCCTTCTTAAACATCCGTGAGATATTCTTTTGCCGCTCGCGGTAGCCGGTGCCAAAGCTCAGGTCATCGGGCTTTATGCGGGGCAGGAACTTGAGGGTGATGGTGGTACGGTTCACCACAAAATCGCCTTTGGGCAAAACATGGTGCAGGCCGTGTGTGACCAAAGGCAGTATGTCAAGGTTCAGCTCTTCGGCTAGGTAGAACGCACCTTTCTTGAATCGGCCCATGCGGCCATCGGTGCTTCTTGTCCCTTCAGGGAAGATGACGATGCTGTAGCCTTCGTCCACCTTCCGCTTTATCATCTCCAAACTGAAATCCTTGCCCTCTTTGGCTCTGATATAATCGACATAGCGGATGAAGAATCCGAAAAAGGGCGAATTCCACACCCACTCGTTGGTGACGAGGAGCACCTTGGGGCTGTAGCCTATGATCCACAGCAGATCGACAAAAGAGTTGTGATTGGCAATGATGATGGCCGGGCGGCTCAGATCATCGGAATCGATGATCACCCGTTTGGCGTGAATCATGATCTGCACCACCGACATGCACAGCCGACTTATGGCCATGTTCATGATCCTCTGCTTGTGCCTCAACGATATGGGCAACTGGATGACAATGAGCAACATGGCACTCAGCAGCACACAACCTATGAGGAACCACCCGAACGAGGTGAGCGAGGTGATGAGGTTGAGGAATGTGAGCGGTGGCAGGCCTCTGCGCTGGCGGTAGCCCACAAACAACTCGTACAGCACAGGTTGGAGCAGCAGACTTACCACCACAACGCACACCATACCCGTGACTGAAAGAATGGCGATGCTGCGCAACGCGGGATGCTGGGCAACCACAAGCACTCCCGTGCCGATGATGGTGGTAGCGGCTGATAGCAGGATGGCGCTACGATAAGAGCGCAACTTGTCGGCACCCGTGCGGTAGCGGCTCAGAAAACCATCGCTGATGAAAATAGCAAAGTCATCACCCAGACCGAAAATGAAGGTGGTGATGAGCACATTGACCATGTTGAAGCGGATGCCCGTGAGCCCGCAGATGCCCATGATCCACACCCAACTGATGACCATGGGCAGGAATGTGATGAAAGCCAGCTCGAACCGCCCGTAGGTGAGCAACAGCACCACAAACACCATTCCTCCGGTGAGGATGAGCATATCGTTGAGATCGCGGCTGACGGCACTCACCAGCGCTTGTGCCAACGATGCCCGAGCCACCACATCGTATCCGTTCGCTGTAAGGCGCTGTGCCACATCTTCTTTGGAAGCCTTTGGTACTTTGATAGAACTGACCAGAGTGTGAACCACAGAACCAGAACTGTCCACCTCGCTGAAGTACATGGCTGAGAACACCGGGTCGGTGGCCAATAGTTCCGGCAGATAGGTCTGAGGTTGTGGTGGCGCAATCAGTAGAGTGTCGTAGCAGGCAGTTAGGCCAGGACCCGCACCGATCTCTGAACCGGCTGCACTCAGAGACTCGAGGATTTGTGGCCCTGATGCAAAGGTCAGCGAATCCCACCGCTGGGTATTGGCTCTCATCGTTGAAGTGTCAGGCAGAAGTACGGCCGCACTGCTAAAGGCCGAGACATCAACTCTCAGCTCTTCATTGACCTGCGTTTTCAATGAATGAGCAGAACCGAGAGCCTTGAACAAGTCTTTATCGGTGTGGGTGATGAAGATGGTCTCCATCGAATCGGGGCCCGAGATGATATCCTGCGCCCTTTGCAGATGCTCAGGGAAATAGTTTATCCGGTTCAGGTCATTCTCAAACTGCACCTCATCGGTAAAAGGCCATAGACCGGCTGTGACAACTAGGATGACGAGGAAGCCCGGCAGCAGCAGTGGCCTCCCCTTCCTTACTCTGGTTTCTTCGGATTCAGGTTTTGACGGAAGGAGACGGGCAAGATGTGGCATCACCACGAGCACGAACAGCGCAGTGAAAGCCAGCGTAAGTGCACCGAAAGTGCCGAAGTCGCGGAGCACCTCGCTATGCAGGAACCTCAACGCGAACAGCGCGAATACTGTTGTGGCACTGCCCAGCACCAGTGGGAAAGCCATCTCGCGCAGGGTCTGCTGCACGCTGCCCGTGTGTCGGTAATGGTTCAGGAAATGGAACGCGTAGTCCATGGCAACGCCTAGCACCACGCTGCCCGCACCAATGGCCAGAGCCGACACCGAACCTTGCATCCAAGCCATGACTGCGGCCGCGCTGACCATACCGAAGACGGCCGGTAAAAGGAAGATGAACGGAACCGCAACGCTTCGGAAATAGATGAGCAGCAGCAGAACGATGAGCACCCCGCCCATTATTCCTGCCTTGGTGCTGTCTTCGCGTATCTGTCGGGCATTGGTCACCGCAATCACAGGGCCACCGAAAAGCAGAACCTCCTTGCCCGGTGCCATGATTCTCATCGAATCAGCCTCGGCCTCGAGCAGAGCAACCAACGCGGCATTGGCCTTGGTCTCGGTAGGCGGATGGGTTGGCGACACGAATACCAGAACGTAATGGCCATCGGGCGTGAAGAAATAACCATCGTTCACCTGCATCGAAGTGCCCGCCCTAAGCTTGTCGAGCCCGCGTAACACCGGTGCAGACAGCATCAGCGGATCCTGTGCATAAGCATCCTTAGTGACCATGGAACTGATGCCCGCCAAACCTGAAGCGAACCGCCCGAACCCGACTTGCAGACCGGAATCGGTGAGCGCAAGTGCCAAGGTGTCCATCTCAGCTGCATCTAGCAGATAAGGCAGTCCGCGTAGCCAACTGGAGGTGTTCAGCGGACGGTCGTTGGCGCTGTGCAGAACCGCCTTCACCAATGTATCGGGCAGGGTCTGCAACCGCTGGTGCAGGCTGTCGGCCAGGTCCATCAAGGCATAAGGCCCAGTGCTATCCATCGGACCTATGGCAAGCACCATATTGCCCGACACCGATGAATTTCGGTACAGCCGCTGATAGGTTTTGAAAGAGGCGGTTTCGGGCAGTGTACGGGTTATGTCCTCCTCAATGCGCAGTTGCCACGCACCATAGCCCGCCACTGCAAGCAGCCCCAGAAGCACAGCGGCCCAAAAGGCAGGCCGTGCCCGCACTTTCTCATACAACAAAGCCAGAAAACCGCCCATGCCGTGCTTGCGAGTCGCGAAAGTAGCCTATCAACGCAAGGTCAGTACGCAATCCGAAATCACGCTAATTCCTTCATTGGATTTCTAAAACCAGAGAATCATTGGCAACCCGAATAGCGAGCGGATGTTCGAAAACTCAATTGAGTCAAACTTCAAATCAGCCCAATTGAAAAAGGCTGTTCAGAGGTAATCTTATTTCAGAGAAATAAGACAGCAGCTTTCCAGTGAATATGACGCTGAAAGAAGTTGGAATAAGCGAAACAACTAGCTCCGCAATAAATGCTTGAAAGAAACTTGACGGTACGCGGTCAGCTAGTCATTTCTTCAGCGGAGCACCGACTGGTATGGCGCAATCGTGTCCTGGCTGCCCATGTGGCGGATTCATGCCCGGAGGAGTTACGGTTGCGGCTGTGTTCGGTGCAGCAGCAGGCTGAGTCGGTTGAATTGAAGGAGTCGGGGTCAAAGTAGGAGTTGGCGCTGCGGTAGGTGCCGGGGTCTCGGGAGCCGAGTTCAAAGGAGCACCGACCGCAATCTCGCACCGGTGGCCCGGTTGCCCGTGTGGCGGGTTCATTCCGGGGGCTGTGGCAACAGGAGCACCGGTCGCCACAGGAGTTGTGGTGAGATTAGGCTCCATCATTGGCATTGCACCAGTGGTGGTCACCGTGGTGTCAGCACCGGTAGTTGAGTTCTTATCAGTCGACTTATCGTCCGCACAAGCCGAATAAAGAACAGAGACGATGACTAGATTCAGTAGAGCCTTATTCATGGTGTTTGTCAGTAGGTGCCCAAAAGTAATTCTTTGATTCAGTGAACCTTAAAGAGGTCGATGAGGCACATGCTTGAATCAAATGGATGGCTATGTTCCGCAAATGTTCACAGCATCTTATGCCCCAACCCGCGGTAGGTTGGAGCTGAACCGACCACTTCGCCATTCTTCAAAAGCAGCACATCATTGAAGTGCTCCATCAGTTCGCCAGCCTTAGCGTGCCGAAGAAAAACAGGGTCGCCCATCTTCAGCTCTCCGGAATATCTTACTGGGGTCTGCACCTCTCCAGTACCCTCCTGCCCTATCAGTTCGGCCCCGAGAGGGAAAAGAACACTGGGCTGTTTGAGCGGTCCTATCTCGCCTGATGCAATATAGCCGCCTCCAAGGCATGTGTAAATGCCCGGCTTGGGCATTCGCACTACTTCAATGGCGTATCCTGCCGCTGGGGCAAAGCGGAAACCCGAATAATTATCGAACAAGGTAGGCGCGAAAAATCCGCTGCCCACAGTCACTTCTGTCACGCAATCTTCCAAGCATGTTGTGTCCATGCTACCAGTGCCTCCACCATTCACAAATTGGAGCTCATGGCCCATCTGTTTGATCTGATGCACGGTATCTGCTCTGCGCTTGGAGATCTCGCGAACGGAGATCCGCTTGAGCCAGCGCACCACCGAATTCATGACAGCCTGTCCCGGCACATTATCGCCAAGCCCGGCTATCTGCGCCTCGTAGCCCATCAGACCATCGAGGCGCACATGCTTGCAACGCCCGATCTCCTCAGCTACTGAACGGGCATCGGCTGGGCGGTGCACACTGCTCCGCCATACCCCGAAGTGAAGGCCGGGCAGGTCCGTGCTCATATCCATGTCAAGGCAAACGGGCACCACTGTGCCATGAGCTCTGCCTAGTGAATCGAGGTGACACACGTGTTCAACGCTATCGATCATCAGCCACAGTTGCACCCCATTGCGAACATGTTCGAGCAAAGGGTTCACATCATCAGGATGATGGCATGGGTATCCGATGAGCAGGTCTTTGAATCCCTCCTTAGCCAAATGATCTGCTTCACGGGCGCTGTAACACATGATGCCCTTGTACGGCAGACCATAGGAGGAGATCCGTTTTAACAACTCAGGCACCCGAACACTCTTCGATGCCACTCTGATGCTCTTACCGCGAGCCAAAGGAGCTACGGCTTTCACATTCGCATCGAACAGATCAAAATCGACATAAGCAAAGGGCATGCGCTGACCCGCAAACGCCTTGCGATAGGTGGCATGGTCCGGAACGGGAATTTGCATGGCCACGAATTTACCGGGCAGATGAAGCCCGCGAAAAGAAAAAGCCGCTGCCCATCAGATGGGACAGCGGCTCTAAAGATTCTGAGCCCCCCACGGGATTTGAACCCGCGACCTGCTGATTACGAATCAGCTGCTCTACCGCTGAGCTAAGGAGGCTGATAGGGGCGGCAAATCTCGTAAATCTAGCGCGATTCTCAAGCAAGGGCAGCTTTGATCCTGCGCGCTGCCTCGCGAAGAACATCATCGCTGGTGGCATAGCTGATGCGCACACATTCGGGCGCACCGAAGGCATCACCGCTCACCATGGCCACGTGGGCCACCTCAAGGAGGTACATGCATAGCTCGTACGATGTGTTCACCATATGTCCGCGATACGTGCGGCCAAGCAGGGCACTCACATCGGGGAATAGATAGAACGCACCATCGGGCACATTCACTCGCATGCCTGGTATATCGGAGAATAGCGCCACTACAAGGTCTCGCCTCTTTCTGAAGATCTCTACCATGGGCATCAGATCGGCTTTTGGTGTGTTCACCGCCACGATCGATGCCCGCTGAGCTATGCTGTTAGCCCCCGAGGTGAACTGGCCTTGCATCTTATCGCAAGCCTTAGCCACCCAGAGCGGTGCCCCAATGTAGCCTATACGCCAACCCGTCATGGCGTAACCCTTTGACACTCCATTGACGGTGATCACCCGTTCGGACATGTTTGGCAACGATGCTATACTGACATGCTCACCTTTGAAGAGGATGTGCTCATATATCTCATCGCTCAGTACCATTACATGCGGGTGCCTGCGCATCACATCGGCAAAGGCCTCCAGCTCGGCCCTTGTATAGCACGACCCCGTTGGATTGCTCGGTGAACTGTACATGATGAGCTGTGTGCGAGGGGTGATAGCCGCCTCGAGCTGCTGGGCCGAGACTTTGAAATCGGTCTCGATCCCGGCACGGATCACCACGGGCACACCCTCGGCCAGACGAACCATCTCGAGATAACTGACCCAATACGGAGCGGGGATTATCACTTCATCGCCTGGATCGATCAGGCTCAGAACCACATTGGCGATGCTCTGTTTGGCTCCGGTGCTGACAATGATCTGTTCGGGCGAGTAGTGCAGCCCGTTCTGCTCCTTGAACTTGCGCGCGCAGGCCTCTCGCAGTTCCGGATAACCGGCCACTGGCGGATAGTGACTCCAGTTGTCATCAATGGCCTGTTTGGCGGCCTCTTTCACGTTCAGCGGGGTGTCCAGATCGGGTTCGCCAAGGCTGAGGCTCACCACATCTACACCCTGTGCCTTAAGTTCACGGCTCTTGCGGGCCATGGCCAAGGTCTGCGATTCGCTGAAGAGGCTGAGCCTCTTTGCGGGTCTCTCCATCCCGTTTTGGGCTTTTGTAATGAGCGGCAAAGCTATGCGCCCGCTTCTAAAGGGTGCGCAATAAGGTCAATCACTTCAGATATCATGTAGAACGCGGATTATCAATCATAATTACTGATAGAACGTATGCATTGAGCACAGCACTTGTATCCCAATTTTGTCGCATGACCATTGATCAGGCCCGCCTACGTGCCCAGGAACTCGCCCAAGAGCTGAACCTGCATAACCACAGGTACTATGTGCTAGCCCAACCTGCTATTTCTGACAGGGAGTTCGACTCGTTGATGGAAGAGCTACAGCAGATTGAGAAGACTTACCCGGAACTCCAAGCGGCCGACAGCCCTACGCAACGTGTAGGCGGCACCGTGACAAAGGAATTCCCAACGGTTAAGCACCGTTACCCCATGCTCTCGTTGGCCAACAGTTACTCGAAAGAGGAAGTGGAAGATTTCGCGCAGCGGATACACAAGACCCTTGGCCGCGAAGTGGAATTTGTTTGTGAATTGAAGTTTGACGGAGTGGCAATTGGCTTGAGCTATGATAACGGGGTGCTTGTGCAGGCTGTGACCCGTGGCGATGGTACACAGGGAGATGTTGTGACCGCCAACATCCGCACGATAAGGTCTCTACCGCTTAGACTGATTGGAGACTATCCCGCTCAGATCGAGTTTCGTGGCGAGGTTTATCTGCCACGTGCCGAATTTGACCGAATCAACCGTGAGCGAGAAGAGATAGATGAACCGTTGTATGCCAACCCGCGCAACACTGCTGCTGGCACCCTGAAGCTGCAGGACAGCTCTCAAGTAGCCGACCGCAGGCTGGCGTGTTTCGTGTATGCCGTTGTCCTTGAAGAAGGCGGAACAGGCACCCACCTCGGTGACTTGCACAAGGCCTGGGCGTGGGGAATTCCTGTTTCTGAGCATGCACGTGTTTGTCGCAACGTGAGTGAGGTTCTCGATTTCCTGAACTACTGGGACACCGCGCGCCATCAGTTACCATTTGATACCGATGGGGTGGTGATCAAAGTGAACAGTCTTGTCGACCAGATAGCGTTGGGTTTCACGGCCAAGAGTCCGCGGTGGGCAGTGGCTTACAAATTCGCCAGCGAACAGGCCGCCACTACTCTGAAAGAAATCACGTATCAGGTAGGGCGCACAGGTGCCATCACACCTGTTGCCAATCTGGAACCAGTCCTATTGGCAGGCACAACCGTTAAACGCGCATCACTGCACAATGCCGACCAGATAGCCAAGCTTGGTCTACATCTGGGTGACACCGTGCTTGTGGAGAAAGGAGGCGAGATCATCCCGAAAATAGTAGGGGTAGATGAGGCAAAGCGGCCTTTAGGCTCTAGAGCAGTAGAATTCATTACACATTGCCCGGAATGCGGGACAGAGCTGGTGCGAACCGATGGTGAAGCGCAGCACTACTGCCCGAATTCACTGGGTTGTCCACCTCAGATCAAAGGGCGTATCGAGCATTTCATCGGCCGAAGGGCCATGGACATTGAAGGCCTTGGCGAGGAGACTGTGGCTCAACTCTACGAAGCCGGGCTGGTGCGCGACATACCAGACCTATATGAGTTGACCTACGACCAATTGATCAGGCTCGACCGCATGGCCGATAGAAGTGTGCGCAATCTTTTAGAAGGGGTTGCCGCCAGTTGTCAGGTGCCCTTTCCACGGGTGCTCTTCGCTCTCGGAATCAGGCATGTGGGTGAGACAATGGCCAAGAAACTGGCTCGTCAATTCAAGAGTATTGATGCACTGATGTCCGCCACGGAGGAGGAGCTGACGACTGCCGAAGAAGTTGGCGGAGTGATGGCACAGAGCATCATCAGCCATTTTAGCGACCCTCGAAATCGCTCCACAATAGACCGTTTGCGTGCCCATGGCCTACAATTGACCTTAGGTGCAGAATCGGCTCCGGTCAGTGATGTGCTAGGCGGGGCCACTTTCGTGGTGAGTGGGGTGTTCACCAAGTTCAGCCGCGATGCGATAAAGGAGACCATCGAAGCCCACGGGGGTAAGAATGTAGGTTCGATATCGGCTAAGACCGACTATGTTCTAGCTGGGGATAACATGGGCCCTGCCAAACTGGAAAAGGCCAGCAAATTCGGAATCCGAATCATCTCAGAGGATGATTTCCTCAAGATTATAGGAAAAGAATGACCCGGAGTCATTTCTTGTAGTTCTACCGGTTACTGCGGCAGGACAATAAGAGTATCGAATGTAGCTCCATAGCCGCCCCACACTCCACGGGCACCGCCTTGTATGTTGCTCTCCACAAGAATCGGGCTGCCGAAAGGATTGGCCCCGCCTGCCGTGGCTTGGCCGCAGGTCTGCCAGAAACGGTACACAGGTAGTTCAATGGTTGTGAACTTCACAATCACGGTGTCGCCAACCTTGAACTTGCCGATTTCATCCTCAATGGTATCACTCGTTGAGAAGAACTCTACTTCGCGCCCGAAACCGAACTGCACCTTTTGCCCATTGAACAAGCGGTCGTTGCTCACATTGCCGCGCCCCGCAAGAAACCTTGCGTCCTCGTTGAGGCGCTTAGTAGCCAACCTGTAGCTATTCCCAACGGTGTCTGGATCAGTAAGCGTGGCCCAAATGAATCCGAGCGAGTCACTTGGAGGTTCGACTTTGAACCACAACGAGTCGAGGTTCACCAATTCAGGTATGCGGGTAGTGGCGGTGTATTCATTTCCTTCCACAACAGCACGCAAGTCATACCGCTTGCCGACTTGCCCTGTAAGAGCAGGGTTGAACGAGAGGTACACACACAGGTCAAGATTGGGCGGAATCGGAGCCCCAACTGGTATGCCGAGGAACTGATACGCAAGTCCTTGCAACGAGTCCGGTAGGTCGGCCAAGCAGATCTGGTCCAACTTGTACTCCGTGCCATCAACGGTCACATACACATCGGCCCCTCGAACAATCACCTCGGCCAAAGCAGACACCTGCGTGCTGATAGGATCGAAGTAGCCACTGCTTCGTGTGATGATCACATAAGGGAACGTGCCATTCTCTACGTACCCTTCAAATACAATCTGGCGGGCGCTGTCGGGCACCTCAATGGTTATCTCCTTCTCGCACGAAACGAAAAGGGCGATAAGGACCATCAGGCTGAGAATCTTTCTCATGTTCAGAATTTGAAATTCCATGTAACACTCGGAATGATTGGGAACAGCGACACCTGCTTGGCTTTGATGCTCACTTGCTGCGTGGTTGCATCCACATCGGTATCGAAATAATAGAAGTAGGGATTCTGGCGGCTATAAACGTTGTAGATGCTGATGTTCCAGGTGCTCTTAAAACGCTTGGTCTTCTTAGGATTCGGATGGATAGTACAACCGAGGTCAAGACGGTGGTAATCGCCCATTCGGTAGGAGTTGCGGTCTGAGTACTCATTGACAATTGCTCCATCAATGAAGTAGCGTGCCACAGGCAGAGTGATGGCGTTGCCCGTAGCATAAACGAACACAGCCGATACAGATACCCGCTTGCTGATGTTATACATGGCCACTACGCTCAGGTCGTGCCTGCGATCGTAGGTGGCTGGAAAAGTGTTACCGAAGTTCAGTTCGGGGAAAGTGCGGTCAGTCCATGAGAGTGTGTAGCCAATCCAGCCATTCAGTTTCTTGCCATTCTTGCGGATAAAGAACTCGGCCCCATAGCTTGTACCGTCACCCACCGTCAGATTCTGGTCGGGATTGTTCCTGATGTTGTCTCCCGGGATCACGCCCTGCTTGTACTCCACCAGATTGCTCATTATCTTATAATAGCCCTCTACGCTGGTCTCCAGCATATTATCGAAGAAATTGTGGAAGTAACCGACTGCCCACTGGTGCCCCTCGGTGGGTGGTATGAGGTCCGTACTTGGCATCCACGTGTCGGTAGGCAGGGCAATACTGCTTATGGTGGCCAAGTGGATGTATTGATAATTCATTGTGTACGATGCCTTGATGCTGTTGTGCTTACCAAGCAGGTAACGCACACTTAGCCTCGGCTCGAGGCGTGGGTAGGTGACCACATTGTCGGCTGGGCCATACTTGATGGTGTCCTCAATCTGATCGAACTCATTCTTCACGTAACGCTCAAATGGCCCAACGTGTGAGAACATGGAGGCCCTCAATCCGCCATTGATCCGCAGCTTATCCGTCACATCGAAATCGTCTTGAATGTAGATGGCCGCCTCATGGCCATAGTAACGGGTCACATCGCCCAGGTCGAGCTGAGTATCACCTGTGCGTGCTTCAGCATTGCTGGGCGTGAAGATGTGATAGACGTAGTTGGCCCCGAACTTCACATTGTGCCTCGGGTCTGGCAGCCAGTTAAAGTCAGTCTTCACATTGAAGTCGCGTATACCTGAATAGAGCTTCAGATCGAACTCTGCCTGACCTCCCTCAAAACTGAAGTCGTAGTCGCTGAAGATGAACGAAGTGTTGACGAACATCTTGGGCCCGATGATGTGATTCCAGCGTAGCGTTGCTGTTGCGTTCCCCCATGGGATATTGAGGCTGAACCCCGATTCCTTGTTAGCGAAACCGAACACATCGCGACCGAAATACCCGCTCAAAAACAGGCGGTTCTTATCGTTCACAGTCCAATTCACCTTGGCATTCAGATCATAGAAGCCGTACTTGGTACCCTGAAAATTCGATTCCTCCGGTATGAAATACGGAACGAGCAGACCTGCATAGGCCCCACGGCCCGAGAGCAGGAACGATGCCTTCTCCTTTTTTATAGGCCCCTGAACGGTGAGGCGCGAACTCACCAGCCCTATGCCGCCCTCAACCTCATACTGTTTGTCGTTGCCGTCTTTCATGGCAATATCGACCACCGAAGCCAAGCGGCCACCATATTGAGCAGGTATCCCGCCCTTGGTCAATTCTACACTTTTAATGGCATCGGCATTGAATACCGAGAGGAATCCGAACAAGTGTGAGGCGTTGTACACCACCGCCTCATCGAGCAGGATAAGGTTCTGATCGGGCCCGCCACCTCGCACATAGAGTCCGGTGTTGCCTTCACCTCCACTCTGCACCCCAGGCATCAGCGTCAAGGTCTTAATGATGTCCACCTCACCAGCCAACACCGGAAGCTCCTTAATCTGAGCTATGGGTATCTCAACCACGCTCATGCGGTTGTCGCTCACGTTTTTGTCCTTCCTTTCACCAGTCACCACCACTTCCTGTTGCTCAATAACAGCAGCTCCCAAGGGAATATCAAGACGCATATCGGCTTTCAGTTCAACCTGTTTCTCGTAGGTGGCATAACCGAGAAATGAAACCTTGAGGGTGTAGGTGCCTGCAGGAACGGTCAGAGAATAGAATCCATATAAATTCGTAGTGGTACCTTTTTTAAGTTCATCGATGAATACGTTGGTCCCCACCATGGTCTCACCATTTCGGGCGTCCTTCACAGTCCCGCTTATGGTGAATTTCTCTTGGGCGAATGTGAGGGCAGGCAGAAGGCCGAACAGGAACAGAGGCAGTAACTTGCAGAATCGAGACATGAAAGTGTTTGTACGAATCGGTTGAGAGCGGGCGGTAAATGTACCAAGTACCACATGGGGCAATGAGAACGGACCGCTTAATAACTGTGCGAACGGACTTTGGTTCGGGCCGCGTAATGAGGAAACGCTTCATCAGAAAGAAACTGTACTAAGCCCGAGTTAGAAATCACTGGCAGTATGGACAAATTATAATATGTTGACGATGCAGAATCAAGGACTGACATGCCACAATCGTCATTCTTTAAAAAATTCACGGCTTCTGACTAAGGAGCCGACACAACGCTTACATTTGCCGCCCCAAAAGCGAGAATAGCTCAGTTGGTAGAGCACGACCTTGCCAAGGTCGGGGTCGCGGGTTCGAATCCCGTTTCTCGCTCCAAAGTCAATAATCGATCCTCCCCTAAAAAAGGAGGATCGTTCGTTTATGCCCGGATGGTGGAACGGTAGACACGAGGGACTTAAAATCCCTTGGCCATTGCGGCTGTGCGGGTTCGAGTCCCGCTCCGGGTACAGCCTCTTCTGACTCGTCAGTAGAGAGAATTAGGATATCACTGTCAACGGATAAAGGAATGAGGTGAGACTGATAAGCAAACCAGGAATCATCGTTTGACACTCATCAACATTCATAGAGCAACCTGATGATAGACCTGCGTAGCGACACTGTTACCCGGCCTACCGCGGCTATGCGCGAGGCGATGTGCTGTGCAGAGCTTGGAGATGATGTTTTCCGCGAAGACCCTACGGTGAATGCACTTGAGGAGAAGGTCGCGGCTATGTTCGGGCACGAGGCCGCACTTTTCTGTCCCAGCGGCACCATGGCCAATCAAATTGCTGTTAAGGCGCACACGCAGCCAGGCGATGAGGTGATATGCGATGCGAACTGCCACATATATTATTACGAGGCGGGTGGGATCGCGTTCAATTCGGGCTGTTCGGTCCGTTTGATAAATGGAGACCGAGGTGTGTTCGGTGCGAAAGAGGTTGAGGCTAGCATCCGCAAGGACGATGTGCATTTCCCCGTATCGCGTCTCGTGACGATTGAGAATACCTGCAACCGTGGTGGTGGACGGGTATTCCCGCTAGAGAATATCCGTGCAATTTCTGAACTGTGTCGTGCTCATGGCCTCGCCCTGCACGTGGACGGAGCCCGTCTATGGAACGCCATGGTTGCCGAGGGCACATCTGCAAAGACATACGGCAGCCTTTTCGATTCCATATCGGTGTGTCTATCAAAAGGACTTGGCGCCCCGGTGGGTTCTGTACTCACGGGCAATGCAGGATTCATCCGTCAGGCCCGTAGAATCCGTAAAGTATTCGGAGGCGGTATGCGCCAAGCCGGTATGTTGGCCGCGGCCGGCATACATGCTTTGGACCACAATATATATAGGATGGCAACCGACCATGAGCGGGCTACACATGTTGGTGCTTTGCTGGAAGGTCGCAATTGGGTGAAGTATGTATTCCCAGTCGAGACCAACATCTTGCTCTTCGACCTTATTGATGTCGCAACAGCCGAGGAATTCCTGACTCACTGCGGAACAAAGGCTGGAATCAGGGCCTATCACCTGGATGCTGGGCGCATCCGATTCGTATTCCATCTCGATATACTCGAAACAGACATGCCCGCTATTGAGGATACGGTACTCAGCTTTCGGGCCGAGGTGTAAGAGCCTTCATCCAAAGATCGACCCTGAACAGTTCTGGGCCCGTTGGATCCCATTGAGCATTACTCTCAGCCGAAGTGAGTTCGGCCAATAGCTTCTGGGCCGTCTTGTCTTTGATGAAATCATTAACCCCGAGTCGGGCCAGGATATTGAACAGCTTGAGCAGATCGGTAACGCGCTTAATCTTCAAACCAGGGGTTCGTGCCACGAATTTCCGAGCCGACTCGACTTTGAACTCCAACCAATCGAAATCATCGGTCTCAACGGCTATGGCAAGGTCAGCCAAGCGGTGATGCAGATTCCACGAATCGATTCCACGTTGGAGTGCCGCACTGCGGTTCACCTCGCGGAATGCCGTCTGCTTGTCGCCAGCCTTCAATGCAATCAACGACTTGAAGAAATGCCACTTTGCCAGACCTCGCTCGTTCCCTGAAACTTTCGGGTGAGCAAGTGCGCGTTGCACGTTGGCTTCTGCCAGCTGCACATCGCCTTTCAAGTACTGAGCACGGAACAAGTACTCGAGGCACCTCAGCTGATTCACCCCGCCATCGCGGAACATATCTACTGATACCTGCAAGTGCCTTATCGCATCGGCATTGGCACCCAAGTGCAAGTGAGCATAGCCTATGGTCTGATTCACTCCTGCAATGTTGTTCTTCGACCGCACAGCAGGGCTTGATTCCACGAGCTTAAGAAAATCCTGACCGTAACGGATTACTTCAGCATATTGCCCTTCTGATGCGTGATGCTCGGTACGGGCTAACAGGTACCAGAACCCTATCTTGGTCAGACGCTTCTCCTTATATATATCCTCAATCTCGACCATGGCTTTTTCCATGGTCATCTCTTCTCGGCCATCGGCCTTACTTCCTTTAAAGAACTGAGGTGCCGAAAGAACGATTGAAAGCTCCTCGGCCTTGTTCATTGACAATGCCAGGTCAAGGTCCTCCCTAATCTCAGCATTGATGCTTTCAAGATGGCCGCGGTCTCGGAGCGTGTGCAGCGTCTCGCGTACAAGAAGATCAGTCTGTGCCCTTTCAAGGGGCAACTCAAAGGTCTTGGCAATCTGTGCTGCCCGTCTCAGTAGGGCCAGTCCTTCGGAGTACTCGCCCCTGAACATCAGCACATAGGCCTGAGCCAGCTTCTTGCGGCAATCGAATGCAGCGATACGGAAAGACTCACCGAACCTTTTTTCACTCTCCTGCAGCAGCAACACATTCAGGATATCCTCCCTCAATCTCCTCTTCAGGTGCGAGAATGCCGAACGTCCGCCCTTATGCCCAATACCACTGATGGCTTCGTTGTCATTCAACTCGGCCGTACTCGTCAATAGGTCTAGTAGCCGAAGCCGAAGCTTATCCTCATTATTCGTGCTGCGCCCATACATATGCCTTAGAAGTCCCCTCTCACCCGGACGGAGCACTTTGTTCAGACTATACAGACTCTTCATTTGGGCGGTTGTGGGCAAATCTATCCCTTGTCCATCGGTATAAAAGAGGTTCCCAAGGGTACTTTTTCACATTTTCATCGACAAAAAAGCTGGATTTATCGAAGCTGATTGAAATTATTCTCCCTGTCAATCAACACCTTACATCGAAAGTGAAGATGTTTTCATCGATAGATGTTGTAGATTCATCGAACATTCGCACATTTGTATCGATTCATCTACGGAACTGGATGATTCATCGAACAGAAACAGGAACTCATCGAAACTCATAAAAACTAGGAACCATGGAACTTCTGATCGCCCTCCTCGTCTCTTTGAACATTGTAAGTGCTGATGGTGCTAGAAACCTTTCGCAGGACGAACTAGCCAAGTACGAAAAAGAAATCATCTGGGGTCAGGAGGCTGACGACTTCAAAGGTGACGGTGAGTCTAAAGACGATTCAGAGCGCAAGGCTGAAGACGATAAAATCATCTGGGGTCAGGAGGCTGACGACTTCTGATTCTTAGTTGAATTACATACGCCCGAACGCTGTTTCGGGCATGAATTAACTCACTTGATGGGGTCGCAACCT
>Ga0169931_10003609_pt1 | contig 24478 bp, 26 predicted proteins | sample Kivu_15m_20L_FD_129675 | JGI IMG/M metagenome (GOLD analysis project Ga0169931, IMG submission 129675) | Freshwater microbial communities from Lake Kivu, Western Province, Rwanda to study Microbial Dark Matter (Phase II) - Kivu_15m_20L... | ecosystem: Environmental > Aquatic > Freshwater > Lake...
AGCAACTGTGCCGGCTCTAGAGGAAATACTGTATAAACCGATAAAAGTACTTGATCATGGATTCGTAAGAGTAATTGATTATATGGGCGATGATAGTGCGGTAGTTCAGGCAGCAAGGGTTTCGTATGGTAGAGGCACAAAAAAAAGCTTACAGGATAAGGGGTTAATAAATTATCTAATGAGACACCGTCATACTACTCCGTTTGAGATGTGTGATATAAAGTTTCATATTAAATTACCCATTTTTATTGCAAGACAGTGGATTCGTCATCGAACTGCTAGTGTTAATGAATATTCTGCTAGATATTCAATACTTAGTAATGAATTTTATTTACCGGATAGAGATAATCTTACGCCTCAATCTTCTACGAATAAGCAAGGTAGGAGCAGTGAGGCTTTACCAGAAAATATAGCTTTGAGGGTTCTTGCTACAATTAAAGAAGATTCTCTTAGATGTTACAAGAATTATGTCGCTATGATGAATCAAGATGAGCAGGGGAATATAATTGATGAAGATAACGTCGGCATTACAAGGGAGTTAGCACGAATAAATTTAACCCTCAATCATTATACAGAGTGGTATTGGAAAATTAATTTACATAATTTACTTCATTTTCTGGCTTTACGTGCCGATAGCCACGCTCAATATGAAATTAGAGTTTATGCAGAAGTAATGCTTGATATAGTAAAAGCTTGGGTTCCTTTCGTTTATGAAGCGTTCATTGAGCATCGAAAAAATGGAGCAAATATATCGAAAACGGGGTTAGAAATAGTTCGTAAAATGGTTAAGGGTGAGAAAGTGGATCAAGAGACTAGTGGAGTTAGCAAAAGGGAGTGGGATGAGTTAATGACAATATTGAGTTAGCTATAATTTTTTTAAGCATAATATAAGTATTTTTTATAATACTTAAAACTGTATAGCCATACTTAAGGTGCAGACTCAAGGGGCAATTATCTGCCTAATGGTTCTTGCTTTTGAGTAGCTACCTAAGTAGAATGACGGCAATTTATAATTTATTGAAATAAAATGTTATTGTTAGAGACAAAAAAAAATAATGGAACTCTTGAAATTATCCATTTTATTGGGATTGGAGGAATAGGAATGAGCGGTATTGCCGAGATTATGTATAATCTTGGTTATAAAGTTCAGGGGTCTGATTTATCTGCCAGTAATAATACTAAAAGACTTACAGATATGGGAGTTCAAGTTTTTATCGGGCATGATGCAAGTAATATAACAAATGTGTCTTATGTAGTAGTTTCCTCGGCTATCAATAATAATAACCCTGAAATAAAAGAAGCTATAGAGAAAAAGATTCCGGTAATTAAAAGGGCAGAAATGCTAGCTGAGCTTATGAGGCTTAAATGTTCTATTGCTGTTTCTGGTTCGCACGGGAAAACCACTACCACTTCGCTGATCGCCTGTATGTTTGAGTCATCAGGCCTTGCCCCTACTGTTATAAACGGTGGTATTATTAATCGGAGAAAGACTAATGCTTATATTGGCAAAAGTGACTATTTAATCGCCGAAGCTGATGAATCAGATGCAACTTTTATCAAAATCCCCTCTACTATTGCGGTAATAACCAACATCGATCCTGAGCATATGGATTTCTATAAGGATTTTACAAATTTGGTTTCTGCGTTTAAGAGTTTTATTACTAACCTACCATTTTATGGTTTTGCCGTTTTGTGCATCGACCATCCTGTTGTAAGGGAAATATCTAATCATGTTACAGAACGTCGGATAATTACTTACGGTATTGAGTCGCAAAATGCTAATATTAGAGCCTATAATATTAAATCAGATATTTCTTCCTCTAGTTTTGATGTAGAGATAAACTTACCAAATGTAGCAGGAACTACCACCATAGAGCAGGTTTCAATACCTACTCCTGGTAAACATAATGTGCTTAATTCTCTTGCGGCCATTGCTATTGGCGTAGAACTTGATTTTGGTATTAAGGCTATTAAAAATGGATTTAAGCATTTTTCAGGTGTTAAGAGGCGTTTTACCAAAGTTTGTGAATATAATGGAGCGGAAATTATAGATGATTATGCCCATCATCCGGTAGAGATAAAAGCTACTCTTGCTACTGCCAAATCTATCGCAGAAAAAAGAAAAAGCAGGGTTATTGCTATTTTCCAGCCTCATAGATATTCGAGAGTTAAAGATTTATTTCATGATTTTACAACATGCTTTTCAGATAGTGACAAATTATACATATTAGATATTTATGGTGCAGGAGAGATGCCGATTGATGGTATAACTTCAAGGGATTTGATAAACGAAATGGTAAAATTAGGTGCAAGACCAGAATTTATAGCCCGTCACGAGGATATTTCAGAAATCATTAGGTCTGAGGCTGATAGTGGCGATCTGATAGTTATGATGGGTGCTGGCAGTATTTCTTCGTGGGCCTGGCAATTACCTGATAAATTTGCTAATAATAGTTAGTTTTATGAATTTTCAGGGTATCCGAGGGGTATTTAAGCAGAATTATAATCTGAAACACCTAACCTGGCTTAAAGTAGGGGGTAGTGCCGATATATTTTTTAAGCCGGAAGATATAGAGGATCTAAAAACTTTTTTAAAAGAGAATAATAACAGGTTTCCCGTTACCGTTATTGGTGCGGGGTCAAATTTAATTATCAGAGATAAAGGAATAGAGGGAGTTGTTATAAAACTGGGAAGAAATTTTACCGATATACAATTTGCTGATAATAATTTGATTGCTGCAGGGGCTGGATGTTTGAATTCCAGTTTAGCTAAATTTTGTTTAGTTAATGCAATTGCCGGATTTGAGTTTCTTATTGGTATTCCTGGAACAGTAGGAGGAGGCGTGGCGATGAATGCCGGTTCTTATGGCCGTGAATTTAAAGATATCGTTGCTTCCGTTGAAGTATTAGATAAAGAAGGTAATTTAATAATAGTACCTATAGATCAGATTGGTTTTTCCTACAGAGCTAATTCTTTACCAAAAGATCTGATTTTTACTAGGGTTTTTTTTAAGGCAAAAAACAAGGAAGATATAAACAAAATAAAACAGAAAATTGATGAGATAAGTGCTATTAGGAGTTCTTCGCAACCAGTTAGTGAAAAAACAGGCGGCAGTACTTTTGCTAATCCCGAGGGTTTTAGGGCCTGGGAACTGATAGATAAAGCTGGACTACGTAAGACAAGGGTAGGGGGGGCGTGTATGTCAGAAATGCACTGTAACTTCATGATTAATGCTAATAACGCTACTGCTACTGATATGGAAAATTTAGGGGAATTAGTAAGGCAAAAGGTTAAGGAAAATAGCGGGGTAGAATTGCAATGGGAAATTAAAAGGATAGGGAGGGAATAGATACGCATGTCTAACGGAAATTTTAAAACTGTATATAAGGAAAAATCACTTATTGTTGAACTTGATTCGCTGCGTGAATTAGCGGATATGAAATTAATTGATTTTGTTAAGCTTCAAGGTAAACCTATAGAAGGCTTCGTATCGGGAAGAAATAAAATCAAAAAGCACGTAGTAGTAATTGGCGGCGGGATGTCCGCTGAACGGGAAGTTTCGTACATGTCCTCCAATGGTATTGTCAGGTCAATTATTGAACTTGGTCATCATGTAACCTTTGTAGATATGGGAGCAGATATTGCCGTAGTATTGTTAAACTTGAAACCTGATGTTGTTTATAATGCCCTGCACGGTACTTACGGAGAAGATGGTTGCCTGCCAGGGCTTCTTAATATAATGCGTATTCCTTACACCGGTCCTGGGGTTTTAGCTTCGGCCATTGCTTTAAACAAAAGGAAGTCTTGCGAGATTTTTCAAGCTACCGGGATTAAAATACCAGAAAGTAAACTTATTAAAAAATCAGATGGTTATACCAAAGATCCTATAAAACGTCCGTACGTTATAAAACCTCTTTCCCAAGGGTCAAGTGTTGGAGTTCAAGTTATATTTCCTGAAGATATTTTTTCCTTTGGTGATTATGATTTTCCATATGGCGATGAAATCCTAGTAGAAGAATATATAAAAGGTAGGGAAATGCAAGTGGCAGTGCTAAACGGTAGGGCAATAGGCATCCTTGAAATAAAACTATTGAAGAATAAACGTTTCTACGATTATGAAACAAAATATACTGAAGGTTTTTCTGAACATCTTCTTCCTGCTCCGGTATCGTCGGAAATATATAATAACATGAAAGCCATAGCTGAAAAGGCTTGTATTGCCCTTGATTGTGTTACTGGCATGATAAGGGTTGAGATGATATATTCCTCAGAAAAAAATTCATTATATATGTTAGAGGTTAACACTCATCCTGGTATGACACCATTGTCTATTTGTCCAGAAATTGCTACTTTAGAAAATATGTCTTATAAGGATCTTGTTAAGGAAATACTCGAGGAAGCAAGATTTGAATAATGGCCAAAAAAAGTAAAAATACCAAGGCAACAATAAGCATTAAACGGCGGTTAAGTCTATATTATTTGCGTTTTATCACTCTAATAAAAATTGGAATATTATTGACCTTTGCGCTTCTCTTCTTTACCGATTTGTTAAATAAGCCGAAACAAAAGTTACTTAGGCTTTTTGTCGATAAAACCGCTGAAGCGGGATTAGTTTTTAAGCATTTGGTTATTGTAGGGCAAGTCAATATAACTGAAAAAGAGATTATAGAAGCAATAGGTGGGGACTATGGCATACCGATATATTCATTAAATATAGATGATATTCGAAAAAGAATTGAGGATAACCCTTGGATAAAAATAGCCTTAGTGGAGAGAAAGTTACCGGACACGTTGTCTGTAACGATTACTGAGCGAACGCCAATTGCTATTTGGCAATTTAAGCAAAAATTATATTTAATTGATGAAGAAGGTAATCGAATCAGCTCAAAAAATGTAGAAAAATTTGGGGATTTAATACACGTTGTGGGTCAGGATGCAAATGTCTATGCTCATAGTCTTTGTGAAGATTTAGAGAAGCATCCTTCTTTAGCAAAAAAAGTTGTTTCTGCTGTACGTTATGGTCAAAGAAGATGGGATCTAAATCTAGAACAGAAAATAAACGTTAAAATGCCGGAAAAGGGTTTCCAAGAGGCTTATGATTATCTAAATTCATTAAACAAAGAAGGCAAGCTGTTTGACCAAAATTATAAGGTAATTAACTTAAAAGATCCAAGTAAGTATTATATGGAAAAACATGAAATATAATTTTGCGCTCTTTCTTGAATCTAATTTTCTAACGGGTGTCTCTTTGTTTTTGTTGTTAACCATCACTATTGAATTGCAATTTTTACAAAAAATCTATAGTCTCCAGGCTAATAATTTTAACATTATATCATGTTTTGGCGACTAAGAGTTCTTGCTTTTTATTTTACACTAAGCTTGTTTGCAGTAATAATGGGTCTTCTCTTTTGCCTTCCTGTGTATTTCTTGAATTTAGGTTATAATGTCCGGTATAAAATTGCCGAAATTTTTTCACGTATTTTTATATTTCTGGCGAAGCTTTTATGTGGTATAAAATATCAAGTCACTGGCATAGATAAATTGCCTCAAGATGGAAAACCTTATATAGTTCTTGCTAATCATCAGTCATTTTGGGAAAATCTCTTTATGCAATTGATTATTCCCAAGCATTCGTGGGTTCTCAAGAAGGAATTATTTGATATGCCTGTATTTGGCTGGGGTTTAAGAATGCTTAATCCTGTAGCTATAGATAGAAGTAATAGCCGCTCAGTACTTCAGATATTAACTGAAGGGCAAAAAAAAATAGAACAGGGCTTGCCTCTCATAATGTTCCCAGAAGGTGGCACAGTTAAAATAGATAGAAATGTTAAATTTAAACCTAGCGCTGCTAAACTAGCAATTAATGCAAATGTTCCGATAGTGTTAATAGCTCATAATTCCGGTGTTTTTTGGCCAAAAGGGTTTTGGTTTAGAAAACCAGGCTTGATTTCTCTAAGAGTCCTAGAAGTTATTAGTACCAAGAAGTACGAAGATCACGATGTAAGGACACTTACTGATTACATTGAGGAAAGAATTAATAAAGAAAAAGAAATATTGGTCAGGCTGGCAAGTGGTTAATCAATAAAGTAGTTTCCACTCAGTTATTATACTTTGATTAAAATTGGAATCTATATTATCCTTTTTAAAGTTAATGCTTTAATAAAATATTAACTCATATGATAGCCGCCATTGATAGATAAGGTCTCACCAGTAATAAATCCTGATTTCTCGTCAATAAGAAACAGAACGGCTCTTGCTACTTCTTCAGGGCGGCCAAGTCTTTTAACTGGGGTAGCATTAATAATAGTCTCTAATATTGCACTTGGTACGTTTTTTGTCATATCGGTTTCAATATAACCGGGGGCTACACAATTTACAGTTATACCTTTAGGTGCTGATTCTCTTGCTAAAGCTTTGGTAAAGCCTATAATACCGGCTTTGGCGGCACTATAGTTAGTCTGTCCTATTTGTCCGGCTTGGGCGTTAATAGAACTGATACTGATTATTCTACCAAAATTGTTGTTTCTCATATTGTCAATTACTGCTTTGGACATATTAAAACATGAAGAAAGGTTGATATCTATTAACTGACGCCAGTGTAGTATATCCATTTTGTGCATCATAGAATCACGTATAATACCGGCATTATTAATTAGTACAGATACATGCTTTCCCGCATCTTTTTCAATTGCGGCAATATTCTTTTTACATTCTTCAAAATCTGCTACGTTCCAAGGTCTAACTTTGATGTCATGCTTTTTAGAGAATTCTTCTGCAAGTTGATGATTTTGCTCGTAATTTGCTATAACCTCGTAACCATTTTCTTTTAAAGCAACTGAAATTGCTGCGCCAATACCCCTTATTCCACCTGTAATAACAGCTAATTTAGACATATTTTTCCTCAACATATAAAACTACTGATTGTAATTTGCCCTAAGTTAACAAATTATTCAAGTCGTTTTATAATAATTTATTAAGGTGTTTATTTATAATTTTATAAAAGCTTGTTATTATTACGAGCGGTTTTGTTATACTTAGGAAATATTTACCAGGTACGTTTCATGATAAAAAAATTAATTAGTGTAGTAGTTTTTGTTCTATTCTTACTAAAAAACGCTTATGCGAATATCATAAGAGACTCAGAAATTGAGGAAAACATCAACTTGGTGATAGCACCACTGAAGGAAGTTTCCGGGATAAAAGATTTAAAAATCTTTTTAATAGATGATGAAACTCCAAATGCTTTTACTGTAGGTGGTTCAATAGTTTTTATTCATAGTGGTTTAATAACAAAATTTCCTGATCCAGATGTGCTGCGGGGAGTAGTAGCTCATGAGATCGGTCATATATTAGGGCAGCATATCAGCAGAAGACAGGAAGTAATAGACAATTATAGATTACTTGCTATGGGTAGTGCAGCCCTCGGTCTTGCTACGGCTATAGGGAGTGGATCTCCGGGTATTGCTGTTATGATGGCGGGGAGTCATGTTGCTGAAAGATCCGTACAGGCATACTCAAGAACTTTTGAGTCTAGTGCTGATCAAATGGCTTTAAAATTGCTTGAAAAAAGCCATCACAGTAGTGTAGGTATGATCAAATTTTTTGAGAAAACAAGAATTGATTCAAGGAGCGATTTAGTTAATCCTTATGAACAAACACATCCGCTAAGCCAGGATAGATTGGTGGTGTTAAAAAACTATAATAAGAAGTCGAAATTTAATACAAGCCAAAATAATAAAGAGCTAATAGACAAGTTTCGTAGAGCCTCAGTAAAATTAGCAGCTTATACTAGAGAGCTAAATACACTGCCGCAATGTGACTATAAGGAAGGGATAGACGAACTTAACCTCTATACCAAGGCTATAAAATGTTTTAGAACTGGTAATTTTAATAACGCTTTAAAAAACACCGATGTGTTATTAAAGCAACATCCTAAAGACCCTTATTATCATGAGCTAAAAGCTCAAATATTATTTGAGTCAGGTAGTGCTGCTGCTTTAACCGAATATAACATAGCGTCAGAAATAAGGAAAAATGATACTTTGATATTACTTGGACGAGCAATAGTAGGAATCAGTAATTATGGGGATCAACCGCAGAAATTAGACGAATTTTATAAAGATTTGTCATTCGTTGTTGAAAAAGAACCAGATAATTTGTTGGCCTTATACTATATGGCTATTTATTATGAGAAAAAGGGTCTGAAAGCCAAAAGCTACCTGAATTCCGCTATTATCGCTTATAAATCAGGAAACGAGGAGGAAGCAAAAAAACTTGCAACTGAAGCATTGAAAGGTTTAGAAGCAAATTCTCCTGATTGGTATAAAGCCAATGATATTATTGCATTAGATAAATAGCGATAGAGATATTATTTATTGCTTCTTTATAAGTTTATTTATTTTGCAAAAACAGCAATTATCTAGTAATTATAAAAACACTTAATTTTATTATAAAAATATAAATAATTTTAATTATGCAGAAAATTTTTACCAATATATTGCTTGGGATCTTACTTATTTTAGTAGCTCTTTTTGCTTATAAAATCCTTAGAAATCCTAAAATCGTTAAAACCTCTATTAATAATGCGCAGACAGATGAAGAAAAAGCAGCTCAGCAAGTTTTAAATGAGCCTAAATTATCGGAAGAAGACTTAAATATTAAAATTCACGATTATATCTTAAATAATCCTGAAGTTCTTGTGGAATCTCTTGAAGCTATGCAAAGAAAAAAAATCGAGGAATCCAATAAACAAACGGCAGATTATTTATTAGAGAACAAAACTAATATTGAAAATGATGGGCTGCCCCCGGTTTTTGGTAATAAAAATGGCGATATAACAGCAGTTGTGTTTTATGATTATAATTGCTCTTTCTGTAAACAGGCGAATTTAATTACTAATGAAATACTAGAGAGCGATACGGGGGTAAAAATTGTCCTTCGTCCTTTACCGATATTAGGCGGAACTTCAATGTATGCCACTAAAGTAGCATTAGCTGTGCATAAAATATCGGAGGAGAAATTTCCTCTTATTCATAACGAAATGATGAAAATGAAACCGATAACAGAAGAAGGAGTGAAAGCTTTATTAGTTGCTAATCAGATTGATTATCAACTTGTTGAGAATGAACTTAGTAGTTTTGCTATAAAAGAATTAATAGCAAAGAATTTTGACCTAGCAAAAAGCCTTGGAATAAAAGGAGCTCCATCTTACGTAGTTAACGGTATCTTTATACCGGGGTTAGTTGATAAGGAGAAATTTACAACCATTATAGGAGAGTTAAGGCAAATTGCTGAACAGGCTCAGAGCTCCGAACCTCGGGAAATTAATAAAAATAATTTAGATGTAGAAAACAAAAATGATAAAGTAGGTAATAAAGAAAAAGTAGAAATTCCTAGTCAAGAAAATTCTAATAAATCTAATTAAAACATAACTGTTAGAAAGATAAAATCCTGTGATTGTGCTTCACCAGGTTTTTATCTTTTAAAACATTCATAGTTATGGCCAATAAAATCATAAGGGTTTACGTGTTTTCCAGCTATATGTATTTCAAAATGTAGATGATCACCATGAGCGTTTCCTGATCTACCCTGCAAAGCAATTGCCTGGCTTCGTATGACTTTTTGTCCCTTTTTGACAAAAGTCTTTTTCAAGTGAGTATATTTGGTTTTAATATTATTTTCATGGCTGATTTCAACGGTAGTACCGTAACCATTTTGGTGACCAACAAAAGATACTTTCCCGTTTGCACTTGCATATATAGGTGCGTGGTAGCCTGCAACTAGGTCAATACCACAATGCATTTTATGTTTCTTATTGCTAGGGTGTTTTCTAATTCCATAGTTACTTGAAATATAAGAATTATAAGAGGGAAGCATCAAAGGCAGATGAGATGTTATTTGATCTAGTTTTGCTAGTTCCGCTTTGGAATTAACTTTGGTGAAATCGGCTTTAGCAATCTTTTTTACATTTTGATAATGGTTTTTAGCAAGTATCTTATATTTATTTTGCAGTCTGGTTAACAACGTAGTTATCTTTTGTACTTTAAGCTTGGCTTCTTTGGCAAAAGGAGTATTGGAGCGATATTTTTCCTTAAATTTTTGTAGATACTTTTGGGCATAAATTTTGTCATTAGCAAATAAACCGAGCTCTTTTGAAAAAATACAGCTGGTGCTATCTATTCTCGCTAAGTCATAGCTTAAAATTAAATCTGCTCTTTTTATTTTGTAGTTTTTTTGTAATCACTGGTGAGTTTTTTATAAGAATCTATAGAGTATTTAGTAGTACTACAAGCCTGCAGTAAAAAGGGAAGAAGTAAAATAAATATAAAACGCATAAACATTATTTACAGAAAAAATATTTTATTATTTTGTAGAAGGCTGGGCTGATTACATATTAATAAATTCAAGTATAGGGCCTAAAATCATTAGCGGCATAAACATTATTGCTCCAACAATTAATACAGTTATTAATAAGAAAAAACTTAGATCAAAACTCGATTGATTTTGATTTTTAGTACAATTTTCCATTTTCCTTTTGCTAGCAAAAGAACCACTAATTGCAAGGGAGTAATATATAACTGGATATCTTCCGATGAACATTGCCAGAGCAGTCATATAATTAAAATAATTATTTGCAGTATTAAGTCCGGCGAAATTAGATCCATTATTAGTAAAATTGGAAACAAAGTTATAAGCAATATCCGTTACTGCTTGGGAACCTTGATAAGTTATTAGCTGCTTCGTTTCTGGAAGAGCAAAAGTAATTCCAGTAAACAATAAAACCCCTACTGGCATTATTAGGAATACTATTACTACATAATTAATTTCATTAATAGTAATTTTTTTGCCAAAAAAATTACTATTATCACCGGTAATTAGGCCTCTTAAAAAAACTGAGACAATTAAATAGGCAAGCATTGCAAAAAAACCAGATCCCACACCTTCCATAATAAACTTACTTATTACTAAGTTAGAAAATAAGAAAATGGTACTAAGAGGTGAGTAATTTTCAAGACATGCGTTTGTTGTTCCATTTGAACTCATGGTAATAGAAAGCACCCACATTAAAGAAGGAAACTTATCATATATCAATTCCTTACCAGTATAGTTAAAATTATCGCCTATAATTCTATCTACGAGTATTAATGGTACTCCATAGTCAGTTTCTCCAAGGTATAAAACGTGCAAAGAAAGGCTCATGACTAATACAACAATCCAGTACAAAGACCAGCTGAAATTTGTGGCTTTAACAGCAAAACCGTAAGTAAATATCAAAGAAATCGGAGCGATTACGATTAAGAATAAATTTAATATTACAACCATCCTTGAGGGAGCTTCAAAAGGGTGTGCAGATGCGGCAGAAAAAATAGAGCCTCCATTGGTAGCTATGTGTTTGATTGCTATTTGACCTGCAGCTGGTCCTATAAATAATTGTTCTTTTTTTTCTTCTAGATTTAAGTAGTCTATATTGCCAGTAAAATCGTGTGGGACACCTCCGGCTATCAAAAATAGCGATATGATAAATGCTGCCGGTAGGAGCAGGAAACATAAAATGCGTAAGAAATCATTATAAAAATTTCCTATATAGGGATTGGCATTATTTATTATTCCCCTAACAAAAGCTATAAATACAGCAATACTAGTAGTTCCTGATAAAAATTTTTGCATCGTCAACGCAAAAATTTGACTTAGGATGCTTAATTGGTTTTCTGGGTTATGACTTTGCCAAAATGTGCTAGTAGAAAAAGAAATTGCTGCATTTAAACTCGCTGCAAAATCTAGTTCTCCTGTTAAATCCTCACCGGTGGGTAAGTGTTTTTGAAAGAAGATTATCAAGAAAGTACAAATTATACAAATAAGGTTGAAGATCATTAAGCTTGTAAAATACTTTTTTCAAGTTTGTTGTTTAATTGCTCCTTTTGGAGAGTAAGTAATTAAATTATTTCGAGGTTCGTTAAAAAAAGCCAAGCTATATATTTTCCAATTATTGGAGCGGTAATGGTGACGATAGAAAAAAAGACTAATGCTGATAATATCATTCTATCTCATTTCTACCTTAATTTCTTTTGGCTCTTCTGGTAGAGTTAATGGCCTTTTTAAACCACAATTTGAGAGAAGTAAGCAACAAATGGCAAAAGAAATAATTTGTTTCATATTAATATTTGAGATATAAGTTTTGTAATGTAAAAATAATATTAACTTTGGCGGATTAGGACAATATATTCTATGGCAAAAATTTTTACAAAAATATTTTTATGGTTTTTCAGCCTTATTTTTGCTATGAGCATATATAGTGGTTTCGTTTTGGCTGAAAATTCTACGATTATTAGGCCAGAATCTTCTTTTGTACCAGATATAAATTTTTTTGATGAAGAAGGAAATAAAGTTTTTCTAGATCAGTTCGAGGGTAAAACAATATTGGTAAGCTTTTGGGCAAGTTGGTGTGGTTCATGTGTTGAGGAATTACCCAGCTTGGATATTTTGCAAAAAGATTTTAGAAAGTTGCCATTTGAGGTGCTAGCTATTTCGGAAGACTTTAAAGGGGTAAAAGCAGCTGAGGACCATTTTAATAAATATGGAATTAGACACTTGAAATTATATCATGATTATAAAAATAGTTTGTTTAAAGCTATGTCAGTAATCGGGTTACCTACTGCTTTTTTAATTGACCCTGAGGGAAAAATCAAAGTTATATTTAAAGGGAATACAAAATGGCATGATGAGCCAGTTCGGGATATTTTGCTTTCTGAAATCCCCGGTAATCCGGAAACTCCAAAGAATAGCTACATAACGACATCTTTAAATAAAAAAATTGCTCCATCAATTGGCGAACCAGAAGAAAAGAACACTAAAAAACCTACACAAGATTTAAAGGCCAATGCAGAGCCTGATAACCCGGATCAGAAACTACAAAATAATACACAAACAGATAAATTAGAGAAAAAAGATGAAAGCAACAAGCCAAAGTAAAAATTCTATTTCTAGTGTAAAAGTACCTGTTGGTTCTAAGCGCCTCGGTAAAATAGATCAATTAATGTCGCTATTGCCTCTTGGTTTCTATAATACTAAGCCTGTTGTAGCCGTTATGAGGTTAGAAGGGGTGATAGGTAAAGCAGGAGCTATGAAACCAGGTCTCACTATTTCTTCTTTAAATAAATTAATTGAAAAAATGTTTAAACTACCACGGTTAGATGCCGTATGTTTATGCATAAATTCTCCTGGAGGATCACCTGTTCAGTCTGAGCTAATATGTAAAAGGATAATTTCTTTAGCAAAGGAATTAGATGTAATGGTTTATAGTTTTGTTGAAGATGTTGCAGCTTCTGGCGGATACTGGCTTGCTTGCGGTGGTAATAAAATATTTGCTACTAACAGCTCAATTATTGGGAGCATAGGAGTTATTTCAAGTGGATTCGGTTTCCATGGTGCTATAGAAAAATTAGGAATTGAGAGAAGGGTAATAACCGAAGGTAAAAACAAATCTGTTCTTGATCCTTTTCAACCTGTAAAAGCTTCTGATGTAAAGCTGGTAAAAGACCTACAGAAAAAAATATACGATCATTTTACGGATAGTATTAAGGAATTAAGAAAAGGCAGACTTACCCAAACTGATGATATTATATTCAATGGTGAGTTCTGGACAGGCCAGAAAGCTTTGGATTATGGCCTAATTGATGGAATAGACGATTTATATTCATTTATTTATAAAAGATATGGCAATGAAGTAAAAATAGAATATATAGAGCATCAGCAGTCATGGTTTAAAAGAAAATTCGGAATGGCACATATTGCTCAAGAAATTACAGATACTGTTCTTGATAGGGTGGAGGAAAGGTTTTTAACAAGTAAAATCGACTTATATTAAATGAACCTTAAGGACTTATAAAGTATGGAAATTTTTAGAAACCTCCAATTTCAGTTAATCAAATATTGGATTTTGTATCTTACTGTAGGGATGCTGTTTGTATTTTGTAGTACATCTGGGATTTGCGCAGCAGAAGATGAAGAGTTAGAAATATCGGTACTTGATGAAATAGAACAAGGGTTAATTAATCAATCTCCTAGTGGAGAACCTCAAAAAACAGAACGTAAGGATTTAATAAAATTAGAAGATAAAAAAAAGGAAAGCATATCATCTAAAATTACCCTTCCCCAAGAATCTACAGATTTCTCTTATAAGAAAACTGCTAGTATTGTTGTCTTAAATAAGATTACTGCTAAATCCGAGTTAGTTAAATTTGAATTAAATAAAGCAAAATCTTTTGGGCATCTTTCTGTGGAAGTTCATAAATGCGCTAAAAATATTAATCCTTTAAAACCGACTAATCTTATGTTAATTAAGGTTTTCGATCACAAAACTGATGGTAATAAATCGTTGGTGTTTGATGGGTGGATGGATTCATCAAATCTTTCAATTTCTGCCCTAGAACATCCTGTTTATGAAATAATGCCTAGAGATTGTCTCGATTAGAGAAAGTACTTATCTTAAAGCCGAATTTATATTATGAGTAATTGGGATTTAGTTCTTAGTAAGGTTCAAATTCTCCAAATCTGTTGTTAGAAGCAAGGCAAGCTTCTCCATGTCGCCCAGTAAATTTGTTGAATAATACTCTAAAATTTCATCTCCTTTTGCTGCATAATTATCAACCAATTCTTTTAGTTGTAAGATAAGTTGGTCGTTGTAGTAGGGGGCTGTATATAACACCTCTAATGAAAGGAAAAAATCTCCAGTGATATTACCCAAATTTTTAAACTGTTTATGGACTAATTTTCTTATTTCCGACAAAAATATTTCTGCCTCGTGTCCTTGTATATTCATAAAGGTAATTTTAAAAACTTTTAAAGCTTATTAATTTTCTTAATTGTAATTCGGCCACATAATAGGGGATAAAAAATTATAATCAAGATAATTTTTTACATAAGTTTAACAAGGTGTTTCTTAGGAATCTAAAAGATTTTAACTACAAATAGCATAATAGGTAGGAAGTTTCTTTTCCTGATAATTGGTTTATTAAAAAACATTAAAATTATTTAATAATTTGGAATAAATAGTGGTGGCCAGAGCCGGGATCGAACCGGCGACACAAGGATTTTCAGTCCTTTGCTCTACCAACTGAGCTATCTGGCCAAATAGTTCCCTATTTGGAAGTTTTTTATGAATGGTATTGAAGTAGATATCTTAGACGAACTTATAGTCAATAAAATTTATTATGTCTATAAGAAATTTCGTAACCTAGGTTAAATTAGTAAGAGAGTTGGCAAATGTGCAGAGTTATGTTTTATTTTAACCGTTATGAGGGAATTTCTAACAAAAGATACCGAAGAAACTTGAAAAGGTATAGACTAGTTTATATACTTTAGTTTGAAATAAGTAGAGTTAATCAAAGCGAGTATTATTTCATGCAAAAATCTCGAGAAGAAATACACAAAGCACGACCAATTTCTCCACATCTTAGTATTTACAAACCTCAGATCAGTTCAGTATTATCGATAGGTCACCGTCTCAGCGGTGTTGGGTTATTTTTTATGATTTCTGCTTTAGGTTGGTGGTTTATTTTATGGGTGTTCAGTAAATTTGACCCGATATATTTAAAAATTTTTGATAGTTCTTTTGTCAGGTTTTTACTAATTGTTACGAGTTACGGGTTTTTTTACCATTTATGTACAGGCATCAGGCATTTAATATGGGATACTGGCTGTGGATTTTCTATTAGAGCCATAAATTATTCCGGCTGGTTAGCTGTTATTGCTTCTATATTATTAACACTAATTTTTTGGATGTTTGTCTAAGTGAGGGTAAATTACATATGGTTTTACAATGAAAAGCGAATATAGATCAGATTTATCAAAAGCTAAAAATTTAGGGGCAGCAGGCTCTGGTTCTCATCATTGGTGGCATCAAAGGCTTACTGCTATAATAATTTCTCTCATGATATTGTGGGTAATTTCCTTTTTTGGAGATATCTCTAAAAGCAATATCACTACAGCTATTTCTCATTTAAGGAAACCTTTTAATATAATAATGCTTTTGATTTTGTTTTTTACGGTAATGTATCATGCTGTTCTTGGCATGCAAGTCGTTATTGAAGACTATATAAATTGTAGGGCTTACCGCTTTGTTCTTGTTGTTGGAATCCAGATATTTGCAATTATTACGGCTATTTCCTTTGCCTTTGCAGCTTTTTATGTAATGATTTTGTGATGGAAGAATATTTATGACTAATAGCTATAACATAAAAACACATGAATTTGATGTAGTGGTTGTGGGAGCTGGTGGGGCTGGCCTTCGTGCTGCTTTCGGCATGGCACAAAGTGGCCTTAGTACGGCTTGTGTTACTAAAGTTTTTCCAACTCGTAGCCATACTGTTGCTGCCCAAGGGGGGATAAGTGCTGCACTTGGCAATATGGGAGAAGATGATTGGCGATGGCATATGTATGATACGATCAAGGGATCAGATTGGCTTGGGGATCAGGACGCTATAGAATATATGTGCAAGAATGCGGCGGCAAGCGTCATAGAATTAGAGCATTACGGTGTTCCTTTTTCTAGAAACAAAGAAGGTAAAATATATCAAAGGCCATTTGGTGGAATGACAACTAATTTTGGTAAGGGCAAAGCGGCACAGAGAACATGTGCTGCAGCTGATAGAACAGGTCATGCAATTTTACATACTTTATATCAGCAAGCGCTAAAGCACCAAGCGCAATTTTTTATAGAATATTTTGTAATCGATTTAATTATGGATGATGGCGAGTGTAAGGGGATACTTGCATGGAATTTAGATGATGGAAGTTTACATGTTTTTAGAGCACATATTGTAGTATTAGCTACTGGAGGCTATGGCAGGGCATATTTCTCTGCGACTTCAGCTCATACATGTACCGGTGATGGCGGTGGAATGTGTATAAGGGCCGGATTACCTATGCAAGATATGGAATTTGTTCAGTTTCATCCAACTGGAATTTATGGGGCTGGATGCTTAATTACTGAAGGAGCAAGAGGAGAGGGGGGCTATCTGGTCAATTCAGAAGGGGAACGTTTTATGGAGCGTTATGCACCCTCAGCTAAGGATTTAGCCTCAAGGGACGTAGTTTCCCGCGCCATGACGATGGAAATAAGAGCAGGACGAGGAGTAGGCCCTAAGAAAGATCACATATTTTTGCATTTAAATCATTTACCGCCGGAAGTTTTACATGAAAGGTTACCGGGAATCTCTGAAACAGCAAAAATTTTTGCAGGAGTGGATGTAACAAAGCAACCAATTCCAATATTACCTACTGTTCATTATAATATGGGTGGGATACCGACCAATTATCATACAGAAGTTCTTACCCTTAAAGACGGTAAGCAAACTATTGTCCCGGGACTTATGGCGATTGGTGAAGCAGGGTGTGTTTCTGTACATGGTGCAAATCGTCTTGGTTCAAATTCCTTACTTGACCTTGTAGTTTTTGGCAGGGCAGCAGCATATAGGGCGGCAGAAATTATAAAAGCTGGCATGCCTCATAAAAAACTAAAACCAGAGATACTTGATCCTATTATTTCTAGACTAGATAAAATTAGAAATGCAAAAGGAGATATATCGGTGGCTGATTTACGTCTTAAAATGCAAAGAACTATGCAAGATCATGCTGCAGTTTTTAGAACTGAAGAAGTTTTAGAAGAAGGTCAAAAGATGATGGATGGTATCAGGAAGGAATATGGTAATATATCGGTAACCGATCGCTCAATGATTTGGAATAGTGATTTAGTTGAAGCCATGGAGCTTGCCAATTTAATTGATCAAGCAGTTCTTACTGTTCACGGGGCATTAAATAGGAAAGAAAGTAGGGGGGCGCATGCGAGAGAAGACTTTCCAGAGAGAGATGATAAGAACTGGATGAAACACACACTTCTTTGGCTTGAAGAAAACGGCAGAGTTAAAATAGATTATAAACCGGTGGTTTTGACTACCTTAACTGATGAGGTGAACCCTGTTCCACCGGTAAAACGAGTTTATTAAATAGTGTTTTGAAGAACCAAGCAAGTTCTTGCTGCTTGGTTCTGTGGTAAAAAAAATAAAGTATTAATCTATTACGTCAGCCTCTTGCCAATCAGCACCAAGGTAATCAGTTATGGTATGGGTAGCTCGAGGATCTAATTTTAATGTTATAAACTCCATCGCTTTAAGTAAGCTAACGTTGTAATCTCCGTCTAGATAGTCAAGAACCGTACCGGTAACTTTTGCTTTTCCTGAAAAAATACTGTTAAGTTTTTCAAAAATAATATCAAAACCATTCATAATTGGTAAAAGATATTTTTCCACCGCTGCTTGGTAAACTCCGGATTTGTCTAATTCACGGTATGGCAGAACTTCTCCAACTGTTTCGTAAAGTCCGATTTTCCCTAATTTAGCTGCTTCTTCTAGTAGTTTTTTGTATTCTACTTCCCTGTAATATGTATTGTGGCTATTTTTTTGAAAAAAATAAGCTATAGACTCAAGCATGTGATTGGATTCTTTATATTCTTGATAAGATTGATATAAAACATCATTTTCTGTTTTGCCCAAGCTTCTTGTTGTGCTATTTCGCATTCTTGTTCCAATTTTTCTATTGCTTTTTGAGCAACTAATGTAGAGAAATCAAAAGTTTGTGGTTTTTGTGGGGAAGATACAGGAGATGGTTCTGGTGTAAAGGAAATATTAATATATTTGGTAAATAATGAATTATATTCAGAAGAAATTAAAGGATTAAAATGGGATATTGAAAGGAATTCAGATAAATCGATAAATTTCTGCTATCTTATCAATTTGCATTTTATCGGATTTTTCTATGTGACTATCTGAGAGCTTACTTGCTATTTTACCTAAATTTCCTTCTCTTATGTAGATATTAACTTATAGTATAAGCATTTTCTTTTTCTAATTTTTTACAGCTTCTAGAACGATGAATATAGGAGATTTGGATAATTCAGCTGCAAAATTTTCTTCTCCTCCGTAAAGGCATCAAAATTCCTTGCTATTTGGGGTGATTTATTATAGATATCTATTAGAACAAAAAAAATCAGTTAACAAATTGCTTGTTTAATATATGTTTATAAATAAAATCCCTGCGAAAACCAAAGATAATGCCTTTAATGTTATCATTGAAATACCGATGAACGATAATCCTGTGAAATACGAATTTGATAAGGAAATCGGAGCAATCATGGTCGATAGGTTTATGCAAGCCCCTATGTTTTATCCCTGTAATTACGGATTTATCCCTCATACTCTTTCACAGGATGGAGATCCGGCAGACGTGCTGGTGATGAGCCAATATCCTATTATTCCCGGGGCTATTATTAAAGTAAGGCCGGTTGGTGTTTTAATTATGGAAGACGAGTCCGGTATAGATGAAAAAATTCTTGCTGTACCTGTTAATAAAATAGATGTAACGTTTGAAAGTATTAAAGATATTGATGATGTCCTACAAATAACTAAGGATAGGATAAACCATTTTTTTGAAAATTATAAAAAACTTGAAAAAGGTAAATGGGTAAGGATCGTCGGTTGGGAAAATTCTAAGAAAGCTTTAGACTTAATTGAAGAAGCGATTACTAGAGCTAAATAATTATTGCAAAAAACAGGATAAAAAACTGCTAAAATCAATAGAATATAGGTAAATGTTATTATTCGTTACTGTCCTGACTATCTGTATTATTTCCAGATCAGAAGCAGATTTTTTTATTCCTTGTATTCCTGTATTACAAAAACATTTTGGCTTGTCTCCCTTTGAAGTACAGCTATCTTTAAGTTTAAACTTTATAGGATATTGTCTTGGTGGATTAATAGCCGGGTTTTTGGGTGATAAATTCAATTACCGCATGATAATTATAAGTAGTTTAGCTATATTTGCGGCTGCAACTTTACTCTGTGCGTTAGCCGGTAATTATGGTTTGGTATTATTTGGCCGGTTTGTTCAAGGGCTTACTATTGCCGGTCCTACGGTACTAAGTTATGTAATTCTAATTGAGACTAGTAAATTCCGAGATCAACTAACAAGGCTTGGGTTAATTAATGGTTCTATTACCTTAATTATGACTATGGCACCAACTATTGGTAGTTATCTAGGTATGTATACTAGTTGGCGCTTTAATTTTTTAGCAGTTTTTGTTATGGCACTCGTAGCTTGGTCTTTAAGTTACAAGGTGGTAGAGGCCAGTAACAAGGTAACTGATAAAATCACAGTTTTTTTGCCATTTAAAGAGTATTTTACCTTAATTAAGTCCCGTAAATTAATGATATTTACAGGGGCTTTGTGCTTTATTATAGCCCCTTATTGGGTATTTATTAGCATGTCTCCTATTTATTATGTTAATGATTTAGGAGTGCCTCTTATTGAATATATGTGGTATAAAAATATATTAGCCATAATATTTGGGATCATAAGTTTGATGAATGGGTTAATAGTTGATAAATTTGGCTGTAAAAATTGTTTCTTGTTTAGCATAGTGATGTGCTTTATTAGTATAATATGCCAGTTTATAATTGTATTAACTGGAATAGATGAGCCGAAAATTATTACTGCGGCGATGGCTATTTTAACAGTCGGTACGGCATTTTTGATTAATTTTTTATACGCTAATGCCTTAACTGCCATAACAAATCATATGGGTAAAGCGTCGGTAGTAATCCATTCTGTTAGGTTGATATTTACTTCTGTTTCCCTTAGTATAGTGAGTAAATTATATTACGGTAACTTCTTTGTTATTGGTATAGCTCTTATTATTATGATGCTAACAGGATTATTGATAACGCTGTATCTATACTCGCTAGGCTATCTCAAAGGGATAGCCTAGTGATAGAAAAGGTCATAAGTCTCGCTGGTTTCTGACAAATATTCACCGATAATTCCTATCTCAGTACGTGGCAAGTCGGTTGCTTCTTCTATAGCAAAGCTTTTTTCTATTTTTGGAAGGCATAAAGCCAACTTTGAACTGCAAGAGGAATCTAGAGAATCCTTAAGTTGTGGAGTTGTCCAGAATAATTTAAGCAATTCCTTAGCGCTTTTATACATGGTTTTGCCAGCTATATAAATTATAAGATCTATAACCTGATTTTGGATATCTGGAGTTATGTTTTTTATAGTAAATTCTGGTTTTTTAACTAGTTCTGTTATTTTTAGTATACGGTCATAGGTTATATTTTTTATCAGCTCACATTTGATGGAGGGTATACTTTTCATGACTGACACTTAATGTGCGTAATTATTAATTGATGGGGAAATATGCAAAAAAGCCTCATTGCTTATTACGGCATCAGTAGTAACATTTTTTATAGAGCCTAACAAGTTAATAAGTACTAAATAATGGTAATGTGTACCCTGAGCAGTAACCTTAGGAAAAAGCTCTTCCCATACATTGGTTTGATTTTTAACCTTAAAAACTTGGAATGGTTTTCCAGTACCTGAAAATATAGTGGTGTCATCTGCTAAGGGATCATAATTTTTATCGCAAATAAAAATTCCACTGTTATAATTAGGTAAATCCGGTGCATATAGCCATTCACCTGATGGAGAAGTATAGGATTCAATAAATGTTTTTTTACTTAAGCCAAAATCTTTTTTCCAGTGATTATATTCTTTTTCCAGAAAATCATCTGGGTAGAGCTTACGAAACTTTTTATAAACTTCGTCATTGAAGTGTCCTTTTAAAATATTTTCCCAATTATCTTCTTTTGTTTTACTCATAATTTTTACCATTAGTTATTTGTTATTACTGTGTTTGGGCGTCATCTGCTCTGTGAGTTTCCCTGCTTTCACCTGCTAGTGTTAAAAAGCTATCAGTGACGGCAGAGGTAGTAATTGTGGTACTAAATGAGGGTGTACTTTCAAAAGTTAACCCTATGACACCAGTCATTTTTTGCAATTCACAAACACAAGTACTATCAAGTGATTCAGAAAAATTTTTTAGAATAGTTTCTGCAATACGAATTGTTAAGCTCTTGGCAAAAGAGAAATCTTGTTTTGAAAGGAAAACTATTGATTCTACAAATTCTTTTTTTTGGTTATTATCTAATCCTAAAATGCCTTTTTCCTCAATTGACTTGTTGATAGCAGTAAGATAAAAGCCTAAAGACGTCCCATTTAACTCCATATACTCAGATAAGAATTTTTTTAGCTTTGCAGAATGTTCTTGGTAATTTCTGCTTACATTTTTTTCTTCATCTACAATTTTTGTTTTAGTCATAGAGGCAATATATAATTTCTGGTTTTAACAATTCACAAAGCCTATCTGTTGCTATTTTTCTTTCTTTCCAAGGCTCTTTTAATGTTTTGCTTGTTTCGTCATTCTGTTGATTGCGTACAAAAAATACGCAATCGGAAGTTTCAGAAACTTCCGAGGGTATGTACCGTTTCATCAAATATTCTAATTTTAAATTATTTGCTTCTTTAGATGATTTTCTTTTTGTCATTTTGATTACTCTGTATCAGCTGTTGAGTTTTGTCCGGTTAGCTCTGTACTGGTATTTTTTGTAGCAGCGACTATTGGATCTAATGGAGAAAATAATATAGTACTGGAGTGCGAGGTAGTTAAAGTTGTAGTAGTACTTGAAATAGTTACGGTAGGGCTTGTGCTCTCCTCCGCAATAGGGTCACCGCCTAAAGGTAAGGCAGTAGTAGTTTTAGGTTCTGAAGTGCTACAGCTAGTACTGCTAAAAGATTTTTCAAGGCTACAAGTTGTGCTAACGCTCGTAGTTGTAGTTGAAGCGGTGCTAGAATTACTGCTGGAATCTTGGTCTTGGATATAGGATTCTAATACGGAACGGGTAGATTCATTGAGCGAATTTATGAAATTCTTGGGAAGGCTTTTTAAAAATTTCAGATTTGGAATTGAACCACCTTCTTCGTCCTGGTCTTTGCTTTTAGGGTAAAATATATTTTTCATTACCTCCAACATATAAATTTGCTGTTCTTCGGTTAAGCTCGATAAGGTTTGTCCTGAATCTACAGCATCAATAATTGTCTGGCCGTATTTTGCTCCTTTAAATCCTGCAGCTTCTATCGGATTGGTATTAAATTTGTATAAGGTTTTATAAAGTGATATAAAATACTTTTCTTCTTCTTTTCCTTTTGACATAATATTGACCTAAATTAAATTATTTGATTATATGCTTTGCCAGGGTTTACGGTCTTTTTACCCACAAATATTGGTATACTCTGAACCCTTTGGTAAACAGTGTTATATGTTTTTAGTTTGATTTATAAAACGCTATTAGTAGCACTTTCGCCAGTTACCGATATAGCACTTTCGTCACTTAACTCTGGACTAATAACTTCTAATAACAAGGTAGTGGCGTTTGAACTTGAAGTAGTTACGGTGTCGCTGCCTGAAGATGAAGTACTAGATACCGCAGCCTTAGTAGTGTAATACTCCAAAGTACTACTAGAGCTTGAGCTTAAAGTAGTGGAATCTGAGCTCCCTATAGCTTCTCCTGCTTGTTGTTTAAGTAGGTTTTCACAAACATGGATAATCTCTCTTTTATTTATTGAATCCAACTCCAAAAAACCCGAGAATCTTCCACATATATTGTGAGAAAGAAATCCATCTTCATCAACGGTATAAATATCATGTGGGTTGTAAATTAATTTTGCTTGACCATTTTCGATTTGAACGGTACAGACAAGTTCATCGCTAGTAGCATCTCTTAATTCGACTTTATTTTTGGTAATTTTGGTATTATAGCTAACTTGAGCGATAGTTATCCTGGCTTCGTCACTAGTGCTATCAGAAGCAGCAGTAGGTATATACTGAAGCGGTTCTTTAAATAATAAATCGTAGAGAATAGGGGCACTACCTAAAGGCAAGCTAGTAGTAAATACCGAAGTAATAGCGGGTTGCAGTTCGGAAGTACTACTAGAGCTAACAGTTGTTTTCATTTTCTCTTCTTCTTTTTCTTTCATAAAAAACCCCTCATATTAAAATTGTTAATTTAGTGAAATACAACCTTAATTACTTAATCTATAATTATAATTATAATATTAAATCTAACTTAAAGTTGTATAGGTTTTATCTATAGCAAATAATTTTTTCTTTTTCAAATAGTTTTTCTAAATATTTTGAAATATTTATTATTATTGATCCGTTGACAGTTCTTAGAAGATGGTTTAGCTTCAGCTTCCAAATATAGTGATAGATGAATTATAGGGGAGCTTTAATGTCACAAATAGCGCTGTTGTGGTCAAAGGTTAGGCATAGTAAGGTAAGGTATGTAATATGGCCGATTCGGTCGAGCGAGCTACATAAGTTTTTGCCAATGGCTCTGCTGATGTTTTTTATACTGCTAAATCAAAATTTAGTACGCAGTATAAAAGATAGTTTTGTTGTTACCATGATTGGTACAGAAATTCTTAGCTTTATAACGCCAGTTTAGGATAAAAAACAATAGAAAAGGTTAGATATATTGGTTTTGCAGGATAGCAAGTGTTGAGTTATGGTGTATTTTTTCAACAAAAGAT
>Ga0169931_10003610_pt1 | contig 24474 bp, 22 predicted proteins | sample Kivu_15m_20L_FD_129675 | JGI IMG/M metagenome (GOLD analysis project Ga0169931, IMG submission 129675) | Freshwater microbial communities from Lake Kivu, Western Province, Rwanda to study Microbial Dark Matter (Phase II) - Kivu_15m_20L... | ecosystem: Environmental > Aquatic > Freshwater > Lake...
CGGTACGGCTCGCCTGGGCGCGCGAGCTGGCCGCCGCGCCGACCGCGCCGCCGCCGCCGATGCCGCCGCTCGACCGCCCGCAGGCCGCGCGCGCCGCGATCGCGGCGCTGCTGATGCTCGTGCTCTTCCTGTCGCCGGTCCCGCGCGAGCTGGCGGCGATCGCCGTCGCGGGGCTGCTGCTGCCCAGCCGCCGCCACTCCAGCCGCGACATGCTGGCCGGCCTCGACTGGCCGCTGCTGCTGCTCTTCGCCGCGCTGTTCGTGCTCAACCATGCGCTCGCCGGGACCGGGCTGGCGCGCGCGGCGGTCGAATGGCTCGGCGGGGTCGGCGTCGGGCTCGACACGCTCGCCGGCATGCTGCCCTTCGCGCTCGTCGCGTCGAACACGATCGGCAACGTCCCCGCGGTCGTCATGCTGCTCGCGGCGCAGCCCGGCTGGGGCGAGGGCGTGCTCCAGGCCCTCGCGCTGACGACGACCCTCGCCGGCAACTTCCTGCTGGTCGGCAGCATCGCCAACCTGATCGTCGCCGAGCGGGCGGCGCGCGAGGGCGTGCGCTTCGGCCTCGCCGAGCATGCGCGCGCGGGCGTGCCGATGGCGCTCGCCTCGCTTGCCTTCGCGGCGGCGTGGCTCCTCGCGACCGGCAGGATCGCCTGGAGTGGCGGCGCTTGACGCTCGCGGCGGCGCCTCCCCAAATGGAGGCATGCCCCGCAAGACCGCCCCGGCGCCGCTCGCCGCCCGCCTCCTCCTCCTCGCGCTCGCGCCGCTGGCCGGGGTCGCGCCGGCCCCGGCGGTCGCGCAGATGACGCTCGACATGTTCCAGCGCGTGCCGGTCGCCGACGCCGCGCGCGCGGGCGACGTCGCGACACTGCGAGGGCTTCTGATCGCAGGCCAGTCCGCGAACAGCGCCGACATCAACCGCATCCCCGCCATCGTGCTCGCCGCGCGCGGCGGGCATGTCGAGGCGATCGACCTCCTGGTCGCCCACAAGGCCAGGGTCGACGCGCGCGACCGCGATGGCTCGACCGCGCTGTTCCAGGCCGCGCAGCGCGGCCACGACGAGGCGGTCGGCGCCCTGCTCAAGGCGGGGGCCGCGATCGACGCCGAGGGCCCGCAGGGCGAGACGCCGCTGATCGCCGCCGCGCGGCGCGGCTACGCCCAGGTCGCCGCGCGGCTGCTGAAGTCCGGCGCGGACTGGCGGCGCGAGGACCACACGGGCCGCACCGCCCTCCGGCATGCGCAGGACGGAGGCCGCTCCGGCGTCGTCACGGTCCTGAAGCGCGCCGGCGCCACGCAGTGACCCCGCCGCGGCCCGGCGCGCGCGCGGATCCCTGACGCCGGCGCGCGACCGGATGCCCCCGAGCCCGGCCTTCGACTGGCACATGTCGGCGATCTGGATCGCCGACCCGCCCGCGATCCTGCTCGTCGCGCTGGCGATCGACGCGCTCGCCGGCGACATGCGGCCGGTCTTCCGCTACCTGCCGCATCCCGTCGTCGCGATCGGCGCGCTCGTCTCGTTCCTCGACCGGCGACTCAACCGCGAGCAGCGCAGCTTCAACGACCGCCGCCTGCGCGGGATCGCCACGGTCGCCTTCGTCGCCGGCCTGAGCTTCGCGATCGGCTGGGCGGCGCATCTCGTCTTCGTGCACGCGAAATGGGGATGGGCGGCCGAGGCCCTGGCGATCGGCATCCTCGTCGCGCAGCGCTCGCTGCGCGACCACGTCGCCGCCGTCGGAACGGCGCTCGCGGGCGAGGGCCTCGCGGCCGGCCGCCGCGCCGTCGCGCATATCGTCGGCCGCGACCCCCAGACGCTCGACGAGCACGGCGTCGCGCGCGCGGCGATCGAGAGCCTGTTCGAGAACTTCTCCGACGCGGTCGTCGCGCCGGTCTTCTGGTACCTGCTGCTCGGCCTGCCGGGCGTGATCGCGCTCAAGGCCATCAACACGATGGACTCGATGATCGGCCACCGCACGCCGCGCCACCGCGCCTTCGGCGAGGCGGCGGCGCGGCTCGACACCGCGGTGATGTTCCTGCCGGCGCGCATCGCGGCGCTGTGCCTCGCGCTCGCGGCGGCGATCGTGCCGGGCGGCCGGCCGCTCGCGGCGCTGCGCACGATGCTGCGCGACGCGCGCAAGCACCGTTCCTTCAACGCGGGATGGCCCGAGGCCGCCGGCGCCGGCGCGCTGGGCCTCGCGCTCTCCGGGCCGCGGCGCTACCACGGCGAGCCGAGCGACGAGCCCTGGATCGGCGACGGCCGCGCGCGCGCGACGCCCGGCGACGTCGAGCGCGCCTGCCGCCTCTTCGTCGTCGCCTGCCTCGCGCATGCCGCGCTGGCGGCGGCCTATCTCCTCGTCTTCCGCGCCTGACGGCGCGCGCGGCGCGGGCGCTTGAGCGCGAGCGGCAGCCCGGCCGCGACCAGGTCGACATGCGTCGCCACGGCCGCGACGGCCTGCGACAGGCGCCCGGCATGGTCGCGGAACTCGCGCGCCATCGCGTTGTCCGGCACGATGCCGAGGCCGACCTCGCTCGCCACGAGCACCACCGGCCCGCGCGCCGCGGCGAGCGCCGCGACGAGCGCGGCGCAGTCCGCCGCCACGTCGCGCCCGGCATGCATCAGGTTGCCGATCCAGACCGTGAGGCAGTCGACGAGCACGACGCGCCCGGGTCGCGCCTCCTCCCCGATCGCCGCGGCGAGGTCGAGCGGCGCCTCGCGCGTCGTCCAGCCGGCGCCGCGCTGCGCGCGGTGCTGGGCGATGCGCGCGCGCATCTCGTCGTCGAAGGCCTCGGCGGTGGCGATGTAGGTGCAGGCGCCGCGCGCGCCGGCGAGGCGCCGCGCGAGCGCCTCGGCATGCGCGCTCTTGCCGGAGCGCGCGCCGCCGGTGACCAGCGCGACGCGCGTCACGGCGCCGCCCCGCCGCCCGGAGAGAGGCGCCGGGACGCCCAGGCGGAGGAGGCCACCAGCGCCACCCCCGCCAGCGAGACGCAGGCCTCGACGCCGAGGAGCTTGAAGAGCGAGGGCGCCGCGAGGCTGGTGGCGAGCATCGAGCTCCACCCCGCGACCACGCGCGCGCGGGCGAGCGCCGCGACGACCTGCGGCGGGCCCGCGGCCTGGATCATGTTCGACAGGCGCAGGTCGTGCGCCACCGCGCCGATGCCGCACAGGAACATGGCGGCGAGCATCGCCGGCATGACGAGCGCGTCGCTCGCCATCGCGCCCGCCGCCGCGAGCGCGATGGCGGCGAGGCCGAAGCTGCCCTGGCCGACGAAGACCGTGCGCACGCTCGGCGACAGGCCGCGCGGTCCCGTGCCGAGGATGTTGCCGAGGCCGTAGGCCGCGAGCAGCAGGCTGTAGCCGCCGGCCGGCGGGATGCCGAGCCAGGTCACGTCGCGCGCATGGACGATCAGCGCCGGGCCCAGGCTGACGATCACGAGCCAGGAGCCGAAGGACACGGCCGTCGTCGCGAGGTACACGCGCAGCTCGCGGTCGGCGAGCATGTGGCGCAGCCCGGCGAAGGCGCCGCGCAGCGCGGCGTCCCCCGCGGCGGGCGCTGGCGCCGGCCCGCGGGGCAGCACGACCAGCAGCAGCGCCGCGGCCAGGATCAGCGCCGCGTTGATCGAGAAGAGATGCAGCACGGGCACGAGCATGGTGAGCAGCCCGGGCACGCCGCGCCCTGCCAGCCGCGCGACGCGCAGCGTCGCGAAGATGAGCGCGTTCGCGGTCTGGCGCTGCTCGGCGTCGCCCGAGATCGCGGTCAGGCTCGCCTGCAGCGCGGGGTCGGACTGCGCCTGGGCCAACGCGAGGCCGACCGCGGCCACGAGCATACCGACCAGCGGCGAGCCCGTGGTCCAGGCGGCGACGAGCGGGCAGAGCGCGACGCTGCCGCGCAGCAGGTAGGCGCCCACCAGCACGCCGCGCGGGTCGCGCGCGTCGAGCAGGCGCCCGCCGAGCAGCGCGCCGAGGATCACCGCCGCGTTCTGCGCCGCCTGCAGGTAGGCGGCCTTGTCGCCGATCAGCTCCACCGCGAGCCAGACCAGCGCGAAGTTGCCGACATGCGCGCCGAGCTCGACGAGCGTCAGCGCGCCGAGCAGCGCCGCGAAGGGCGGGTTGCGGAGGGGCGCGAGGAGCCGCATCGCCGTCAGCGCCGCGGGGCCGGCGTCAAGGGGCAGGCCAGTTGAGCAGGCCGAGGCGCCAGTCGTTGCCCCTGCCGGCGCCCGCGACATGGTCGATGCGGGTCAGCGACAGCGTGTCGACCGAGATGGCGAGCGCGGCCTCCGGCGCGATGCCGAGCGCGTGGGCGACGGCCGCGCGGATCGCGCCGCCATGCGAGACGACGACGATGTCGCGCCCGGCGTGCCGCGCCGAGCGCGCGCCGAGCGCGTCGCCGACGCGCCGCACGACGTCGGCGAAGCTCTCCCCGCCCGGCGGCGTCTCGGTCGCCGGCGCGAGCCAGAAGCGATGCGCGGGTTCGCCCTGGCCATGGGCGCCGAGCTCGCGGTAGCTGCGTCCCTGCCATTCGCCGAAATCCTGCTCGATGAAGGCGGGCTCGACCTCGGGCGCGGCGGGCGTCGGGCGACCCGCGGCGCGCAACTGCTCGGCGATCGCCGCCGCCGTGCGCCGGGTGCGCGACAGCGGCGAGACCATCCACAGCGCGGCGTCGGGCACGCGATGGGCCAGTGCCTTGAAGGACTCCGTGTCGGAGACGTCGCAGTCGACGTCCATCCGCCCGTAGACGCGGCCGGTCGTGCCGACGACGGGGGCGTGGCGGACGAACCACCAGCGGGTGACGGTCATCTCGGTCATGGGCGCGGCTGCCTGCGGCGTGGGTTCGGTCATGGATCGGCGATGAATACCAGCAGGAAGCCGATCTCGGCACATTGCTGCACGGCGCCCAGCACGTCGCCGGTCTGCCCGCCGAGCCTGCGCCGCGCCAGCAGCGCCGGCAGGCAGGCGCCGGCGGCGGCGCCGGCCATGGCGAGGATGATCCTCGCGGGGTCGGCCACCGGCGCGAGGGCGAGGGCGCAGAGCAGCACCCCGATCGCGACCGCGTCGGCCGTGCGCCCGCGATCCGGGCGTCCGGCGGCATGCGACAGGCCATCGGGGCGCGCGGGCGGCAGCAGGTACATGACCGGGGCGATCGCGGTGCGCGAGGCGATCGCGGCGGCGACGAGCGCGCAGGCCGTGTCCAGCGCGACGCCGGTGGCCGCGATCGCCGCGGCGCGCAGGCCGGTGGCGAGCAGCAGCGCCAGCGCGCCATGGGCGCCGATGCGGCTGTCGCGCATGATCTCGAGCCGCCGCTCGCGGCTGCGCGCGCCCGCCATGCCGTCTGCGGTGTCGGCGAGCCCGTCCTCGTGCAGGCCGCCGGTCGCGAGCGCGCCCGCGGCGATGGCGACCAGGGCGGCGATCGTCGGCGCGAGGCCGCAGAGGTCGGCGACGACGAAGGCGGCCGCGGCGATCGCCCCGGCGGCGAGCCCCGCGACCGGGAAGGCGCGCACGCCATGGGACAGGCCGAAGCGCAGGTCCGGCGCGCGCAGCCGCACGGGCAGCACGGTCAGGAAGACGAGGGCTATGCGCGCCTCGCCCAGCCAGTTCCACGGCCGGCCCGGCTCGCCGGGCGTGGACTCCGGCATCGGTTCCTGCCCGGGCGGCGGTGCAGGCGCTTCGGGCGGCCGCCCGGCCTGGGTCTCGTCTGGCATCTGCTCCGGTCGCTCGTGGCGAAACGCTGTATAAGCCAGCCTGTCGCGCGGCTCCATCCCGACCGCGTTCAACTATCGTTACGACCTGTCACGGAGCCCGTCCCGCGCATGACCGCGACGCAAGCCCCATCCGCCTCGCTCGCCGAGATCCGCTCCATGCTCGCCGCCCTGCCCGGCCCGGGCGAGGGCGCGCGCGCCGCCGCGGCCGCGCGCGAGGCGCGCCTGGTCAAGCCCGCTGGCGCGCTCGGCCGGCTGGAGGAGCTGTCGTCCTGGATGGCCGCCTGGCAGGACCGCCATCCGCCGCGCCTGCGCCGGCCGCGCGTCGCCGTCTTCGCGGGCAACCACGGCGTCGCCGCGCGCGGCGTCTCCGCCTACCCGGCCGAGGTGACGCGCCAGATGGTCGCGAACTTCGTGTCGGGCGGCGCGGCGGTGAACCAGGTCTGCCGCAGCGTCGACGCGGACCTGCGCGTCTACGAGCTGTCGCTCGAGGCGCCGACCGCGGACTTCGTGGCCGGCCCGGCGATGGACGACGGGGAATGCGCGCGCGCCATGGCCTACGGGATGATGGCGGTGGAGCAGGGCATCGACCTGATCGCGCTGGGCGAGATGGGGATCGCCAACACCACCTCCGCCTCTGCCCTCTGCCTCGCGCTGTTCGGCGGCGAGGCGGCCGACTGGACCGGCCCGGGCACGGGCGTCGCGGGCGACCGCCTGGCGCGCAAGCGCGAGGCGGTGGCCGCGGGCGCGGCGCTGCACGCTGGAAGCGGCGACGGGCTCGAGCTGCTGCGCCGCCTCGGCGGCTTCGAGTTCGCCGCGATCGCCGGCGCCGTCGTCGCGGCACGCTTCGCGCGCGTGCCGGTGCTGCTCGACGGCTTCGCCGCGACCGCCGCCGCGGCGGCGCTGCTGCGCGTCGATCCCGGCCTCCTCGACCATTGCCAGATCGCGCATCTCTCCGCGGAGCCCGCGCATGCGCGGCTCTGCGCGGCGATCGGCAAGCGCCCGCTCCTCGACCTCGGCATGCGGCTGGGCGAGGCCTCTGGCGCGGCGCTCGCCGTCGGCGTCGTGCGCGCGGCCGTCGAGTGCCACGCGGGCATGGCGAGCTTCGACGAGGCGGGGGTGAGCGGGCCGGCCTGAGCCGCGGCCCGCGCTCACTCGCCCGTGCTGAGCAGGCTGCCGCGCCGCCGCGCGCTGGCGACCGCGGCGAGGAAGACGGCGAAGCCCGCCGCGACATAGGCCGCGTCGAGCGCCAGCGCGCCGAGCAGCAGGTCCCAGCGGAAGGCGCCGTCGATCATCGCGGCGCGCATGCCCTCGAAGACATGCGTGGTCGGCAGGCACCAGGCCAGCGGCTGCAGCCAGCCCGGCAGCGTCGCCACCGGGTAGTAGACGCCGCTGAACGGGGCGAGGAGGAAGACCGAGGCCCAGGCGTAGCTCTCCGCGGCGAGGCCGAAGCGCAGCAGCAGGCCGCAGAGCGCGAGGCCGATCGCCCAGCCGAAGACGAGCAGCAGCGACCAGAAGGCGAGCAGCGGCAGGCCGAGCCCGAAGACCGAGTAGCCGAAGAGCGGGATGGCGAGCAGCGCCGCCGGGACGACGCCGATGAGCGAGCGCAGCACCGAGAGGCTCATCAGCGCCGCCGCGAGCTCCCATGGCCGCAGCGGGCTCACGAAGAGGTTGGCGAGGTTGCGCGACCACATCTCCTCGAGCATCGACAGCGTCATGCCGAACTGGCCGCGCACCAGCACGTCCCAGAGCAGCACGGCGCCGATGAACACGCCGCCCGCCTGCGCGACCCAGGACGACTTGCCGGCGAGGAACTCCGTCATGAAGCCCCAGATCACGACCTGCAGGACCGGCCAGTAGACGAGGTCGAAGAGCCGGGTCCACGAGGCGCGCCAGAGGTAGAAGTGGCGCAGCAGCATGGCGCCGACGCGCCGAGCGGTGCCGCTCATGGCGCGGCGTCCGGGCCGTCGGCGTCGCGGCCGGCGCGCGCGACGTCGAGGAAGACCTGCTCCATGCTCTCGCGCCCGAAGCGCGCGCGCAGCTGCGCGGGCGTGCCGCGGTCGACGATCCGGCCCTCGCGCATCATCAGCACCTCGTCGCAGAGCCGCTCGACCTCGGCCATGTTGTGCGAGGCGAGCAGGATCGCGGCGCCGGTGCGCCGCCTGTAGGCCTCGAGATAGGCGCGGATCCAGTCGCCCGTGTCGGGATCGAGGCTCGCGGTCGGCTCGTCGAGCAGCAGCAGCTCGGGCTCGTTCACCAGCGCCTTGGCGAGCGCCATGCGCGTCTTCTGCCCGGCCGAGAGCGAGCCCGCGCGCTGGTCGAGGAAGCGGCGCAGGTGCAGGCCCGAGGCGAGCGCGGCGATGCGCTCGCCCGCGTCGCGCACGCCGTAGAGGCCGGCGAAGACGAGCAGGTTCTCGCGCACGGTCAGCCGCGCGGGGAAGTCGACATAGGGCGAGGAGAAGTTCATCCGCGGCAGCACGCGGTGGCGGTGGCGCGCCATGTCCTCGCCGAAGACGCGCACGCGGCCCGCGCTCGGCAGGACGAGGCCGAGCAGCATGCCGATGGTCGTGGTCTTGCCGGCCCCGTTGCCGCCGAGCAGGCCGAGGATGGTGCCGCGCGGCAGGACGAAGTCGATGCCGTCGACGGCAGTCGCCCGCGCGAAGCGCTTGCGCAGGCCCGAGGCCTCGATGGGGTGCGGCGCGCCGCGGACGTCGTCGGAATGTATCAATCGGTACACCTCGCGCCGCTTATAATGCGGCCGCTCGCCGCGTGGCGAGTCAAAGGCCGGAGCCGACGAAGATGCCGTTCTCGCGCCCATTCGAGCTCGCGACCGTGGGCGGCGTGCGCCTGAGGACGCTCGTCCTCGTGCGCTGGATCGCGATCGCGGGCCAGCTCGCCGGCGTCGTGGCGACCACGGCCGGGCTGGGCCTGCCGCTGCCGCTCGCGCCGCTGCTGACGGCGATCGGCGCCTCGGCGGTCCTCAACCTCGCGCTCTCGCTGTGGCGGCCGATCCCGCGCCTCAACGAAGGCGCGACCACGGTCCTGCTCGCATGGGACTCGGTGCAGCTCGCTGTGCTGCTCTACTTCACCGGCGGCCTCGACAACCCCTTCGCGCTGATGCTGCTGGCGCCGGTCTGCGTCGCCGCGACGGTGCTGTCGCGCGCGCACACCGCCGCGCTCTGCGCCCTCGCCGTGGCGGCGGCGAGCCTGCTGGCGCTGCGCTCCGTGCCGCTCGCCTGGGACGGCGCCGCGATCGACCTGCATAGCGGCCACCTCGTCGGCACCTGGGCGGCGCTGGTGATCGGCAGCATCTTCTTCGCCGTCTACGCGGCCTGGATCGCGGCCGAGACGCGGCGCGCGACGCAGGCCCTGTCGGCGGCCCAGGACGCGCTGGCGCGCGAGCAGCGCCTCGCCGCCGTCGGCGCGCTGGCGGCGGCCACCGCGCACGAGTTCGGCACGCCGCTCGGCACGATCCACCTCGTGGCGAACGAGCTCGCCGCCGAGGTCACGCCCGACGATCCGCTGGCCGAGGACGTCGCGCTGCTGGCCCGGGAGGTCGCGCGCTGCCGCGACATACTGAAGCAGCTCTCGGCCCGCACCGACCCCGAGGCCGCGCATGCGCCGCTCGAGCGCATGACGCCGGCAGCCCTTGTGGAATCGGTGGTCCAGCGCCATCGGCGCGACGGAATCGAGGTCGAGATCGCGTCCTTCGGGGAGAGGATACCCGTCCTTCCAGGCACGCCCGAGGTCCTGCACGGGCTTGCGAACTTGCTGCAAAATGCCATCCAATTCGCCCGCTCGAGGGTGGATGTCCGCATCGCGGCCCTGCCCGACGCGCTGGAGATGACGATCGTCGATGACGGGCCAGGCTTTCCTTCCGCGATCCTCGACCACCTGGGGGAGCCCTACCTGTCGACGCGGGCGAAGGACGGCAGCCACATGGGCCTGGGCGTCTTCATCGCCATCACGCTGCTGGAGCGTTCCGGCGCGGGCCTCGACTTCGGCAACCGGGCCGATGGCGGGGCGCGCGTGCGCATACGCTGGCCGCGCGCGCGGCTGGTGAAAGAAGGGGGAGACGAAGCATGAGCGTGGAGACGCCGAGGACCGACGACCTCATGATCATCGACGACGACGAGCCCTTCCGCGGCCGGCTCGGCCGCGCGATGGAGAAGCGCGGCTACGCGGTGCGGCTCGCCGGCAGCTTCCGCGAGGGGCTGGAGATGGCGGCGCTGCAGCCGCCGCGCTACGCGGTGGTCGACCTCCGGCTCGGCGACGGCAACGGCCTCGACCTCGTCACCGAGATGCGCAAGGTCGCGCCCTCCGCGCGCATGGTGATCCTGACCGGCTACGGCAACATCGCGACCGCCGTCGCGGCGATGAAGACCGGCGCCATCGACTACCTGCCCAAGCCCTGCGAGGCGGACGCCGTCGACGCGGCGCTGCGCGGCGGGGACCGCGCCCTGCCGCCGCCGCCCGACCACCCGATGCCGGCCGACCGCGTGCGCTGGGAGCACATCCAGCGCGTGTTCGAGCAGTGCGACCGCAACGTCTCCGAGACGGCGCGCCGCCTCAACATGCATCGCCGCACGCTGCAGCGGATCCTCGCCAAGCACGCGCCCCGCGAGCAGGCCTGAGCGCGGGCAGGCCCGGGCGCGGGCTGCGCCTCAGTAGGCGTTCTTGTTGATGAAGCCGCGGAACGGCGTCAGCAGCAGGATCTTGAGGTCGAGCAGCAGCGACCAGTTGTCGATGTAGTGCAGGTCGTGCTCGACGCGCGCGCGCATCTTCTCGGGCGTGTCGGTCTCGCCGCGCAGGCCGTTGATCTGCGCCCAGCCGGTGATGCCGGGCTTCACGCGATGGCGGCTGAGGTAGTCGTCGATCACCTGCGCGAACTGCACGTTGTGCGCCACGGCGTGCGGGCGCGGCCCGACCAGCGACATGTCGCCCTTCAGGACGTTGAGCAGCTGCGGCAGCTCGTCGAGGCTCGTGCGGCGCAGGAAGGCGCCCAGCCGCGTGATGCGCGGGTCGTTGCGCGTCGCCTGCGGCACGCCGGCCTCCTCGACGGGGCGGTGGCGCATGGTGCGGAACTTGAAGACCGTGAACTCGTTGTTGGCGAAGCCGTAGCGCTTCTGCCGGAATAGCACCGGGCCCGGGCTGTCGATGCGGATCGCGATCGCGATCGCGGCGAGCAGCGGCGAGAACAGGACGAGCGCCAAGCTGGCGAGCACGCGGTCCTCGATGGCCTTCACCACCAGCGACCAGCCGGAGAGCGGCCGCTCCAGCGCGGCGAGCATCGGGATGCCGCCCAGCATGTGGAAGCCGACCGTGGGCAGCGCCCAGCCCACGTGGTCGGGGCAGACCTTGACGTTGACCGGCACGGCCTTGAGCTTCTTGATCACCGCGGCGAGCCCGGTCCCGGCATGCGGGCCGGCGACGACCACCTCGTCGAAGGTGCGCACCTGGGCGAGGCGCACGAGGTCGTCGATCGTGCCGATCACCGGATAGCCCTCCACCGAGCTCGTGCCGTCGACGGGCGCGTCGTCGAAGACGCCGGCGATCCGGTAGCGCCCGCCACCCTGCTCGTGCAGGTGGCGGACCAGCTGCGCGCAGAGCGCGCCCGAGCCGATCAGCGCGACGTCGAGCGACAGCCTGCCGTCGCGCCGCCAGGTGTCGATGCGCAGCAGGAAGAGCACGCGGACCACGAGCAGCAGGCCGAAGCTGATCGCCACCCAGCCGAGGGCGAAGGCGCGGCTGAAGGCCAGCGAGGTCTGCGTGAAGTAGGCGAGCGCGATCAGCATCAGGACGACCACCGCCCAGGCCATCGCGAGGCGGCCGACCTGGAGCGCCGGGCGCGAGAGCGTCTCGAAGTCGTAGACGCGCGCGAGGTGCATCACGTTGAGCGTCAGCACGCAGGCGACCGAGACCGCGATGACGTAGAGGTCCGGCAGGTCCCAGGTCCCGTGGCGTGCCCAGTAGGCGATCCAGGCCGCGATGGCCACGGCCAGCGGGTCGAGCGCGCGCACGACGCCGGTCGCGAGGGTGACGAGGTCGGCGGCGACGAGGCGGCGGGCCATGCGGGTCCGGCTTGCGGCTTGGGCGATGGCCGGGCGCGGAAGTCCCGCCCGGCGCGGATCCAGAGAACTAGCGCGCCCGGCCGCGCGGCGCCATGGCCTCGCGGAAGCCGCGCGCGGCGCGCCGGCGGGCCGGCCCGGGACGTCGATCGCCTCGCCATGCCTGGTCATCGTCCCGGCAACGCGGGCGCCCTGTCCGTCCTTCCCTTGGATCGCGCGGCGGGCGATGATGCACCGGAGGAAATGGCCAGATGAGCGGAGAGAAGACAGCCGGGCCGGTCCCGGCGGTACCCGCCGCGCGCCTGGACCGCTGGGTCCTGGTGGCCGCGGCCGTCGTTGTCGCGATCCTCGCCGGCGGCATGTTCGGCGCCTTCCGCATCGTCGCGGTCGAGCGCGAGCGCGACCAGCGCAGCCTCGCGCTGCGGCTGGGCTCGACCGCCGACGCGCGCGCCAGCGCCGTGGGCGACTGGACCATGCGCCAGGCCGAGGCCGCCAAGGGCCTCGCCGAGAACCAGACCATCCAGCTCTTCCTCACCGAGCTCGCCATGGTCGGCGGGGACCGCGGCCAGGTGACCGACGAGGCCTCGCAAGTCACCTATGTGCGCAGCCTCCTCGCGGTGGCCGCGGAGCGGCTCGGCTACGTGGCGCCGCGCACCGGCGTGGCGGTGAACGCCAACCTGCAGCGCGGCGCGAATGCCGGCATCGGCTTCACCGTCCTCGACGCCACGCTGCGCCCGCTGCTCTCGACCGCGGAGTCGCCGGCCCTCGAGGGCCGTTTGCTCGCGCTCGCCGAGGCCGCGCTCAAGGGGCCGGTCAGCGACATGGTGCCGGGACCCGGCGGGCACGCGCTCTTCGTCGCCGCGGCGCCGGTGACGGCGATCCAGGGGGAGACTGGGGCGCCGCCGGTCGGCGTGCTCTTCGGGCTGCGCGACGCCGAGCCCGAGCTCTTCCAGCTGCTGGACCGCCCGCGCATGGCCGAGCGCAGCGCGGAGACGCTGCTGCTGCGCCGCGCCGGCGCGGTCGTCGAGGTCATGTCGCCGATGCGCGATGGCACGCGCCCCTTCGCGCGCCGCATCGCCATGCAGCCCGCCGATGTCGCCGAGGTCTTCGCGGTGCAGGCGGGCACCGGCTTCGCCATCCTGCGCGACGTCGCCGACCGCGAGGTCGTCGTGGCCTCGCAGCTCGTGCCCGGCATGGCGGACTGGACGGTGGCGCTCAAGGTCGCGCGCGCCGAGGTGCTCGGCGAATCCGACTCGCGCCTGCGCCAGCTCCTGACGCTGCTGCTGCTGGGCACCGGCGTGCTCGCCGCCGGCCTCGTCGCGGTGTGGCGCCACGGCGCCTCGCGCCGCGCCAGCGCCGCCGCCCAGGTCGCGCAGGACATGGCGCGCCGCTTCGAGGCGCAGAGCGCCCTGCTGCGCCTCGTCACCGACAGCCAGCTCGCGCGCATCTTCATCGTCGCCGATGGCGGTCGCGTGAGCTTCGTCAATCGCCGCCTCTCCGAGGACCTCGGCGAGGACGGCGCGGCGATCGAGGGCAAGCGGCTGGGCGCGGTCTTCGGCCCCGCCGGCGCGCGGCGCTACGAGGACGCGCTCAGGACCGTGCTGCAGAAGCGCAAGGCCCACGGCGTCGTCGAGCGCACGGAGACCGACGGCAGGCTCAAGGTCATCAACGCCGAGTACATCCCGGTCAAGAACGAGGACGGCACGGTCTCGATGCTGGTCGTCGAGGAGGACATCACCGAGGCCGTGGTCGAGCGCGAGACGCGCGCGCGCAACCTGCAGGAGCTCGTCGAGGTCCTCGTGCGCCTGGTCGACCGCCGCGATCCCTACGCCGCCAACCACTCCAAGCGCGTGGCCGCGATCGCGCGCGAGATCGCCGCCGAGCTCGACCTGCCCGACCAGCTGGTCGAGGCGACGGAGACCGCCGGGCGGCTGATGAACCTCGGCAAGGCCATGGTGCCGGAGGCCCTGCTGACCAAGACCGGGCGGCTCAGCGACGAGGAGCACGCCCAGGTGCGCGACGCGCTGAGCCACGGCATCGACATGCTCGAGAAGATCGAGTTCGGCGGCCCGGTCGTCGACACGCTGCGCCAGGCGCAGGAGCGCTGGGACGGCACCGGCCCGCTGGGCCTGGCGGGCGAGGCGATCCTCATGCCCGCGCGCATCATCGCGGTGGCGAACGCCTTCGTCGCGATGACCAGCGCGCGCGCGCATCGCAGCGCCGCCGGCATCGACGAGGCGATGGCCGTGGTGCAGAAGGACGCCGGCCGCCTGGTCGACCGCCGGGTCGTGGCGGCCCTCGTCAACATCATCGAGAACCGCGGCGGCCGCACGCGCTTCGCGGCCTGAGGCCGCGCGCGATGCCCTTCGCCCGCCTGGCCGCGGCGCTGCGCGGGGCGGCGCGCCGCCCGCCGCGCGTGCCCGACGGCCTCGTCGTCTACGCGATCGGCGACGTCCATGGCCGCGACGACAGGCTGCGTGAGCTGGAGGGGATGCTGCGCGCGGATGCCGCGCGCCGGTCCGCCGCGCGCAGGCTGGTCGTGATGCTCGGCGACTATGTCGATCGCGGCCCGGGATCGCGCGCGGTCCTCGACCATCTCTGCGCGCCGCCGCCGCCGGGCTTCGAGCGCGCCTGCCTCGCCGGCAACCACGAGCAGCTCATGCTCGCCTTCCTCGACGACCCGGGCGAGGCCGCGCCCTGGCTCGCCAATGGCGGCGCGGCGACCCTCGCCAGCTACGGCGTCGCTGGCACGGAGGCCCTGCGCGCCGCGCCGCCGGCGGCGGTGCTGCGGGCGCGCGAGGCGCTGCGCGCCGCGCTGCCCGCCGCCCACCTGGCCTTCCTGCGCGGGCTCGGCCGCATGCGGCGCGAGGGCGACTACCTCTTCGTCCATGCCGGGATCCGGCCGGGCGTCGCGCCCGGGGACCAGGTCGAGGACGACCTGCTCTGGATCAGGCGGCCCTTCCTCTCCTCGAATAGCGACCATGGATGCGTCGTTGTCCACGGCCACAGCATCGTCGAGGAGCCGGAGATCCACCCCAACCGCATCGCCATCGACACCGGCGCCTATGCCAGCGGCGTGCTCACGGCGCTGGCGCTCGACGGCGAGCGGGTCGAATTCCTGCGCACCGCGCCCTGACCGGCGCGAGGGCGCGCGCTTGACGTCCCGGCAGCCCCGGGATTTATCTCCGCCGCCCCGGCTCGAGGCCGGGCGGCCAAACCCCCGGAGCACAGGCCCCATGGCACTCGCGAAACGCATCCTCGTCACCGGCGGCGCCGGCTTCCTCGGCTCGCATCTCTGCGAGCGGCTGCTGGCGGACGGGCACGAGGTGCTCTGCGTCGACAACTACTTCACCGGCCGGCGCCAGAACGTCGCGCACCTGCTCGACGACCGGCGCTTCGAGCTGATGCGCCACGACGTCACGATGCCGCTCTTCGTCGAGGTCGACGAGATCTACAACCTCGCCTGCCCGGCCTCGCCGATCCACTACCAGTTCGATCCCGTGCAGACGACCAAGACCTCGGTGCACGGCGCGATCAACATGCTGGGCCTCGCCAAGCGGGTGAAGGCGAAGATCTTCCAGGCCTCCACCTCGGAGGTCTATGGCGACCCGGAGATCCACCCGCAGCCGGAGAGCTATCGCGGCGCGGTCAACCCGATCGGCCCGCGCGCCTGCTACGACGAGGGCAAGCGCTGCGCCGAGACGCTGTTCTTCGACTACCACCGCCAGCACAGGCTGCGCATCAAGGTGGCGCGGATCTTCAACACCTACGGCCCGCGCATGCATCCCAACGACGGGCGCGTGGTCTCCAACTTCGTCGTCCAGGCGCTGAAGGGCGAGCCGATCACGATCTACGGCGACGGCCAGCAGACGCGTTCCTTCTGCTACGCCGACGACCTGGTCGAGGGCTTCGTGCGGCTGATGAACACGCCCGACGAGGTCACCGGCCCGATGAACCTCGGCAATCCCGGCGAGTTCACGATCCGCGAGCTGGCGGAGAAGGTCATCGAGCTCACCGGCTCGAAGTCGAAGATGGTGCGCAAGCCGCTGCCCGCGGACGACCCGATGCAGCGCAAGCCCGACATCTCCTTCGCGCGCAGGACGATCGGCTGGGAGCCGCGCATCCAGCTCGAGGCCGGCCTGCGCCGGACCATCGCCTATTTCGAGCAGTTGCTCCGCGACGAGCTGCCCGCGCGCCGCGCGGCCAGGGCGAAGGCCAGCGGTCGCGCCGCGCCGCGCCGCGCCGCCGCCAGGCGTCCCAGGTGAAGCCCGGCGCCCGCCGGCGCAGGGGCGGGCAGTCGGCGATCGGCGCCGCGCCGCGAGGAGTCGACGGGAGCCACCGGGGACGGAGCCCGGATTACTCCTCGGGCAATGTCGGGGATGAGGTAATCCAGGCTCCGTCGCGGCCCTTCCCGTGATCGGAGCCATCGGAGGAGAGACGCCATGAGAGCGAACTGGGTGGCGGCGATCGTCATCGGCCTGTCGGCCACGGCACAGGCGCAGGACCGCCATGTCGGCAAGCTGAGGCTGCCCTCGAACCAGACCGTCGTCGTCGCGGAAGGCGATCTCGAGGCGCGCTCGACCGGCAGCTTCAGCGTGCGGCTCTACGCGGCGGCCGACGCCGCGGACGAGACGACGTTCTTCGTCGCCGGCCTGGTCCGCCCGCGCGACGGCACGATCGAGAGGACCGTCCTCGCCGACATCGACGGCGACAGGCGCGAGGACGTCGTCGTGATCGTGCGCTCCGCGGGTTCCGGCGGCTACCTGTCCGCCCATGCCTTCGCGGTCGGGAAGGACCGCCTGTCCCCCATCGCCACCGCCGAGGGCCTCGCCAAGGACGCCGACCCCATCGCCGCCCTCAAGAAAGCCAGGCGCCAACGGAAGTGACCGACGCGGGAGGACAGGCGTTGCCGGGCGTGGTGGTTGACGGAACTGCGGTTATCTGACCCTGACGTCCTGCCGGCAATCGACCTCGCTGCGATCGACGCCTGCGCCCGGGCCAACGAGTTCACCTGCTCGGCGTTCATCCCGGCTGCAGCCCGTCGAACGATGCGGAACGACAAGACCGCATAGGCGCGTGCCCTGGACCAAGAAGCGCCCGTCGGCGTCGACCGACGCGGGAAGTCCGGGGAGGAACCGCGCGCCCCGGCATGGCCATCGGCCCCCGGGGCCCCCCGCCCCGTCAGGGCGAAAGCCAGCGGTCGAGCTGCGCGGCGACGCGCCGCCGGTAGGCGTCCCAGGTGAAGTCCAGCGCCCGCCGGCGCGCGGCCTCGGACATGGAGGCGCGCAGGTCGGGGTCGCGCTGCAGCCGCTCGACGCGCTCGACGATCGCGTCGACGTCGCGGATCGGCACGACATAGCCCTCCTCGCCGTCGCGCACGACCGAGCCCGCGTTGGGCGTGGTGATCACCGGCAGGCCGCTCGCCAGCGCCTCGTAGGTGACGAAGGCCGAGCCCTCGTGCAGCGAGGGATAGACGAAGGCGTCGGCGTCCTGGAACAGCGCGTGCACCTCGTGGAAGGGCACGTGCGGCACGTGGCGGAACACGCCCTCGTAGGGCGCGAAGGCCGCGTCGGCGCCGACGCGGCGGCCGACCAGCACCAGCTCCAGCCCCGGCAGGCCCTGCAGCCGGCGCGCGGCCTCCAGCAGGTAGCCGATGCCCTTGCGCTGGCTCAGGTGGCCGACGAAGAGCAGGCGCATGCGGTCGCGCGGCCGCTTCGCCTCCGGCGGGCGGAAGCGCGCGACGTCGACGCCGTAGGGGATGGTGGCGATCTTCGCCTCCGGCACGCCGCGCGCGACCAGCGTGTCGCGCACGTAGTCGGAGGGCACGAGCACGCGATCGGTCTCCGCCAGCTCGGCGCGGTGCCGCTCGACGATCCAGCGCGGCGAATCGGGCATCGATTCCGCGAATTGCGGCGCGCGCGCGGCCTCCTCGCGGCCGAGTTCGAGGCCGTGCTCGAGATGGCCGATCACCTGGTTCAGCACCGTGAGCGCGCCCTGCCGACGCGCCGCGCGCGCGGCGTGCAGCGCGGAGCCGTCATGGCCGATCACCACGCGCGCCGGCTCGCGGCGCAGCGCGCGCGCCACGCGCCTGTCCATCACCTCGTTGCGCCAGCCGATGACGCGGGCGAGGCGCTCGCCGCCAAGCCCGGCGCGCGCGGCGGCGACATAGGCGAGCTCCGCCCAGGGCCAGGCGCGCACGCGCGCGGGGTCGACCAGCGCGTTGCTGCGCCGGCGCAGCTCGCGCTCGGCGCGCGCGCGCAGGCCATCCGGAAGCCGCGCCACCATCCGCGCGAGGCGCCCCGCGGGATCGTGGAAGAAGCCGGTGTCGAAGACGGCGTCGTAGCCCTCGCGCTGCAACCCGCCCACGAGGTTGTAGGCGAGGTGGTTCGACCCCGGATGGTGGACGAGGACGCGCGTCCCGGCGCGGTCGAATTCAGCCACGGCCCAGCCCCCTCGCGATCGCCGCGCGCAGCAGCCGGACGTCCTCGGCGTTCGGGACCATCATGCGCAGCGGATGCATGTCGAGCTCGCGCCCCAGGCGCCGCGCGAGCAGCACCGCCGTCACGCCCTGCGCGATGACGAGGCTCGCCGCCGCGCCCGCGAGGCCGAACGCGGGCACGAGGACCAGCAGCGACGGCGCGACCGCGACCAGGCCCCAGAGCTCTGCCCGCGGGATCGCCAGCGCGCGGTCGCAGGCCTTCAGCGCCGCGGCGCAGAGCAGCTTCGCCGCGAAGGGCAGCAGCCCGACGAGGCAGATGTTCGCGACATGCACCGCCGGCGCGAAGGGCGCGCCGAAGAGGAGCGGGATGATCCAGGCGTTGGTCGCCCAGAGCACGACGTCGATCGCCGCCACCAGCACGAGCGCGAGGCGCAGGTAGCGGCCGAACACGACCACCTTGCCGGCCTGCGTCTCCTGCGCGCTGATCTTCGGGAAGGCGATGTTGGCGATGGTCTGCACGAGGATCAGCGGCCCGTTGGCGACGGTCAGCGCGACGGCGTAGATGCCGAGGTCGCTCGCCGTCATCATCGTCGCGACGACGGCCTGGTCGAGCTTCTGGCGCAGGCTGTGCAGCACCTCGCCCGCATGGGCCTTGGCGCCGTAGACGACGAGCGCGCGCGCCTCCGTCCCCGACGCGCGCAGGCCGAGCCAGCCGCGCCGCGCCATCAGCACGGCGCCCAGCGCCGCGGAGGCGAGCATGGCGACGATGTTCGCGGCCGCGAATTCCGGCGCCTCCGGCGCGATGGCGAGGCCGAGCACGACGATCCCCGCGAGGTAGAGCGTCGGCACGACGGCGCGCACGACGTTCCACGCCACGAGGTCGAGCTGGCCCTGGAACATGTTCGCCGCGAAGAGCGACAGGAAATAGGTCGGCAGGTAGAGCACCATGTACCACCAAGCCGCGGCGACGATGTCGGGGTCGTGGCCGGGCATGACGAAGGGCAGGATCGCGAAGCCGACCGGCACCAGCACGGCGCAGAGCGCGGCGACCAGCGCCAGCATCGTGCCGCAGACCAGCCGCGCCGGGCTGGCGCCCGAGGCGAGGCGGTACAGCATCGCGTCGGACAGCGCGAGGCAGCCGAGCTCCGCCACCAGGCCCGGCCAGAGCATCAGCGCCGCGAGCTCGCCGCGGCCCTCCGCGAGCAGCAGCCGCGCGGCGAGCAGCCCCGTCGCGACGTTGACGACCTGGATGTAGAGCGTGGTCGCGAAGGAGATCGAGACGTCGCGCACGCCGCCGGTGCTCATGGCGCGCCGCGCGGCTCCGGCGCGACCAGGCCCGGGCATTCGCGCGCGAGCGCCGCGCGCAGCCCGGCGATGTCCTCGGCGAAGCTCCAGCGCTCGATCAGCTCGAGGCTGCGCCGGCCCATCGAGGCCAGCCGCGCCGCGTCGCCCATCACGTCGCGGATGGCGGCGGCCATGCCGTCGATGTCGTCGGTGCGGAAGATCGCGCCGTTTTCGCCGGGGCGCACGAGGTCCGGCGCGCAGCCGACCATGTCGGAGACGATCACCGCGCGGCCCGCGCACATCACCTCGTTGACCACGAGGCCCCAGGCCTCCTGGCCGGAGGGCAGGATGAAGGCGTCGCAGAGGTCGTAGGCGACGGGCAGCTGCGACTGCGGCACGAAGCCCAGGACCTTCACCGAGCCGGGCGCCAGCGCGGCGGCGCGCGCCTCGACCTCGGCGCGCAGCGGGCCATCGCCCGCGAAGACGAGGCAGGGCCGGCGCAGCGCGGGATCGGCCTGCACGCGCGCGAAGGCCTCCAGCAGCTGCAGCGGGCGCTTGCGCTCGATCAGCTTGCCGCAGGAGAGCAGCACCGGCCGGCCGGGCTCAAGCCCCCAGGCCGCGCGCGCCTGCTCGCGCGTCGAAGCGGCGACCAGCGCGCCCTTGCGGAAATGCGCGTTGTCGACGGCATAGGGCACGAGCGAGATGCGCGCGGGGTCGATGCCGTTCTGCTCGTAGTAGCGGCGGTTGAGCGTGCCGATGGCGAGGAAGCCGTCGACGCCCGCGCCCAGCCCCGCGAAGAAGGCGCGCTTGGCGAGCGTCTTCAGCGCCGAGCGCCGCGCCGAGATCGGCGTCGCCTCGTCGCGCAGGAAGACCTTGATGCCGCGCCGCCTGGCGGCGGCGATCGCGCACCAGTGGTGCCAGCGCGCGTAGCCGTGGATCCAGAGCGCGTCGAAGCCGCCGCGGTCGAGCGCCCTGCCGAAGCCGTGCGAGAGCGGCGCCCAGAAGCCGAGGATGGGCTCGATGCCTTCCGGCGGGCCGCGGTCGAGCCGCGGCAGGACCTCGTGTGCGTAGCCCTCGAGCAGCGGCACGTCCCAGGTGATCTGCTGCGCGAAGTCGTGCGCCTTGAAGCTGCGCGCGGAGAAGTCGGTCGCGAAGAACGCCGTGAGGTCGATGTCCGGCTGCGCGGCGACCTGGCGCAGCAGCGGCGCCTGGTACTGGATCGGATGGGTGACGAGATAGGCGAGGCGGAGCTTGCGCATGGATGTGCCGCTGGGGTCAGGCCGCATGGGTGCGGGCGGAGAGGATGTCGCGGCAGGCGGCGACCGCCTCGCCGACGCCGATCGCGGTGATGCAGCGCTTGCGCTCGGCCACGCAGGTCTCCAGCCCGCAGCCGCCGCAGGCGACCTCGCGTTGGAGGATGCGGTTGCCTTCGCCGCGCGGGAACCAGATCCCGGGCCGCGCGCGCGCGCTGAAGATCGCCATCACCGGCGTGCCCACCGCGGCGGCGAGGTGCAGGGGCCCGCTGTCATGCGCGGCGAGCATCCGCGCGCGCGCCAGGACGAGCGCGCTGACGCGGGGGCTGACCGCGCCGCAGAGGTCGCGATACGGGCCGCGCCACGCGGCAGCGACGCGCGCGGCGCGCTCGCGGTCCGCAGGGCCGCCGACGGTGACGAGGCCGAGGCCGGTGCCGGTGCTGCGCGCGGAAAGCCCGCCGGCGAGCAGCGCCCAGTTCTCCGCGCCCCAGTCCTTGGCCTCGATCTTCGAGCCCGGCGCCATGGCGATGAAGTCGCCGGCGCCCGCGAAGCCGCGCAGCGCGGCGTCGGCCTGCTGGCGCTCCTCCTGCGTGAAGCCGAGGTCCCAGAGCGCGGGATCGTCGATCGACGCCTCGCCGAGCGCGGAGATCCGGCGCAGCAGGTAGGCGGCCTCGGATTCCCAGAGCCCCGTGTCGGGGTCGAAGGCGTGGCTGCCATCCGCGCCGAGCTCGGGCATGCCGACGATGCTCATCAGGCCGCAGCTCATGAAGAAGGCGAGGTGGCGCACGGTGCGCAGGCGCGAGACCTGCTCGACGAGGTAGACGAGCACGTCCGGCGCGTAGTCGCGGATCGAGCGGCGCACTGCGGCGATCGCCGACGCGCTGCGCTCCGACGGATCGAAATGCATGTAGCCGTGGGCGAGGCCGGTCCCGCCGAGCACGGCGTCGAGGTCGGTCTCGCGCGCGCTGCGCGGCACGTTGGTCAGCACGCGCCGCTCGGCGCGCGGGAAGGCGCGCGCCACGAGATGGAAGCTCGGCAGCGCGACGACCGTGTCGCCGAGGCTGCCGAGGCGGAAGACCAGCACGCGCCGGACGTCGTCGGGGATGCGGCGCCAGGGCATCTCACATCCCCCCGAAGGCGGCGTGGACATGGCGCGCCCAGCCGCGCAGCCCGCGCTCTGCCGGCGCCGCGCCGCCCGCGATCCAGTCGCGCACCGGCACGACGAAGCCGGTCTTCGGCCGGTCGAGGATCGAGGCCGGCAGCGCGCGGCGCGGCGCGGCGGCCATCGCGCGCTTGCCCGGCGCGTCGGCGCCGGCGGCGAGCAGCGGCGCGATGGCGCGCAGCAGGGTCGCGTCGACGAGCGGCGTGCGGATCTCCAGCGAATGCGCCATGCCCGCCCAGTCGGCGTCGCGCAGCAGCTGGTTGCGCATGTACCAGCTCGATTCCAGCAGGCTCACCTGCAGGCGCGGGTCGGACACGCCGTCGAGGTCGGCGCCCAGGCGCTCGATCGTCGCGAGGCGCCCGAGCCCCTCGCGCGCGACCTCGCGCGGCAGCACTGCGTCGAGCTCCCAGGGCATGAAGAGGCTGCGGCGCAGCAGGTAGGCGCCGGGGACATGCGTGCCGTATTCGAGCAGGCCTGCGTACTTGGGCGAGGTGAAGGCGCCGGCGACCGGTGCCGCGAGCGCGCGCAGCGCGGCGCCGAGCGGCACCAGGCCGCGCAGCGGCGCCATGGCGCGCGCCAGGCGCGGGACCTGGCGGAAGCTCGGGTAGCTCGCGAAGAGCTCGTCGCCGCCAAGGCCGGAGAGCGCGACCTTGAGCCCGGCCTCGCGCGCGGCGCGGGCGACGAAATAGGTGTTCACGCCGTCGACCGAGGGCTGGTCCATGGCGTCGAGCAGCGCGCCGCGCGCGGCCGCGAATTCCTCGCCGCGGATCCAGCGCGTCTCGTGCCGGCTGCCGCGCTGGCGCGCGACCTCGGCGGCGAGGACGGTCTCGTCCATCGGGCCGCCGCGGAACTCCTCGAAGCCGAGCGTGACCGTGCGCAGGTCGCCGGTCCCTGCCTCGGCCGCCAGCGCGGCGATGGTCGTCGAGTCGAGGCCGGCGGACAGGAACACGCCCACCGGCACGTCGGCGACGAGGTGCTGGCGCACGCTGTCCTCGAGCGCGGCGCGCAGCATCTCCGCGCGCGCGCCGGGCGAGGCGGGCGCCGGCGCTGCCTCGCGAAGGATCGCCGCCATGTCGAAAAAGCGCCGTTCCTCGCGCCGGCCGTCGCGGCCGACGAGCAGCGAGGATCCGGCGGGCAGGGCGCGGATGCCGCGATGCAGCGTCCAGGGCTCGGGCACGCTGCCCCAGAGGAAGAACCCGGCATGGCCCGCGGCCTCGGGCGAGGCGTCGACGCCGCCGCCCGCCAGCAGCGCCTTCACCTGCGAGGCGAAGCGCAGCGTGCGGCCGTCGTCGGCGATGTAGAGCGGCTTGATGCCGTAGGGGTCGCGGGCGAGGAAGAGCGTGCCCGCGCGCGCATCCCAGAGCGCGAAGGCGAACATGCCGCGCAGGTCCTCGACCATCGCCGGCCCGCGCCGGCGCCAGAGATGCAGCAGCACCTCGGTGTCGGAGTCGGTGCGGAAGCGCGCGCCCTGCGCCTCGAGCCCGGCGCGCAGCGCGCGATGGTCGTAGATCTCGCCGTTGAAGACGACCGCGAGCTCGCCCGCGTCGTCGCGCATCGGCTGGCCCGCGACCTCGCGCAGGTCGATGATCGACAGGCGCCGGTGGCCGAGCGCGACGCGCCCGTCGTCGGAGAACCATTCGCCCGCGCCGTCGGGGCCGCGCGCGCGCATGCTCTCCCGCGTGCGCCTCAGCTCGGCCTTGTCGGCGGGCGCCGCGCCGTCGCCATGCGCGAAGATGCCGTTGATGCCGCACATGCTAACGGATCAGGACCGCCAGGAAGTTCTGGGTCAGCACGGGATGGGCGACGGCGCCCGTCTCCGCGCGCAGGTAGAAGCGCAGGCAGGCGCGGATCGCGCGCCAGGCCAGCAGCCGCAGCCAGCTCTTCGCGCCATGCGCGACCGGCTCGTCCTCGGCGAAGGCGACGCTGCGGAAGCCGGAGGACAGCGCGAGCTGTGTCATCGATTCCGCGGTGAAGGCGAGCTCGTGGGTGAGGTCGCTGTAGAGCGCGGCGCCGGCGAAGGGCGAGGCGCCGTTGGGCACGTGCACGATCCAGCGCCCGCCCTGCTTGAGGACGCGCGCCACCTCGTCGGTGAAGGCGATGATCTCGTCGCGGTCGAGATGCTCGAGCACGTCGAAGGAGACCGCGGCGTCGAGGCTCGCGGGCGGCAGCGCGCGCAGCACCTCGAACATGTCGCCGTAGCGCACGCCCTCGATCCCGAGCCGGCGCGACGCCTCCACCTGCGAGGGGCTGCCGTCGACGCCGCCGATATTGGTGTAGCCGAGCGCGCGCGCGACATGGATCAGCGCGCCATGGCCGCAGCCGAGGTCGAGGATCGCGGCGTCGGTGCGCTGGGGGAAGTGCTCGCGCACGAGGCGCCTCAGGTAGGGGAGGCGCGGCGCCAGCCCCCCGATGGTCGCCGGCGCGACCTCGGCGCAGGCCGCCTCGACGTAGCGGCCGTAGATCCGCTCGCGGTAGAGCCTGGTCGTTCCCTCGCTCATGCCGCCACCTTCGCGCGCGAGAAGCCGAGATGGCGCGCGAGATGCTCGCCCTGGGCCTCGGTGAAGCGCTCGAGCCGGAAGAC
>Ga0169931_10003612_pt1 | contig 24457 bp, 21 predicted proteins | sample Kivu_15m_20L_FD_129675 | JGI IMG/M metagenome (GOLD analysis project Ga0169931, IMG submission 129675) | Freshwater microbial communities from Lake Kivu, Western Province, Rwanda to study Microbial Dark Matter (Phase II) - Kivu_15m_20L... | ecosystem: Environmental > Aquatic > Freshwater > Lake...
AAAAATTTGGACAGACTTTGGACCCAATTACTATGCAGCTTACTTAACTGACCTTGATGGCTGGCAGATAGAAGCAGTGTTCAAAACCATTCAATAACAGTGTCGTGAAAGAGAAATTGTTAGGTTGGGAACCCGTATTTTCTCTTGACGATTTGATTGAAGACATGATTCAAGGTTAGAAACGTTGCATTAGTTGTTTTTAGTCCATGTTTATATTCAAAATCCCGTTGAGATTATTATGTTTCTAACTTTAAGACTACGGATTGGGAAAAAATGTCTTTCGCTTCTATAACGTTCACGTAACGAATATAAAGGACAAGATTGATCACTATGGGAGAAACCCATTTCGGATTGTTATGGTTGAAGATTTAGAACCTATTTTTGAATTTCGACCAACATCTGATGGTCATCGAGTGGTGAATGCGCGAGTTTGGGATTTCAAATGAGGTGGTTACCTCCGCGAAAGAGCTTCGCATTGCACTTCAGCGCATCCATCCGAATATCCATGTGATTGTTGCCAAGATGCCAAGTCGCGCACAAAATCGGACTTGTCTATCTTCACTTTCGGAAAAGTACTCGAGCAAAATTGGATAAAAGAGGCTACGCGCTCACTAATATTCTCCCGTGGAAAGAAAATTGCCCAATGAATTGGAAGAACTGTGGAATCGGCTACCAGAGCGTTACCAATCCATCTATGGATTCGAGGATTCTTATGAGGGCAAGAGGCCAAGTCATGACAGGCTTGAGATAATCAGGAGAGTAGTAAAAGAACTCAGTGACTTAAAAGGTCGAAGACTCAAAATACTTGATATTGGAGCATCTCAAGGATTCTTCTCTGTCGGCCTGGCTCTTGATGGAAACTGTGTAACTGCTATTGATCACAATTTAGATAATGTTTTATTTGTACAAGGTTTAGCGGATTATTATTCAATTCAGGATAAGTTGGATTGCCAGAATCTAGATATAAACGACTTTATAAAGAGTAACTCACAAGAGTATGATTTAGTTCTGTGCTTTTCAGTACTTCATCACGAATATTGGAAGAATGGGGCTGAGTCAACAAGACAAGTTATTGATTACTTAAGGCGAACATGTGCAGTTGGTATCTACGAGTTGGCTTTGAAGGATGAACCACTCTACTGGAGTGCCTCCTTACCAACTTCCCCACTCGATGATTTTATGAATTATGTTTTTATTGATGAGATAGCCTCGGTTAATAATCACCTTAGTGACTCACAAAGACCCATCTTTCTAGTATCTGACAAGTTTATGTTAATTGAAGAGAGTTTGACCCCTATTCATGATGGATTTATTCCTCCCCATCCATTTGTCGATGAGATGCATAGGAGACGCCGGGCATTTCTCATAGACGGGAATCTATTAAAGTTTGAGTACTCTTTCCCTTCAATAAATCACTATCGGGAATTAGAAAACGAGTATGAATTCCTTTCACGGGCCACAGATGAGATTAGACAAGACTTAGATTTGCCGACGGTAGCTTGCTTCAGCAAAGGCAGTTTTGTTAGCAGATTGACACGAACCTTTATCCCTGGCAAGAGAATTGACCAGGTTCTAAACGCCACAAATAGTAAGGAAATTGAATCGGCCGTTTTGATTCACCTCAGGAAATGGGCCAAACACGGTTTGTACCCGAACGACCTCCGACCATGGAATGTTATTGTTCAAGATGATGCGAGAGTTTCATATATAGATTACGGAAGATCGTCTGATTCTTGTAATGATGCAAATGGTCTAAATTGCATATATGCATTGTTAACTTTACTTCTTTACATTAGGAGATCTAATCCAAAAAGTTTTACGCTTGCACCGGAAGAGATTCTGAGTAATCTTTGGGATCTAGAAGTTGTTGATTTGAATCTTGAGTGGACTGAAGGTTTTTTCGAAGAATTGACTTCGAGCGACTTCAAGTTACTTCAGTTGATTAGTCATGAAGATATTCTTAAGTTTAATACTCAGGTAAAAAGATTATTTACGCTAACCCAAGAACGTGATGAGCTAACCCAAGAACGTGATGAGCTAACCCAAGAACGTGATGAGCTAACCCAGCAACGTGATGAGCTAACCCAGCAACGTGATGAGCTAACCCAGCAACGTGATGAGCTAACCCAGCAACGTGATGAAATCGTTCACTCTACAATTTGGAAATGGACGAATCCACTTAGAAAAGTAATTGACTTATTCAAAAAATAGTTTCTAATGTGGCTTGGACCTTGATCAAACCAGCGACCTAACGACTTGCAGTCGTTCGATCGTACCGACTGAGCTATCGGGTTTTAAGTGACTGCATTTGAAGAAGCAATTTCTAAGATTTCGAGAAAGGAGTAATTTAGGCTACTGTAGAGCCTTTTGGGCTCTACCTGTATTTCTCACCTGACCCCACTCATTTCTTCGGACGTTTTAACCCTGGGGGGATCCATTCGCAGTTTATTTGCCAGGGATAGCAAGTCTCCTCGTCAACCTTTCTCATTTTCTCCTGCACGCCTAAAAATTTGGGATATCTGCGTAAGTGCCTTGTTGGAAACTCTACTTGGTTTCGGCGGCTCTATTGGCTGAGTAGGAACAAACTTAAACTGTTGGCCTCGTGAGTGACTTGAATGTCTTTGGCTACTGTTCATCCCTATCTACTCAATTCTGTGCGCAGGACTGGCTTTTGCCATAACTGGGTGGAAGTTATCAGCATAGTTTGTTCACGTATACTCATAGATCTTTAAAAAGTGGATTCACTGGACTCTTATTATCAGGACAATACGCAAGTTTTCCGCTTTTGAGCCACCTGTCTTCTATCTTTATTATCAGATAACAAGACTTTAAATAGTTATGAAGCATGACTCAGCTCTTCAATAAAGGAATCTATGTGCCCAAGAGCAATTCTTTTAGATAATCCGGGCTGGAAACTTCTTTTCAGTTGCATCCAACAGTTGCATCCAAACTCCTCGAAAGATTACAAAAATGGTCGAATTCCGACCTTTTCAGTTCAATTTATGGAGCCGCCCGCGGGAATCGAACTCATGACCTTCGCTTTACGAGTTCTCAGACCTCCTATCCAACATTGACTCACTGCGTTCATTATCGCTCAATCCACTGACAATCCGAGTGCTATTTGTTCGACTGTGTGCGTCTCTATACCTTTGTGTTGCATCCGTACTTGCATGCAAAGGCTCGATTCAAAGAGAGGCTGCTGCCTCATAATTTCTGACAGAGCTGCGGCTGATACCGATTAGCTTTCAGACTCTTGGTTTAAGACAGAAATTCTTGGTGTCCTGACTTGGGTAGACGTTGAGTTTGTTTCATCGTCGGCAAACAATGGTGATTGTGAAATAGTAGCGGTTCATTTGTTGACGCCCATAGCATCTGTAGTCCTCGACGAGTCGAAGGTATCTCTCACCTCTTGCACTCAATACGAATTGGGATTACTTTTAGTCATGCCAAAGAACTGTGACGTCCTAATTATTGGCGCCGGGGCTGTTGGTCTGTCAACTGGTATCGCACTCCTGCAAAACCGCCCAAGCTTGAAAGTGATAGTTGCAGATAAAGAAAAAGACGTCGGTTTGCATGCAAGTGGGCGTAATTCAGGGGTAATCCATGCTGGTTTCTACTATTCACCCGATTCTCTAAAGGCTAAATTCTGTCGTGACGGTAATTTTGAACTTAGAAAATTAGCAAAGAAATATGGAATCCCCGTAAAGAATGTTGGCAAAGTTATCGTAGCGAGCAACCAAGACGAAGATTCACGAATGAACACCCTATTTGAGCGCGGAATAGCTAACGGAGTTGAGTTAGAGATTCATCCTGAAGAAAAGCTTAAGGAATTTGAGCCTTTGGCAATTACACATAACCGATTCATGTGGTCACCCAACACCGGAATTTCAGACTCAATCTCAATTGTTACTGCAATGCGGGAGGAATTCATCTCTCTTGGTGGCCAGATTCATTTTGATTCTAAAGTCAACTTATCTGAGTCAAAGGACGAAATTATTGATTCAAGTAAGCAGTTTGCTTTTAAGCATGTAGTAAATGCTGCTGGAGCTCAAGCCGACAGAATTTCAAGATCGGTCGGAATTGGAACTGAATATGCAATGCTGCCATTTATGGGCGTATACCGAGCAACTAGTGAAAAAAACCTTCCATTACAACGACTTGTATATCCTGTTCCTCACCCAATCAATCCATTCCTTGGAGTTCACTTCACCTTAACGATTGACGGTAAAGTGAAAATTGGTCCAACAGCAATTCCAATTGCAGGGCGTGAACAGTATTCATTTACAGAAGGCTGGTCCGGTTCGGATATTGCACAAGCCTTAAGGGGTATGAAGTCTCTGATTAATGGTGACTCACATGATTTTGTAGCAATTCTCAAGAGTGAGTGGCCAAAATTAATTCAAAAAATGCTAGTTAAGGAATCAACAAAACTCGTTCCAACGGCAAGCGATGTAAAGGATTGGTCCCGTAAGCCGCCGGGGATACGAGCACAGTTGGTTCATTTACCAACCGGAAAATTGGAGCAAGACTTCATAGTGACTACTCACATGAATGCTACGCACGTTTTGAATGCAGTGTCACCTGGTTGGACAAGCTCTATCCCCTTTGGAAATTATGTTACTGAAGACTTTGTCTTGCCAAAATTAAATTAACTAGCCAGACAATCTTATAATTCTAAGGCAGCATCCAATACTTCATTTATCTTTTGATTTGCGACTTCAAGCGAATCATTCTATTGCTCTGCTGCGTTACCATCAGCAATGTCGCTTGCGAACTTAATTGCCCTCCGCTTCACGCCATAATGCGCAGCCACTTTTGCTATTGCGAAAAACTCCATGCCTACCAAATCGACAGAATTTTCTAACAACCAAGGGTCCTTGGCCGTTACAAATGAATCACCCGTGGCACATCTAGCGGTCCCAAAATCTGACTTTAGAAGTGGCTCTTGAATACTTAGAGGAACCGTCCCTCGTGACGCGAGCAGCTCTGCCATCATGTCGCGTTCTACAACTTCTTGTATCCCAAAAACCTGTCCAAACATCCCTCTTTTCAAGCTTCCTGCAGTGCCAACATTGATAATTAGGTTAGGGCGCTTTGTAAGAATTAATTGTGTTGTCACCCTGCTCGAATTTATTTTACCAATCCCCGTGTAGAAGATTTTATGTCTTTGTTACCTTGAATTGAAGAATTCTGTCTCAAGAGCTGCTAAAATAATGAAGTGTCCCTTATATACAACGTAAAGTGAGAGCTGTAAGCATTTTGTACGATATTGCATGTGAGAAAATCCAAGTTCGAGGCTTTTGGAGAATGGATCGTTATAGCAAAACTCGAATTCATGCAAGAATCAAGTGAATATGCCTTTATTTCGTACTTTTATGAGAAATATACGGTAATCTTCAGGCTAAAGAAGGAACTTGTGGAGGATAAATGACTAAATTCGCTTCAACTCCAACTGATGCGGTATCGACATCGTGGGTAAGCAAATCAAAGGAACAACGCTTAAATGAGCTAACTGCAGCAACACTTGGTACTCGCTTCGAAGAATTTGTAACTCCTACACGCGCATTAGACAACGGGCAAGTTTATGTCTCTCTGAATAAACCTGTTAATGCATCAGATCGAGGTCAGTTACTTTTAGATTTAGAGTCACACTATAAAAATAGTGTCGAAGTGGGCATAAATCTATGGTGCGAACCTCTAGGTGACAAAAATTCCCTTCGTAATCTACGTGGCATACAAGTCATTTCATAGGAAACAGGAGAATAAATGTCTACAGCTCATGTAAAAGAGATTGCTACTAAAGACGGTAACCTTATTCTTGACTCCCATAAGCTTTCACATCATATGGATGCCGTTGAGGCCTGGGAAGCGGGCGAAAGAATAGCGCCCGTTAGTGTTGATATGGCTCTAACGCGTGCATGCGGGGCAATGTGTTCATTTTGTTATGCGATGGTGCAAGAACCACAGGAACGTAGTTCAATCAAAGTTGATTCCGCCCTTGCATTGTTGGATGACTTCAAGGCAATTGGCGTAAAAAGTGTCTCACTAATTTCAGATGGTGAAAGTACTATCTCTAAAGCCTACGTACCGTTCGTACAGCATGCTGCAGAACTTGGAATTGATGTTGGCAATGCAACAAATGCATGGGAGTGGGGCCCAGAAAAAATTGAGGCAACACTTCCACATATGACTTGGGTAAGATTTACAGTAGCAGCAGGACGTCCTGAGAGCTATGCAAAAATTATGTTTAAGGGTCCCGAGCACACCCAAGTTTTTGATAAGGCTATGGCGAACATAAAATATGCTGTTGAGTATAAGAAAAAGCACAATCTTTCAGTAACACTTGGAATTCAAATGGTACTCATGCCCGAATTTGCAGATGAGATTATTCCTTTTGCAAAACTCGCTGTAGATCTGGGTGTTGATTACGGTGTAATCAAACACTGCTCAGATGATGAGAATGGAAGCTTAGGTGTTGACTATTCTAAATATGAACAAATGTATGGAGCACTGGAGCAAGCCGAAAGTTTGAGCAATGACGTTACAAAAGTAATCGTCAAATGGGAAAAAATCATGGATAAAGGAGTCCCGACATACAACCGTTTCTATGGGCCTCAATTTTTATTGCAGATAAGTGGTTCTGGTTTGATTGCACCTTCTGGAATGTTTTTTAACGCCAAATTCTCTAAGTTGCATATTGGAAATTTTTCAGAGGAGCGCTTCATTGACGTGTTTAAGTCTGATAGATATTGGCGCGCGATGGAATATTTGGCTTCTCCAGCATTTGACGCCCAGACAATGATGGGCACTCTACCGATTCAACATTACATTAGCGCTGCCCTTGATAATCACATTAAAGGTATCGAAAGAATAACTCCAGCATCGGGAGAAAAACCGATGCATGTTAACTTCCTGTAATATTCAGAAGGGCCCAACTTCCCCAACATCTGGTTGGTCTTGAAAAATAGAGCGGTGTGGGTGTAGTTTCTCGCGCACTGAAATAAGTGAATCAGGATTGATTTGGAATCCAAAAGAACTATTCAGCTGAAGTAAAGCCCGGTCTATATCTTGATAATGCGCTATTGCAAGGAATGGTGAGCTTGGAGTTGGCTCCGAAGGTAGTCCGAATCGTTCTACGGGGGCCAGTAAGCTTCCAAAAAGTGCATTTTGGATCACGTGTGAAATCTCAGCTGTCACTCCAAATTCCTTATGTCCAATGTCCCAAATTGCTATTTTTTTGGTTCGTGCAGCACTAGTAAGTACAGTCTTTTGGTCCCAGGGTTTAATAGATCGCAAGTTTATAACCTCAAGTGAGATTCCAAAAAAATCGAATACTTCAGCAATTTTCAAACACTCTAAGACGCCATATGACAGGGATACTATGGTTGCTGCATTTCCGTCACGAACTATCTTGCTACACGCAATACTTGGAACGGCATCATATGGGACAAAATCTTCGGTTGTTTGATGCAGCCAGCGATGCTCAATAAAAATTACAGGACTATCAGTATTTACAGCAGCTCGTAGTAATTGATAGCCGTCAGACGGACTTGCCGGTGCGACTACATTGAGCCCAGGAACGTGCGAGAAAAAGGCATGTGGTGCTTGTGCATGGGTGGGGCCCTGCCCCCATCCCCGTCCGACAATCATTCTTATTACTATTGGTACCTTGTAGCGATCATTCGACGTGTACTCAGTTTTAGCTATTTGATTAATGATTTGTTCCGCTGATGTGAAACTGAAATCTGAACGCTGGTGAACCATAATGGGGCGAAATCCTTGGATTGACAGACCTAAAGCCATTCCAGTAATTGCATTTTCTGAGAGTGGAATATCAAAAACACGGTCAGCACCATACTTATCTTGTAATCCAAGTGTTGTTCCAAAAACACCACTCACATCACCCACACCCAACCCAAATAACATAACCCTTTCATCTTGAGCCAAAGAATGATCGAATGCGAGTTTAATGGCTTCAATATATGTCAATTTCATACAGAGGAACCTTGTCTTAGTGCTGCTATAGAAGTCTCACAACTACGTATAGCTTCTTCGAAGATTCCTTGTACATACTCAGATATCAAGTTGTCGACCGAGCTTAATTCTTGAATACTTGAGAAATCGCTTTCGTATGCTTTTTGTTTTACTACTTCCAAAGGATCGCGCTGAGTATATGAATCAAGCTCTGATTTAGTGCGGTAGCCGAGAGAATCGTCAATATTCGGCCCGCAGTGCTCATATCGTCTGAACGTTTCAAACTGCAATACAAATGGGACATTTCTTCTAACTTCTCTGAGAGCTATGTTGCTGATTTGAGCTACTTCCGTTACATCATCACCATTTCCAGACAGGAAATTTAACCCTATTCCTTGGACCAACTTATCAATTTCACGAGTTTTTGGAACACGAACTGACTTATCAGCATATGTTGAGAATCCATTATCTTCAATTACTATCAATAAAGGTAAACCCTTTAGTGCTACCAGGTTCATTGTTTCGTAGAAAACTCCTGTTTCTAAGACTGCGTCGCCGACAAATGAAACAGCAACATTCCCTGTCCCACGCCGCTTTTCAGCGTAAGCTAAACCCGACGCAATTGGGGTTGAGGACCCCACAATCGGAATGCTTGCCATAAATCCAACTTCATCGTCGAATAAATGCATAGACCCACCACGGCCACCACAGCATCCGCTTGGACTTCCCATTAATTCAGCAAACATTCGAAATAAACTGCCACCTTTTGCCAAATAGTGAGCGTGGGAGCGGTGGGTCGAAACTACTTTGTCATCCAATTTCAAATTAGAGGAAACGCCAACGGCAACGGCTTCTTGGCCAACAGATAAATGCACAGGACACCTAAACTGCTGCTTTGAATAATTTGAGGCAATTAAAGTCTCAACTTCACGGATATATCTCAACTCGGTGTAACTTTTTAGTAATGCATCCTTAAGAACTAGAGGGGGTAGCAACTTAAAGATATTTGCTATGTCGCTCATAACAAACTCCTGAGTGTGAGTATCACCTTTTCTATTTGACCAAAAGTTAGACTCTGGTGTATCGGCAAGGAGAGGATTCTAGAACATTGACTTCGTGCTTTATCGATGCCCTTTATTTCCTCTAGATATTTCTTTCGAAATGCAATTTGATCGCAAATAAGAGTGGGATAATGAATTTTGGTTTCAATTCCAGCATCAGCTAGTTTGCTTTGAATTAAGTCACGATTATCAAGTTCGATTACATATAGATGGTAAGAATGAAATACTTCGCTATCAACCACAGGTGTCCTTAGTGATAGGTCCTGCAAACCTTGATTGTATGTGTTTGCATTTTCGCGACGCCGAGCAATTGTGTCGGCTAAGTCGTCAAGTTTAATGTTAAGTATCGCAGCTTGGATGGAGTCAAGGCGCGACACAAAACCAAACTCGTTTGACACATTTCTACTGGTCTGGCCATGATTTCTGAGAGCTTTAATTCTTTCAGCAACATTGCTCCTATTTGTTGCAACAAATCCGCCATCCCCAGCTGCATTCAAATTCTTTAATGGATGCATTGAGAAGCATGCAACATCTGAAAGAGTTCCTGGCATCTTCCCATTAATGTGTGAACCAAAAGATTGAGCGGCATCCTCTATAACGAAGAGCCCATGCTTATCTGCTATTTCTTTAATCCGGGGCATATTGGCCATCTTCCCTTCAAGATGGACAGGCATGATTGCCCGAGTTTGCCCCGTAATGGCAGATTCAATTTTTTCTACATCAATTAAGTGATCATCTCCTACATCTACAAAAACAGTAGTTGCGCCGACATGTTCGATAACGGCAACAGATGCAATATAGGAGTTTGGGACAGTAATAATCTCATCTCCACGCTTAATTCCCAGTGCAACAAGTGACATCAAAAGAGCATCAGTGCCACTATTTAACGATATGCCGTGTTCAAGCCCTAAAAATGTCGCCATTCTTGATTCAAGCTCTGCAACCACTGGATGCTCAAGGTACATCCCACTTTCAAGAATTGCATCAATGGCAGGGAGTGCACGTTCGCGGATATCTGACCATTGGGCCCCAAGATCTACGTAACTAACATCCATACTTAATTCTTCTTGTAAAAACTCTGCACGGCGTTAATCATTTCGTCGATTTGAGAGTTCGATAGATGTTGGTCGCATGGAAAAGAAATTATTTTCTTTGCTTGAGAATCCGTCTCTGGGAAAGTCAACTCGTTCGTCTTAGCACCTAGGGCTTTTTGTTTGTAAATTGGAACCGGGTAATGGACTTTGGCCTCAATTCCTTTTTGCTGGCAATACTGAAGCAGCTCATCTCTGTTTTGGGCGTAAACTATATAAAGGTGGTAAACAATTCTCATATCGATGGGTCTTTTCGGAATTGTTATGGCACTAATTTTGGAAAGCCCAGCATCTAGCTTCTTTGCATTAGATATTCGAACATCAGAAATGTCCACGGCACTAGGAAGAAGCCAATTTCCGACAATAGCTTGAAAGGTATCCAATCTACTGTTGAACCCTAAAACCTCTACATGGTCGCGATCGATGAGCCCATGGTTTCTCAGAAGTCTAATCTCAGCATCCAATTTAGAGTTATCCGTAACAATCATTCCGCCATCAGACCAGACGTTTAGATTTTTCAAGGGATGTAAAGAAAATGCTGCGGCATGGCCCCATGTACCAGATTTCTTTCCCTTCCATTCTGCAAGTATTCCTTGACAGGCATCCTCAACCACAATCAACTTATACTTCGCTGCGATCTCCATGACTCTGTCCATTTTTGCCATATATCCCGTGAAATGGACCGGGACAATCGCTGTTGTTCTCGAAGTAATTGCGGCTTCTATCAGATTTACATCCATACAAAAAGTTTCATCCACATCGACGAATACTGGTACTGCACCAATTTCATTAATTGCACCCACTGTGGCGACAAAGGTGTTTGCCGCCGTGATGACCTCATCGCCAGGCTTAACCCCGAGAGCCTTGAGTGCAATTTTAATTGCATCAGTCCCGCTGTTAACACCTGTAGCATGTTGGGTCCCTATAAGTTTTGCGAAATTAACTTCAAACTCTTGCAACGGCTTACCAAGCGTGAAATCACCCGTTGCAACAAACGTTTTGAGTTCCTCCCATAATTCAGGACAATTCCCAAATTGTTGGCTTAAATAGGAATAACGAACAGCCATATTGACCCCTTATCAACAATTCATGAAATATAACAGAGGAAGAAACCTAAAGGACTAATATTGGACCATGCCACAACCACCCAAAATTGGTATTTTCCTTGATGCAGATGGGGTCTTGTGGCCTGACAAAGGATCTGGAGAAGTGTTGAAGGGGCTTCCAGAGGCAGTAAAGAGATTAACTGAGTTTACCAATGTGCTCGGCGAAAGAGATTTGTTCACGATCATGGTAGTCACCAATCAAACTTTAGCAGCACGGGGTAATATTGGCTATTTTAGATTTCGAGTGAGAGTGCGTGAAGTTTTCAACACCTTAATCGATTTGAATCTAATTGACAGTTTTAAAGTTTGTTTCCATCACCCACATGCCAAGAACATCTTTTTGCGGCGAAAGAATTGCAAATGTAGGAAACCTTCACCTGGAATGATTCTGAGTATGACAAGGGAATTTAACCTTAATCCAAAAAGATGCGTTTTAATAGGTGATCGAATAACAGATATTGCAGCAGGGCGTGCAGCCGGAATAAATCTAAACATTTTGCTTAACAATGCTAATGCCTTTAAAATCAATCAAGCGGGTTCCAAACGTGCAGGTATAGGGGAACTTTTGGAGTTTGAATTACACAGAAACCTGCTTGAATCTGCTAGCTCAATTAAGGAGTTGAAAATAATTGATTGACTCGATACTGATTCTTGCTGCCGGTAAGGGTGAACGGCTTGGAGAATTGACTAAAAATACCCCGAAGCCACTTTTAAAAATCGATAAAGGTAGTGTGACGATCCTTGACCGATTGATTCATCAATGCACAGTAGAATTCCCCAAAATCCCAGTACATGTTAACATTTCATATTTAGCTGAATCATTTTTAAATCACTTCTCATCACTGGGTGTCGATGAAAGACCAAAATTCCTTTTTGAGAAAAGCGTATTAGGACCTGCGAGAACCCTTATGGCTTTCCAAAAGTTGAGTTTTCAAGCGACACTTGTTATCCATGGAGACTTAGTACTAGCAGATTTGGAATTCAGAAATTTTGCACTACAAGTAAAAAATAGTAATCATCAAATAATTTCGACTCATCTTAGGCCAATCTCGAAAGCCCGCTCAAGAGTAATTTCCGAACTTAATAGAGTAATTTTCATCGAAGAATACGATCCGAAAGATGCTAATAACAATTCGGACCAATCAGTCTCCGTGTGTTCGGGCCTTTATTTGGTTTTTGCAAAAAGCATTCAGGGTTATAGTCCAAAGGTGAATGAGTCATTGGCGCCAAATTTGCTCAATTATTCGGTACAAATGCAAGAGACTCGTGAATTTCCCTGGCGTGATTGGCGCTTTGCCGTAGACTCACCCGAAGCGTATTTAAAAGCCAAAGATAAAATCTTACGTCCGATGTGAATTTTTATACGTCTTGCGAGCTGTCTTCAATGCACCCAAAATATAAAGCACGTTTCGTGGGTGCGGAATCGAATCAGTCACCCGACGAGATGGCCGTTCATCATGGCCAACATTAATTGGTGCTACCGTTTGAATTAAACGACCGCCGTTAGCAAGAACTGGTGTCACAACAGAAATCGCATTTGTATGCCGTCCGTTTGGTTGTAAATAATCAATCAAATCCTGCTTCCTAAAGAGGATGAGTCCATGGATATCACCAACATAATAGAAAGTTAGGTGCCGATACAAATCTCGAAGAATTCTTGATGCCAATTTCTTAACTGGAGGGCGTTCAAGAGCTAGATTGTTTCTACACCCAATCACAATCTCTCCTTGATTCACCAAATTCGAAACATTAACAATAGCTTCTTCGGCATACATGTTGTGGCCAGGCACCGGCAGAACATTGTCATATTTACAAGCCTTTACTGCCTCAAGAATTGCTCCAGAGATACCAACAGTGTTCTTTAAGAGAATCACTTCACGTACGTAGGGTAGGTTTTTGATTTCTAAAGCAATTGGTTTCTTAGAGCTACCATCATCTACGACAATAATCTCATACGATAATTCTGATAATCGCTCGACAGCGTTATTCACAGTATTAATCGTTCTTATCAGATCTGATCCAACGTTCCTTCCGAATATAACTACCGAAATCTGTTTACGCATAATTTTGTCCCATTAGATTCTTCATTTTTCGAGAATTTCATTCATTCTCTTAATGTTGAAATATTCGGACCAGGTGGTGTCTCGATATGAACCAGACAAGTAGGAGTCTCTAATATCGGCGATGGCATCATCGATTGTAAATTTGGGCGTAAAGCCAAGTATATTGGCAATCTTTTCCCCTGAAACTCTATATGACCTCGCATCTTTGACAGGAAGAAATTCTATTTCAGAATTATTATCCACAATAGCTTGAACTCTAATAGCAATGTCTTTTACAGTTAAATTCTCACCTGCTACATTGAAAATTTCCCTATTGATTAGTCCGATTGGTGCATTAAGCAACTCTAAATAGCAGTTGATCATGTCTTTAATGTGAAGATTTGGGCGAAACTGATCACCACCATCAACGGATATTTTCCTTTTTGTAAGAGCGCTAAGTGTAAGAATATTTACAACCAAGTCAAATCTTTGACGATGTGAAAATCCACACACTGTAGATGGCCTGATAATAGTTGTTGTAATGCCAGACTTGATTCCTGAGAGCAACAACTTTTCGCAAGCAGCTTTATACTTTGAATAATCAGATATTGGTTCTAGCGACAGATCCTCGGTGACATTTTGTTCTTCCTTCACGCCATAAACAGAGGAAGAAGAGGCATATATGAATCTTTGGAGATTACTCTCATTTAAGACAGGGATTAGTTTTTTGAAAGCCTCATAATTAACTTCACGAGACAAATTCGGGTTGAGCTCATAACTCGGATCATTAGATATACACGCCAGGTGGATACAGCTATCCACACCCTCAAGGGTTTGCTTTAGTAGGGTAATGTTGCGCACATCGCCAGTAACATAATGAATATGTTCCTGACCCGCGAATGAACCGACTGGCCACTTACCATCTGAGTACCAAAAAGTATCAAAAACCTTTACAGTAAAACCATTCTCAATGAGTAGCCTCTGTAGTTCGGTACCAACGTATCCCCCACCGCCAATAAGTAGGACTGTTTTCATGTAATTAGATTACCTTCCGAATTATTTTTGTTGCCTCGCTCATAAGCATTTCACTCGTAATCCGTACCTCATTACCAATAGTACCTACCAAAAGTGCTCCAGCAATATTTCCGTAGAAAGCAGCAATCTCACGGGGGATACCGGCAGCACGCATAGCCGAGATAACAGCTAAGGTTGCATCACCGGCTCCTGTGCGATCTACAATGGTGGGCGCAAATGCTGGTGCAACGAATTGGCCATCCGCGGCAGACCAACAGATAATGCCGCGTGAACCGTTTGTTACATAAGCTTCATTAAAGTTAAGATTTTGAGCAAATATTGGAACGACGTCAACGAGATCCGAATATTTATTACGAGTTTCAAGCTGAACCTCACTTCCATTCAAAAAGACATTTTTTGCTCCACTATATCGAGCGATGGTATTAAAACCCCTATTTCCGGCATTCGATTGTGCATTTATAGATAAATTTAGCGGAGAGCTGAGTAGCTTATTTATTATATTTGGATTAAACAGCTCATGACCATAGTCCATAATCACAAAATTTACGTTCGAGAAATCTCGCGAACCTAACAATTTGGTAAGCCGTTGTTCAAAATTTGCTGGCGAATAATTGCTTGGAAGTGAGTAAGTTTCAAAAACTCGAGTATTAGAAGCTCGATCTACATAGCGTGTCTTGATAATACTTGTAGAAGAAGAATTTAGATCATAAGAAATATTTCCAGACAAACTTAAGTTTTCACTAACCCAGGGCAACTCCTTCAAGCCTACTTCACTCAAGAGGGTTGTGACTGTTCCAAGTCCTGCAAAATGTTTTGCCGCCGCTAAAACGCCGCCCGCCTGAGACACCTTCTCTTTTTTAAGAAACGCCACTAATGGATCTTTTGAAACCTTTCCAAGTGCATCACAATAAACGTACTCATCAATTATGCTCTCACCAATTATCACTGTTTCAATTCTTCCAAGTAAAGAGATACAAGATATGATTTCGGTTTCCCCATATCGGGCTAACAGACTCTCTATCCATCGCTCTGTGTCTGCTGGTATAAAATCGCTCAAAGATTTTTGTCTGTCTAAGAGTGCGTATCGTGCATAGTCTGAAGAAAGAATATTCCAACGTAAGTTACTACAGTTCTCACGCCGTAGACGTTCTTGACAATAGTGGTTAATTAATTCCGTGGATCCTGTTGAAACCAATAAAACTTCTTCATCAAGGGGGGTGGTGTCAAGGGCATTTAAAATTGAAGGATTTTCCAAACCTAGATCTATATTCAAATAGATTGCTCCGTTACTTACCAACTCCTGAATTTCTGACGAAACATTAGTACGTTGGTCGAGAAGTAGAGTAGGAGTAGTTGAAATTGACTGGCATAAGTAAATTGCATTTTTTAAGTCTTGTATAGACACTTGAAATTCAGGATTGTGGAGAATATACGCTTTTTTAATCTTGAACCCCTCCAGTCGAGAGATATTTGAACCAATTTGCAGTTTGATGTGCAATTTCCTCAGGTGTCCAACTAGGTGCATCGCTCCATGATTCGGGTTGAGAAAGTACACGAGCCACACCTTCTTCGATAGAAACTTTTGCAGACCACTTCAAGATATCTAAGGCAAGTGAGTTATCCGCATTAGTTTGATCAGGTTCACCTGGGCGCTTCGGAATATGAACGGTCTCACCGCCAATCAGCTGGGCTAGTCTATTTACGCTAGTCGGATTTGATGTTCCTATATTGATTGCAATTCCAGACTCTTCAGAGATCCCTGCAAGAATCAATGCATCGACAACATCTGATACATATGTGAAATCGCGAACTTGATTTCCATCACCTACGATGGTTAAAGGTAGGTTAGCTCGTTTTTGCCCTAAAAAAACGCCTAACACTGCACCATAATTTCCACTTGTACGAGCCCGTGGACCGTATACATTAAAGAATCTGAGGCTTAAACCTGATAGTCCATATAACTTCAACCAATGAAAAAACACTTGTTCACCAAGATATTTGCTCAATGCATAAGGATACTGCGGGTCTGAAGGAGAAGTTTCTTTAGTCGGGAATTCATCGGGAATTCCGTAACAAGATGAGGACGCGGCGTAGATAAACTTTTTAACGCCGGCTCTTCGAGAAGCCTCAAGGACACGAGTAGTCCCCATGACGTTAACGTCCATGTATTCAAAGGGCGCACTTATTGAAGGGATGATATCTGCAAGCGCAGCTAGATGAAAAACAATATCAACATCATGAAAGTAATCAACAATCTCTGAGGATCTAATGTCTATTTCTACGAAAGAAAGATTCTCCGTATTTAAATTCAAATGACTTTTCTTACCAGAAATAAGATTATCAATGACAATCACTTGAAATCCCAATAGGAGAAGTTGATTCACTAGATGGCTTCCAATAAAGCCCGCGCCACCCGTAACGACAACTCTAGTAATCTTTTCAATCAAACGGAAAACTCCTCTACCAATAAATCCACAAGAAAGTGACAAAGTAAAAGATGTAAATTTTCAACCTGGCCATATTCACCTAATGGTGTAGAAGCGTGAATTACTCTTGGACTAGCATCTTTTAATGTTGACCCGCCATCAAAACCTACAAAAGACCATATTCTCAAATTTTCTAAATTTGCTTTTTTTAATAAATTAAGAAGATTTGGCGAATTTCCCGAAGCTGAAAACGTTATGATGAGTGGGTCATCCTCTGCATAAGACTCAACTTGATGTGCCAACGCCAATTCAAAACTCAAGTCATTGTTTAATGCAGTATTTAATCCCAAATGTGAATTAAGGCAAACTGTTTTGCAAACTTTACCCACCCGTTTCCTCATCAAGAATAAATCTGCTGCAAAATGATCAGCTGTTGTAGCACTGCCACCATTACCAGCTGTTAATATTGGGTTTCCATTTCGAATTTGTGCGGACAACTCTTTAGCACATGTCTCCAACGCCAACAAATCTATCGACCGGCCAATTTCCTCTGTCGCCTTAAGGTATGAACGCCAAGATTTCATGACTAAAATTTATCAGAAATGTTTGGGACGTCTTCAAAACAGGACGAAATTGCATGGATTTCTATCTGTTTTCAGACACAGGCTCCTAACATTTGGAGTCTTTCCAAACTTTATTCGTCTCCCAACCCGATAGATTAAACACACCTGCACTCATCTCTGAAAACCTGAACAAGAAGCTACCGAACCTGGTTAGATTAACATTACCCCCTTCGCGCGCGATAACCCCACGAGCTTCTTGTTCAACCAAACGTAAGTTGAATGCTCTAATCTCACCAGAGCCAAAAATAGATGCAACTTTATTCTCAACCAAAAAAAGTTCGTTCGAAGGTGAACATTCAATCCACTCCAAAATAAAATAAGAACGAGACCTATCTATGTTGAGTAATGTTTGAGTTTGAACAAGTACTGTTGAGGAAACAAAAGAAATGAGAAATAACACCACCAAAGTTGGCTCATCAATTAATTGTAGCCAAAAGCCCTTAACAGGACTCCGGCCGGCTTTGGTTCCCATATTTTTTCTAATAACAAGAAAAAGGGGGAAACCGCATGCGGTAACAATTGCTATACAAAGAATTTGATCAGCCAGAAAAGAATTGGGAGCCGTTTGCCTCCATAAGAAAAGCAAAAGGGAATCTATGGCAAAGAGCGCTAAGAGTGAAGAGGCCAACTTGGCACCTAGCTTGGATTCATTACTCATTTGTCTATTTTTGAAGCATAATTAGGCGAGGCGAAGGCAAAAGTGCGATTGTTCACCTTACAATCGTAACATGAGGTACTTTTTACAAAGCACCCTACTGGTAATGGGAATTTCCCTAACTTTATTAATTGTGTTGCGTGGGCTTGGATTTATACTTCATTCGAGCTTGGGCCTTGTTAAGCCATTAAAACTGCAGTCAATTAACTCGCCCGCAATTGACTATCCGATTATAGGGATATTTATCATTGTTGTGATCGGATTTCATACTGCATACTTCGATTTGAATGTAAAACCGTTCTTTCGAGCCTTGTTGCTCATTTCTCTTATTGGCTTTGCAGTTGAGTGTTACCGTAAAAAGATGACTGTTATCACAGACTATCTATGTTATAATTTAATTGGCCTTTGGATTGTTCTTCCGCAACTATTTATCAGTGGTCAAAAGAATAGTACCAACCCCGTTATTAGTCTTGGTAATCACGATATTGCGTATTACCTCGCAGTGGCCCAACAATTTTTACATTCCGGATTTGTAAATCAAGGCGTAATTGACTCAAACGATTTAAACATTTCTGCTAGACACTATCAATATTTTACGCCAATGGTGCTTTTTGCATTTGGAAGATCAAATTCACCGATTTGGATAGGACAATTTTCAACTCCGGTGCTGATTGTCTTTATCACTCTTGGGTCTTTGATTGTTGCAAAGATTTCAAAGATAATTTCTCCCAGAATTAACGCTTTCCAACAATTTTCAATAAGCGCAATTTTCAGTTTAATGTCAATTAATTTATACATTATAACAAGTTTCTTTTTGGCTCAAACTATTGCAGTAATAATAATTCTACGAATTGTCCAGATACTTCTTGCTCAAGTACTTCGTCAAAATAGTGAAACTAATTCAAGAATTGATTTATTACATGTTGCAATAATGGCGCTATGTGTGTTTTCTTATCCAAGCTTGCTCCTACCTGCATTAGTACTCTTGGTCATCGGATTGAGTGTTGCTTCAATAAGGAAGAGATCACTTGCAAATCTGCTAAATTTAGGTTTAAGTATCGGGTTAACAGTTATTGTCACTTTATTATATCTTCCAACCGCAATTAATCTCTTTATAATGCTAAAAAATGGAATCTTTGGTTGGGCGCTTCAACCCTTAAGCCCTTTTGCAATTATTTTGACTCCAAGTTTAATTGGTGCGCCATTAACAAAAGTTAGTTTAATTCTTATGTGGACAGTGTTTCTCCTTTTGCTACTCATAGCAATCAGTCAAGTAGGTTTATCGACAATTGAGAGAAGAGTTATCGAACTAATGATTGTTGCTGCTGTGCTCTTGGTTATTATTTTTGCGGAATTGCGTGGTAACGGTTACAGCGATTATGGGGTTTGGAAACTTCAAAGTTACATCGCTCCATTTGCTACTCTTGTGGTTTTAGCGTTTTGCTTGAAGTACAAGAATGTCCTTGAACCTCTCGTGTATATTCTATTGGGTGTTGTTCTAATGAATCCTTTGATTATATGGACATTCAATACAGGAAATTCCACCAGTAATACATTTATGCAATTGTACAACACTCCTGAACTAAATAAAGTACAAAATCTTAATATTGACTTGAAGGATTTCAAAGAGACAATGCTGGCCACTACTTTTGGAAAGGGTAACAAATTTTTCATTAATTCTACCAGTTACTTGCCAACAAGTCTCGATCCAAATGCCTGCGCACTTACTAACACTGGTAGCAATGCTTATACATTTCAAGATCCGATCAATGAGGACTATGCCATTGCGAGCCAAGATCCAATTAATTGCTCTCAGTGGCTGGCCGTAGAATGGGAAAAACCAATACTTTTCAACAATACTCTACAAAGCCGCTTTGGAAGTGGATGGTGGCAAAGTGAAAACTGGGGCACGTGGTCACGTTCAATCGAATCCTATGCTTATCTGGAACCTAATATTCCAGCGAAAATAGAAGAATTTATATTACGCATTAATTTCAATAGCTTAAGAGATGAAAAAGCTAAGGGAGTTGACATCTCAATTTTTGTGAATGGCAAACTCTCGTTTGAAGGAGTAAATCTAGATCATGCAAAATCTCATTCAATAGATCTAAAAGTAGCTGGACATAGTGCGAATAAAGGTAAACTTGCAATTAAATTTGTCGTAAACAAGCTAATTGTCCCAGCTATCACTAATGGAGTGGAAGATTCTAGACCATTAGGAATAGGTCTAATAAGTGTCGAATTGCTTGCCAGTAATTAGGAATTAGGAATTAGGATAGTGAAATTCGTTTGACACTCCCTGTCAATTGGCCAAACCAGACAACTTTTTCAGCTACTAAATCAAGTTCAATGGTGGGACCCAAACTTCCAAGATCGCGCTTTAAAACCTCGATTGAAATCGATTGACCAGGTTTGACAAACTTGTCACTGATTGGAAGGACTCGTTCCCCTCGCACACGGATTATACCAGTTTCTTCAACGGTGCTTATTCCTAAGTTGACACTCCCAACTAAGGTCCCTGAAGGAAGCCAGGTCGAAGTTCCAGAATTCAGAATGCTAATGCGAAAGGTGTCACTGAAATCGCCGATACTTACCGTGGCAGAGAGTCCTACTCCGCGACGGCTATCGATAATCTCCTCGCCAGGTTTTCGTAGTCTAATCAGGTTATGATTTTGCATATAGTTTTCAGTCAATTTAGAGACTGTTTTACTATGTTCTTCGAAAATACAAGTAAAATGATTTATTGAATAAAAGGTCGGTATTGGATTGAAAATCGCATAACTAGATTCAGAAAATCCAACCGTATTAGCCATGACTTCTATCTCTTCAACTAGCAAATCTCTTTCCAAAACACCAAATTGTCTCATTTCTGATTGTGCTTGAGGCGTTGATGAATGTGCCCGTCCCGGTTCAGACATTACTACGTACCCACCAGGGCGGAGTAAGCGGAAAAAATCTTTCAGTAGTTGCAATTGGTCAGCTATGTGATGAAACCCATCCATAATGGTTATTCGGTCGAATGATTCTCTATCAAGTGTATTCATGTGCTCTGAACTTAAAAATTTCAATTGTCCAAAAGAGCCGATAAGTGGATAGGTATCGAGCATCCTTCGTGCAATCAACAATGCAGATTGAGACACGTCTGTACTTGTGACATTACAACCCATCTGTGCAAATATTCGTGAGGTCCAGCCAGTCCCAGCGGCAAAATCAAGAATATCGCACCCTGGGTACAAATCGAGACCATGTAAAAGCGCAGCAAAATTTCCAAGCAAACTCGATGCACCTTGATATAAGTAGAAGGGTTTAGCGATCAAAAACTCTGGATCAGCAATATTTGCAAAATAGTTTTCAGCCCGTAGATGGTGCTCCTCCTCCGTATAGCTGCTAAGAAGAGTTTTGTAATCGATAAATTCCGAATCATTAGGTGTGTTTTTCATGCCAGCTCGTTTCTAATTGCCTTGCATGTATACTTAATGCCGAGACTAAAGTCTAGCTCACAAGTCTCTAAAAAGCGTACTAGGAAGGTAAATTTTGGAACAAGTTAACCGCAAATCGCCTATTACAATTCTGTATTCACTATCAATTGCTACACAAGGTTTCAGCGGTATCCCTAAAGATTCAAGAACGCTTGGAAAAATTCTGGCAGGAAGTGAAAGATTGAATGTGGACTTTCTGTTGATTCCACGTCATAGCAATCAATTTAAAGTGTGGCAGAGGCGGTCAGTATTTACAGATGCACTGACTGTTTCCAGTATAATTTCAAATGCAGAATTCTCTTCACGGCTTAATTTATTTGCAACTGGATTAAAGGCATTAATTTCACCACGGCGAAGACCGCTGGTGGAATCTTCTATTAAACATTCTTTAGATTTTGAAAATCATCTTTGGCCAGAAATAGGTTCAAAATTAAAAACAAAGAATAAATATTTATTAATTCCAAATCTCGATCTTAGATCCATCTATTTGAGAGCAAAAATCCTAAAGCCTTTTATTCTTAGGAGCCAACATGACGTATATATACAGCAACACGTAGATCCATTGTATACAGTGAAGAAATCCAAACATATTATTCGCCTTCACGATATACTTCCAATCACACATCCTCAATTTTTTACTCCAAGAGCTATTGCTACGTATTCGATTGGAATTCAAGCATTGCTCAAGAATAGTTCTATCACGTGGGTTCTCGACTCAATCCATCAGAAAAATCAGTTCGCTGAAATTTTTGGTGCTGAACATAAAATAGAAGTAATCGGTTGTGCAATTCCAGATGAAGAATTCGAGGTTAATAAAATAAAAAAGAAACGCCAGTTCTTAGTAGTAAACACTCTGGAGCCCCGAAAGCAAACACAGAAAGTAATTGAGTCTTTCCTGGAAGCATGCAATATGGGATTAATCCCCAAAGACTTTAAACTTGTTGTTGTGGGTAACAGGGGTTGGATGCAAGATGGACTATTTGAAAAGTTAAGTCAAAATTCATTTGGCCCAACGGTCATTCACAAGCCATATGTCACAAATCGTGAACTCAAAACTTTATATAGATCGAGTAAGTTTTTAATCAGCGCAAGCTCGGCTGAAGGTTTTGGATTACCCCCTATTGAAGGCGCGCTCAACGGTTGCATACCGATTGTCTCAGATATCCCAAGCCATAGGGAGAGCCTTGGAGAATTTGCAATCTACTTTGATCCACTGGCCTCAACTTTTTCTTCAATTTTTTGCGATTCGTTGCGACTTGAACCAAAATACAGAGCCACCTTGCCTGCTCTAAGAAAAAAACTAAACGAAAAGTTTAGTGAACGCGTCATTGCAAACAAATGGGAAAAGCTTATTGAAACCGTGGTGCAGTCCTAGACGCATTTACTCTTTCGACTGACTTTCCAGTTTGAGGTCATTCTCTACCATTAGCCCAACTAATTCCGTAAACGACTTAGTTGGACTCCACCCTAAAACCTCTTTAGCTTTTGTGGCATCTCCAATTAGTAAATCTACTTCGGCTGGCCGGATAAATGCAGGGTCTAGGGTTACGTATTTTTCCGTTTCTGGTTCAAGGCCTGCGGCAATTAATGCACATTCAACAAATTCGCGGATAGAATGTGCTTCACCAGTTGCAATTATAAAATCATCTGGGGCACCAATTTGTAACATCTCCCACATAGCATGCACATAGTCACCCGCATAACCCCAATCTCTTTTTGGATGTAAAGACCCCAAGGAAAAGTTCGGCTGTTTGCCAAGTTTAATTCGAGCAACATTACTTGTAATTTTGCGTGTAACAAATTCATAACCACGATTTTCACCTTCATGATTAAACAAAATACCTGATGATATAAACATTCCATATGCTTCTCTGTAATTTTGAGCAGCGTAATGGGCAAAAACTTTTGCAACTCCGTAAGGGGATCTTGGATGGAAACGTGTTGATTCATTTTGAGGTACCTGTGTAACTTTTCCAAACATCTCTGAACTTGATGCTTGATAGATTCTAATGTGACTTTCTTTATCTACTGTTTTAACTGCTTCGAATACCCTTAAAGCTCCAAGGCCTGTGACATTTGCGGTCAATTCTGGCTGGGCAAAACTCATGCCAACAAAGCTTATCGCTGCAAGGTTATAAACTTCATGAGGATGGACCAAATCAATGAGCCTTACTAGACTAGAAAAATCTGTCAAGTCACCTGAATGTAATTTGACAGAGGGGAATTTCACTACAAAAGAATTCATATTTGAATTTCGTTGCCCATTAATTAACCCATGCACTTCATAGTCCTTAGATAACAGAAATTCTGTTAGGTGAATTCCATCTTGGCCGAGAATTCCTGTTATAAATGCTTTTTTCATCTTGCCTCCAAGCAAATACTACTACCTAGCAACTATAATTAAGTTACATATTCTTGAGAGTCTAAGGAATATATCCCCTTTATCCTTTATTAACCTCGTCCTTTGAGTAACCAAATTAGAAGCGAATAGCATTCAGGCTGCCTTACTAGTTCAAAACTAGAGATAGTGAACACCCGTGCAGTAAGTCAAATTTCCCCTCGAATCTTATGGCTTTACATTTCGTGATATTTTGAGGGTTTCCATTTTTGAAGCCATTATGGCAAAAGGTCAGGACGTCCGCCAAAGCTTTCCAATGCAAAAGTAGTGATTCAAATGAAAATTTCAATAGTTTTAGTCGCAGTGGCTTGGGCCGGGATCGAACCGGCAACCTAACGATTTTCAGTTGTTCGCTCGTACCAACTGAGCTACCAAGCCAAACAAGGTTCTGATATCGGCCTTAAATAAATGCCACACATTCCGACATCTTCCACTCAATTTATGGAGCCGCCCATGAGAATCGAACTCATGACCTTCGCTTTACGAGAGCGACGCTCTACCGACTGAGCTAGGGCGGCGATGCTTTAAATCTTCAAGCTTTGTAAGAATTAATCCAAGCGTACAACG
>Ga0169931_10003613_pt1 | contig 24448 bp, 21 predicted proteins | sample Kivu_15m_20L_FD_129675 | JGI IMG/M metagenome (GOLD analysis project Ga0169931, IMG submission 129675) | Freshwater microbial communities from Lake Kivu, Western Province, Rwanda to study Microbial Dark Matter (Phase II) - Kivu_15m_20L... | ecosystem: Environmental > Aquatic > Freshwater > Lake...
CTCGTGGTGGCCATGCCCCGCAGAGCGGTCGGGCGCGAAGCGTGTGATGATGATGTCAGGCCGGAACATGCGGATCACGCGCACCACATCACTCAACACTTCCTGCTTGCCCCATTTCTCAAAGCTCTCGGCGGCGTTCTTGCTGTAACCGAAGTCCACCGCGCGGGTGAAGAACTGTTCCCCACCATCGATGCGCCGCGCTTCCAGCAGCTCCTGCGTGCGGATGATGCCGAGCGCGTCGCCCAGCTCGGGGCCGATGAGGTTCTGCCCGCCATCGCCACGCGTGAGGCTGAGGTTGCCGGTGCGCACCTTCTTGCCGTTGGCCAGCCAGGCGATCAGGCGCGTATTCTCGTCATCGGGGTGGGCCACGATGTAGAGCACGCTGCCCAGCACGTTGAGCTTCTGCATGCGGTGCAGGATCTCGGCGGCGTGGGGCTGTGCGGGGGGGCGTTGGGCGGAAGTGTGAAGTGTGAAGTGTGCGTTGTGAAGTGTGAGGGCTACCGCGATGAAGCGCAGTGCCCGGGACAGGCGGAAGTGCATGGGGTCTAAGGTAGCGAGCCCCCCACGTGCGTTCTGCGACGGCAAGGAGCATATGCGAAAAGCCCCCCGTTGCCGGAGGGCTTCCCCGTACAGGGTGGGTGACCCTATCCGATGGTGATGGTGAAGGTCTGCCCGTTCACCGTGATGCTGACCGTGCCGTCACAGGAGCCGTTGCCGTAGTCGATGGAACGCACCGGCCGTCCTTCAGGGGTTATGACCACGGTGCCGCTCACCAGGCGCCAGATGCAGCCCAACTCCACCCGGAGGGCCTGCGTGATGGTGCTTGTGTAAGCCACTCCGTTCCGGTTCACGCCGCTGCCACTTCCGGTGATGAGGTAGATGTCATCGTTCAGCGCGGGAGTGTCGTTGCCTTGGATCCATGTACGGGTGCGTTGGGCCTGGTGTGTGGAGGTCCAGCTGCCATCCGCTGCGGTCACACTGCCGTTCACCTGCACGCTGAACGCGGGCTGCCCATTCCCGTTCAGGCCCAGATTCGTCACGATCTTCGTGCCCTGGATGAGCTGGTCGTTCACATGGTATCCCTGCGGGGTGATGGTGATGACCGTGCCCGCATCACGATAGCGGCCTGTGTACGTCACGCGGATCCGACCGCGCCGCAACCGTCCATTGGTGGCGGTGCAGTTCACATCCCCGAAATCCAGCGTGATGGACCGCGGCGTGGAGGTGGTGTCAAAGGTCACCGTTGGGTCGCAGAGATCCCGCAGACCATTGTCCTCCACAGCTTTGTCCACTTGGGCCAGCATATCGGTGAAGATGTCCTCCGCACGTGAGTTGTCCGTTGCTGCGGAGTAGTCCAGGTCGGGAGCTTCGATGTTCTCCCTGCGGCAGGCGACCAGTCCCACGGACAAGGCCGTTAAAACGATGATCAGGTGTCGGCTCATCATGGTGTTGCGCTTTGTTACGGCGTGATGTTGATCGGTGTTGATGAACATTGGACGCATATCCCGTGCCAGGGTTTAGATCCTCTCCAGTACCACGAAGCTGAAGGAGTGTAAATGGCGGGGATCGGCTGCATGATGGCTCCGGGAGACCTCCCGCCACGCGGAGGCCTCAAGTGGGGGGAAGTGCGTGTCGCCGGGTATCTCGGCGTGCACCAGGGTAAGGTAGAGCCGGTCCACGAGGCCTTTTCGCAGCGCCTCGGCGTAGATCTGTCCACCACCGATGATGAAGACCTCCTCCTCGCCGCCCGCGCGGGCTACCTCCAATGCTTCCTCCAGCGAGCCGGCCACCACCGCGCCCGGTGCCTGGTGATCCGGAGAGCGCGTCACCACGATGTTCACGCGGTCCTTCAAGGGGCGGTACTTCGCCGGAATGGTCTCGTAGTTCCTTCTTCCTGTGATGACGTGGTGCCCGCGGGTCGTCGTTTGGAAATAGCGCATATCATCCGGAAGGCTCCAGGGCAGGTCGCTGTCACGTCCGATGGTTCCGTTCTCCGCCACGGCGGCGATGGCACTGATGATCATACGCTCACGCTGGCCTTGATGTGCGGGTGGGGGTCGTAATTCTCAAGCGTGAAGTGCTCGAAGCGGAAGGCGAACAGGTCTTTCACCGAGGGATCCAGCCTCATCACGGGCAGGGGGCGCGGCTCACGGGTGAGCTGCGAACGGGCCTGTTCCAAGTGGTCGTTGTACAGGTGCACATCCCCGAAGGTGTGCACGAACTCACCGGGCTGAAGCCCGCACACCTGCGCAACCATCAGGGTGAGCAGCGCGTAGCTGGCGATGTTGAAGGGCACGCCCAGGAAGGTGTCGGCACTGCGCTGGTATAGCTGGCAGCTCAGTTTCCGCTGCCCCGCAGGGTCGGTCGCAGTGTAGAATTGGAACATGGTGTGACAGGGCGGCAGGGCCATGCGGTCCACGTCGGCCGGGTTCCATGCGGTCACGATCAGGCGCCTGCTGTCCGGGTTCTTCTTGATCATCTCCACCACGTTGGCGATCTGGTCGATCACGCGGCCGTCGGGCGTGTGCCAGCTGCGCCACTGGTAACCATATACCGGTCCGAGGTCGCCGTTCGCATCGGCCCATTCGTCCCAGATGCGCACGCCATTGTCCTGGAGGTACTTCACGTTGGTGTCGCCGGCCAGGAACCACAACAGCTCATGGATGATGCTCTTCACGTGCAGCTTCTTGGTGGTCACCAAGGGGAAGCCCGCGCCGAGGTCGAACCGCATCTGGTGGCCGAAACAACTGATGGTACCTGTCCCGGTGCGGTCGTGCTTCTGGGCCCCTTCCTGAAGGATGCGTCGGAGTAGGTCGTGGTATTGCTGCATGACAAGTGCGAAGGTACCATGGAGAAGTGTGAGGTGTGAAGTGTGAGGTGCGGGCAGCCACCCTTACCACTTGCCACAAGTGATTTGTGCCTTGTGACTTGTGCCTTGCGTCTTGTGTCTTGTGACTTGTGCCTTGTGTCTTGTGTCTTGTGACTTGAACCCTCTTCCTACCCCAACTTCTCTTCGGGCTGCGGTTCGGGCTTCCAGTCCGGTATGGCGCGCAGCAGGCGATCCTTCATCCGCTCATAATAGCTCTTGCGGTCGATGGTGAAGGAGATGAGGTAGCCCACCATGGCGGCATACATCAGCTGGAAGATGGCGCTGTGGCGGTCGGTCATCTCCAACACCAGGATGGCGCTGGTGAAGGGTGAGCGGGTGACCCCGGTGAGGAAGGCGGTCATGCCGGCCAGCACCAACAGGTTGAACTGCCCCCGGCTGGGTTCGAAGAGCGGTGCGATCCATCCGCCGATGGAGGCGCCAGCTGCCAGTGATGGCGCGAAGATACCACCCGCACCACCCGCGCTGAAGGAGAAGAGCGGCCCCAGCAACCGCGCGCCCACGTTGCCTGCGGTGGCATCCACCTCGTTGGCGAACAGATAATTCTGCAGAAGCGCGTTGCCGGAACCGATGGCCATGGGACCCAGCAGGTACACGGTGCCGGCGAAGAGCAACGCACACCCCAGTGCGAAACCGGCCTGGCCGGTCCAGCCGGTGAACGAGCGGCGCAGCCTGTCGAAGGCCAGCAGGATGCGGCAGAAGATCGCGCCTGCGGCACCGCAGATGCCGGCGATGAGGAGGATCTTGTACATGAAGGAGATCGTGGCGGGCTCCAGCTTTGGATAGCCCAGCATCAGGTACGGTCCCAGCAATGACTGCGCCGTCATACCGCTCAGGATGACCGCGGTGAGCACGGCCGTGCGGAACTGCGCCATATGGGTTTTGGTGAGCTCCTCCACGGCGAAGACGATGCCGCCAAGGGGGGTGTTGAAGGCCGCGCTGAGCCCGGCCGCACCGCCGGTCACCATCATGATCTGGCGGTTCACGCGCGGCCAGAACGGGGGAAGCAGCTTGTGCACGGTGCGGTAGATGCTGCCGGCGATCTGCAGGGTGGGCCCTTCCCGCCCGATGGCCCCACCGCCCAGTACCATGGTCATGCTGCTGGCGATCTTCACCAGGATGATGCGCACATTGAGGAAGCGCCAAGAACGATCGTTCTTCTTCTCCGTGGCCACTTCGATGGCGGCCATCAACTGGGGGATGCCACTGCCACCGGCCATGGGTGCGAGCCGGCGTACCAGCCCCCACGCCACCAGGAAGCTGATCGGTGCGGTGAGGAAGATGAGCCGCCGGTCATGGCTCAGGATGGCCAGGTTCGCATCCTCCATCAAGTGGAAAAGCTTGGCATAACCGACCGCCACAAGCGCAGTTAGAATGGCCGAGATCTGGTATGGCAGGGCCATCAGCACCAAGTCCCGGGCACGGCTCTGCATCACCCAAACCCGCAGCCGCTCCAGCAGTGCCGAGAGATGGGCCACCGCCTTGGCGGTGATGATGTCGTAGCGCGAACCGGCCATGCGCGGCCAAAAGTAGGCCGCGGGGAAGGGCGTGTTCCGTGGCGCCCGGTGAAGTGATCAACAGCGGTGCGGAAGAACCGGGCCGCCCTTACACGAGCATGCCGATGATCGTGGCGCTCAACAAAGAGGCCAGCGTTCCCCCGAGCAAGGCGCGGAACCCGAACTCACTGAGCCATGCACGGCGGCTGGGCGCCAGTGACCCGATGCCACCGATCTGGATGCCGATGCTGGCGAAATTGGCGAAGCCGCAGAGCATGTACGTGGCCATTACGATGCTGCGCTGCTGTGCGAACAAGCCGGCACTCTTCATGCTCGCGAGGCTCTCGTAGCCCACGAACTCGCTGGCGATGATCTTCTCGCCCACCAGCCGGCCGGTAAGCGTGATGTCCTCCGTGGCCACACCGATGAGCCACATGAGCGGGGCGAAGAGGTAGCCCAGCAGGAATTCCAGCGATAACCCCCGGAAGTTGCCGTTGGATACCGCGGCTACCCAGCCATTGATGCCGAGCAGGTCGCCCACTTTAAGGAAGGCGTAGTTGGCCATGGCGATGAAGGCGAAGAACACCAGCAGCATGGCACCCACATTGGCCGCGAGCTTCAAACCTTCGGTGGTGCCGTTGCTCATGGCATCCAGGAAGTTGGTGCCCACCTGCTCCATGCTCACCTCCAGTTTCTGCTCGATGGGTTCGGTCTGGGGGAAGAGGATCTTGGCCACCACCACCGCACCGGGTGCGGCCATCACGCTGGCGGTGAGCAGGTGCTTGGCGAAGAAGAGGCGCATCACGGGGTCATCACCGCCCAGGAAACCCACGTAGGCAGCGAGTACACCGCCCGCCACCGTGGCCATACCGGCGGTCATCACCAGGAAGATCTCCGAACGGTTCATCTTGTCCAGGTAGGCCTTCACCATCAGCGGCGCTTCGGTCTGTCCCAGGAAGATGTTGCCCGCCGTGCTGAGGCTCTCGGCCCCGCTGAGGCGCATGGTGCGGTTCAGCGCCCAGGCCAGGACATAAACCACCTTCTGGATGATGCCGAGGTAGAAGAGCACGCTGGTGAGCGCGCTGAAGAAGATGATGGTGGGGAGGATCTGCAGCGCGAAGATGAAGCCCACGCTCTGTACGTTCATCAGGTCGCGGAAGAGGAACTCGCTGCCGATGCGGGTGAAGTCGAGCACCTTCACGAAGAGCTTGCCCACCACCTCAAAAGCGATCTGCACGGGCGGCACATAGAGGATCAACAACGCCAGCACCAGTTGGAACGCCAGTCCGATGCCCACCACTTTCCAGTCCACCTGACGGCGCTTGGCGCTGAAGGCCCAGGCGATGCCGATCAGCGCTGCCACGCCCAGGATGCCACGGAGCAGGCTCGTGATGGATGGCCCGGTGAGTGCTGCCGGTCCACCCTGTGCCAAAGCGGCCATGGGGATGAACAGGGCAAGGATGGAAGCAGTGCGCGGAAGGCTGCTGTGCATGTGCGAATGGGTCGGTCCGGCGAAGATGGCGGAATGGATGCTTCTCCGCAACCCGGTGGGTTCAGTTGCTGCCTTCGCGCCGCTTGATCTCATCACGGATCTTCGATGCGCGCTCGTAGTCCTCATCGTGGAGCGCTTCGTTCAGCTGCTCCTGCAGCTCCTCCAACGATGCCGGCCGTTTCTCGCCACGCCCTTCGCCCTTGTGCTCACCGCCCTTCTCCTCATCGCCTTCCTCCACCTTCAACCCCGCGGCGCTCAGGATGAATTCGTAGGTGTACACCGGACAGTCGAAGCGCAGGGCAAGAGCGATGGCATCGCTGCTGCGTGCGTCGATCTCCACCTCCAGACCGTTCTGTTCCACCACCAGTTTGGCATGGAAAATACCCTCCACCAGGTCGTTGATGATGACCTCCTTCACGGTGAAGCCAAGGGTGTCGGCCACATGCTTGAAGAGGTCGTGGGTGAGCGGTCTGGCGGGCTTGATGTTCTCCACCTGAATGGCGATGGCCTGTGCCTCGACCCCTCCGATGATGATCGGCAATCGCCTGTCACCCTCCAGCTCCGACAGGATCAGGGCGTAGGCACCGGCGTGGGTGTGGCTGTAGGTGATGCGCAGGAAACGCAGTTCGACTTTCTCCATGCAACCTGTGGACGGGCCGTGAAGATAAGTTGTTACCGGGCTCGGGCGTTGAATGTTGATGACGCGGGGGGATGAGGTCCTGCATGCCGGGAACACCCCCAGGCCCCATCACCGCCCAACGCCTCCCATACTAACGCTCCGCATTCAATTTCTTCGCTGCATCGATCAACCTGGGCAGCACCTCGAAGGCGTCGCCCACGATCCCATAGTCCGCTGCCTTGAAGAAGGGCGCTTCGGGGTCCTTGTTGATCACGCAGATCACTTTGCTCTGGTTGACGCCGGCCAGGTGCTGGATGGCGCCGCTGATACCGATGGCGATGTACAGGTTGGGGCGGATGGCCACGCCGGTCTGGCCCACGTGCTCGTGGTGTGGACGCCAGTGCATGTCGGCCACCGGACGGCTGCAGGCAGTGGCGGCACCCAGCAGGGTGGCCAGCTCCTCCACAGGCGCCCAATGCTCGGGGCCCTTCATGCCACGGCCGGCGCTCACCACCAGTTCCGCCTCGGGCAAGGGGATCCCGCTGCCGGCCTTGCGCAGTTCCTTCACCGTGATGCGCGCGGCACCCAGGTCGCCGGTATGCTCCTCCACCGCTGCCGTGCCGCCATTGTTGGCGATGGCCAGCGAGTTGGGGGTGATGCTCAGCACCTTCACTGCGCTGCTCACCTGCACATGGGCGCGGGCCTTGCCGCTGAACACGTTGCGCTTGAAGGTATCGCCCTCGGGCAGACCAAGTACCCCGGCCACGTGACCGGCCTTCAGGCGGGCGGCCACACGCGGGGCCACAGCCTTGCCGGTGGCGTCGTTCACGCAAACAATGGTGGTGGCGTTCTCCTTCTGGGCGATGTCGCACACCAACTTGGTGAGCTGCTGGCCATCAACGGCCTTCACGCCGCGGGCCACGATCACTTTGGCGGCGCCTTGGGCACCCAGGCTTTCCAGGCCCTGGGCATCGCCGAAGGTCACGGCGGTAACGTTGCCACCCAGTTGGCTGGCGTAGGTAACGGCTTCCTGTGCGGCCTTGGGGAGCTTCTCTCCACGGGTGTCGATGAATACGATGGTGCTCATGGGCTGGGATCTTGTTGGGCCTTGGCTGGCCGACAATTCTGTTTCTGGAGATCGGTAGGTCGACGCGATGGGTCGACGCTACAGGTGCATTTAAATGACCTTGGCTTCGGTGTGCAGCAATTCGATCAGCTGGCCCGCATCTTCGGCGGGGATCATTTTCACGGCACCTTTTGCGGGCGGCAGCTCGAATTTCACCGTCTTGGCCACATCGGCCACGGCGGTGGCAGGCACCACGTTCAGTGGCTTGGTGCGGGCGGCCATGATGCCGCGCATGTTGGGGATGCGCTGCTCGGCCATGCCTTTGCTGGCGCCGACCACCAGAGGAAGGGCAACTTCCAACACTTCCACACCGCCGGGCACATCGCGCTCCACTGTGGCGGTGGTGCCGTTCACATCCAGCTTGCTGGCCAGCGGCACGAACGGCATGTCGAGCAGTTCGGCCACCATGGCGCCCACCTGACCACCATTGTGGTCGATGGTCTCCTTGCCCACCAGCACCAGGTCGTAGCCTTTGTCCTTCGCATAGGCTGCCACAAGCTCCGCCACCTGTAGCGCATCGGTGGGCTGGGCGTCCACCCGCACGGCATCATCGGCACCGATGGCCAGTCCCTTGCGGATGGTGGCGTCGGTGTCCGCACCGCCAACGGTGATGGTGGTGACGCTCCCGGAACCGGCGGCTTCCTTGAGTTCGAGGGCACGCACCAGGGCATACCACTCATCGTAGGGGTTCACGATGAAGGTGACACCATTGCCATCGTATTGCGTGTTATCGTTCGCAAAGGCGATGCGTGCCGTGGTGTCAGGTACCTGACTGAGGAGGACGAGGATCTTCATGGTCTCGGTTGAACGGCGAAGAAAGCCACTTGTTCGCGGTAGCGACCTTCTTTCCGGAGGGCAAAATTAGGGTGTGCGACCGATGTAGGGACCGGCGCGGTTGAAGGCGGTGCATGAGAGCCTCGGGGCCGCTAACTTCGCGCCCTCCAAGCAGCATACCATGCGTACAGTCCAGATGCGAGAGGCCCTGAATGAGGCGATGAGCGAAGAGATGCGCCGTGACCCCGGCGTGTTCCTGATGGGCGAGGAGGTGGCCGAATACGATGGCGCCTACAAGGTGAGCAAGGGCATGCTGGCGGAGTTCGGCGAAAAGCGGGTCATTGACACCCCCATCGCCGAACTGGGCTTCAGCGCCATAGCCGTGGGAGCGGCCATGAACGGTCTGCGCCCCATAGTGGAGTTCATGACCTGGAACTTCGCCATCCTCGCGGCCGACCAGATCATCAACCATGCGGCCAAGATGCTGCAGATGAGCGGGGGGCAGTATCACGTACCCATTGTGTTCCGCGGCGGCAACGGCAGCGCGGGCCAGCTGGCCGCCACCCACAGCCAGAGCTTCGAGGCCATGTACGCCAACATCCCCGGCCTCAAGGTCATCAGCCCCAGCAACCCCTACGACGCCAAGGGCCTCCTGAAGGCCGCCATCCGCGACAACGACCCGGTGCTCTTCATGGAGAGCGAGCGCATGTACGGCGACAAGGGCGAGATCCCTGATGGCGAATACCTGCTGCCCATCGGTGTGGCCGATGTCAAGCGCGAAGGCACCGACATCACGCTCGTTTCCTTCAACAAGATGATGAAGGTGGTGCTGGCCGCGGCCGATGAACTGGCCAGGGAGGGCATCAGCGCCGAAGTGATCGATCTGCGCACCATCCGTCCCTTGGACAATGCCACCATCATCCGCAGCGTGATGAAGACCAACCGCCTGGTGGTGGTGGACGAGAACTGGCCCTTCGGTAGTGTGGCCAGTGAAGTGGCGTTCCGCGTTCAGAAGGACGCGTTCAACCATCTCGACGCGCCCGTGCTTCGGGTGTGCCAGGCCGACACGCCCCTGCCGTTCACCCCTGCGCTGATAGACGCCAGCCTGCCCAGCGTGGAGGGGGTGGTGCGTGCGGCGAAGGAGACCCTGTACATGGTGAAGTGAGCCTCACCAGTAGGTGAACTCAGTGCGTGGGCATCGCTGTTCCGGCCATTCCCCTATTTTTGCGCCCCTTGCAGCTTGTGCTGCATGCTGTTTAACCTGAAGAACAGGACGTTAACATACGCTACACCGAACTGAGATGGGAAGTGAACTGATGTACTACATCCCCCTGATGGGCCTGGTGGGCCTGATGGTGATGGTGGCCAAGGCCATGTGGGTGAACAAACAGGATGCCGGCGATGCCAACATGCAGGAACTGGCCGGCTACATCGCCCGCGGGGCGAGCGCCTTCCTGAAGGCCGAGTGGAAAGTGCTCGGCGTGTTCGCTGTGATCGCCGCTGTGCTGCTCGCCTGGAGCGCTGAGCTCGAAGCAGTTGCTGCTCATACCGACTGGGTCATCGCCATTGCCTTCCTGATCGGTGCGTTCTTCAGTGCGTTCGCCGGGTGGATCGGCATGAGCATCGCCACCAAGGCCAACGTGCGTACCACGCAGGCTGCACGGACCAGCCTGGCCAAGGGGTTGCAGGTGAGCTTCACCGGTGGTACGGTGATGGGCCTCGGTGTTGCAGGACTCGCCGTGCTGGGTCTCAGCACGCTCTTTATCGTGTTCCTGAAGATGTACGTTACCGACGGCATGGTGAACGGTGACAGCATGATGCAGTGCCTCGAGGTGCTCGCTGGTTTCAGCCTCGGTGCGGAATCCATCGCGCTCTTCGCCCGTGTGGGTGGTGGCATCTACACCAAAGCCGCCGACGTGGGGGCCGACCTCGTAGGGAAGGTGGAAGCCGGTATCCCCGAGGATGATGCCCGCAACCCCGCGACGATCGCCGACAACGTAGGCGACAACGTGGGTGACGTGGCCGGCATGGGTGCTGACCTCTTCGGCAGCTACGTGGCCACGATGCTTGCCACCATGGTGCTCGGTCGCGAAGTGGTGAGCGCCGACAACTTCGGTGGCATGGCGCCGATCCTGCTCCCAATGGTCATCGCCGGTCTGGGCGTGTTGTTCAGCATCGTCGGCACCTTCTTCGTGAAGATCAACAAGGACAGCGACAGCGTGATGGCGGCCTTGAACAAGGGCAACTGGGGTTCCATGATCCTGGTGGCGATCAGCAGCTATCCGTTGATCCAGTGGATGCTTCCGGAAACGATGCAGTTCGTGCGTAACGGTGTTTCCACGGAGATCACCAGCATGAACGTGTTCTGGGCCATCATGCTCGGCCTCGTGGTCGGTACGCTTATGAGCATGGTCACCGAATACTACACCAGCATGGGCCGCCGGCCCGTACTGAGCATCGTGCGCAAGAGCGGCACGGGCCACGGCACCAACGTGATCGGTGGTCTGGCCATGGGCATGGAAAGCACCGTGCTGCCGATCCTGATCCTCGCCGCCGGTATCTGGGGCTCCTTCGCCCTCGCTGGCATGTACGGTGTGGCGATCGCGGCGGCAGGCATGATGGCCACCACCGCCATGCAGCTCGCCATCGATGCCTTCGGTCCCATTGCCGACAACGCCGGTGGTATCGCTGAGATGAGCGGCCTGCCGAAGGAAGTGCGTGAGCGCACCGACAACCTGGACGCCGTGGGTAACACCACCGCCGCAACGGGTAAGGGCTTCGCCATCGCTTCCGCAGCGCTCACCGCCCTGGCGCTCTTCGCCGCTTACGTGGGCATGTCCGGCATTACGGGCATCGACATCTATAAGGCCGATGTGCTGGCCATGTTGTTCGTCGGTGGCATGATCCCCTTCTTCTTCAGCAGCCTCGCTATCAGCGCGGTGGGAAAGGCCGCCATGGACATGGTGAAGGAGGTGCGTCGCCAGTTCCGCGAGATCCCCGGTATCATGGAAGGCAAGGCGAAGCCGGAGTATGAGAAGTGCGTGGCCATCAGCACGCAGGCGTCGATCCGCGAGATGATCGCTCCCGGTGCGCTCGCGTTGATCAGCCCCATCCTCGTCGGATTCCTCGCCGGTCCCGAAGCCCTCGGTGGCCTGCTCGCCGGGATCACCGTGAGCGGTGTGCTCATGGGCATGTTCCAGAACAACGCAGGTGGCGCTTGGGACAATGCCAAGAAGAGCTTCGAGAAGGGCGTGGACATCGATGGTGTGATGTACTACAAGCACAAGGCCGACAAGCCGAGCGCTCCCCACCAGGCAGCTGTAACGGGTGATACCGTGGGGGATCCCTTCAAGGACACCTCGGGCCCTTCGATGAACATCCTCATCAAGTTGACCTCCATCGTGGCGCTGATCATTGCACCGCACATCAACGAGGGAGAGGCGCATCCCGCAGTGCCTGCCCACGAACACCATGACCACAGCCATGGAGCGGTGGTGGTGCCGGCTGCCGAACTGGTTGCCGATGCGCCTGCCGTGAGCGTGGAGGATCGTTTCTGAACATACGGTGCCTGCTCTTGAACGCCGCGCCTGCAAGCGCGGCGTTCAACGTTCATGCCCACGCCATCGGGGTTTGCCCGCGCCTGATGGAATGCGGAAGGCCCGCGGCACGCCGCAGGCCTTCCATCGGATGAGGCGCGCTGCTCAGCGCTTTTTCGCGGCGGACTTCTTCGGCGCTGGTTTGGTGGCCGTCTTCGCAGGTGCCTTGGCCGTGCTCTTGGGGGCGGGTTTGGCAGCGGGTTCCATGGGGAAAAGCCCATGGATCTCCGCATCGATCCGGGAGATGATCTGGCCGAGGTCCTCCGGATCGGTATGGAAGCGGTTGTCCTCCACGTCGATGATCAGGAGCTTGCCCTTGTCGTAGGTCTGGATCCATGCCTCGTAGCGCTCGTTGAGGCGCTTGAGGTAGTCGATGCTGATGGAATTCTCGTAGTCACGGCCGCGCTCGGCGATCTGCTTCACCAGTTTTTCCACCGGGGCCTGCAGGTAGATGAGCAGATCGGGTGGGGTGATGGCACTATCCATGTTCTGGAACAGCCGGAAATAGTTCTCGAAGTCGCGTGTGGTCATCAGGCCCATCGCGTGCAGGTTGGGCGCGAAGATGTACGCATCCTCATAGATGGTGCGGTCCTGGATCACATTGCGGCCGCTTCGGCGGATCTCCAGCAGCTGCTCGAAGCGCGAGTTGAGGAAGAAGATCTGCAGGTTGAAGCTCCACCGCTGCATGTCCTTGTAGAAGTCGAACAGGTACGGGTTGTTGTCCACTGCTTCCTGGAGCTGGTCCCACTTGTAGTGTTTGGCAAGCAACTCCGTAAGGGTTGTCTTGCCTGATCCGATGTTACCTGCAATGGCGATGTGCATGGACGGGAACGTTGTCGATGAGCGGTTCGCGAAGATATCCGCCCGATTTGGAGCGGGAAAGGATGTGGATAATTCGTTGAGCCTACCGGTCCGCGATCGCGATGCCGCGGTCCGTGAGCACATAGGTCCGTCCGCGTTCCACACGCAGGGCCAGGGCTGTACCGGCAACGGACAGCGGCACGTTGTCAACCGCAAAACTGCGTGTGTCGTAAACCACGTAACCGTCCCGTCCAAGCAGATGGATCATGGCGCCGCGGACTTCGAAGTGCTGCACGTTCTTCAACGGTATGGTGCGTGCGTAGGTGCCGAACAGGTCGAAGACCAGGATACCCTCATCCGGCACGTTCACGTAAAGGCGGTTGTCGTGCTCCTGGATGGAGGTGGGGCGAACGGCAACACCCAGCAACTGGTCAAGCCTCCCCGTGTCCGCCAGCTTGCGCAGCTGACCGTCCACCCGGATGAGCGCCATTTCCCGGTCATCGAACAGCCAGTAAGCGTTCTGCACGCTCGCACAGGCCATGGTCACCTGTGGGTAGCCACCGCGGCTCAGGTCCACCGTGGCCTGTACGCTCAAGGTGTTGTCCAGCACGGCCAGCAGTCCTTGTTCACGTGAGAAGAGCAGTGGCTTCAGCGAATAGAACGCATCGATGGCATGGATGCGGCCCAGCGTCTTGATACTGTTGCGTGCCAGCTCCCGCCCGCGCGGGTCGAACAGCATCACCTCATCACCGCTGATGGCATAACTGTTGCCGAGCTCGTCGGTGGTGAAGAGCGCGAAGTTCCCGGGGATGAACACGGGATCCTGCAAGCCCGGCAACACAGCGTCCAAAGGCGCGCAAAGCAACGATAACAGCACTGCGGTCTTCATGCCGGTGCGAAAGTGAGCAGTGCCTCGAGGATGTTCCTGTCATTGGACAGCCGGGGCACCTTGTTCTGTCCCCCCAACTTGCCCCGCCGCTTCATCCAGGCATGGAACGTGCCCTGTTCCACCACGTGCAGCACCGGGGGGCGCAATGCCATGTCGCCACGTCGCTTGGCATCGTAGTCGGAATTGAGGCTGCGCATGGTGTCATCCATCACCTGCACGAAGTGTGCCACATCCGCCGGGGGCCGGCTGAACTCCACGATCCACTCATGCCCTCCGCGTGCTTCCACATCCATGTACACGGGTCCACCGGTGTATTCGGTAAGTACCGCACCGGTCGCGGCGCAGGCGGCCTGCATGCCGCGGTCCGCGTTCTCCACCACCAGCTCCTCGCCGAAGGTGTTGATGAAGCTCCTGGTACGCCCGCTCACCTGGATGCGATAGGGTGAAGTGCTGGTGAACCGCACGGTATCGCCTGGCATGTAGCGCCACAGGCCGCTGTTGGTGCTGATGACGAGCGCATATTGCTGGCCCACCTCCACTTCGTGCAGCAGCAGCGTCCGCGGCTGTTCAAGCCCCAGCTGGTCCAGCGGCATGAATTCATAGAAGATGCCATAGTCCAGCATCAGCAGCATGTCATCCGCTCCGCGGCGGTCCTGCACGCCGAAATGACCCTCGGAGGCGTTGTAGCTCTCCAGGTAGTTCATGGTGGGCGAAGGGATCAACGCCTCGAACTGCCTGCGATAGGGCAGGAAGCTCACCCCGCCGTGCATGAACAGCTCCAGATTGGGCCATACCTCGAGGATGTCACGCTTGCCCGTGAGCTCCAGTATCCGACGCAACAGCACGAGCGTCCAGCTGGGCACCCCGGCAATGCTCCGCACATCCTCACGGATGCTCTCGCGCGCCATTTTCTCGATCTTCTGCTCCCAATTCTCCATCAGCGCGGTCTCGATGGTCGGGATGCGCCGCACCTCCACCCAGATCGGCAGGTTGCGGATGATGATGGCGCTGAGGTCGCCGGAGTAGGCGTCGGGCCGCAGTGGTTCGATGGTACTGCTGCCACCCACCACAAGGCTCATCCCCTGGTACAGCTTGCTCTCGGGGAATTGCTGGTAGTGCAGGGCGATCAGGTCCTTGCCACCCATGTAGTGGCATTCCTCCAGCGTTTCCCGGCTCACGGGAATGTACTTGCTCCTGTCGCTGGTGGTGCCGCTGCTCTTGGCGAACCAGCGGATGTCCGTGGGCCAAAGCAGGTTCTGCTCCCCCTTGCGCATGCGCTGCACATAGGGCTTCACATCCTCGTAATCCTGCACCGGCACACGCGACCGATAGATGTCGGGATCGGTGATGGTGGAGTGGTCGAAACGCCGGCCCCATTCGGTGTATCGCGCTTGTTGTACCAGCCGGTGGAACGTCTCAAGCTGAGTCAGCGTCGGGTTCTCGCGGAACAGCTCGATCTGCTGCAGGCGCTTCCGGATGAGGAAGGAGAAAAGGGCGTTGACGGGCATGGCGGCGGATGCGAAGATGAAGGTACGGTTACCTTCCCCCCAAATTGCATGTGGACATGGAGGAGGGAAGTGCCCTGCGGAAGATGCACACCGGCCTGGTGGATGGCGAAGCCCGATATGTACTGCGGCTTGGCGGGGCCGCGCATTCCATGAACGACCTGGTGGGAAGGTGGGTGGCCATCAGGGCCACGGGTGTGCTCAGTTGTGTGCGCTGTGAACGCCGCGTGAAGAAGTTGTTCGGTCAGGGTTTCTGCCATCCCTGCTTCGTGAACGCTCCGGAGAACAGTGAGTGCATCGTGCGACCGGAGCTCTGCAGGGCGCACCTGGGAGAGGGGCGTGATCCGGCCTGGGAAGAGGAGCATCATCATGCCGACCATGTGGTGTACCTGAGCTTCACCGGCCAGGTGAAGGTGGGTGTGACACGCGCGACACAGGTGCCTGCCCGTTGGATCGACCAGGGCGCCAGCACGGCACTGGTGATCGCCCGCACGCCCTACCGCCAACTGGCGGGCTGGGTCGAGGTGGCCCTTAAGGAGCGGTTCACCGACCGCACCAACTGGCGCCGGATGTTGGGGTCGCTACCGGCCGCCGGTGCGGAACTGATCGCAGCGCGTTCCGAAGCCCTCGATGCAGTCCCGGATCCACTCAAGGGATACATGGTGGATGCGGATGATCCGGTGGAGATACGCTATCCGGGCCGGGATATCCCCCCTAAGGTCGCCAGCGTCACCCTGGACAAGCAGCCCCTTATCGCCGGCACCCTGGCAGGCATCAAGGGGCAATACCTGCTCTGGCGTGATGGACGGGTGCTCAATGTCCGCAACCAGAGCGGGGTGCACGTGGAACTCTCCCTTGACGGGAACGGATCGTAACCTTCCTCGTCGACCCCCCGTTACAAGGACAGGTTTTGGTCAGTGTTTTGATCGTTAGGGCAACAGAGGACCTCGACCCCGGCAACGGGCGTCGGGGTCCTTTGCGTTCCGGCCATGCGGTCAGCGCACCTCCAGGTCGAAAGGCATGCGGGCCATTATGCCGCTGCGGGACTTCGCCCGTTTCACCTGTTCGAAACGGCGCATCAGCTCGGCGTCCTCGCCCAGCCACTGGCGTGCGGCCCAGCTGCTCGCCTGTGCGTTGAGGTCCTCCAGCAGCTGCTCATAGAACTCCTTCTGCTCCGGTAGTTCCACGGTACGGTAATCGCTCATGCCGGCGAGTTCCGCTGCGTGCCGGATGGCATCCTCCAGTCCCCCGAGCTCGTCCACAAGCCCCTTCTGCAAGGCATCGCTGCCGGTCCACACCCGTCCCTGTCCAACGCTGTCCACCTGTGTCACGGTCATGTTGCGGCCTTCTGCCACCCGCTCCTTGAAGCTGGTGTAGAAGTCGTCGATGTAGCCCTGCATGATCCGCAACTCCTCCTCGGTGAGTGGGCGTGAGACGGTGAGCATGTCCGCGTATGGATGTGTCTTCTCACCATCGAAGGTGATGCCGAGCTTGTTATTGAAAAAGCCCTGCATGTTGGGGATGATGCCGAAAACGCCGATGGACCCGGTGATGGTGGTGGGTTCGGCGAAGATGCGGGTGGCCGGGGCACTGATGTAGTAGCCACCGCTGGCTGCCACGTTGCCCATGCTCACCACCACGGGCTTCACCTGCTTGGCCAGATCCACCTCACGCCAGATCACATCGCTGGCGAGGCCACTGCCACCGGGGCTGTTCACGCGCAGCACGATGGCCTTGATGCTACTGTCCTCACGCGCTTCCCGCAACGTTTCCGACAGGGTCCCGCTGCCGATGGTGCCGTCGCCGCTCTCCCCGGTCATGATGTCCCCCTCGGCATAGATCACTGCGAGTTTTGATCGTGAGCTGCCCTTCTTGAAATGGGGTGCCGTGCGCGCATACCGCCGCAGTGATGCGAATTCCACGGGCTCGTCGGCCGGCATGTCCATCCGCGAGCGGATGAGCTGCAGCACTTCGTCCCGGTATTTCAGGCCGTCCACAAGGCCCAAGGCAAGGGCATCCTCGGCGCGCCGGAGGGCGAGCGTGCGTGCGAGCGAATCAATGGTCGCCTCGCTGCTGCCGGTCCTGCCTGCAATGGCCTGCAGGTGCTCATTCCACAGACCCGCCAGGATACGGCGGTTCTGCTCCCTGTTCGCGGGGCTCATGCCCTCCTCCGTGAACACCTCGCCGAAGCTCTTGAACTTGTTGTTGCTGCCCCTGATGAACTGGATATCGATGTCGAGCTTGTCGAACATGCCCTTCAGGAACATGTACTCGCTCTGCAGGCCACGGTGGTCAAGGTCACCCTTGGGTTGCAGGTAGATGGAATCCGCCGCCGTGGCGAGGTAGTATGCCGCCTGGGTGTAGGTGTCACTGAAGGCGATCACCGGTTTGCCGCTCTCCTGTTTGAACTCCATGATCTTCTCCCGGATCTCGCGCAAGGAGGCATACCCCACATCAAGCATGCCCAGGTCCAGGAAGATGCCACTGATCCTGTCATCGGTCTTGGCCTTCTCCAGTGCCCCCAATACTTGGTTGAGTCCCAGCTGGCTCATGCTGCTGAACGGGCCCAGGTCGATGTCCAGCTGGTCCTTGCTGCCCCGGTCCACGATGGGGCGGTCCAATTGCACATGAAGCACGGAGCGTTCGGTGATGGCCTTCGGTTCGCCGGCGGACGACATGCCCGCGCCGATGGCGGCGATGAGGCCGATGAACAGGACGATGAGGAGTACGCCGACCAGCAGGGTGCCGAGCATGGAGGCGAGCATGAACTTGAGGAACTGGCGCATGGCGGTGGAAGTATGGTGGTGCGAAACTACCGGATGGATGGTGCGCCACCCGCGTGCGTTACATGGGTGGAGCACTGGGGTGATGGATGGTGTCGTACGGCTAGCTTTGACACCCATGGTGGAGCGGGACCTGTTGCTGTTGCTGGGTGGTAACCTGGGCGATCAGGAGCACCTGTTCCATGAAGCCGAACGGCTGTTGGTGGCCGGGTTGGGAGCCGGTCGGATGATGCGCAGCAGGGATCACTGGACGGAGCCATGGGGGTTCGAGCATCCCGGCCTGTTCCTCAACAGGGCCCTGTGGTGCAGGACCACGCATTCAGCGGCCACCATCCTGGACCTGGCCCTGTCCGTGGAGAAGCAACTGGGTCGTGAACGTGGTGGGGGAGTGGGCTACGCGCCGCGCACCATCGACATCGACATCCTGTTGCTGGGGGGCGAGGTACACCGCCTGCCGCACCTGCAGGTGCCACACCCGCGCATGCACCTGCGTTCCTTCGCGCTGGCACCCGCAGCGGACCTGGCACCGAACCAGGTGCATCCGTTGAGCGGGCGCACGGTGTTGCAGCTCTTGAGCGAACTTCGCGCGGCATGAACGCCCACCTTGATCGGAGACCGCTGCGTTACCACCACATCGCCGTGGAGGGACTGATCGGCGCGGGCAAGACCACCCTGTGCCGGCGGTTGGCCGAACGCTCGGGGGGGCGTACCATATTGGAGGAGTTCGAGGACAATCCGTTCCTGCCCCGCTTCTACGCCGATCCCGACCGGTTCGCCTTCTCGGTTGAACTGTCGTTCCTGGCCCAGCGCTATCACCAATTGAAGCGGAGCACAGAACAGGATCTCTTCGTCCCGCGCACCATCGCCGATTATTCCCTGGGCAAATCGCTGGTGTTCGCCAGCGTCACACTGCAGGCCGATGAATACGCCCTGTTCATGGACCTCTACCGCATCATGTATGCCGACCTGCCCAAGCCGGAGCTCATCGTCTACCTCCACCTTCCCATGGAACGGGTGCTGGAGCGCATCGCACAGCGGGGACGCAGCTACGAGGCCTCCATCCAGGCGTCGTACCTGGTCCAACTGCAGGAGCGATACCTGGACCACCTTCGCAAACTGAGCGGCTCCAGGGTATTGCTCGTCCACCTCGGTCAGCGCGACCTGCTACACGACGGACAGGCCTACGCTGAATTGCTGGATCACATCGACGAACCTTCCGAAGCAGGCCATCGGACCGTCTTTTTGTAAGGTGGACATCAAGCTGTGAAGAATAAAAGGTGAAGCCTTTTCGCACAAGCCTGAAGGACAGTATGTATACTTGCGGCCGAAAACACGAAAAACGCTCCGCATACATGGAAAAGCGTCACTTCAATGGGGGGGTCGTACTGGTCGCGATGGCCGTTCTTGTCACCGCCTGTGGTGGGTTGGGCAAGATGAACAAGTACGTGGAGAACATCAAATACACGGTGGAGCCGAATCCCTTGATCGTTCAGGGTGATTCCGTGGCCGTCAGCATCAACGGCAATTTCCCCGGCAAGTATTTTTATCGCAAGGCCCTGGTGGAACTGACCCCCACCCTGACCTACACGGGTGGTGAGACCCCGTTCAAGATGGTGGGCTTCCAAGGCGACAAGGCCGTGGGCAACTTCACCGTGATCCCCTACGAGAACGGGAAGGCGTTCACGTACAGCAGCAAGGTGGCCTACACACCCGCCATGGCGCAGAGCGAGCTCATGGTGAAGATCCTCGGCAAACAGGGCCGCAAGGAGCTTCCCTTCACCGCCATCAAGATCGCCGATGGCGTCATCACCACACCGTACCTGATGGTGAGCGATGACAAGGTGCTCCTCGGCAAGGATGCCTTCCAGCGCATCACCCAGCACAGCCAGGATGCCGTGATCAATTACGAGGTGAATTCCAGCGTGGTGCGCGGCGGTGAATTGAAGGATGCCGACATCAAGGCGATGGCCGACATGATCAAAGGCATGGCGAAGAAGGGCAACATCAACCTCAAGGGCCTTGCCATCGACGCATGGGCCAGCCCCGAAGGCGAGCTCAGCAACAACGAGAAATTGGCCGAGAACAGGGCCAGCAGCGCACAGGGTTGGGCCAAGGGAGAACTTGGCCGGGCCAAGTCCGAAGCCGCCAAGACAGAAGGCTTCTACACCCTCACCCCACGCGGCGAGGACTGGGACGGCTTCAAGAAGGCCATGCAGGCCAGCAGCATGACGGACAGGGACCTCGTACTGCGTGTGCTGGAAATGTACCCCGAAGGCGACAAGCGGGAGTCCGAGATCAGGAACATGGCAGCCACCTACACCGAACTGCGCGAGAACATTCTTCCCAAGCTTCGCCGCAGTGAAATGCGCCTGATGTATGAGATCGTGGGCAAGACCGACGAACAGCTGGCCACCATGGCCCGTTCCATGCCTGACTCGCTCAACGTGGAGGAACTTCTCTTCGCTGCCACGCTCACGAACGACATCAATGAGCAGTTGCGCATCTACAAGGAAGCCGAGCGCATCTTCCCGAGTGATCACCGCGGCGCCAATAACGTGGGCTACATCTACATGATGCAGAACAAGCTGGATGAGGCCGCCAGCCAGTTCCAGAAGGCCAACAGCATCAAGGACAACGCCTTAAGTACCAACAACCTCGGTGTGGTGGCCCGCCTCAAGGGCGATCGCAGGAAGGCCGCCGACCACTTCTCCAAAGCCACCAGCGCAGGCCCCGAGGTGAAGTACAACATGGGATTGGTGAACATCCAGAACGGGGATTATGCCAGCGCCAACAGCAATATGGCGGGCATGAACACGGTGAACGCGGCATTGGCAAAGATGCTCAACGGTGATACCACCGGAGCACAGAGCATCCTGGACAAGGCAGCGGACAAGGACAGCGCAACGGGTCGTTACCTCGCCGCTGTGATCGCAGCCCGCGCCGGCAACGCCGATGGTGTACGCAACAACCTCGCACAGGCTGTGCAAAAGGATGCGGGTATGCGCGACAAGGCAATGAAGGACCTCGAATTCCGTAATTTCAAGGGGCAGCTCGGTCTCTGACCGCTGTCCTGCGACGTGCTGATCGCCCCGGCCCACGCCGGGGCGATCTTTTTTTGGCCCATCGGGAGGGTCTGGAGCAGGCGTGCCCTGCCTCTTTGAGCTTGGCGATGCCAGGGGGCATGGCAGCTTCCAAGGGGGGATCGCAGGGGGCCGGATGCCAAGGGCCAGCGCCAGCAGGGCCGAGAGTTCAATGATGAAGCGTTGGTCCATGGCCACGCGCGTACCTGCGACTTGTTGGAAGCGTATGGCGTGATGTGGCGGATGCCGATGCAGAGCCCATTCCTTCCATGCGATAGCATCGGGTGGCGCAGGGGGCATCCGATGTGCGGCCATCTATCAGTGCGACGTGCCAGGGTGGCACAGGGAGGCTGCGCACCAGGGATGCCGCGCCGTGGACGTGCGTGGGCCATGTGCTGCAGGGGCCAGGAGCACCTGTCCTTCGTGCGGGTCGCACGTGGTGCACAGGAGCGGACCCACATGTCACGCCAACGTTTCTGCGCCGGTCAGATGTACGGGTACCCTCTCAGGCCTGCCCATGCGCAGACTGCGCGATATGGAGCATCGAACATCACGAACGATGCAGGTAAAAAGGGGGGCGTTGGTGCCTTTCGGCACCGTCACAAAGGATCAGAATACGATCTTCTGACGACGCAGGCGGTACCGGTATTTCTTCATGCCGGTACGATACTTGTACATCTTGTAGCTCACCTGGAACTTCAGGAACAGGTAGGCGTCGTTGTCCTTGGGATCTCCCCGCTGCTGGTTCGGTGCGGTGGGGTTGAGACCCGCATCATACATGGGACCGATGCCCAGGCTTGGGTCCGCGAAGAAGGCTGCTTCCTCACCATAAGCCTCACGGATCAGTTCGTTGTCATAGTAAAGTCCGCTGACATCGTCCACGTAGTCCGTGAAGGTCTTGGTGTACTGCAACTCGAAACCTACGCACCATGTTCTGCTAACGGCTTTCCTCACGCCGATGCCCATGGGCACACAGAGCTGGGTGGTTTTGTACTCCTCTGCGCCATTGGGCAGGCCCTGGCCCTCTGTTCCAAGCGGCCTCAGTTCGATCCAGCTGTTGTTCAACTGGCCCTTGGGATTGAAGTTGAAGACCCCCAGACCGCCGAACAGGTAGAATCCCACCCGGCTGGCTTTCGTACCCTTCACCCCCCGCAGGTCGTAAACGTGGCCAAGCTCCTCGCGATAGAAATGGAACTCCAGTACCGCCTGCCCCTCATAGACATCGGATTTGAAGTTCATGTTCCGGTTCTGGCGGAACGGTTCGGCGGTGAGGTTGTCGTTACCGGCCAGGATGCCGTAGGTGAGGCCTCCACGGAGCGCCAGGCTGCGGGACAGGAAATAGCGATAAGCGATATGAGCGGCAGGACGGGTCTGGCTCAGTTCCAGGTCCCACACGAACGGAGAGCCGATCTGGTCGCGGCCACCCAATTCCCCGAGGAAGTTGGAAAGTCCCATGCCGAACGATAGCTCACGGCGGTGTGCCTTCCAGTACGTGGACTGCTTGAAATACTGGGCAAGGACGCCATCCGCGCCCAAATGCACCCAAAGGCCGAGCAGCACCAAGAAGCGGAAAATCATCCTTTGCATCGATCTGCAGCGAGTTCGGTCGCGGCCAAATATAGACGCTTTCTCGTGCGCCATGCAAGTCATGAGCAGAGCGGGTCCCTCTGCCGCCTGTTCAAGCCCGGAGCCGTGACAGTTCCCACAGGACGATACCCCCGCAGACCGACACGTTGAGCGAGTGCTTGCTGCCGTGCTGCGGGATCACCAGGCACCCGTCACACGCTGCGATGGCTGCATCACTGACGCCATCCAGCTCGTTGCCGACCACGATCGCGATCCGTTCCGGCAGCGGGACCTCCAACCGGTCGAGCGCAGTGGCATGGACGGTCTGTTCAACGGCCCACACCATGTAGCCTTTGGACCGGAGGTCATGGATCGCCTGTAGCACATCAGGAACGTGTTCCCACGGAACGCTGCCGGTGGCGCCCAGCGCTGTTTTCTCGATCTCCCGGTGGGGGGGCACCGGGGTGAATCCGCAAAGCACGATGCCCTCGATGCCCATGGCGTCCGCGCTCCGGAACAGGGATCCGACGTTGTGCCGGCTCCGGACATCGTCCAACACCAGGCGGATCGGGCGCTTGGGTGCCGAGCGGTGGGTGTCGGCAGAGGGCCGCCCCAGCTCATCCATGCGCAGCTTGCGGTCGTTGTAGGGCATTGGTGGGTCGTGCGGTGGGCTGGCCGTGAAAGGCGATGTACCTTTCGGGCTTCCCGGCGCGAAGATGCGCACCAGGGAGTTGGATGGTGAAGAAGATGGCCCGACCGAGCCCAACAGAAACCCCGCTGATGCAGCAGTATGCGCGCATCAAGGCCCAATACCCGGATGCGGTGCTCCTGTTCCGCGTGGGTGATTTCTACGAGACGTTCGGCTCCGATGCGGTGCTCGTTTCCAAGGTGGTGGGCATCGTGCTCACCAACCGCAACAACGGGGGCAGTGAGGTGGAGCTCGCGGGTTTTCCGCATCATTCGCTCGAGACCTACCTGCCACGGTTGGTGCGCGCCGGACTGCGTGTGGCCATCTGTGATCAGCTTGAGGATCCCAAGGCGGCCAAGGGTGTGGTGAAGCGGGGGGTGACCGAGGTGGTGACCCCGGGCGTCCATTTCAGTGAGCAGGTGCTTGACCAGCGGGCCAACAATTGGCTGGGGGCTCTGTGTGCGCACAATGGCCGATATGGCATCGCTTTCCTGGACGTTACCACAGGCGACCTGCAGGTGGCGGAAGAGGAGCGTGAGCAGGTGGCCCGGCTGCTGGATGGTTACGGCCCCAAGGAACTCCTCGTTCCCAAGGGAACACGCGACCCCCTGCTTCAGGCCTGCCTCGAGCGCAGCACGGGCTTCGGCCTCGATGAGTGGGCCTTCACGGACGAATTCGCCCGCGAGCGCCTGTTGCGCCAGTTCGGAACCACCTCACTGAAAGGCTTCGGGGTAGAGCATCTGCCATTGGGCCAGCGCGCTGCCGGTGCGGTTTTGCATTACCTGGGGGAGACCCGGCACGACCGCACCGCCCATATCCGCTCCATCGCGCTCATCCGTCCCGGCGAACACATCGGGCTTGACCGCTTCACGGTGCGCAACCTGGAGCTCGTGCAGCCCGTGAACGAGGGCGGACGCACGTTGCTGCAGGCCATGGACCGCTGTGTCACCCCCATGGGAGGCCGCCTGCTGAGGCGCTGGCTGCTGATGCCCCTGCTGGACCGCACTACCATCGCCGACCGTGCCGATCGCGTGGAGGCTTTCCTTGCACAGGATGACCTGGTGGCGCGTATCGGCACCGAACTGGAGGTGGTGCACGACCTGGAGCGGCTCGCCGCCAAGGCCGCCGCAGGCCGCATCAACCCGC
>Ga0169931_10003616_pt1 | contig 24445 bp, 23 predicted proteins | sample Kivu_15m_20L_FD_129675 | JGI IMG/M metagenome (GOLD analysis project Ga0169931, IMG submission 129675) | Freshwater microbial communities from Lake Kivu, Western Province, Rwanda to study Microbial Dark Matter (Phase II) - Kivu_15m_20L... | ecosystem: Environmental > Aquatic > Freshwater > Lake...
CCGAACAGATCATGGGCCGCAAACTGCCCCAAACCCGGGATGGGTTTCTGCGCATCATGGATGAGGAACGCCGCGCCGCCGAATAGTAGGGCGATGGGTTGACTTGGCCCCCTGCCCCGCTTAAAAGGCGCGCCTTCGAAAGGTTAGACCAATGAAAATTCGTAACTCGCTGAAGACCGCCAAGACCCGTGACAAGAACTGCGTTGTGGTACGCCGCCGCGGTCGGGTTTATGTGATCAACAAGAAGAATCCGCGCCTGAAGGCCCGCCAGGGCTGAGGCGGCGCGGGCTTCGGCCTGCGATAGTCTGCGATGGGTTTGGGAGGGGGCTTAGGCCCCCTTTTTGTGTTTGGGGAGAAGCAATGGGGGCTCCGCCCCCACCCCTTCAATGCAGCTTCACCTGCGGCTGCCCGCGGTCCGCCACCAGCCCGACCAGCGTTTTCCATAGCACCGGCGCATGCCCATGCAGCGCGGTCTGGTGCATCTTATAGAGCGACCGGTACATCATCCGCGCGAAATAGCCTTCAATGAACATGCTGCGCCCGACCAGGAAGCCCATCAGGCTGCCGACGGTTGAGTATTTGCCGAGCGACACCAACGATCCAAAATCGCGATAGGCGAAGGGCTCCAGTTCAAGCCCACGGATTTTTCGGTCAATCTGCCGGTAAAGATGGTTGGCCTGTTGATGCGCGGCTTGCGCGCGCGGCGGCAGATTGCCCTTGCCATCAGGCCGCGGGCAGGCCGCGCAATCGCCAAGCGCGAAAATGTCGGGATCGCGCGAGGTTTGCAGCGTGGGGAGCACAACCAATTGATCATTGGGCGTTGTCTCAAGCCCGCCGATATTGCGGAGCACGGGCGGGCCTTTCACGCCGGCGGCCCAGACCACGAGCTCGCCAGGGATGACATCGCCATCGGCCAGCACCACGCCATCGGCACGCACTTCAGCAACGCGGCGGCCAGCCAGGACTTCTACGTCCAGATCCTCCAACAATTTCGCGGTGGCGGCCGAAATGCGTTCGGGCAAAGCGGGCAGGATGCGCGGTGCCGCTTCAATCAGGCGGATGCGGACATCGCGCGCCGGGTCAATCCTGTCCAAGCCATAGGCGACAACGGCGCGCAGCGTGCGGTGCAATTCGGCGGCCAATTCCGTGCCGGTAGCCCCCGCGCCGATAATCGCGACATGAAGCTGGCCGGGGCGCACCGGTTCGGATTGGCTATTGGCGCGCAGGCACGCATTGACCAGGCGGCGATGAAAGCGGCTGGCTTGCGCCACGTTTTCCAGCGGCACGGCGTGTTCGGCTGCCCCTGGCGTGCCGAAATCATTGGTCACACTGCCGATGCAGATCACCAGCGTGTCATAGGGCACGCGGCTTGGTGGCGTCACCTGGCGGCCTTCATCATCGAAGGTGGCGCCGACCAGGACCTCACGCGCCTCCCGGTCAATACCGGTCATGGGCCCGAAGCGGTAGGTGAAGTGGTGGTTGTGCGCCTGCCTCAGGTAATGCAGTTCGTGCCGATCCCGATCGAGGCTGCCTGCTGCAACCGCATGCAACAGGGGCTTCCAGAGGTGTGTGCGGGCGCGTTCCACGAGCGTGACCTCGGCCTCGCCGGTCCGGGCATAGCGATGGCCTAGCCGGGTGACGAGTTCCAACCCTGCTGCCCCGCCACCGACAACCACGATCCGATGCGGCGTCTTGGTGCCCTGGCTCTGGTTCATGCGCTTTGCTCCATTCCTCGGCGCCGATAGGGGCAAGGTCTGCCCGCTTCGGCCTTAACCCTTGCCCTGATGCCCCCTTATGCGCATCTTCCAGGCAGCAAAGGAAGCCGCAATGATCCCCCTGCCCGCCCCAAAGCCTGACATTCTTGCCCGCCGTGCGGAAATCGTCGCGGCGCTGCAAGCACTGGTCCCCGCTGATGGCGTGATTGCCGAGGGTATTCGCCTGAAACCATATGAAACCGATGGCCTGGCCGCCTATCGGCAGATGCCGCTTGCGGTAGTTTTGCCTTCCTCGACCGAGCAGGTTGCGGCCGTGCTGCGGTATTGCCATGAAAAGGGCATTCGCGTGGTGCCGCGCGGTGCGGGGACCAGCCTTTCCGGCGGCGCGCTGCCCTTGGCGGACGCGGTGGTGGTCGGCCTGATGCGGCTCAATTCCATTCATGAGATCAATTATGCGGATCGTTATGCGGTAGTGGGTGCGGGTGTCACGAATATCGGCATCACCAAGGCTGTGGAAAATGAGGGCTTCTTCTACGCGCCCGATCCATCATCCCAGCTTGCCTGCATGATCGGCGGCAATGTCATGATGAATTCCGGCGGCGCGCATTGCCTGAAATATGGCGTGACGGCGAATAACCTGCTCGGCGTGAAATTCGTCACCATTGAAGGCGAGGTGTTGGAGATCGGCGGCACCTATCTGGATGCGGCGGGCTATGACTGGCTTGGGCTGATTACCGGCAGTGAAGGTCAGTTGGGCATCGTCACGGAAGTGACCGTGCGTATCCTACGCAGTGCAGAGGGCGCGCGCGCCATGCTCGCGGCCTTCAATTCCATTGAAGTGGCAGGCGCCGCGGTTGATGCCATTATCGGCAGCGGCATCATCCCCGTGGCACTGGAATTCATGGACAAACCCTGTATTCATGCGTGTGAGGCCTTCGCACATGCCGGCTATCCTTTGGATGCCGAGGCAATGTTGATCATTGAAGTCGAAGGCAGCATCGCAGAACAGGATGCGCTGCTGGCGCGCATAAAAGATATTTGCGCACGGTTTGAACCAATCAGCCTCAAGGTTGCTGAGACTGCTGAACAAAGCATGGCCATCTGGAAAGGCCGCAAGGGTGCCTTTGGTGCCGTCGGGCGCATAAGTCCAGATTACCTCTGCATGGATGGCACAATTCCGACCAGCGAATTGCCGCATGTGTTGAAGCGGATTGGCGAGATGAGTGATCAATATGGCCTGAAGGTCGCGAATGTGTTCCATGCCGGTGACGGCAATCTGCATCCGCTGATCATGTTTGACGCGAATGACCCCGATAGTTTCCGCCGTGCGGAAGCCTTTGGCGCTGATATTCTCAAGCTTTGCGTCGAAGTGGGTGGTTGCCTGACGGGTGAGCATGGCGTTGGCGTGGAAAAGCGTGATCTCATGACTGTGCAATTCGCGGAACATGAACTGACGCAGCAGCGTGCGATCAAGTCCGCCTTCGATCCCGCCTGGCTGCTCAACCCAGCCAAGGTATTCCCGCTGCAAGGTGCGCTGGCGCCGGCAATCGCTGCCGAATGAGCACCCCGATCACGCCAACGGATGAGGCCGGCATCATCGCCGCGGTGCAGGCGGCGCGTATAGCGCGAGAACCGCTGGCGATTGAAGGCCAGGGGTCGAAGCGCGGCCTGCTGCGCCCCGCACGGGCCGCGCGCAGCCTTTCCACGCGAGCACTGACGGGAGTGACGCTTTATCGCCCGGCAGAACTGATCATCAGTGCGCGCGCCGGCACGCCTCTCATTGAAATTGAAGCGACACTTGCCGAAAAAGGTCAGCAGCTTATTGCCGAGGCGCCCTATTTGAACGGGGTTTTTGGTACCTCTGCACCGCCGAGCATTGGTGGCGTAGTGGCCGCCAATCTTTCCGGGCCGCGACGCATCGCTTGGGGTGCCACGCGCGATCATGTGATGGGGTTACGCTTCATCAATGGCGCGGGGGAGGCCATTCGTTCCGGTGGGCGGGTGCTCAAGAACGTCACGGGGCTTGATTTGTGTAAGCTGTTATCTGGGTCTTACGGCACGCTTGGCGTCATCACTGAGGTGACGCTGAAGGTGCTCCCCGCCCCCGAGACCAGCGCAACGCTGCTGATTGAAACGCCCGATCTTGCAAGCGCCGTGGCAGCACTTTCCGCTGGGCTTGGCAGTCCCTTTGGAGTCTCCGCGGCGGCGGCGCTACCGGCGCAGGATCACGCGGTCGCGGCGCTGCGGCTTGAGGATTTCGCCGCCTCAGTTGCCTATCGCATGGAAAAGCTGCGCTCCGTGCTGGATGATTTTGGCACACAACGCGTGCTGGAAAATGGAGAAAGCCGTAGCTTCTGGCGCAACGTCCGTGAAGTGGAGCCGCTGAACACCAGCGCAGATGAGGCCATTTGGCGCGTATCGGTACGCCCTTCCGCCGGGCCGCGCATCGCCACAGCGGCAAGCGCGATTGGTGGTCGCGTATTGCTTGATTGGGGCGGTTGGCTGGTCTGGATTGCCGCCGAGCCAAGCATTGCCAATTACGCCGCAATCAGCGCGGCGGCAGCGGCGGCAGGCGGGGCAACCATGTTGTTTCGCGCACCGGAATTGCTCCGACTTGCCGTACCGATCTTCCCTGCGGAGTCAGCGCCGCTTGCCAAGATCAGCGCGCGGGTGAAGGAAGCCTTGGACCCTGGTGGCCTGTTCAACCCAGGGCATCTTCGCGCTGCCTAGGCCCTATGGCAGCTTGGTGGTTCCGGCAGCGCGAATGATGCCCTCAGGCCGCGCGGCCTTTTCAGCAATGCCGCTGATGCCTTGCCGGCGCGCAAGTTCGGCCCAGACCTCCTCTGGCCGAATGCCAGCATCCACCCAAATCACCATCAGGTGATAAAGCACATCGGCTGATTCCAAAACCGTCGCAGCGCGATTGCCGATGGCTGCCTCAATCACGCATTCCACCGCTTCTTCGCCAAATTTCTGCGCAACCTTGGCGGTTCCGCGCGCGATCAGCCGCGCGGAATGGGATGTGGTCATATCCCCCGCCAGCCGGCGCTGTTCCACCGTTTCCCACAGCCGATCCAGGATCATCGCATCGGCCCCTTTTGGCGAAACGCTGAGCGGTTCCAGAACCCGCGCTTCAACCTTGCGAATGCGCTTGGGCAGTTTCGCGCCCTTCAGCTTCAGCCCGCCAGGCAGCGGCAGCGCCGCTTTCTTCTTGGCGATCTTTTTCTTGACCCCGGACTTTTTCTTCGCCTTCTCGGCTGGTTTCGCCTTGGTGGGCTTTGCCTTGCCGGGTTTTGTCGCCTTGGCCATCTACGCGGCCTCCTGCACATGGGGGACGGGGCGGATCGGCAAACCAGCGGCGGCGAGAGCGGCCTTGGCTTCGGCAATCCGGAATACCCCGTAATGGAAAACACTGGCCGCGAGCAGGCCGGTGGCACCGGCTTTTGCGCCTTCAACGAAATGGCGCAATTCCCCAACACCGCCGGATGCCACAATCGGCAGCCTTGTCGCTGCACGCACGGCGGCGGTCAGTTCAAGGTCAAAGCCCTGCTTGGTGCCATCGCGGTCCATGGAGGTCAGCAGGATTTCCCCCGCGCCGAGCGCTTCAACCTGCCTGGCCCAGGCAATGGCATCCATGCCCGTGCCGCGCCGCCCGCCATGGGTAAAGACCTCAAACCCGCCGCCCATGTCGCGTCGGCGCGCATCAATCGCGACAACAATGGCCTGACTGCCGAAAGCCTCCGCCGCGCGGCGCACCAGATCAGGGTCGGCGACCGCCGCCGAATTGATCGAAACCTTGTCGGCGCCCGCCAGCAAAAGCCGGCGCGCATCATCCACGCTCCGCACGCCGCCACCAACAGTCAACGGGATGAAGACCTCGGCCGCTGTGCGGGAAACCACGTCCAGGATCGTATCGCGGTTTTCGGCGGAGGCGGTGATATCCAGGAAGGTGATCTCATCGGCACCTTCGCGATCATAATTGCGCGCCTGTTCCACCGGGTCGCCGGCGTCGCGCAATTCCACGAAGTTCACGCCCTTGACGACGCGACCGTCCTTCACATCCAAGCAGGGAATCACACGAAGGGCGAGCAAGGGACCTCATCTAAAGTCGGGGTTGCGGAGGCTGCGGCCAGGAATGGCGCTGCATTCGTTTTCGCGATGCGCCGGAATGATCCCCTGGTCAAGCCCCGAAAGGCAAGACTTGCAGGGGCGCACGGGGGCCGCCACATGTCCATCATGGCCAGAAAAAGCAAAGCCGCCACCCGCAGGGCTGGCGAATATCTGACCGGGCATTTGCTGATTGCGATGCCGGGCATGGAGGACCCGCGATTTGCGCAAAGCGTGGTGTGCCTCTGCAATCACTCCGCCGAGGGCGCGATGGGGCTGATGGTGAATCGTCCGATCGAAGGCCTGCCCTTTGACAAATTGCTGCAGCAGCTCGGCCTTAACCCTGTGCCATCCCAGCGCCAGATCAGGTTGGTCTCCGGCGGGCCGGTGGAAGCTGGCCGCGGCTTTGTGCTGCATACGGATGATTGGTCTGCGGAAGGTAGCCTTGGGTTCAGCACTGGCCTCGCGCTGACGGCCAGTGTGGATATTCTGAGCGCGATTGCGCGCGGCGGCGGCCCGCGCTTGGGCTTGCTGGCGCTTGGCTATGCTGGCTGGGCGCCCGGCCAACTGGAGGAGGAAATCCAGCGTAATGCCTGGCTGAGCGTCCCGGCAGATGAGGCGCTGCTGTTTCAGGAGGAAGCCAGCACCGCCTGGCATGCGGCACTCGCGAAATTGAAGGTGCATCCGGCTTGGCTGTCTTCCGCTGCTGGACATGCGTGAAGGCTCACGAGAAAAGGGGTCTGCGGGGCGAATGTGCGGGGCGTTTCATGGCGCCCATCAGGATGAAGCGCGTTTTTGACGAGAGCGGTATTGCGCGCTGTTGGCGGCTTTGTTTCACGGAAAGCCTCTGCCCACGGCCTTTCCTGAAAAGGCGGCGCCTTGTGCGGGGGGTCATCTCAATCGGCAATTCCAGGCGCCGCCGCCGAACCGGCCTTGGGTTTCTGCTTTCACCAGACGGGGCGACGCCATAACGGCGCATGACGGCTGATAGCGTCATGTCAGAATGCATGCTCCGTTCGACCTGCCGAAATTTTGCTCGGCAATATAGCGCCGACGGCCGCTCGCCTTGGGGGCTGGTCAAGGTTGATCAGCGTTACCTTAGATCCTCTCGCCGAAGATCCTCTCGCCGATTAATTGCCGCGCCACTGCACGATCTTTTCAGCCACGAATAGGGTGGCCACGACGCTGCCCACGAAAATCAGCAAATGATTTCGGATGGCGTCGCGACGCGGAACCATTTCAGCAGGAATGGTAGGCTTTGTCTCAGCAGGCTCGACCGGCGCTGCCTCGGCCGCAACTTCGGCTGGTGTAAGCGCCGGACCAAGATAGCGAAAACGTCGCGTCGCTTCGGCCGGCGCCAGGGCACTGCCATCCCAAGCAAACCATTGTCGCGCGGCGGCGTTCCAACCCATCGGCAATGGCGCCTGCCCGCCATCATCCAAGCGCGCCAACCAATGCCAGGCGCGGGCGGTATCCGCAGGCTCGCCGGGGCGGGTGGCATCGGGCCAAGCATTCATGTTCTTCCCCCTCGCTGTTCTGACAAATCATTCCCGATCCCTCAGAAGGATGCAATCACCTTCAGCAATCACCCAGTACTGGCTCTGCCGGCCGCCTTGCAGGCAAACCACTTTCACGCCCAAACTGGCCAAATCAACGGAGGCTCAAGATCATGGCGCAAATCACCCGTCGCGTGGCGCTTGGCGCTTCGGCTATGCTTGCCATGCCCGCGCTCGCGCAGCCGCGCTTTCCCGAACGGCCCATTCGCCTGATCATTCCCTGGGCGGCAGGCGGGCCGGCGGATATTGGTTTTCGCATCATGGCGGAGCACGCATCGCGCAGCCTGGGTCAGCCGGTGGTGGTGGAAAATCGCGGAGGCGCTTCCGGCATTCTGGGGGCGATGGCACTGCAGGAAGCCAGGGCCGATGGCCATACGATTTCGCAAATGCATGTCGGTGTGGTGCGGCAAATGCTGCTCAATCCTCGCCCACCCTATGATCCGATCAATGATCTGACTTATATTTTACAAATCACCGGCTTTGTCATGGGCCTGGTGGTGCGCGCGGATTCCCCCTGGCAGAGCCTTGAACAATTGCTGGCCCATGCACGCGCCAATCCGGGCAAGCTTAATTTCGGCACGCTTGGCATTGGGTCAACGCAACATCTGGTGGTGGAACGCATCGGCTTTCAGCGCGGCTTGAGCTGGACGCATGTGCCCTATCGCGGCACATCTGACACGCTGCGCGCGCTGCTGGGCGGCGAGATTGATTTCGCGTCAGAAGCATCCGGCTGGGCGCCCATGGTGGAAGCCGGGCAGTTGCGCCTGCTCGCCATTTACACCTCCTCCCGCGCCAAGCGGTTTCCGCAGGTGGCGACATTGAAGGAACAGGGCGTGGATATTGTGGTGGATAGCCCGGGCGGGCTGATCGGCCCGCGCGGGATGGATGCCGGCGTGGTGCGCGTGCTGGCGGAAGCCTTCATCGCCGCCGCGCAAGACCCCGCGCATCTGCAATTCCTGGAACGGGTCAATCAGCCACTGATGCTGCTGGATGGCCCTGCCTATCGGGAAGCGATGCGCCAGACCATGGACGAGGAACGGGCGTTGCTACGGCGATTGAACCTAGCGCCGGCATAGGTAGCGCCTTCCTGTCTGCCGCCCGGCTCCTGGACAGGCTCAGTTCAGCGCGGCAAGCGACCAAACTGCCCCGAACCGGGGGCGGAAGCAGAGCGCCGACGGCTTTCCTGCCCACCACCGCCGCCCGAGGCCCGACGCGGGCGCTGTTGCTGCTGTTGCTGCCGAGGCTTTGGCGCAGCCCGCTGCGGGCGGGGCTGACGTGGCGGACGGGCGGGCGCGGCTTCCTCGGCCTCGCCAGTTCGGCGATCTTCGGCCGGGATTTGGGTGCGGATCAGTTTTTCAATCGCGCGAAGCTTGTCACGATCCTCACCCGAACAGAGCGCAATCGCGATCCCCGCCGCGCCGGCGCGTGCCGTACGACCGATGCGATGCACATAGGTTTCCGGCACTTCCGGCAAATCAAATTGGATGACATGTGTCACACCATCCACATCAATGCCGCGCGCGGCGATATCGGTCGCCACCATGACCGGCGCGCGACCATCGCGAAACGCGGCCAGGGCAGCTTCACGTGCATTCTGGGATTTATTGCCATGGATCGCATTGGCCTTGATGCCATCCTGGTCCAGCTGATTAACAATCCGATCCGCCCCATGCTTGGTACGGCTGAATATCAGCGCGCGGCCAACGCCCTCACCGCGCAGCAATTCCGCCAAGACGCGGCGCTTATCCTGCCGATTGGCGTGAATGACGCGCTGCGCCACTTTCTCGGCCGTGGTTGCCACCGGCGCCACCGCCACGCGCACGGGTGATTTCAGCATCTCATCCGCCAGGCGGTTGATTTCCGTGGGCATGGTGGCGCTGAAGAACAGCGTCTGGCGTTCCACCGGCACGGCGCGGATCAGGCGGCGAATGGCCGGCAGAAAGCCCTTGTCCAGCATCTGATCGGCTTCATCCAGCACCAGCGTGCTGACATGATCCAAGCGCGCGGTGCCCTGTTCAAGATGGTCCTGCAAACGGCCAGGGGTTGCCACCAGCACATCAATGCCGCGGCCAAGCGCCTGGCGCTGACCACCAAAGCCCACACCGCCGAAAATCGTCGCGATGGAAAAGCCGAGATGCTTGCCATAGGTGCGAAAGCTTTCGGCGATTTGCGTCGCCAATTCGCGCGTTGGGCTTAGCACCAGCACGCGACAGCCACCACGCGGTGGGCGGCCCTTCAGCAGGGCAAGCTTATGGAGCAAGGGCAGCGCGAAGGCTGCCGTCTTGCCGGTACCGGTTTGGGCAATGCCAAGCAGGTCGCGCCCTTCCAGCACAGCCGGAATGGCCTGGGCCTGGATGGGGGTTGGGGATTTATAGCCCTCATCCTTCAAAGCCTGAAGGATAAGCGGGTTGAGACGCAGAGTCTCGAAACTATCGGTCACGATTGATCCTAATCAGCCGCGCACAGCCTTCCGGGCCAAGCGCGGCTTGGGGCAGAAAGCCCCGCGGGATTGGGACCGTCCTTAGTGGGAAAAGCGATCTGGCTGGCCCGGAACCGCGCCGCGCTTAAACCAAGCCGGGGGTCCGATCACGCAGCCGCCAGGGCGCGCGGCGCGCGGAAGCACGCGCTGACCCAGTCCATATGGGCGCCCTTCTCGGCGAAAGCAAGGCGGCCTCACCCCGCATGTAATTTGTTTGATCGCATTTTCCGAGTCGCCAAGTGTTCCACTTGGCTTGAAAATGCTCAGGCCGACATTTGGATCGGCGGCTCCACATCCGGCGGCAGCGGGCAAACGTAAGGCGTCGCCGTTGTGCGCTTCTGGTGATCCGCCTTGGCGGCGGCGAGGATTTCCGGATTGGCGATGGCATCCACCGCCGTGCCGGCCATGATCTTCGCCACATGCACCAAACCCTTATGGGCAATGCCGGATTTACCTTGTGCCGTGAGCTGCCAGGAATGCCCCGGCGTACCGACAGCACAGGTCGCACCGCGCGCCTGCACCGTTGGCACCGCCCAGGACACATCGCCCACATCAGTGGACCCGACACCGCCAAAGCCCTTGTTTTCCAGCGGCACGATCTTGTCACAGAGCGGCAAATCCATCTCCGGCGTCAGCCCATGGCGGCGGAAGGCGGAGACGATATCCTCGGGCTTCAGCGTCGCCTGGATTTCGCGCGCATAGCGGCGATCATCCTCATCAAATTGCGGCGGACCCAAGCGCTGGAAATTATCGTACATCGCCTTTTCCAAAGGCGTATTGCCAAGCAGGTTGGACACGGCGCTGACCACCTTGGTGGAGACACTGGTTTCCGTCATCAGCGCTGCGCCATCGGCAATCTTGCGCACGCGCGCGACCAGGCCGTTCAGTTCCACCAAATCCCGCGCGCGGATCAAATAGCGCACCTTGGCCGTGCCCTGCACCACATTGGGCGCAATGCCGCCGGCATCCAAATAGGCGTAATGAATGCGCGCATCGGATGGCATGTGTTCACGCATGTAATTGACGCCGACATTCATGAGTTCCACCGCATCCAAGGCGCTGCGGCCCAAATGCGGCGCGGCGGCAGCGTGTGACGACCGGCCAACAAAGCTGAAATCAATGCGCGTATTGGCCAGAGACACCGGTTCATTCACCGCAGAAAACGCCGCCGGGTGCCAGCAAATCGCCATATCCACATCATCAAAGCAGCCCGCGCGCACCATGAAGCCCTTGGCTGCTCCGCCTTCTTCCGCTGGGCAGCCATAATAGCGCACGCGCCCCTTGATGCCGTTTTGAGCGAGCCAATCCTTCACCGCACTCGCTGCCAGCAGGGACGCGGCGCCGAGCAGATTATGCCCACAGCCATGCCCGCTGCCATCACCTGGCAAGGGGCGCGGTTCAGCGATGCCGGCTTCCTGGGACAGCCCCGGCAGCGCATCATATTCGCCAAGGATCGCAATGATGGGGCCTTCTTCGCCGGCCTCACCCATCACTGCGGTTGGGATGCCCGCCACATTCTGCGTCACGCGAAAGCCATGGGCTTCCAGCATCGCGGTGTGTTCGGCGCAGGATCGGTGTTCGGCGTAGCAAAGCTCCGGCATGCCCCAGACGCGGTCGCTGAGTTCAATCGCCTCAGGCGCCTTGGCATCCACCAGCCGCCAGATTTCTTCCGTATTGCGCATCGCCTTGGGCTCCTCGATTGATCGCTTGCAGTCTCGCGCGGTGCCCTGAGCAAGTCCAGGGGTGGACGGGGCAGGGCAGGCAGCGCAAGCTTGACGCCTTCAGCAAAGGAACCCGCCATGGCCCGCGTGCGTGAAGTCTTGCCCGAGGAACTTACACCGGAACTCCGCGATATCTGGCATCGCTATGTCACCGGCTATGGCCCGTTTGAGGAGCAATTGGCGGTCTTCGCACATGTGCCGGCGGCGCTGCGCCATTTGATGCCAATGCTGATGGAATTGCGCGCAGCCGGCACGCTGCCGCGGCGCTACCTGGAACTCGCCATCGTGGTCGTCTCCAAGCTCAATGCCTGTGATTACTGCGTTGATCATCACGGTCCGTTTCTGGCGGTGGAAGGCATCCCGACCGAGGCTTTGGAAGGCTTGCCGGGGCGGATTGATCACCCATCGCTGACGCCGCTTGATAGGCTGGTGGCGGAATATTCGGTCGCCGCCTGGGAAGATAGCCACCGCGTGCCGGAGCGCCTGTTCCGCGCGCTGCGCGAGCATTTTTCCGAGGCGCAGATTGTGGAACTCACGCTCCGCATCACGCTCTGCGGCTTTTTCAACCGCTTCACTGGCGCGCTTGGGATTGATGCGGCGCAGCACAAGGCGGCGGCGGCGGAATAAGCGGGCGCTAAGCCCCCTTCTCACCCCCCGCCATCAGCCCCGCCACAATCTGTTTTGCGCAACCAGCGTCAGGAACAAGACCGGCGCGGTCAGGCGCGGCAAGCAAAGCAGCGGCGGCAGCCTTTCGGGGGTGATCCTTCACGCAACCGCGCCGCACCGCGAACAGGGCATCAAATCGCCTCTCGCCGAAGCGCTTCCAGCACCGCAGGATCGGTGATCGGGCTCGTATCCCAGGGCGGCGGCGGGGGTGGATCAAGGGTTTCGAAAACCGTGGAAAGTTCGATATTCCCGGCATCCGCAGGGCGCGGATAGGGGGTTGGGTCCGGCGCGCCCGACACTTTGGGGCGGCCAATGCCAATGAAGAAATCCTCCAGCCCTGCCGGGATCAGCAGCCACAGGAACCGAAAGGGATGCGCGCCATCATTGATAAAACCGTGGCGAATATGGGGTGGTGCGACCATGAAACTGCCGGTCGGGATGCGTCGCACCACGCCATCCAAGCGCCCGAGTGCTTCGCCGGCGACCACCCAGAAAATCTCGGTCTGGGCCGGGTGGGCATGTTCGCGGATTTTGCCGAGCGGTGGCAATTCCTGAAGCCCCGCCGAAAACCCAGCCGGCATGCCGGCGATGCGCGGTGAGGTGAGAACTTCTATCCAGCCATTCGCCGGTTGCGGCTGCCAATGCTGCGCCCCGCCGCCCGGCGGAATGAGAACAAAGCCACCGGATGCGGGCATGGGTTCCTCTTTCAATGCAAGCGCGGACGCTTCAGGAATTGCACCCGATCGGCTGAGGTGATGGTCACGTCCCGCCGCGCCTTGCCGCGCGTCACCTGCAGATGAACATGGCTGCCCGCCGGGCCAATCGCCCAAATGGCGCGCCAAAAATCGGCCAATTCGCTGACCTCAGCGCCCTCCACCGTCAGGATGCGGTCGCCATTGCGCATCCCCGCTGCCTCGGCCGGGCCACCGGGCGCGAGTGAGGCAACCGAAAGCCCATCCTCATCTTCGGTGGCGTAAAGACCAAGCCAGGGGCGCGGCGGGCCGGATCGCCGGCCCTGGGTCATCAGCTCATCCAAAACGGGCGTCAATTGATGCACGGGAATGACCATGTTCAGGTCCAGCCGGCGGCCTTCTTCCCCTTGCTGCAAGATCAGGGAGCCGATGCCCACCAGCTTGCCATCGGGGCCAAACAGCCCCGCGCCGCCCCAGGAAGGATGGGCGGGGGCGACGAATAGCGCATCCTCCATCAGATATTCCCAATAACCGGCAAAGGGCTGGCGCGCGACCAGCTTGCCGGCCACCGCATGGGCGCGCCCGCCCGCCGCTGCCATCACCGTCGCCGCCCCGATTTTGAGGTTTTCGCTATCGCCAAGGGATGCGGGCTTGAGGGGAATTTTGCCCAAGGCCTGCACCAGTGCAAAACCGGTTTCCTGATCCACCGCCAGCGCATGGCCGGCGACCGCGCGGCCTTCGGCGGTGGTGATCCAGATGCTCTCAGCCTCGCTCACCAGATAGCCCACGGTCAGCACCAAGCCATCGTCAATCAGCACGCCGCTGCCTTCGCGTTCGGTGCCGAGGACGCGCGCGGTAAAGGCATCCGGCGGCACCTGGCTCCGCAAGCTGACCACGGCGCGATAGGCCTGATCCAGGTCGAAGCCATGCTCCGTTGGGTCGGGCTGCAAATGCTCAGGAATGTCCCAGTCTTCGTCGGCCATGTTCTCTCGGGTCAATGCGTCAGCCTGTATATCATAGGCTTTGTTGCGGGTCAGGTTACAGGGTTTGGCAGCGGCGCCAAGGCCGGGCAAGGTGACAAAGTTCTGTTCCAGCATGTCGGGATAAGGGGGAAAAGATGCTGCCGCGCTCGGATTTATGCCGTGTCGAGATGCCTTCGCTGCCTTGGACGCTTCCAGGCGACGCGATGAAGCGCTGACCCCATGCCGCAGCCTCTTCCAGAAGCCATCGCCGCCGGGCTCGTCGCCATGGGGCTGCTCGCACCCGGCCAAAATGCGCAGGGTGAGGCGCTGGCGGGGGGCGTTTCTTCCGATATCTGGCGCCTGACGATGCCCAATGGCCAGGAGATTTGCGTCAAGCGCGCGCTCCCCAAGCTGAAGGTCGCGGCCGATTGGCGCGCGCCGGTGGTGCGCAATATTTATGAAGCGCGTTGGCTGACCGAAGCGGATCGCGCTTTGCCCGGCGCGGTGCCCAAGTTGCTTGGGCAGGATGAGGCGACGGGCGCGCTGGCCATGGCCTTCCTTTCGCCCGCGGATCACCCGGTCTGGAAGGCGCGGCTGCGTGATGGCCATGCGGATGTGGCCTTCGCGAGCGAGGTGGGGCGGCGCATTGCCGTGATCCATGCCCATGCCGCTGCGACTCCTGGCTTGGCCGAAGCTTTCCCAACGGATGAGATTTTCCATGCCATTCGCCTGGAACCCTATCTGCTGGCAACCGCGCGTGCGCATCCTGATTTGGCTATGGTGCTGGAAGACATCGCGGCGGTCACCGCGCGTAGCAAACGCACCTTGGTGCATGGCGATGTCAGCCCGAAGAATATCCTGTGTGGCCCATCCGGCCCGGTGTTTCTGGATGCGGAATGCGCCTGGTGGGGCGACCCCGCTTTTGATCTCGCCTTTTGTCTCAATCATCTTTTGCTGAAATGCTTGTGGACGCCAAGCGCCAGCGCCGGCTTTATGGCCTGCTTTGAAGCGCTTTCGGCGCACTATCTGGCGGGCATTTCCTGGGAAGCGGCGCCGGCTTTGGAAGCGCGCGCGGCGCGGCTGCTGCCGGGGCTTTTCCTCGCACGGGTGGACGGCAAAAGCCCGGTCGAATACCTGACCCAGGAGCATGACAAAAACCGCGTGCGCCGCGTGGCGCGTGCCTTATTGACCAAGCCCACGGATCGCTTGCTGGCGGTGCGCGCGGCCTGGGGGGAAGAGATCGGCGCATGAGCAGCACCATCATCACCGCCATTCGTGGCCGCCGCGTTTGGGACAGCCGAGGCCGGCCCACCGTGGAGGCGGAAATCACCTTGGCCGGCGGTGCCACAGGCCGCGCCATCGCCCCCGCCGGCGCCAGCACCGGCAGTGGTGAGGCTTTGGACAAGCGCGATGGCGGCGCTGCCTTTGGCGGTTATGACGTGACCGGCGCGGTAGATGCCGTGAACCGCGAATTGGCCCCTGCCTTGCTGGGGATGGATGCGCGCGCACAGGCCGCGCTGGATGCGCGGTTGATCGCGCGTGATGGCACGCCGCAAAAAACGCGCCTTGGCGCCAATGCGACGTTGGCGGTTTCCATGGCTGCCGCCCATGCCGCCGCGGCAGCCGATGGTATGCCGCTCTGGCGCTATTTGGGTGGTGATGCGCCCGATGTTTTGCCGCTACCGCAAATCCAGATACTGGGTGGCGGCGCCCATGCCGGGCGGCGCGTGGATATCCAGGATTTTCTGGTGATGTGCCCCGCCGCCACCAGCTTTGCCGAGGCGCTCGATTGGACCGCTGAGGTCTATCGGGCCGCCGGCGCCATCATGAAGCAGCGCGGGCTTTTGCAAGGGGTCGCCGATGAAGGTGGCTGGTGGCCGGCCTTCACCGCCAATGAACAGGCTTTGGAAACCCTTGTCGCCGCCATCGAAAAAGCAGGGTTCACGCCGGGTAAACATGTGGCGATTGCGCTTGATATTGCGGCGACGGATTTCGGCAAGGGCGGGCGCTACAAGCTTGGCCTTGAAGGCCGCGAACTCGGCACGGATGAGATGATCCGCATGTTACTTGGCTGGATCGCGGCCTACCCCATTACCTCCATCGAAGACCCGCTGGCCGAGGATGACGCGGCGGGTTTTGCGGCCTTCACCCGCGAAGTGGGCGGGCGCATCCAAGTGGTGGGCGATGATTTCCTGGTGACGGATGCCGCGCGCGTGCGCTGGGCTGCCGCCATGGGTGCCGCCAATACGGTACTGATCAAACCCAATCAGCGTGGTACATTGACCGAGACCAAAGCCGCTTGGGATGCCGCGCGTGACGTAGGCTTCGCCGGCATCGTCAGCGCCCGGTCGGGGGAGACCGAGGATGTCACGATTGTCCATCTGGCGATGGGTTGGGGTGTCGGGCAATTGAAAGTGGGGTCCTTCGCGCGGTCTGAGCGCATGGCGAAATGGAATGAGGCGCTTCGCGTGGAAGAAAGCCTGGGTGCCAGGGCGCGTTTTGCCGGCGGCGCCTGTCTTGGGCGGTCCCGGTCATGAAGGTGCTGCTGCATTATGACGCCGGTCCGGGCCTCGCCGCGCAGTTGGCCCCCCTGCCCGGCATTGACCTGACCATCTGCCCGGAAGCCGATACCGCGCTTTACGCGCGCCTGCTGCCGGAGATCGAGGTGATTTGGCATGTGCTGCGACCCATCACCGCCGCCGATATCGCCGCCGCACCCAAGCTGCGCCTGATCCAGAAAATCGGCGTTGGCGTGAACACGATTGATTTGGAAGCGGCCCGCGCGCGCGGCATTGCCGTGTGCAACCTGCCGGGCACGAATAGCCGGGCGGTGGCGGAAATGGCGCTGCTGCTGATGCTGGGGGCGCTGCGCCGGCTTGCCTATTTTGATTCTGAAACCCGCGCCGGGCGTGGCTGGTCCCAGGCCCCTGCCCTGCAGGATCACTTGTTTGAATTGGGCGGGCGGAAAGTGGGCCTGATCGGTTATGGCGCGGTGCCGAAGCTGCTTGCCCCCGTGTTGCAGGCCCTGGGGTGTGAGATTTTGTACACCGCCCGCGCCCCGAAGCCCGACGCCATTGGCAGCTTCCGCCCGCTGGAGGCGCTTTTGGCGGAAGCCGATGTGGTCTCCCTCCATATCCCCGAAACGCCGGAAACGCGCGGCCTGATCAATGCTGCGGCACTGGCCCGCATGAAGCCAGGGGCAGTGCTGGTGAACACCGCCCGCGGTGGTCTGGTAGATCAGCCGGCCTTGGTGGCAGCCCTGCAATCGGGCCATTTGGCCGCGGCCGGGCTGGATGTTTTTGCGGCCGAGCCTGTGGACCCCGCGGATCCGCTGCTCGCCCTGCCCAATCTCGTGCTCGCGCCGCATATGGCGTGGCTTTCCGACGGCACTTTTGCCCGGTCCTTTGGCGTGGCGGCGGAGAATTGCCGACGGCTGGCAAATCGGAAGGCGCTTTTGCATCAGCTGGTCTGAGGTCCTTTGGCCCAGGGCCATCTGGGATCAATTTTCGCCGAAAAGTAAAAAATACGGACGGTAGGTTCTCTCCGCACTCCACCCGGCGCAGACGCACGATTTTGTTTTCCCCAGAGCAGCACGCATCCTTCCTTTGGTAGTCGTTATTCTGTAAACAGAGGCGATGTTCAATTCCTCTTCCGAACTCGATCGATTTCGTTTGGAATCGTTTGAGCCAGCTAGGTTTCTTGAACGGGGCGCAACAGTTCCATTCGCAACCCCCTGGCTGCTCAACGCACGCATTCGTTCCTCGAGATTTGGACATAGAAATGAGCTGATTTTGACCAATCCCTCCGGGGGGCTCGGGTCCTTGATCATGCCCTGGTCATCCATTCCGGATTTCTGCTCTCCGACGCTTTTTGATCGCCATCTTTGGGAAAGCTTTCAAAGTGCCGAGGACATAACCCCCATAGGCATTCGGCATGAGGCGCAAAGACTGGCCGCACAGGGGCTCGCCGGGCGGTCAGCTGCTTTGGCAGCCAAGGATGCGCAACGGCGCGACAAAGTCGGGCAAAGGCTCATATACGCCATGCTGCTCGAGACGCTCATTACCGCCTCAGAAGGCCCAACCGAAGCTCAGGGGCGGCCAGATCTTGCCGATACAGCCTCCTTTCTGAAGCGGGGTGAAAGGGCGATCGCACGTGCCGCAGCCCTGGCGCAGATGCCAATGGCGGAATTCGCTGCTGATCTTGAAGCCCTCGCCATCGCCTTGAGCGGTTCGGCACCAAAGATTGCGGGCGCGGAGGCGCGACTGCGCGACCTGATCACCAACCTTGCTGATTTGGCGAATCAGGTGACCGATTGGGCCGACGGTCAATCGGAGGGAGCACGTCATGTCCTAGCGGCGCGCTTCGTTGCGGAAACCGCGCGTCAAACTCTGGAATGCGCCGAAGTGGCCGTGGCAAGCACGGATGCACTCATTGCCGATCTTGGCCTTTTTGTTCCGAAATGGCGGAGTGAGCGGGACAAGGTGATGGAACGGGCTCGGGGGCCTGAATGGGTGCTGGATGGTTGGAAAACGCCAATCACGCTTTGGGCTGCAGCGGACACGGATCAACACCAATCGGCCATATGGGAGATTGCACTGATCGCGCCGATCATGCCACGAGAGGCCAGGGAATGGCTCGGCAAAGCGAGTGATAGGCACGAAACGCCAAAGCGCATCACGCGAATGGTACTAGAAAAATCCGATTGGCGCAGCGGGAATGTAATGGAACTTGTTACCCGTAACGAATATTTGATTGGCGCGTCAATCGCTTACGAAACCCGCGTCTCTCCCATCGCTTCGACGCGAATGACGGATCGCTGGACGCTCAAGCGGGCCGGCGCGGCAACCGTTTCCAGACAAATCATTCCGCAAGCAGCGCCGGCGAGTGGCAGTTCGGACAAGCAAGCATCCTCTGACACAGCGGGTGCGAAGGCAGGCAAGGAAAATGCGCTAGCCATATCCCGTTCACTCGGTAATGAGGTTCAAGCCGCATCCGATGAAGCACTGCTCAAAATTGTTTCTTTGGTGGAAAAATTAGGAGATAAGGAGGTCCACGATCGGCTTCTTGGTGCTTCGCTGTGGCGCCTGAGGCGCCTGCGCCCACCGCGGCCAGCCAGCCTGGCGCGTCTTTTGTTTCTGCCCATGGAAGGCGCATTGGTGGACTCGCCCAAATGGAAGCGCTCCGAAGGCCGTCTGCCACGTTCTGCCCTGGGCCCCCTCACGGAATCCTTCCATCAGGTAATCGGTCCTGAGGTTGACGCGCTTTCTTCCCAATTACGCAGTATTAGCTTTGATGACCACAATTTGATGACGCATCTGGGGCTGCAATTATGGAATTTGGCTGCCACGACGGCACCAAACCTGCGCTTCGGAAGCGCCTGGTCTCTCGCCGGCCTTGGCCAGCAGGATTTTGAGCAAATCACGCAATTTGCTGCCTCCCTTTGGCGACACGCCGGTCCCATCTGGGAATGTTTGCAGCAGGTCGGGGAGTATTGCTCGCCTGAGACGCTCCGCGCTGCCCTGATTGGGCCTGCGAATGAAAGCCGCCTTGTCTTCGTCGCTGCTCTTGACACCTTGCTGCAGCGCGCGGAGCGGCCCTCACTTTTCCTCAGCCTGATTGGCAATCTCCCGCCGCAAGTCACCGGTGCGGTGGAACAGGTTCTGCATCAATGGGTTAGCAACCTTCTGCCGACACTCACTGAGGAGCATTTCGCCAATGGCGCACGGCTTGCGGCAGAAATGGGGCTGATTATCGGCGCGCTTGAGAAACAACCCAAGATCATCGCGAAAGTGGATACCAAGGAACTTCACGTCCATCGGCGCATCCTTGATGCATTCAGCAGTTCAGCCTACCTTGAGGTAGTATCCAATCATTTGATCCCAGCCCTGATGGCGCTGCGGCCTAACCAAACCGACGATTTGGCTGAGATTGAGGCCATGGCAAGGGTGGCGCGAAGCCTTGATGAGACCGGCAGGCGTGTCGGCCCATCGCAGAAATATGTCGCTGTACAGGAAGAATTCCTTGCAGCCTTGAAAAGGCTGCAACAACGCAACCTTGGCGCAGCCATTACCGCCATGGATATCGCCCGTATTGAGGAAATTCTCATCGGCCAAGTTTCGGCTGAACGCTCATTGAATCGCTCCAAGCGCAGGGCGGACCGGTTAAAGTGACCCAATTGCGGGCGGTTCCTCCGCCCAGAAATCTCTTCCAAAATGCGCCGGAATGCTGCAAAATTCTTTTGTTGAAAAAAGCGCCGAGGGAGCAAACAAGTGGATCACCCAACATCACGCCGCGCGGTGCTGGCGCTGGCCCTGGCGGGCGCCGTGCTGTTGCCGCGGCAAGGACTGGCCAGCCTTCCCCAGAATGTGCAGACCGCCATTAACAAACTGCGGGCGGGCCGTGCCGCGCAGGAAGGCCGCATTACGCTGCGGCTGCCGGCTATCGCCGAGAATGGCAATACCGTGCCGTTGAGCATCATGGTGGAAAGCCCCATGACCAGGGCTGATCACGTCAAGGCGATCCATGTTTTTGCCACCGCCAATCCCGCGCCCGAAGTGGCTGTCTTCCATCTGACGCCGTCCATGGGACGCGCCAATGTGGATACGCGAATCCGGCTAGGCCAGACGCAGGAAGTGGTGGCTTTGGCAGAAATGGCTGATGGCAGCCTGTTCATGGCGCGCGCCGAAGTGAAGGTTACCATCGGCGGCTGCGGCGGCTGAAGCAGAAGGAAAGCGCACCATGTCATCACCCATCGGGCAACCTCGGCTTCGCCTTCCCACCCAGGTCAAGGCCGGCGACGTCATCGAAATTCGCACGCTTATCAATCACGTGATGGAAACCGGCCAGCGGCGCAATCCCGAAGGCCAGGAAATCCCGCGCGATATCATCAAGCGCTTTGAGGCGCGCTTTGAAGGTGAATTGGTCTTCGCCATGGATTTGGCGCCGGCGATTGCCGCCAACCCCTATATCGCCTTCCCCTTCCGGGTAGAACGTGCCGGGCGCTTTGAAATGACCTGGACCAATGATGCCGGCGAAACGCGCCGCGCCAATGCCGAATTGAAGCTTGGGTGAAGCGCGTCTCGCCCATGCGGGCGGTGCTGCCTTTTGGGGGTAAGCCATGATCACCAGGCGCGATCTGCTGGTGGCTAGTGCGGCGCTCGCGCCGCTGGCCTCGGCAAGGGCTCAAGCGCCAAGCCAGGCGGAGTTGTTGCGCTTTGCGCCGCTCGGCCAGGTCACGCTGATCCATATGACGGATCTGCACGGCCAATTGATGCCCATGTTTTTCCGGGAAGCCTCCGCCAAGATTGGCGTTGGCGAAGCGCGCGACAGGCTGCCCCATATCACCGGGGAGGCTTTTCTGGCTGAATTCGGCTTGGCGCGCGGCACGCCCTTCGCCCATGCGCTGACCGATCTGGATTTTGCTGACCTCGCCAAGCGCTTCGGCCCCATGGGTGGGGCGGATCGCATGGCGACCATCATCAAGGCCATCAGGGCGGAGCGCCCAGGGCGCTGCCTGCTGCTCGATGGCGGCGATACCTGGCAAGGTGCCTGGACCAATTTGCAGACCAAGGCCGCCGATATGGCCGCCGTGCAAAAAGCCTTGGGCGTTGAAGCCATGGTCGGCCATTGGGAATTTACCTATGGCGCGGACCGCGTGACGGAATTGGCCAAGGGGCTCGGCTTTCCCTTCCTGGGCGGCAATATCCAAGACCGTGAATGGAATGAGGATGTCTTTCCGGACCATGCCATGTTTGAACGCGGCGGGGTCAAGATTGGCGTGATCGGCCAAGCATTCCCCTATACGCCTATCGCCAATCCGGCCTGGATGTTTCCCGATTGGGAATTCGGCATCAAGGCAGAAAAAATTGCCGCCCGGGTGCAGGCCGCGCGGGAAGCGGGCGCGGCCCTGGTGGTGCTGTTGTCGCATAATGGGTTTGAGGTGGACCGAAAGCTCGCCACGCGCGTGCCGGGGATTGATGTGATCCTGACCGGCCATACGCATGATGCGCTGCCGCGCCCGGTGCATATTGGGCGCACATTGCTGATTGCGACTGGCGCTTCTGGCAAGTTCATCAGCCGGCTCGATCTTGATGTGCAGGGCGGGCGCGTGGCCGGATATCGCCATGCGCTGATCCCAGTTTTCAGCAACAGCATTACGCCCGATGCCGAAATGGCGGCCTTGGTGCGCGGCCTGCGCGAACCCTATGCGGCGGATTTGGCGCGCGTCGTGGGGCGCACGGAAAGCCTGCTCTGGCGGCGCGGCAATACCGCCGGCACTTGGGATGATGTGATCTGCGATGCCTTGCTTGAACAGCGCGATGCCGAAATTGCGCTTTCCCCCGGCTTTCGCTGGGGCACAACGCTGCTGCCCGATAGCGATATCACTGCCGAAGATGTCTGGGCGCAAACCGCCATTACTTATCCATCCGCCTATCGCAGCGTGATGAAGGGGGCAGCGATCAAGGCCCTGCTGGAAGACATTGCCGATAATTTGTTTCACCCCGATCCCTTCTATCAGCAGGGCGGGGATATGGTGCGCAGCGGCGGGATCACCTTTACCCTGGATGTCTCGGCGGCTTCGGGCCAGCGCATTTCCGATTTATGGCTGAAGCGCAGTGGCACGGCCATTGACGCGTCACGCGATTATGTCGTGGCCGGTTGGGCGAGCATCAATCAGGCGGTGGAAGGCCCACCGATCTGGGATTTGGTGTTTCGCCATTTGGGCAAGGGGCCGCTGCATGTAAAGCCGCGCCAGGATATTAAATTACGCGGGGTGTAAGACCCTGGAAGGGGCTATCGGCCGTCCCGTGCTGATATCAGGGCAATTGATGCGAAGCTGCCGTTCCAGCATTACCTGGAACGGCGTTTCGCATCATTGCGTCAATTGGCGCCCGTGGCGCGACGCAGATAGGCGATCAGATCATTCATTTGCTGTTCATTGCGCAGCCCCGCATAGGCCATGGACCCGGCCGGAACCACGGCCTTGGGGTTGGTGATATAGGCGCGCAAATTCGCCTCATTCCATGTCAGCCCCTCTTCCGCCTTGGCGCGCATCGGGGCTGAGTAACGGAAGCCTTCCACAGCGCCAGCACGGCGATCAAAAACGCCATAAAGATTGGGGCCAACGCCATTGCGCCCGCCTTGATCCACCGTGTGGCAGGCACGGCATTGGTTGAAGACGCGCTGCCCCGCGTCAGCGTCCTGCGCCGAGGCAAGGCTTGGGGCCATCAGCAAGGGTGCGGCCAGCATGGCGATACGAAATTTCATTTTCCTATTCTCCCGGCAAAGGATTCAAGCCAACCGGATTGCTGCGGCTTTTCTTGTTGACCGCTGAAAACCTGGTGGCTAGGCTTGCCTTATCATCAATGAAGAGCCCGCATGCAAGCGGCTTTTTGAGGGACGCAAGACCATGAAGATCAGGTTCGCGCTGTGCCTGTTGCTTTTCTCGGGCGGATCGGCCTTTGCGCAGGCGACCGATACAGCCCTGCTGATCGGTGGCTGCCAGGGCTGCCATGGTGCCAGCGGCCAGGGGGGGAATGGTATCCCCTCCATCAAGGCCAATCACAGCCGCGATGAATTCGTCGCCCTGATGCGCGCCTTTAGTGCCAATGAACGGCCCGCCACGATCATGGGGCGGATCAGCCGCGGCTATACGCCGGAACAAATCGCGCTTTTGGCCGCGCATTACGCGCGCCCGCAATAAGCCGGAGGATAAAGATCATGGCCCTTTCCCGCCGCGCCTTCCTGGCCGCCGCAGCACTTCCTGCAGCCCTTGCCGCGCCCCGTATCGCTCAGGCCCAGGCAGGCGCCGGGCGCGTTGTCATTATCGGTGGCGGCTTCGGCGGCGCTTCCGCCGCGCGTTTCGCGCGTGACAATTTCCCCACGCTCAACATTACGTTGATTGAACGGAGCCGGACCTTCACCACCTGCCCCTATGGCAATCTGGTGCTGGCCGGGCGGCGGGAAATCAACAGCATCACCTTCGGCTATGAAAAACTCGCCGCGCGCGGTGTGCGTGTGGTGCATCAAAGCGTGGTGGCGGTGGATGCGGGCGCGAAGCAGGTGCGCCTCGCGGATGGGGCGCAGGTGCCTTATGACCGGCTGATCATGTCGCCTGGCATTGATCTGCGGTGGGGCGCCATTGAAGGCTATGATGAGGCGGCGAGTGAGCGCATGCCGCATGGCTGGGTGCCGTCCTTGCAGCCGATTTCCCTGCTGCGTCGCCAGCTTGAAGCCATGCCCGATGGCGGACGATTCGTGATGGTGATTCCAGACAATCCCTTTCGCTGCCCGCCCGGCCCTTATGAGCGGATCAGCATGGTCGCGGAATATCTGAAGCGCGCCAAGCCACGCAGCAAGCTGATTGCGCTTGATGCGAAGAACGGGTTTTCCAAGCAACCGCTGTTTCAGGATGCCTGGGCGGAACTTTATCCCGGCATCATCGAATGGCGCGGCGCTTCCAATGATGGCCGCGTGACGCGCGTCAATGCCGCCGCCATGGAGGTGGAGACGGAATTCGGCGAAAAGCTGAAGGGCGATGTCATCAA
>Ga0169931_10003617_pt1 | contig 24443 bp, 36 predicted proteins | sample Kivu_15m_20L_FD_129675 | JGI IMG/M metagenome (GOLD analysis project Ga0169931, IMG submission 129675) | Freshwater microbial communities from Lake Kivu, Western Province, Rwanda to study Microbial Dark Matter (Phase II) - Kivu_15m_20L... | ecosystem: Environmental > Aquatic > Freshwater > Lake...
CCAAATGCCTTAGCCACATCGCCTGGGCAAGTGCAGCCGCCATCAGCAACGATATGGGCACCGAGGCCATGTGCTGCATCACTGCATTCAATAATCGCCGACAACTGCGGATAACCAACCCCAGTCTGTATCCTAGTCGTACATACCGATCCCGGTCCAATTCCAACTTTGACAATATCTGCTCCTCTCAATATCAGTTCTTGCGTCATATCCGCAGTAACTACGTTACCCGCGATTATGGTCTTGTTTGGCCATGCTTCTCGGACTTCTTCTATGTAGTCTCCGAAATGTTCACTGTAACCGTTAGCCACATCTATACAGATGAATTTAATTTCTGGATAGGCATTGATTATGCGGCTCAGTCTTTGAAAATCTTTTTTGCTGGTTCCTGTGCTGACGGCAAAACAATTACCGCTGTAAACAGTGGCTAGATCAAACAAGTCGTCTTCCTCGTAGGATTTTACTAGACAAGTAAACATACTGTGGCTAGAAAGGACCTTGGCCATTTCGATAGTGCCTACTCCGTCCATGTTAGATGCCATGATAGGAACTCCGGTCCAGTTAAATTCGCTATGTTTGAACTTATATGTGCGATTAAGATCTACTTCTTTACGACTAGACAATGTGCTACGCTTAGGACGAATTAAAACATCTTTGAAGTCTAATTTAATATCTTCTTCTATTCTCATCTTTTATCCTGTAGCGGATTAATAAGTTTACCATCGATCGATGATGCTGTTCTTAGTCTATTAAAAACGTTTTGAACTCCAACGGCTTGATTGTATGCATCATGCAAAGCATGATGAGCTAGCACTTCGGGTCTATCTGGATTGATTCCAATGTCAAATAGAGTTCGTGTATCTCGAACTTGCCAAAAATTCCACGGTGCAGCTTTTTGTATGGATCTAAAAATATTTTCCATAATCACTATATCAAAGCCTGCGCCGTGACTCCAAACTCTTTTACAACCCCAACAAAATTTATAAAGTTGATTCATTGCATCAATAATATCAACTCGATTTTCTAGACCAAAGGCTTCATCCTGTGCCTCTTTGCTTTGATTGCTCCACCAATTGAGAGTGTCATTTGATGTGACCAAACCTAGTCTATCACAGCTATCGATATCTACTCGAAGATAGAAACTCTCCATTTCGGGTTCTTTTAATTCTTGCCCGAACGGATCAAATTTCACTGCGCCGATACTTAAAATTGCCGCATCTGGAGTCGTGGCAAGAGTTTCTAAATCAATCATAATGTCTGTAAGCATAATCTTTATTATAACAAGAATATGTTACAGTGTCAATATAATTTAGGAGGAAGTTGTTGATCTTTAAGTTTTTTTTGCCAACGAGCTTTGGCTGCAGATTTTGCTTTCTTACGTTCTATGCTAGGTTTTACGTAACACTCTCTATTTCGAAGTTCATCAAGAACACCACCTTCGTCGATTTTCTTTTTGAATCTACGGAGAGCTCGATTAATATCCTCACCTTCTTTTAATACAACAGTACTGCCGAATAATTTATTTGTAAATTTGCTCATATTTTTGCATATATTGATTTAAAAAATTTTTACATACGTCTACATCATATATATCCCTATCGTTGATCTTTGACAAAAATTTCAAAGGACCGAAATATATGGAATTTGGTTGGGCAGCCATGTATCCTACTAGTTCTAAATTTTGACCGCAACCGTTGAAAATTATTAGATGACTCTTATGTTTTTTATCAAAAAACCAATCATGAGATCCTATGCCATTCCAAACATAAACTATACATTCCGAGTTATTGCTAATACCTGTAAGACTGTCGGAAATAATCTGTGTTTGATCTTGATTTAAATCGACGCAGAGTATTCTGAATGCATCTCTTGATAAATCATCCGGTTCAGTAACTAGTGTTATTCTATTCATTAAATCTTCGACAATATATCTGCAATTATTTCTGCATCTTCTTTAACTAAATCTTCTGGTTTAAGTTCTTTTGTTCTTAATTTATCGATTAATTTTACGATGCGTATGAGTTCTGGGTCGTCTAAATCATAAACTTCTAAATCCAAAGAACTGAGATTATCTTTACTCAAATTTCGATAAATCCGATCTATCGGAGTAAAAATATCTGAAGACGATTTACGTTCTTTAATCTTCGTCCAAACAGTTGAATTACTTTGCTCACTGTTCTGTTGATAGTTTATATCGGACGAGACTGTTTGATCTGTTTCGGACCGTCCTTCTCGTACCAGGTCAATTCTTTTTTTTTGGCCTCTTCCTGGGCTTTTTCTTCTTGCTCTTGTGCCCATTTTAAGGCTTCTTGAGCAGCCTCATCTTGTATTCTTTTTTCTTCTTCGGCAGCAGCACGTTCTGCCTCAGCAATCATTTCATTCCACTCATCCAGAGCAGATTTATCTTCTGCTTTTTTAATTTCTTCGATGCTAGATATCGTTGATTCAATATTAGATTCTTTTTCGATAGAGGCTATTTTTCTGTTCGCTTCTTCTGCAACATCATTACCAGTCGGTGATTCTTTATCTGTTGACTGTTCTCCTCCACTTCCTTCATCAACTGTTCCGATAACAGGCTGGGATGATGGGGGTGTTTCTTCTCCTGATCTTTTTTGTGTGGTGTTCTCCTGAACCAACTCATCATTTCGCTCCTTAGATTTAAATTTAAAATTAAGTTTACCATGTAAGCTGATCTGAGCAGCTATTAAAAGAACTATAGCTAAAGGATCAAATACAAATATTAATATCAGTATCACCCAGGTGACAGCTTTTTCTAAAATATTTTGATCAGTTTCACCGTAAAAGAAATTCGCGATATATTTTATAGGACCGACCTCGGCCTCTACTTTACGAAGGTCTTTGGCTATCGGAGCTCTTTCTTCATTTAGTTTAGCTATTTCGATCTGAGCCTTAGCGATATCGGCTTGTAATGACGCTCTTTCTCTTGCTTGATTTCTGCGAATCTGAACAGCTCTCTCGGCTCCCTTTTCGTCGTCGCTGCGTCCGAGTATTTGATCAACTTGTGCATCCAACTGAGACATAGCACGTCTGGCGGTCTCTACATTATCTCTCTGGGTTTTGATTTTTTCATCTATGAGAGCTAATTTATCAGCAACGTCTCCTGTAGGTACACTTTGATCCATGTGTGCTTTAGATAAAAATCCAAAAATTCCCATGCTGGTAATTAACATGAGAACTACCAAAGCAGTACAGAGATATCCCTTGATTAATTTAGGAGCAGTCTTCCAGTTTTGATGTAACCAAACTACAGTGATTAACTTACCTAATTCTAATGCGACTCCCATAATAATAATAGCAACTGCGGCCGCAGAAAAAATCGCTGTCAAACCTATCACTGAGTAATAGATTGCGACAGCGGATATTAGGAGAGCACTAAAAAGGGTTAATATTCCAACAAACATCAAGCAATTATGCGTTCACCAGCGTTACTGTGTCAACCAGAGATACTGTCACATCTGCATATACATCTGCATCTGCATCGGGTCTAGTGATTGTTATTGGAATTATTAACTCTGCAGATCCCGTCGGATCATACACTCTGTACTTTTTTGTATATCCAGATGTTCCGCCTCGTTGTATTCCAGAAACAACCAGATGTTTCACAGCCTTTGCTACAGTATTGATGGCGTTGCCACCAATGTCCGTAGTGCCATTAAGAGCTTGTAATACAAAGTCATCTCTTTCGTATTTTACGGTAAATGCCAATGCTGTAGGTTGATTATTTGCGTTAGTATTTCCAGCACTAGTAACAGTGACATCCAAGATTTGGGCATCTGAATGCTTCATTAATTCTTCGAGAATTGCCTGCCATCTTAAATTTCCTCTAGCTACTCGGCTAGCATTAACCGCATTTGATGGCAATGTCGCAAACCCATTCCAATCAGTTGGGTTAACTGCACCGTTATCGTTACCATCAGCTGTGGGATATGTTCCGGTGCCGCCGCTGAATGCACACGAAACTCGATAAAAATTTGGGCTTAATTGATTAAGACTTTGTTGGAATCCTGATGCCATAAAAATATCTCCTTGATAGCTTATTTATCGCGAACCCATCGCCAATTATCCCGGGCATTATCATAACAGGCAGTAGCTGCCATAGTTTTTTCCATATTATACGCTATGGCCTGTATATGGATCCTGCGGCAGTATCCAGAGCCCGTAGGCCAGGTATGCGCAGGCACGGCAAACCCGCTAGCGTCCCTCTTGTACCAAGAGACTTTTTCTCCGTTTTCTGCAGCCATCACAGCATGCATCAACGATCGTTGATAATGTTCCTTCTGATCATCATCGAGAGTTCTAAACCATCCAAAAGTGAGATCTATCAGATTGTTAGCAAAGCCGCCTGCCCTATACTCAAAAAATCTCGGATTGGCTAGATCAGATGCCGAAGCAGGATTAATAGCCAGTAGTGTTAATAACTTCCCAGCTACCATCAGGCTTCTGACAGCTGATACCTTTGCGCTGAACATTCCGTCCTCCAATCTGCATCCAATAATAAAATTCGCCGCAGTAGGGTGAAGAACCTAACCTCTTCTGGGCGATGCGTTTGATCTGATCGTCTGTGCATTCTAGCACGGTCTGGCTTTCTACCCGTTCACCATTCTGCAGTACGATGGTCTGATTGGTGATACAGTATGGCGGTTTCTCGGCCACAACTTTGGGAGATGAAGAACAACCAACTAGGATCACAGAAATAGAACCTATCAATAATGCTTTCATTACTGTGCCTTTGCCGATTTCTCAGACTTTGCCTGTGCGATCAACTCGTCGAATTTGCCTTTGGGCATCTCCAATCGAACGAACGTGTAGTGGCGACCATTCATGGTAAAATGAGCAGATTCCGTCCTGAGATGCTCACGGATAGTGGTATCTCGGACCACATAAGAAATCACCGTACGGGTGTTTTTCTTATCGTTGTTAAACTCGATCCTAGTTTCAGAATTGACTTCTGAATTAATGCGTTTAGCGAAGTTGTTCATAGCGATTGCATACATCTGCTCTTCAGCGGCCTGTGCGTGAATGCTTTCTCCGCCACCGCAGGCATAAGCGAACTCTTTCTTGAACCAAAACCAACCTTTAGTTCCGCTCTGCTGGCAATCAGCATACCAACTAGGAACTGCGTAGGTTTTGCGATCCTCTACGGTTTTCATCGATGAACAACCAGTTATGGCTGCTGCCAAAATACCAACTGCGATTGCCTTCTTCATTTGTTGCCTTTCTGTGTGTGGATTACGACATTATTAGTATAGCACCACTGCCAACCAAAGTCAATCAGGGTCTTTACCAATTTATTTGAAGAAGATCAGGGCCATCATCACTGCCTGTAGCATGAATCCAAATCCTAGGGTGACGATATTGAACATGTCTCGTTTGGCAGCGGCTTTGGCGAATAGCAGAGCTAGACCTAACCAAACCATCAAGACCAAATCCACGGCAGGCATCTTGTCAGTAATACCCGCCATCACTGCTAAGAAACTAGGGATCGTGGCCTAGTGTAAGACTAAAATGGCTACCCATTCTAGGCTTTCCGGACTCAGACGGCTGAAATATGTTTTGAGGCTGTCGCGGACCTTTTCTATGTCAAATGTTTTCATTTGGTTTCCTGTAAAAGATGTGGGCTCCAATTTTGGTTATCCTTTCTAGTTTCCAGTTAGGGCTGACGTAATCAGCATGATAATACAATGCTTTATTTAAGCTGTCAAGACGGAATCCTTCCAGATATACTTTTTTAGCCACTGCATAGCTGTCTGCATAGGCCTTATCGTTAATCTTGCGATTACGATGATTGGCATCACAGTACCAACTAAACTGGCAGATGACTTTTGAGTAGACTGCGGTCTTTTCGTAGACCACGCCACAGACGGTGTCCGGAAATCTCGAATCAGTCACCCGATTTAGGGTGACCTGTGCCACAGCTACTTTGCCTTCAAAAGGCTCGTGTCCCGCTTCGCGATAGATATTCAGAGCAAGACATTCTAGATCTTTTTCTATGCTTTCTGCTGATACGAATTGATAACCTTCTTTGCCAGTAAGTTGTTGGAACTTCCATCCGGTTACAGAACTCACTAAAAACACTACCGCTAACAACGATAATACGATACTGCCTATTTTAAGAGATTGAAACATTGTGTTCCTCCTTTCATTTAGTGCCACGATACACTGCGGCATTACATTAAGGGAGTTAACTTCACGAGGCTCTATAAGAGAACCCTTGGTTCGTGTAGTCGTCTCCATCAGTTACAACACGCTGCCTTGCTGTTTACAAGACTGCGCTTTCACTTTTGGCGAGCATGGCTTCCCGAATCTCACGGGTTTCTCATTGGCCAAGACTCGCGGGTCTGGACATAAAACTGGTTCGCTCCGTCCGGACCAACTATCTTAGTTTCTTGCGAAACGTAATTTATATAGCATAACATCAAAGATTTCACTTGTAAACCGGCGATTATCGACGCATTTTGGCGATATCCACAGCCTCTTCGTCCGAAAAAATAGGAACAGCATTGCTCTTATGCATTGTGCCGATGCCTTTGATCTTATCGCCTGTGTAAATCTTTTCTGGATTTTTAAGACATGGACCGGCGGTAAACGGCAGACTATTAATTTTCTGGGTTTCTCTACCCGGGGGAGGATTATACGAAGGAAAAGATTTTTCCAATTTTGCATTTGATTCGATCTTTTTTCCGCTAAATTTCGGAGCCATTTTATCCCATTCTTGCTGTTTTTGGGCCCACGAATCTGCAAGCTCGCGAGCCTTACGTGCTTCGTCGGCGTTGCGAAACTTGCGTTTACCTTTTTTCTTACCTGTGGTACTAAGCCACGGTCCCTCGAGATGCATTGTCATGATTAGGCGGTTTCAAACAAATTATTAAAAACAGTATCTGTTACAATAGACTTATTTTTGATATGAGATTCATCATTGATGTTGCCAACTGGAATATAACCTATCGATTCTTTGTGAGCTTCAATTAATTGATTTTCCACGATTGTTAGATCGTGCTTAGGAAAATCTTCTGCAGAGAACGAATGATTAGTCATATCCCATACATGTATCGATACATCGTTTTTATGAATATCATGAAATTTATCAATTACGGGAATAAAGTCTCCGCCCGAACTGTTTGAGGTCGTTGGCAGATCTTGCCAACCTGGGATATACCTAGCCTGACGATATATTCTTTCTCCGTGAGGGTCAGTTCTATACGTTGTGGTATATGATGATTGTCCATATTTCATTACGCTACCTTTATAAACAAAAGCATATACATAGTTTATAACTCCCAATTTTTTCATGATACCTTTGATTTCGCAGGCATTGTTGAGTTGAGATAGATCAATATCAAATTGGGGGAGTTTATTTTGATCGATAAACATGACGTTCTCCTTTTTGTTATTATAGAATCTTATGCTCAACAAGTCAAGAAAAAACCCACCGAAGTGGGTTTTGATTTTTGATTCTATGTATTGACATCACGAATTTAGCACTCTCGAAACACTGTTCATGACTGCAGCAATACGTCCGATGTCACGAAGTTGTTCAACAGTGTAACCTGCCTTCTTGAGTGTTTCGTAGTGTGCTTTGACGCAGAAGTGACACTTGCCAACAATAGAAGCAGCCAACGAGTATGCTTCAAATCGTTCCTGTGTAGTACCACCGTGACTAGCGATAGCGTTCATACGTAGTTGTGCAGGGAGACCTTTTAGCTGTTCATCGTCTGCCATTTCGACATATGGATACCATACGTTGTTCTGTGCCATGATACTGGCCGCAGTCATAGCAGCGTTTGATTCGACCGGATCAATAAAAGTTGACAGAATAACAGCGACGATTTTACCATTGCCTGTGGCATGAGCAGCAGCCAAAGCACAGCCTTCTGCTACCACTGGATCTAACTTAGAACGAAGTACTACTGCATCAATATTAAGACGTGTATCTTTAGCATATTCTGGTAATGCATTTTTTAAACTTTCAATCCACTGTGTCATCGTGTCTGTTCTCCTAAAATTTTATATCCTCGTCCAGTCGGATGAACCTTATCGGCACTCATATGACCTTGTGGTCGGGTGATGACCGTATCTCCATATTCTTTGGCTATTCGTTGGATAGCATCATGAGGTACAGGTTTACGATCTTGACCAGGATCGATCCAAAACACACGATCTGCTTTCATAGCTGATCGCATCTTTCTCAATTCCTGCTCAGTCTTGACACCCTTGTGGTCATTGGCACCTAGACTGATGATCAAGGTCTTAGCTGGCTTTTCAGATGCTCGACTCAAATAATCTTTGTTCCATTGCCAACTGTTCCATCCTCCGCGAGCATAACTGACACACTCGGGACGGGCAGTTGAAGTTCCTACAGCAATACTATCTCCTATGATCATACAGTCTATCATATTACACCTTTAGAGTCTCGCCGCCTACTGTGCGGTTACAGGCACAGAGTTCGCCGGTTTGTAGTGCATCGAGAACACGAAGTGTTTCTTCTGGGCTGCGACCAACGTTCAAATTGTTGACAGTAACGTGCTGGATTTCGTTGTTAGGATCAACGATGAATGTAGCACGTAGAGCAGCACCAGCTGGGGCATAGAAAATACCCAACTGATTGATCAGGCTGCGCTCGTCACGAGCAGTGTCAGCAAACTGAACATGTTTGATCTGCTTGAGATCGGGGTGTGCATTCTGCCAAGAAATTTTACAGAACTCATTGTCAGTAGAACCAGTAAGCAGAATAGCGTCGCGGTCTTCGAAATCCTTTGCTAATTTATCATAGGCAACGATTTCTGTCGGACATACGAATGTAAAGTCCTTTGGATAGTAAACGATTACTTTCCATTTACCTTCATATGATTTCTCTGTAATATCAAAGAAAGCATCTTCGGGCTGTCCTGGCTTAACGCCAACTAATGCAAATGCATCTAATTTATCACCAACTGTTTTCATTTTATCTCCTTAGTGTGTGTTGAAAACTATCTAGAACTCTCTGTCCTATACAACGATTGTATATTTAATTATCCTATTAATCAATGAAAAATTATAGGTTTTTGTTATTATTTTTCAATGAGAATAATAGATTTTGTTAATATCAAATTAACCAACGATCTGTTTAGATTTCAGAGCTTTGTTTAATTTTTTAGCAAGCTCAACAGATTCATCCCAAGTGTCGATGTTTACATAACCTCTTCGATCTTGGAAAACAGCATCGAGATTTTTTTCCTGCTTAATAAAATTAGAAAAAGAATCTTTAAAGTTTTTGTTATTCCATTTGCCTGCATGCCAAATATCAACCATGAAATAACCACTCTTTCGTGGACTGATACCTACATTAATTCCCGGGCCTCCAGCCCCATTGATGCTAGCATAACGAGGAGTAACATTAGTAAATACTCCAGGATGTTGTTCTGCCTTTTCCTGTAACATTTCAGAAAAATCTACAGAAGAATAGGTAGAACCGTTTGAAGAAACTCTACGGATCTTTTTATCCTTTAGCATACCCGGACGGATTAATGGAACAAACTCAACATACGGTCCTTTGTCTGTTTCGAAACAAACAACACTCATCAGCCAAATTTGCACCGGCGTATTTTCGTTACACCAACGGACAAATCCTTTGATGTGTTCATCGGCGTCTTCGCAGAGTAGAATTCCTTCGAAGCATTCTTTTTCGTACATGTAATAAAGGATTTTACTGGCATGGATACTATCTAGCCAACCCGTACAATCTTGACTTTCGATTACATAGGCGACTACGTTTTCTGAATCTCGAATTACAAGATCTACACGCTTTGAATCAATAGTATGATCCTCTGGCTTCACAACATAATCATCATCATATTCTGCAGATATAGAATTGATAAGACGTTTTGCTGTTGTGATATCCTGGCTGATAAATTTAGTGAAGGAAACTTCACCACCGAATGTTTCTTTGATATTAGATCGTTTCATAGGGTTATTCTACATTCATCAAACTATCTTGTCAATAAAAAAGACCACCGAAGTGGTCTTTTTGGTTATTTGATTACAAGGTTACCAACCCCGTGGAGACTACGCCGCTAGGCGATTTTCTCCAAAAAATGCGTCATTGGCATTTATTAGTTTTGCTTGATTTAGGGTCATCGCCTACCCTGCTGTCCACTTGGCTACTCTTTGCCCTGTCGAGACCAGATCCGGCCCATCAGAAACACACTGTACAGATATTAGCGATGGCCTCTGTGGGACAATCAGTGTGCTTTTGGTGGACCGGGCGGGAATCGAACCCGCGTCCAGAACACATTTTGCTTCGCTTCATACAACAATAAACTACATTGTATATTTATTTTTGACTGTTGTCAAGAGATTATTTGGTCTGATTTAAACCAACTTGACAATGTAAATCGTTCTCCTATTACAGTGTTTACACCATGCAATATATGGGAGTTTTCAAAAACTATTAATTCACCGCGTTTTGGTTTAATTTTATAATCTTGTATGATTAATTCGCCGCCTGCATAATCATCATTGAGATAGGTTATAGCGGCATACTTATCTCCTTGATCAACATGCATTTCCATATGACCGCCGTTTAACCATCTGATAATTTCTGCATTATCTAGATAGACATTGGACAAAGATTTACATTTTTTTATAACCTTATCTAAACACTCGGACACAAATAAATCTTTGCAGTCTAAAATGTTAATGGGTTCGGTAGAATTGTATCTAAATTTGTCTTTCAAATTATTTTGATAATAGTCAATTAGGCGACCGCAGTCGTTATCAGATAAAAAATTTTCAAATCTATTCACGTCCATAAATTATATAAGAACTATAAAAAATATAATTGCGATAACAGCGAAACCTAATATAAATCTGATCATATCATCTTCCAACTTAGTTTCCTTTTTTATGAGATTGCGTTAACAATTTTGAATGAAGAATCATATTTTCTGTAGTCAATTTGGTAATTGTAGCTAACATGATTAATTTTTGATCATCTGTAATCTCATCTTTGTCAAACATTTCTAAAATACTGGTTCCAATCATTTTCATGGCTTGTTCTTTACCGTTTGTAAAAATTCCCCAATCAATAGGATCACCTTCCTCTGCGGCAAAAGCGATGTCTATCAATTCTTCCAAAGTTATTTTAGCCAACCTATTTTCTCCCCATTGTCTTTTCTACGTTGCCATTCTTCTACAGAACTAGGATAACGCCAGGCCCATATAGCCACTAATAGCATCATGATTCCACTATAGATTACACCCCTAATAGGCACGAAGAAATACATGAACAGTAAACTACTCGACATCACTATGATCATAGCATATTTGGCTTTTTGCGGAAATACTCTTTTGTTTTCCCAGTTCAATAAGAATGGTCCAAAGTGTTTGTGATTGTAGATCCAGTTTTCCATCTTCTTGCTGCTACGTGCGAAGCAGTAGGCAGCACCTACCAGGAAGATTGAAAAAGGTATACCAGGGGTTACTACGCCGATATAGGCCATGATAAGGCACAGCCAACCTAAAATAAAGAATATTGCTTTTTTCATTTTATACTATCGCTAAATCTGTAAGGCCTCTTGCATAAGTTTGATCATTTAAAAAAGTACGAACATCGCGTCTGTTTGTTGCTTTATTAAAACTAATATGTAACCACGGTAATCTTGTTCCTGTAGTTTTGTACTCTAATAAGAACTGATCGTAGACTACATTATCTTTAACCCATTGTGCAATTTTATAATAATCTCCTTTGGTAACATTTCGAAATTGCAAATCGGCCGCCTGTCCGAGAACGTGTTGTGATGTTCCGGTACCTTCTCTATAAGTATTGGTAATAATTGCATTTGGAAATTTGTCAAAAATAGGTTCTAGGCAATTTATGGCCAACAACTTTAAATTACAAACAGTTTCTGCTAAAGAAAGCTTTGTTCGTCCATAAATCAGTGGGTGATCATAGATGATGAACGGTTTTCTAGTTAATTTTCCTACAGTAAATCTAGGACTCAATTGCACAGCTTCTAACGTTTTACCTTGTAACGGAGGAAGACCGGGAGGTTCTACAACTAATTCAATTCCTCCACAATTGGCATTTACATTTCCGGTAAATGGTTTAACAACTGTATCTTTTTGTCCTGTTGGGGGAGGATCGGAGATGGCCTGTTCTCGTTCACTGATTGTTCCATCTCTTTTTAAATTTTCAAATCTCCGTTTTCCCTCACCGGGTAAAAATACATCTTCATCATCATTTTCAACCACTAATCGAATACTAGGAATATCTTGATCTATCTCATCTCCGACAAAAACATTAGTGCTCCCCCCAATTCTTTCAGCACCGTTATCGTCATTATTATTAGTATAGTTTATCGGTTGATTATGTGCAAATACGCCTCGACTTCCGTAATTAGTAGCGGTATTAACTGCTCCATTTCCTTTAGGAGGTCTAAAATTACCAACAGTACTAGTATTGACTGACGCTAAAAGATTGTTGGCATAAACCGTAGTGTTACCATCTGTATTATTAACAACACCTCCCAGAGTGTTAGGATCATCTAAGCGTTGTATTGGTTTTACCATTTTATCTCAACGCTATGCCAGTCGTTCCCTGTGTATATTGATCAGCAAACTCTTTATCAGTCGGCGCTATGGCTACCACTGTTGATTTATTAATATTAATATCTTTATCCGGATGTACGGTAAAAAGATACGGAATCATGCCGACTCCTTTTGAACTCATAGATAACACCAAAGGTTTGGAAATTTTATAATTAATTGGTCCATCATCGACTAACTTAGCTATTAATTCTTCGCCAGATGATAGTTTTAATGTTACTACTTCGCCGGATGTAATACCTTTATCAATTAACATGTGCTAATCTCGCTTTCAACTCGGTAAATCCGCCCACGAGTTCTTCGTCAAGAAAAATTTGCGGAACTGTTCTTGCTGTAGGTACTGCTTCTAATAAATCTTCTTTGGTATAACCATCACCAATTTTACGCTCTTCGAATGCAATACCTTTTTGTGTTAACAGTGCCTTTGCCTGATCGCAATAGGGACACTGATACTTACTCCATATAATTGCTTTCATATGTTTCCCTTAACTCGAATATACTACGCTATTATTTTTATCCACAACTCTGACTAGAACTGCACCGGATTTCTTTTTCTGTAAAGCGGCCGAAATAGCAGCAGCTTCAGTACCAAAAGTGCCCAATGTAGTCCAGGATTCATATGGACTTCTTGATTTAAATTGTGCTTTGTACATGATATTACTTAATTAAATTTGAGGTAAAACGTCGTAATCTAGATTTTCGCTCATTATACCAATCACATAATTCGTTGATTCGTTTTCTTGTAATGCAGTCTGTTTCTTACTTGTATCGCTATGTTTATTAAACCATGGTATCGGAGTTGTTTTTGGCGCCGTAACCCAATATTTAATTCCGATAGCTTTTAAAGCATCAGCAGCAGTATAATCGACAAAGTCGATCAAAATGTTAGCATTAAGACCAATTACAGGACCTTTTTTAAACAAATAAATTGCCCAATCTTTTTCTTCACGTATAACATCTTTATAGATTTGTAAAACCTCTTCCTGACACTCTTGTGCGGTTTTGGCAAATCTGGGATCCTCTTTTACTACCTGATTAATTATCCAGGCTGTCCACCCTTTGTGTAGCAGTTCGTCTTGCAAAATCAAACTAATGATATTACCATTTCCTATAAAGATTTTGTTCTCAACCATTGCCAAACTTGTAGCAAATGAAACCATAAAGCGGAATGCTTCTAGAGCATAGCTAGCATGTAGGGCTAACCAGATCGCTTTGATATGTTCTTCTTCCGAAATCTCCTCACCCAATTCCTTGCGGCAATTAATCTGGTGTAGACGTTCATAATGTTCACCAATGCTTGAAGCCATATCCACGATTTCTTGAGTATCATGAATAGTATTAAAAACTTCTTTAGGAACATTATAAATGTTGCGAATGATATGGCTGTAGCTACGGCTATGAATATTCGTTTCAAAAAAGGTCCAATTGTAAACAAGGGCTTCTAACTCCGGTAGTGATGCTACTGGTGTAAAAATCTGACTAGGACCTCGACCTTGTAGACTATCGAGTGCGGTCTGTCTAAGAAGATTACTAGTGAAGATATGTTTAACTGCATCCGATGCATCTTTAAAATCTTGAGCATCTTTGGTTAAACTGATTTCTTCGGGTACCCAAAAAAATCCTCGGGCAGTAGTTTCAAAATCTGCAATTTTTTTGTATTTTACTTCCTCGAAACGCTGAATAGTTACCGGTCCAGCAGGATCAAGAAACATCTTGCGTGTTAGGTAATCTGTCTTAGTGTGTAAGTTATATTGTTGCTTGCTCATTGATATGATCCCAATTAATTATTTTCCATTGATTTTCTAAATATTTTTTTTTATCTGCTTGATAATCTAATGCCCAGGCATGTTCCCACCAGTCAATTAATAGCACGATATCTTTTTTAATTTCATGATTCTTGATTGTCTTGATAGATCCATCCTTGGCCAAATAAACCCATCCACTACCTTGTATACCCATTGCTACTTTACTAAGTTCTTCTTTAAATTTATCAAAATCTTTATAATGCTTGTTGATAAAATCTAGTATAGCTCCCGATGGCATGTTATTTGTTTTGGGAGCCCGATATTGTTGAAAAAGTATGTTATGTAAAAAAACTCCGGCTTCGTTAAAAGTTGGATCACCTTCGTTGGCATTATATCTTTCGGCATAAGTCTTAGCCAATTTTTCATAATGATATTTGATGGTCTCTTCGGAGATCGAAGGAGACAGATCTCCCATGGCATACGGAAGATCTTTAATTTCTAACTTATGAGGTTTTCCTTCTTTTAAAACATTTCTTATAAAACTAAATGTCATAACTTACAGGCCTCACAATCCGATTCGTCATCTTCTATTATTTCTCTTTCGTTATGAAAACCATTATAATGAACTTCCGGAGTAAGGTCTTCAACCTTGCTTCCTGCCTTGTTAATCAAACTATAATAGAAAGTTTTGATTCCCCACATGTGTGCCTGCATTAAATTTTTAGCAATTAATGTTGTGGGAACCTTTCTTCCAGGAAAGTGTGCAGGATTATAGAAGGTGTTAGTGCTAATACTCTGATCTACATAAGCGGCCAATACCGCTGCTGTTTTAATATAACCCTCACAATCTTTTTGTTCCCACATTAATTGATATTTGTTTTTAAGTCTATGGTATTCGGGAACCACTTGTGTAAAAGAACCTGCTTTACTTTCTTTTGTAGAGATTAGGCTCATTGGCATCTCTATTCCATTTGTGCTATTAATAACAACACTACTAGACTCCACTGGAGCGATAGCCATAAGAGTAGCATTTCGTACACCATGTTCTTTCATCTCCTTTCTTAGCGGCTCCCAATCTAATTCAGGAGTAAAGTCTGTGAGTTCATCGACTCCCTTGGATCTTCTTTCCCAAGGAAATTTCCCTTGTCCGTATCTGGTTTTGTCGCTGTCTAAACAACGACCTCTCTCTTTGGCCAATTCGACTGTGGCCTCGGTAAGATAGAATGCCTGGTGTTCCATCCAACTCTTAACTTCTGTTAACGCATCCCTATCGCCGTACTGTAATCCACGTTTAGCATGCCAGTAGGCCAAATTAGTAACACCAATACCTAGCGGCTGTATCTCATCGTTACTGAGTTTGCTTTGGATACTTAAAAAGTCTTGATAGTCAAGTATGTTACACAAACTGCGCTGAAGAATACGACAAGCGCGACGCATATCCTCGGGGTTGCGGAATGCTCCCCAGTTGATCGATCCAAGAGTACATAAAGCGATGCGACCATTAGCATCATCGAGACGCTTAAAGGACCTAGTAGGAAGAAGAATTTCACAGCACAAGTTTGACTGATAGATAGTGTGGTATTCGGGATCGAATGGACCTTGGTTCATGACGTTGTCGATGAACACCAAATAGATACGACCCGTATCAGTACGCTCCTTTAGTATTCCACTTTTAAAGACTTCCTCGGCTCGCATAGTTTTCTTGCGTAAGCCGGATTTTTTTTCATATTTTACATATAATTCTTCAAAGAATTTTGTATCTTTATAAAAAGCTTCGTAGAGATCGGGAACTTCATTGGGGTCGAAGAAAGTTATATCTTCTTTATTCTTGAATCTACGCCAAAAGAAGGCGGAAAGGACCACTCCGTAGTCCATATGTCTGACTCGAGTTTCTTCAGTGCCCTGATTATTTTTAAGCACGATAAGATCGTCAAACTGATGATGCCAGATAGGATAAAAAACTGTAGCACTAGCATTGCGTATGCCTCCTTGTGAGCATGAGCGAAGATCGCCGAACCATTTTTTAAGGAATGGAATCATACCCGTGTGCATGATCTCACCACCCCTAATGGGACTACCTAGTGGGCGCAGACGTCCGATTTCCAAACCGATACCAGCTCTTTTGCTGGCATATTTGGCCATCATCTCTCCACTAGCGAAAATACTATCAAGGTCATCGTCGGACCTAATAAGCACACAACTGCTAAATTGTTTAGTTGGAGTACCCAAGCCAGCGAGAACAGGAGTGGCCAAAGTAAAAAGACCATCTGAGGCAGCATTATAATATTCCTTGATGTAACGCATACGAGCACTGTTAGGCTCTTCTCTATGAAATACTGTTGCGGCCGCGACCATGTAACGAACCTGTGGCGTTTCATAAATTTCCTTTGTCGCTCGATTACGGACCAAATATTTTTCAATTAGTTGTTCAATCGCAGCATAACTGTATTCTTCATCCTTTTCGTGCTCGATCATTTCATTCATTCTATTCCAGTCATCTTCTGAATACCATTCGAGCAATTCGGGAGTATATAATCCAATCTCGACATTTTTTTTCACGATGTTGTAGAGGCGGGGAGGATCGTAGGACCCATACACATCTTTTCGCAACATCGAAAGACGCTGCTTGCCTGCTACAAATTGGTAATTGGTGTGACCGATATCTGGATTGCTTTCGATATCTATAAGATCGACAATAGCTCTTAACGTTATGTCGTCGATTTCTTTTGTAGTTATACCATCATAAAAGTGTAGTTGAGCCTTGATCTCAATCATCGACTGGCTAACATCTGCAATACCTTTACACACTTTCGCTACCTGCGCCTGCCATTTTTCAATCGTTAAAGGCTCTCTGTCTCCGTTTCTTTTTATTACTGATATATTCATTATTTTTCTCTTTTTTCTTCGCTGGGCAAATATTTATGGTAAAGTTATACCGTTACATAAAATTTTTGATTTGATTTCTACTATGTCGTTCAGTTTCAAACTCCTTCTGTATTCGAAATTTAAAACGTCAGAATGATCCATAACTAAAAAGAAATTTCGATCTTTTTCGTCGGCTGGCATAGACATATGTATCTCATAAGGAGTATCCATAAACCGCGTTGTTAATTTAAGAGTATACAACATTCCTAAAACAATCGCAAGATTATCATATCTCCCTTCGAGAATCAACTTCCAAGGATCGGGCCAGGAACTTGGATTTTGGGGATCTAGATAGGAATTAACAAACGGAGCCAGAGCCCAAAATTCGGCCACATCCTGATGAGGATTTTGACTTACTTCTAGTTGATCTCTGAACTCTTTCCATGCTTTAATCCTATCACTATGATAGAGATTAAACACCGTAGCTAACGTAAAATGAGATTGATCCGTTAAGACCAGTAGCGATAGGATTTTTATACCAAAGTTGTAGTGTTTCTACTCCAGGAATATTATTGTTATTAAGAAGATTAAAACCAAATTCAAAATTGCTCATAATGTTTTCTCCGGGTAGTGTGCTTGGTACATAGATATATTCGTCTGTGATCGAGGCTGAAACCAAAGACCAAAAGAGAGCGCTGTTAGGAGCCCCTGTTGGAGGAATACCTGTAGCAGTTTGAAGTGCAACATAGGTATTGTTTAAATAAGTCACTGAATCATTTTTGCTGTAAGTGACATTATTATCATAAAGACCTTCGAATGTTGTAGAAGAAATATCAATATTGAGAATTATTGATATCTTTCCTTTTCTTATGTAACTATCGAGACTTAAAATATAATCTAAAAAAATGTATCTATTAAGAGCTGAAAAAACTGCTAACGTTCTCTGTCCGTCCGATAAAGTAATCGCGGCAGTTGCACTATTGGAAACAGTGGTTTTTGATCCGTTTAAAACTTCCGGTACGGATAATTTAAAAAAACTAGAAGTTACACCAGCCTCTTGAATTCGATCAAAAAAGCAATCGATTATATTATTATTTTGATTCTGACCAAATTCAATAACAGGAACTAATGGTGTCGATGCATCATTGAGCCCGTTACCGCATTTAGTAAATTTACTATTTGTAACTGTGAATCCGATACCGTTGTTTACCAAAATAGCCCGATCGAAGATGAGATCAAAATATGAATCTTTAATGATCCACTGATTTTTTTGATTAGATTGTCCAGAAAGATTTATACCTTGTCCGCAAAGAAAAAATTTACAATCGTTAAAATGAATATCTGTATCAACCGCGGTAGAATTAATAGCGGTAACACCCACATAGCCTTTTAAAAATTCACATTGTTCAAATAAAAGATTAGTAACCTTGGTTCCATCGATATCATTGCTCCATGCCACTAACGAGCTTGAACCAGATTGTCCTAGAGTGTACGGACCTTCAAATATAATTTTTTTAAATTCTGAATTTCTTGCACCGGTTAAATTAACCAGTCCAGTAGTCATTCTAATTTTTATATTTGAAATTTTTATATTTTCTGGTCTAGACGAAGCTGAAAAACTTCCAATAGTGACACCGCTTGTAGTTTTTGTTGCGATTATATTATTATTGATATTTAAGATAGCGTCAGTATTTGATTCACCCACAATGATAGCATTGCTAGGTATCAAAATATTTGAAAGACAGAGATACGTTCCATTGGGTATAAAAAGAATTTTTCTAAATTCTGTATTTTCATTTAAGAATAAATCGTCCAGTGCTCGTTGAATGGCAATACTGTTATCACTGCTTCCGTCACCTGTTGCGCCATAATCGCGGATACTTACATAATCATCTAATTTAGATTGAAGAGATCTCCCTACACTTCTAACAATTGCGGGGTTTCCCTCGGCAAATTTATATCCGCGTGTTAATTCTAAAATATTATCATATTCTGTAAGTACTTTGGTATTGCCAACTGCCGGAGCGCCTTCGGTAACTGACCCATTACCTATATAAAGCTCTTGGGTATCGACTGCCCAGGCAAATTCGCCGCCACTTAGCTGCGGAATTCCAGATTCTAACTTTTTACCCTTACGAATTTGTATTTTAGAAATTTGAACAACGGCCACGATTATATCCTCTACTTATTATAGAGTATTTATCTAGTCATGTTATAGTACTGCTCTACCCTTTCTAACCATTTGTCGGCCCATTTATTCCAAGTACTAGGAGTAATGTCAAACTGTTGATATTCGCAGGCTCTAGAACACATAAGAATATGTGCGTGTTTAATATTAGTTCCGTGCATCTCGTTATGTGCCATAGCATAGGCTACCAGCTGTAGATAATAGTCTTCGACCCATTCTTCTTTTTTAGGCTTATTGGTTTGTTTAAAGTCAATAATAGCCGGATTACCATTGAACAGTCCCACTCCGTCGGTTGTTCCAGCGTACAAATTAGGATAATGCAAATTAACCTCGGATCCCCATATTTCGCTGACGTGTTTCATGCCCTCTTTAATAACTACTTTTGCCATTTGAAAACCCTGTTGATGAACTAGATTTCCTTTGGGTTTTATTTGTTCTCCCTTGATATAATCTTCAAGGTACTTGTGCATTGAAGTACCAACTCCTGCTGCTTCTGTGGTGATTTCTTGTGCGACCTTTTCACCTACTCGCCTGCGCCACTCAAAGAGAAAAGTTTTATCTTTAGTTGCGTCTAGGATTGTTGTTACTGATGGTACTGGTTTACCATCCCCGGCATCGTAATGCCGTTTACCATTTATTGTTGTTCGCGTGGTCTTGGGGTATTGATATTTTTCGATTAGTAGGGTCATAAAGTATTTTAAGGTTATACTTTATGTATGTCAAGATTTAGTAACTTGAGGTGTTTGTGATTGTTGGGCTAACTGCTGCGGTGCAAGTCCTTGGGCCATTTGATTAACCGCATTTTGGCTGTCTTGTTCTGGTTTTAAATCTGGATTATCCTGCTGAACTCCTGGAACATTTAGTTCAATGGTCCTGTCATTAAAATCTAAGACTAGCTCTTGCATATTTGGTGGCAACTGATCATAAATTGTTTTAAAAGTTTTATAGTCTCCGGCCAACTCAAATCCTTGCATCTTTAACATATTAGAAAAACCAGCCCAATTGAATTTACTAGGTAATTTCTTTATTGCTGCCGTGCCGATATAATTCTTTAATGCAAGAACAAACTTATCAACCGACGGGGGCTGGAACTCAAAAAATCTCATTGCAGGCCTGTTTTCTTTTTAAAGTCGTCTAGAGCCTGCTGTATTGCCATTAGATCCGCCTGCTGAACCTGCATCTGTTGTTCAAGTTCTTGCTTTTCTTTTTCCATGGCCTCTTTTTCTTTCTTGGCTTTATCGGCTTCGTCGTTGCCGCCCATCATCTTGCTTAAGATTCCTTGTTTGGCACCTTGTTGAGTTCCCTGCTGTGCTCCGGTCTTGACTGCTTGTGTTCCTTGTTGTACACCGGTCTTGACTGCCTGCATACCTTTTTGGAAACCGGCCTTGGCAGCATTGCCAATGGCTCTTCCACCGGCAGCGATTCCTCGACCAACAGCCTGCGCACCCATCGCACCAACACGACCGATTCCACCAGCTACAGCAGCCAGCGCAGGCAATATTTCATCTAACTTTTCTGCTTCTGACTCAGAGATAATTTCTTTTAATCTCATCCTGCTAGAACTTTCATTAAACGGTTGAACGATCGATGCTTTCTCTTTGAGCTCGGCCTGCTTCATCGGGGCCTGCTGCGGGTTCAGCAGCGGCGAAATCGTCAAGGTCTGCTTCTTCTGGACTAGGTTCCGGATTCATAGCATCAGGTTCTGCTGCAAATGCTACGTCATCTTCGGCGCCGGATTCTGGAGCTCCTAGCATTTCTGCAGGCTGTACTTCACCTGTGAGAGCTCTAACTCCAGTACTCATAGTTTCACGAGTTTGTTTTAATGTGTCTAGCGCAGATTGAATTGCTGGTGCCACTTGACTCAAGAAAGCTTTTGCCTGTTCTTGACCCATTTCATCACGAATACTGTCGCCTAGCGATAGCAATGTGTCGTTTTCAATTCCTGCTAATTCTTCAATCCATCTGCTAACTTTATCTACCATTCCTTTAGCGGATACTACAGCAGATGCTTTGTTTAATTCGTTTTCGTTTACTTGTGTGTTCATACTTTCTCCAAATTTCCTTATCATTTGATCTTCATTGGCGTTATAATCGTTATAGATACCAAACGACTCGTCGCTGTCATCAGATTCGTCATTGCCTTCTTCAGCAACTTCAAATTCTTCTTCTATCTCATCTACAGTTTCGTCTACTTCTAAAACTTCATTTCCGTCTGCAATGTATTCTTCTCTTTCGGCTATCTCTTTATTGATAACATCGAGCATCCATTGTGTTTTAAGATGGTTTTCGTTTTCAACAGTTTCATTGAATGTACTTTCAGAACGAAATTGACTTACTTTAGTTCGAAGCTTATTTCGAGCATCCTGAAGCTGTTCTAAAGTGAAATTTTCAAGATTGATTGTTTTTCCAAAAGTCTTGGCCAGGCTTTCGTTGAGTTTCCTAGATGATGTACTGGGAAATATGTCTGTAGTTTTCATGTTAGATCCAAAATAGATTTATTATATATTTATTCAATTCGATACCAAAGCTAAAACCTGTGCATGGTAGTACTTAGCTCGATCTCTAGCTGTGCAATACTTAGCAAGGTATACATCTGCTTGATCGTTTCTGCCCTCTCTCCTAGCTTTCTGATATTTGTTTCTTAAAATTTGACTTTCATTTAACCATTTTCCGTATTCTTGATCTGCTTGATAAATTCTGTCACAGGTCATATTTTTTCCATATTTTGTAAGAACATTGGCCAATCTTATCGCTGCGGCATTAAGACATATATTTTTATAAATTATATCACCGTTTATTGAAAGATTCTTGACGGGTCCCCGAGATATTATTAAAACTTTACCGACAAGAATGCCTGTCTCTATAACAACAGGCATAACGTGATCCTGTTCGTACAGTTTTTTATAAGTATTTTCGACTACTTGCTGTAGTTTTTTAAAAATTTTAGACATAAAAAAGGACCCATCTGGGTCCTTTATTTAAGAGTTTAATTGATCATCCGCCAAAAAACTTGAAGATGGTCTCTATGTTAAGCTGTCCTGTCCATCCTAGTCCTGCTACAAATGCCAGTGCCACCATTCCGTAAGTCGTTAATTTTTGTTTTTGTTTTTCTAGATCTTTGATCTTGGCTGCTAGCTCATTGTGCTGGGTAGTAGACTCGCCTCTCATCTCTGCCAGTGTCTTAGATAGGCTATCACCTGTGCGATCTAAGCAATCGTGTAGTTCTCTTACGTCTACCTTTAAATCGTCAATTTTTTCGTCTATGTGCGTAACTTTGGTCTCAAGTACGCCTACTCGTTCTACTACTGTGGCCATCTAGGCTGTCTCCTGTATGTTAAGTCAAGGTCCGCTCCGGACATGTGCCTAATTTAAGTGCCTAAAATCTTTGCCTATTTATGAATTGGGGTAAAACCAGATATTTGCTTCGTTTTCTTTAGTCCTAAACGTTGCAGGATCTATGTCTACTGAGTTATTTAGTCCAGATACCACCGGAACTAGGTCGACATCTTCTTTGAGTAATCCAATTGGATCATCGTCAATATTAAATACTTCTTCCTGCTCTGTATCAAATTCCCAAACCCAATGATTCGCCTTTCCTTCGAGAGGATCTGGCAATCTACCAGAGTACATCTTAGGATCTTGTTCCCAGGTAATATTTGATCGTAAACCGATGGCCTGCAATAAAGAATTAAAATTAGCCTGTTGTCCTAACTTTATTTTGTCAATCTCGGTTCTTGCAGGTTCGGATCTAGTTATATCAACTAAAGTAATAACAGTATATCGTGCCATAATATGCTACTATTTATAGCCATAAAAAAAGGGCGGAATAAATCCGCCCCCACTTCCCATCCCTAGGAAATTATAGTGCTGGTGTAAATTCAGCGACTTTGGCTAATGTTACGCCAGAAACTGAAGTTAGGTCTGGTGTACCTGTGCCCTGTACTCTTAAGAATACAACGGTAGTTACACCTGCTTCAAATGCTGCACCGGTAGCTGTACCGATAGCTGCAACTGTGAAAGCATCTGGACCATTAACATCTGTTCCAGAACGATCTCCACCTGCTAGAGTTAGCTGTGCGCGAACTGCTGCTACATCGGCCTGTGCTAGACCACCTCCTTTGGTTGCACTAACGATGATCTCACGACCAACGTCGGCTTGGTTAACTACATGCTTGTTAAAATTAGCTGCAATAGTTGTGCTTGTTAGATCTGCCATGATATTTTCTCCTCATAATCAAAGCCTCGCTCAGAGGCTGGCATAGTATTTATTTTGATTGGAAAAAAACGTGATCTTAGACTATCTTTTTGGCAAGTTTTCTTTCTTCTGCAATTTTACGGATTCCCCGAGTAAATTTAGCAGAATCTTGTCCTTTAATCGAGTTCAATAATCTACGCTCTAGCTCATCTGCCTGTTCAGCTGTATAGTTTTTTTTAATCGATTCGATTAAATTGATAGCAGAATTGATGATGTTGGTGGCTCGGCTCTCAATAACAGAATCTGTATGTCTTATTTCTGCTATCGAGTTTAGTTCTTGTAATATGGAACGTGTTTTAAGTTTCATACTTGATTTCCTATAAGATATTTAATCAAATTATAACAATCTAAAAAATAAACTTTAATATTTTTTGCGATTGCACAAACTCAGTATAAATACTGATACACAGGAGATACACAGATGATTAAAAATTTCGTCAAATCTTTCATAGATTTTATCACAGAATCGCAGATGCGCAGGGCAGAAAGAATTTTAGCCTGCTACAAGAAAAACGGATCGCTAGGAGTATGGCGATGAAATGGTTGATGTCACTGATAGATTCGATACTTCTGGCTAGAGAAGCTACTACATTGACCCGACAGAACCGGTACGAGGAAGCGAGGAAGCTCATGCTGGGCGAGAAGCGTGTTTGAACGTTACCTAGCACTTTGGGATCCCTGGATCCAATACTACTGTAAAATGCGATATGGAGCCAGCTGGAGATGGTATTATCTCAATTGGGAAACTAACAGAGAACTGTTGTTCTAAATCTGTTGCTTTCCTTTA
>Ga0169931_10003618_pt1 | contig 24442 bp, 13 predicted proteins | sample Kivu_15m_20L_FD_129675 | JGI IMG/M metagenome (GOLD analysis project Ga0169931, IMG submission 129675) | Freshwater microbial communities from Lake Kivu, Western Province, Rwanda to study Microbial Dark Matter (Phase II) - Kivu_15m_20L... | ecosystem: Environmental > Aquatic > Freshwater > Lake...
CCCATGCATCGATCGCGCGATTGCCTCACGTGATCACAGCAGCCCAAGTGGCCGCCCCACAACGGCAACAACCATCAAACTCCCTTCTCAACAGTCGCATGGTGAGAAATCCGGGCTAGCGACGGTCGTGGTCACGACGGGATCGTTGACGTACAGGTTCGGCAGCGGGTCGTTGTTGATGATCGTGCCGACGGCTGTGCTGTCCAGAATTCTCCCGCCCTGCGCGGAAGTCAACACGACGAAGAACGTCTCGTCCAACTCGTTGAAAATATCGCCGATAATGGGCACCACAATCGTGGCCGTGGTCATGCCCGGCATGAACGTGATTACACCACCGCGGGCAAGGTAGTCGCTGCCGGCACTTGCGCTGCCGTTCGCGGTCGTATAGCCGACAGTCACAACACGCGACACAGCCCCGGCAGTTGAAATCGTGAAAACGGCGTCCTTGGTCCCCGAGTTGCCTTCGATGATCGAGACGTCGTTAATGACCAGGTCGACGTCGTCGTTCAGAATCGTGCCGATGGCCTGGGCGTTGGGCCCCAGCGCGCCACCCGAGGCGTCGGTTAGCCGCAGGCGGAAGGTTTCATTGGTTTCGGCTTCCAAGTCGCCGTTGACCAGGACGGTGACGGGCATCGTCGAAGGGCCGCCGGGGGCAAACGTGACGAAGCCGCTTTGGGTCGGAAAATCCACACCCTCGGTGGCCGTAATGCCTTCGACGGTATAGGCCACGACAACAGGTGAACTATTGGCCCGATCGAGGCTCACAGAGAACACAATGGGCGTGAGCCCCACATCGCCTTCCAACGCCGAAGCGTCGCCGACGATGTTCGCGATCGGGTCTTCGGGCAGATCATCCGGTTGGCCTGAACCGAAAATCGTACGCGTAGTGTACGAGGCGGTCGCGCCGGGCGCCAATGAGAAGACGTTGCGCAGCGCGAGCGTGACATCGTACTCCTGGCCCACATCGATGAATCCATCGTTATCGAAGTCGCCCGTGATGGTATCCGACAGGTCGAGGCCATCGGCAATGTCGCCGCCGAGAATCGGAAAGAAATCGAGTTCGAATCGGCCGACAGTGGGAATGGTGCCGCCAGTGGCGTCGATTCCGAAAAATGTTGTGTCCGTCGCGCCGCTGCCGCTGGCGTCGGTTTCGAACAGGAACTCTCGCCCCTGCGTGAGCAAGCGTCCGCCGCCGTCGACGAGCGTACCATCGAAATAGAGATCGCTGTCGATGTAGCGTAGTAATTCGAAATCGGTGGTCGATGCCGAAGTATTCGTCATCACGTAACGTTGCGTCAGCAAGGACCCCGTCTGCACGCCGAAGGCATCAAACACCTGGCTGACCGATTGAGTCAACTCAAACGAAAGCGCACCGATAGCGAATGTACTGGTAACGGATGCGGAATTGCCCGTGGTGGCAACGTCCGGCAGCGAACTGTCTCCGAAGATGAATCCTGAGGTTAGAAACTGCCGCGAACCAACATTCCCGAAGCGCAAGGCAACGCCGGACTGAAACGTAGTGCTGGCCGCCGTGATCGGACCGATCGGATCGTAAATCGCTTCTCCCGCGGTTGGGCTTCCAATCGCGCTACCGAACGAACCGTATCCATCGACAGAAATGTTTAAGCTGCCGTCGCCTGTGCCCGTCGTGAGGACCGCCAACAGCCGACGATCCTCCAGTGCTTCGGCAGCGAGCTGGCAGGCCTGAGTGCGTTGACCAGGTCGAACTTTGGAAGGGCGGCGAGTTTGGGAACCGAGGCGTGCCATAGTTGCAACTCTTGTCGTAGGTGGTTGGCCTGGTGCAAAGGCCTGCTGCCGGCGCGAAAATCAGTACTCGTTACTCCCCACTGTGGGTCGCAACTTGCCGGCATCGTCTCATTGTCAGTCGTCCAGAAACGCGAAATCGAGTTCCGCGGCCGGGTCGATTTCCTCGTCGCTCGCCAGTTCTAAGTCGTCTTCTTCCACGAACAGCAATGCCGTGGCGTGCGGCCTCGCGGCGATGGCTGCCTCAACCGCTACAGGCCACTGCGCCACAGCGATCGGCTCTTCCGAGGACTTTTGATCCAGGTCGAACAACACCATGGCCTCGTCGGCGACACTGCCCGCCAGGGGCTGGGCGGCCAAGGGTTGCGCTGCCAGGGGTTGCGCTGCCAGGGGCTGGGCCGCGGCGGCCTGCGTGAGCAGCCGGTTGAAGATGCTTAACAGGTCGCTGGTGTTGACGCGCCCGTCCGGCACCACGTCGTAAAACACCGACGGCGCCGCGAGCGGCTCGGCAGTCCCCCCCGCGACGAGCGGCGCGGCGGCCGGCCCGGTGAGCAGGTGGTTGATGATCATCAGGGCGTCGCTCGTGTTGACGCGGCCGTCGTCGTTGACATCCTGCGGATTCCAACTGTTGTGCGCGAGCGCGGCGGCTGCCGGCGCCAGGTACCCCTGCACGACGAACTCGAAAGGGTTCTCGCTGTCGTCCGTGTTGGCGATCGAAACCGTGGCCGTGCGGAAGCCCACGTCCGTGGCCCGGAAGGCGATCTTGAAGTCGCTCTTGCCGCCGGGGGCGATGACCGGCGCAGGCATCTGCGTGATGGTGAAGTCCGCCGTGTGCGGCCCGCCCATAGCCACAAAGGGATTTCCCGTAAACACGAGATCCGCATTGCCGTTGTTGGTAATGGTGAAGGTGCGTTCGATGGTGACGCCCAGGCTGGGGACGGCTCCGAAGTCGGTGGCGTCCTCCGGCGAAGGGCTGACATCGCCGGTGGCGATGGAGCGTCCGAAACCGTGCACGTCGATCTCGCCGGATTGGAAACCGATGCCGCCGCCGACGATGCGAATCGCATCGCCCACGACGTAGCCATTGGCGGCGTTCGTGAGCCGCACGCGGAGCGTGTTTGCCGTGACCTCGAAGGTGCCGATGCTCTGCCAGGCCACGCCATTGGAGAAATCGCCTACGGGTGCGAGTTGTTGATTGACGAGCGTCGTGCCGACGTCGGTATTGCCGCCCAGTCCGCTATAGACCGTAAACGGTGCATTCGTGGCGCGATTGCCGAAGTGGCTCCAGCGCGTGAAGATTTGATACGTGCCGTTGGGAATGGCCGTAAACGTCCAATTGGCCACGGCGCTGCCATTGCCGGCACTGGCGTAATCGTAGTCCTGGTGGTAGGCGAGCGTATTGGTGAGGGTAGTCCAGCCGGTGAACGAGCGGCTGTAGCCGGCGGCGCCGTTGTCGATGATGAACTCGTTCTGCGGTTCGTCGGCATAGACGATGTAGCAGTCACCGCGTGAGTCGCCCATTTCGGCATTCGAAACGCCCGTCATGTTGAGCGAGAAGCGCTTGTTGGCGCCCGGCACGCCGCTGGTCATGACGTCAACGGTGACGAGTTGGTTGGTCACACCGGGAGCAAAGGAGAGGACGCCGCTCTTGGCGATGTAGTCGACGCCGGCGATGGCCGAGAAGTCCGCGGTCGAGTAGTTGACGTTCACCTGGCGGCCACTGGCCACATCCAAAACCACGCTGAACGTGACCTGGTACGTTCCGGCAGTGGTGGTCGTGACCTGGGCGTCGCTCACGTAGAGCGACGGCAGGGGATCCTCATCAACGATCGTGGCCTGACCGAAGGCGTCGGCGATGCGTGCCCCTTGCGCGCCCGTGAGCGCCAGGAAGAACGTTTCGTTATCTTCGTCGATCCGATCGCCCAGGACGGTTACGGTAATCTGAGTCGAGGTGTTTCCGCTGGGAAGCGCGATCACGCCGGCCTGCGGCAAGTAATCGCTGCCGGACTGGGCCGTGCCATTCAGCGTCGAATAGCTGAAGGTGATCGGCCGATTGGCATCGCCGAACGCGGTCACGGTGAAGACGGCGTTGCGGGTCCCGCTGTTCCCTTCGGCCACGATCACGTCGCTGACCGAGAGATCGACGTCGTCGTTGAGGATGGTGGCCACCGCTTCTGCGTCGCCGATCAGGCCCTCGCTGACCTCGGTGATCCGCAGCAGGAACGTTTCGTTCGCTTCCACGACCTGGTCGCCGAAGACTTGCACGGTGACCGTTTGGGTGGCGGGTGCGCCTGGCTGGAAGGTCAGCGTTCCAGACACGGCGGCGTAGTCGCTGCCGGCGAGGGCCGTGCCGTCGACCGTCGTATAGGCGACCGTAACGGGATCTTCTCCCGCCGCGACTTCGAAGCTGAGGCTGACCGAGAACACCACGCCCACGGTACCGCTGTCTCCCTCGACCACGCTGACATCAGGACCGGCGTTGGCCTGCAGTTGCAGGTTGGCAGGCAGCTCGAACGAGGTGGTGATCGAGGTGGAGTTTGAATTGGCGGTTTGAGCGCCATCGCCGAGACCGCGGCGGGCGAAGGCGGTCCACAGTTCGAGTTTGTGCGCTCCGCCATAGAGCAGCTCGTCGGCGGCGAGGATGGCATCGCGCGCCTGCATGAAGGTGGGATTGAGCGGCTGCAGCTTCAGCGCGTTCATCACCAGATGCATGGTGCGAATGTTGCCGGCCAGGCTCGTGCTGTTGTACACGTTGGATTCGAAGCCGTAGCGCTCGGTCAACAGGTGATTGATATCCCACAGCGCGGCGTTCCAGCGCGTGCCCGCGTTGTGCACGGCGACCGACTGCCCCGGCCCCGTGCCATACTTCAGGAAGGTTTCGAGCTGTAGATCCGTGATTTCGAAGTCGTATTTGAAATCGCGAATGCCGATCCCGTCGAGTGGTTGGTTGAGGACGTAAGTTCCGACGCCTCGCCCGGTCGTGGTCTCGCTAGCGCTTTTCTGCGTGAGCATTAGCGACCAGAAATCGCTCCAGCCTTCGCCCATGCCGCGGCTTTGCAGGTTGAACAACCCGGCGCCGTTGCCAGTGAGCCGATTGGAGACGCCGTGCCCGTATTCGTGGATGATGATTTCGTTTTCAAAGCTGCTGTCGCGACGGGGGGAGGAGAGGGTGAACTCGTACATCTGCATCCGGGGAGGCGTGCCGTCGGGCGGGGTGGCGAAGTTGGCGTTGTTCGTGCCGCTGCCATCCTGCGTTTCGGCCTGCACGGCATCGCCGCCGAGGCCGCCGCGCCCGTAGTTGTTCACCTGAAAGTTGCCCGCCGCCTCGTCGAATCCATAGAGATAATGGACGTCGTGCAGAATGTTGGACCAGTAGAACAGATTGACGACCGAGGCCGCGGTGTACGTGTCCGGCTGCTGCGTCGGATCGAAGGGTACCAGGGCGCCAGTGAAGTCGAGCGTTGCCCCACCGTCCGGTTGAGAGTTGAGATCTGGCTGGTCGTCTGCATTACGATCCGCGTAGGCGTTGACGTTGTTGCCGCTGGTAATCGTAAACTCCGCTCCGGCGACGCCGTCGGTATCGTGCCAACCGAACGGCGAAGGAATTGGCGCAGGCGTGGGGATGAAAATGTCCGGATCGGTGACCACGGAGCGCGGCGCATCGTTCGGGTTGCGACTGGGCGAGGGGAACACTTCGTACGTCGCGTCGCTGAGGTAGCTCACGGTGGAGTTAATGGCGCCGTTGTCGGTATCGACGCTGGCATTGAACCAGTGCCGCCCATCAGGGGTGCGGATGGTCAATTCCCAGCTCAAGGCCACGTCATTCCCCGCGACGGGCACATACCACAACTCGACGCCAATTTGATCCAGGGAGATGCCCGCGGCGCTGAGCTTGAATGAATAGCCGTCCTGCTCGACGATCAGGGGCAACTCGGTCTGATTGATGCCGACCGACTTGGCCACTTCCAGCACCGCCTGCTGCGCGCCAAACACCGGCATGATGGTGCTGGTCCTCTGACTGAGCCCTGGCACGAAGCCGCCACCAACGGCCAGCAGTCTGCCGTCGGCGGCGACGGTCATGTTGTAATTGGCGTTGAATACCGGAAGCCCGCCGAACGATTGCTGGAAAGTCAGCGTCGTGGCGCCGGTGGTCTGGGTAACGTAATTCCTGGTGACGATGTAGTCGTTGATGTCCGACACCAGGATGCCCAACTGCGAAGCGCTGTTTCGCAAGTAGTTCTCGGCGATCGCAATCGGCGATGCGTTTGACGGACCGGTCAGGTAACCGTCCTGGGCGAACAGGAATTGCTGGGGAGGTTGGTAACTCGCCGTGAGGAGCGTGCGATCCTCCAGAGGTTCGAATCCCCGCTGAAACTGAGTTCCCTGATTGCGGATTCGTAGTTGCCGACTGCGGTGAGCGCTTCGCTGGTGCATTGCCTGACTCTGAGGGGGGAAGAGGCTGCGCGGCGCTGCGAGCGGCATCGCAAGAAACTGCCGATCCCTTCCGCCAGCGCCTCATAACCCGCAAATTCGATCGGTCCGTGTTGGGTCCATGTTAGTTCGACCCTAGGGGGGTATCAACAAGGAAAATTCGCAGCAATTGCAGCGGATTTCGCGACTCTGCGCGACTCGCGAACGGCCAGCCGCCACCCGCGTGAAGACGCGCGACAAAAAAGAACCGGCACCGACCTCCCGTGGGGAAGTCGGTGCCGGTTGGAAGTTGGACTGATTGGACTTAACCGCTGGGGGTCCGCTTACGACCCGAAGCCCGGAATGGCTCCTGACGCTTGCGCGTCTTTCAGGGCATTGCCCAGCAGTTGCAGGACGCCCTCTTCGGCCGAAAGCCGAATCGTGCCGCCATTCTCCTCGGGCACATATTCCAGGCGGACGTGGTCCTTGCCCGGCGTCTTGGCCAGATCCTCGGACATGGTTTTCAGATTGCTCTCGACGCCCTCTTTCTGGAGTGCGCTGGCGAACTGAAAGACCTGAGCGAGCGAGACGTTGAGCTGGAACGGCGGGAGCGGCTGTCCGGTCTGGGAGGCCGAAGCGTCGATCAGCTTCTTGCACAGATCGAGGCTGTCGTTGCCCAGGGCCAGATAGACCGACTTCTCGCCCAATCCGATGGCCACGTCGAGCTTATCGCCCACGACCTTGTGGATCGTGTGGTCGGCCGGAACCGGAATCGAGGTGGTGTGGAACTTCACGCCGGCATGCTCGCTGGCATTGAACGTGATGGGCGGGAAGTTGGGCTCATTCTCGGCCAGCTTGGCGAGCTTGCGGAGGGCTTCTTCCAGGCTCTTGGTCTCGACGGCATAGGCGCCTACGACCAGCGCCATCGACTTTTCGCTCACGTTCAGCGTCGCTCCGGCGTCGATCTTGCCGCTTTCAAAAGTGGCCTTCACGGTGCCGAAGACCTGGTCGACCATGTCCTTGGCGAGCTTCTTCGCGTCGTCGTTTGGCAGGCGAGCTTCGGTCGCGATTTGCTTGAGGACCTGGTCGCGGATGGCTTCCAGCCCGGCGACATACTGAGCGGCGTCGCTGGCGGCGATTTCCGACGAAAGGCTCAAAGAGGCCGCGGCGTCCGGCTGCAGGAAGCCGGCGAAGTTCGAATTGTTCGCTTTCGCGCGGCTGAGTGCCTTGGCGGTTTCCGTTTCGGGCAGAGCCTTGAACGCCAGCTCGAGTTGGGCGGTCTTGGCTTCAGGATTCAGTGACACCCCGAGCGTAAGCGTGTCGAGGTCATTGATCGCAGTGGTTAGACCGTCGATCTGCGAATCGACCTGCTTGCGGCGCCATTCGTAGGATTCGTCGCTTTCACCTTCCTGACGCTGCAGGCCCGCTTCGACGCCCACACGAAGCTGATCGATGATCATCGTGCGGAAGACTTCGGGGACATTCTGAATGTGCAGGCGGCCGGCGATGTCGTATTGCTTCTCCAGGCCGGTGAACAGGTCGCCGCCGTTGGCCGGGAGCACCGCCAACGGTTCGGGCGCGGTGGACATGTAGGCCCAGGCGTTCTTCTCTTTGATGTAGATCTTCTGATTGAAGACGTCGAGCTCATAGATCCCGTCGCCGGCGTCCTGCGCTGCGCCGACGAGACCTTCGAGCGCTGCGAGCAGTTGCTTGAGATCGGTGACGGGCATGATGATGAGCGGCTGGAAGGAGAGCCCATCGGTGTTGAGCGCCACACCCAGCGGCCGCGTGCGGTCGAGACCGACGAGCCCTTGGCCTTGCGTGAAGAGCTGGATCATGCCCTCGATGTTTTTGTCGAGGTCCGGATTGCCGGTCAGATTGCCGATGAACGCCAGGTCGGTCATCAGCCGGTCGTAACTGGCGATGGCCAAGACGGCGACGGGCTTCGACTCGCCCTCGGCGTCCTGGGCGAAAGTGCGCGCCTGCGGCAGGACGACGAGCGCCGCGGCCAGCAAGCCAAGAAGAATTCGTTTCACGTGGGTGGTCTCCTGAGGAAGCTCAAGCAGGGGCAAAGCACGCGCGACTGATGGACCGCACCGCGCGGCGTCAGCGGCTTATACCTCTTGAGTTGGCGCCGAGTTTTGGAAGTTTAGCGGTTAGGGGGAGTTTGCGCGGAGGGACTGCAAGCGTGGCGGTAAAGTCGCCCTAAATCGCCTAAGGGTGAGACTAAATCCTAGGTTATGTCGCCGTTTGCGCCTAGAAACATCCGGGCGGAATCGTGTCCGGCACCAAGTTATCGCGGTGGGTGTGCAGAAATGCGTGTAAGGCGGGCGCGCACCAACAGCGCAGAGCGGCCAGCTAGCAGAAGTCCGAACAGAAACCGCAGGGCAAATGCGCCCTCGGCGGGGACTAGCGCTCGCGGAAGGTGATCCGGCCCTTGGTCAGATCATAGGGGGAGAGTTCCACGCGAACGCGGTCTCCCGGCACGATACGGATGAAGTGCTTACGCATCTTTCCGGCGACGTGGGCGATCACCAGGTGGCCGCCGTCCAACTGCACGCGGAACCGCGTGTTGGCCAGGGCCTGCGTGACCACGCCTTCGACTTCTAACGCTTCTTCTTTTTGCTTTTGCGTCATACGCAACTCGTGAATGGATTTCCGGGGAGTTTTCCCCGCTATTAGCCACGTGACCTATCATCATAACTTTTGCTACTGGCGAGTCTATAGCAGAGAAATCGGCGTTTCCAAATACGCGGGTCGAGCTTCCGGCAAAGATTGCGGGTCGCGCAAGCGATGCGGCCTGGCGGCTAAATGCCAGGAAACTGGCCGAGATATTCGGCCCAAGCGGCAGAACCGGAAGTCAGCCGATGGCAGCCAACCCCTGGCGAACGGCCGCGACCACGGCCTCACGCGATTCGATGCCCACGGACAGCCGGATTGTGCCACCAGTAATGCCAAGCGCCTCGCGGGCGGAGGGCGTCAGGGCTCGGTGGCTGGTCGAGGCCGGGTGGCTGAGCGTGGTGGCCAGTTCGCCCAGCGAGGGGCAGAAGGCGATCTGCTGGGCGGCTTTGATGAAGGCCGCCGCGGCCGCCTCGCCGCCGGCCAGGGTAAAGGTGACCATCGAGCCAAAGCGACCTGCGAACTGCCGCTTCGCCAAGGCGTGGTCGGGATGCGACGGAAGCCCCGGATAGTGGACGGCCGCGACGCTCTGCACCCCGAGGAGACTTTCGGCCACGGCCTGGGCGTTGTCGCAAGCCCGCTCGGCCCGCACCGCCAGCGTGCCGAGCCCGCGCAAGCCGAGCCAGCACTCCATCGGTCCGGCGTTGAATCCCCAGGTAGAGAGCGCCGAGGGAACGCGCGCCCAGTGCGACTCGCGACCGCAGATCAGTCCGAGCACGATGTCGCTGTGGCCGTTCATGCTCTTGGTAAGGCTTTCCATGACCCAATGTGCGCCGAGCGCCGCAGGCCGACAGACCGCGGGGCCGGCGAAGGTGTTATCCGCCAGCAGCATTGCGCCGGCCGCGTCCGCGAGGTCGGCCAGCGCCGCGAGGTCGGCGACTCGCAACAGCGGATTGCTGATCGTTTCGACAACCAGCAGCTTCGTATTGCGCGTGACGGCGGCTTTGACTTGGGTCAGATCGGTTGGATCGACCAGCGTGTGCGTGACTCCCCAGCGCGCGGCTTCACCGGTGAAGAGCGTGGCGGTGCGACCATAAAGCTGGTTGCTCACGATGACGTGATCGCCCGGGGCGAGTTGCGACAGAAGCACCAGCGCTAGCGCCGACATGCCGCTGCTGGTGATCGCCGCCCGCTCGGTGCCGTGCAGCTTGCGGCATTTTTCGGCCAGAATGTCGGCGTTGGGGTGACCATCGCGCGCGTAAACGTAACCCGGTGTGCGTCCGCCGAGCATGGCGTCGGCTTGCGCCGGATCGTCGCATTCCCACACGCTCGACAGGTAAATCGGCGGCGCATGCGGCCGCGTCGGGCCGCTGGCCAGATGCTCGGGCTGAGGACACAGATCGTCGGGCGATTCCATGGCGATGTCACGCGCGGATTAGTTGATGAGGCGCCTGCGGCAAACTTTGACTCATACTAGCCCGCGGCACGAACCATGGAAACTCTGACGAACAGGATGCTCGCTGGCTTCCGCGAAATGCCCTCGCTATGCTGACGGCATGACCGCGCCCTCGCCGCTCAACCCGCTACCTGCCGACGGTCCAGTTCGTCCTGAGCTGGAGAAAGTGCTCGGCTTTTACTCGGTCGTGTTCATCGTCATCGGCCAGGTGATCGGCTCAGGCATCTTCTTCAAGCCGCAGGTCGTGGCGCAAGAGACCGGCGGCTTCGTCGGCCTGATCCTGACGCTGTGGATCGTGTGCGGGTTGGTCAATCTGTGCGGCGCGCTGGCGATGGGCGAACTCGGCGCGATGTTTCCCAGAGCCGGCGGGACCTATGTGTTCCTGCGTGAAACGTATGGCCCGCTGTGGTCGTTCATGTGGGCTTGGGGCGAATTCTGGGTGATTCGCACCGGCGCGATCGCGGCGCTGGCGGCGTACTTCGCGCTATCGCTCGAATATGTGCTGTGGCCGGTCGACGTCGGCAGTCCAGCCGGTTTCAGCTTGGACTCGGCCGGTTCGAGCTTGACGGAAAAGGTCATCGCGGTGTTGGCGATTGCCGGGCTGGGCGTGATCAGCATCATTCGCACGACGTGGGCCGGCTGGGTGCAGAACGTAGCGACGCTGGTCAAAGGGGGCTTCGTCGCCATCCTTGCGATCTTGCCGTTCGTGGCGATGAGCGGCGACACGGTCGACGTCGGTCCGCTGTTTCCGGCGAGCATGACTGGCGGCTCGATTCTGGGAATCGGCGCCGCGGTCGCGGCGATCATGTGGGCCTACGACGGTTGGGGCAACGTCACCGTGGTGGCCGAAGAGATTCACAACCCGCAGCGCAACCTGCCCTTCGGCTTGATCGTGGGAGTCGTGCTGTTGATCGCGCTCTATACCGGCGCGAACCTGGCGTATCACCTGGTGCTGCCATCGGACGTGATTGCGGCGCCGGCCAACGTCTGTCCCGCGATTCCGGTTTGCGAGACGCTGTTTCCCAGCTTTGGCGCCAAGCTGATGCGGGCGATGATCATGGTCTCGGTGTTCGGCGCGCTGAGCAGCAACGTGTTGGTTGGCCCGCGCGTGCTGTTCGCCGTGGCGCGCGATCACGAGTTCCTGGGGCCATTCAGTCGGATTCATCCCGCCACAAAAACGCCGGCCTTTGCGATTGCCGGAATGTGCGCCTGGTCGTGTGCGCTGATCATGATGGGCGGCTTGAGCTGGGATCCGAACGCGCAGCTCTTCAACCTGATGAGCGAGTGGACCGTGTTTGGCGGTTCGATTTTCTACTTCACAGCGGTCGCGGCGGTGATCGTGCTGAGAATTCGACGGCCCAATGCCGAGCGGCCGTATCGCACCTGGGGCTATCCGATCGTGCCGCTGGTGTTCCTGGCGTTCTATGCGTTCCTGTTGGTCACGATGCTGCTGGAAAAGCCCGGGCATCGACTGGTCGGCCTGGGTCTGATTTGGCTCGGAGCGATCGTGTACTACGCCTTTGCCAAACGGACGCCGGGCGCGCCGGAAGCAGCCGCGGGCGAGGCGGAAGCGTCGGCCCAGCCGGCGTAGGCGAGCCGCAAGCGCTTCAGGCCATTATGCGGCCGCACGAGAAAGCGGCTACAATGAGTAGCCAGACTGAAGTCGGCACAAGCGCCGGTTGCCGGAGGGCATGGCCATGCTTTCGATCTTCGCCGAGTCGCAGCCAGGGCATTCGCTGTCGCGCCGCGAACTGCTTCGCGCCGGCGGCTTGAGCCTGCTGGGGCTGAGTAGCCTCGACTTGGCGCGGCTCCGCGCGGCGACACCCACCCATGATCCCCGCCGGATCCGCTCCTGCATCTTCATCTTTCTGTTTGGCGGTCCGAGCCACATTGATTTGTGGGACATGAAGCCCGACGCGCCGGCCGAAATCCGCGGCGAGTTCAAACCGATCGCGACCAGCACGCCCGGCATCCAGATTTGCGAGCACCTGCCGAAGCTGGCCGCGCAGATGGACAAGCTCTGCCTGCTGCGGTCGATGGAGCACCGGATGCCGGTGCACGGTCCGGCGTGCAGCGAGATGTTCAGCGGCCGGCCGTACTTTGGTCCGCCCACGACCGATCAGGCAAAGCCCGAGGACTGGCCGTCGCTGTCGGCGCTGGCCATGCGCTACATCGAGCGGCAGGCCGCGCTGCCGCCGGCGGTCGTGCTGCCGTGGTACCTGCAATTCGCGGGGCAGGATAAACGCATCGCGGGCCAGACCGGTGGGCGGATGGGTGAACTGAACAACGCCTTCCTCGTGCAGGGCGATCCGAGCGATCAGAAATTTCAAGTGCAAGGCATCCGCCTGGAAGATGACGTGCCGGTGAAGCGCGTGGTAGCGCGGCGAGCACTGCTCAATGAACTCGATGCCGCGGCCACGCATCCCTGGCGTGCAGAGCCCACGGTTGACACGTTCTCGCGACACGTCGAGTCGGCGTTCTCGATGCTGGGTGACATCAAGGCGAACGACGCGTTTCGGCTCGATAAGGAAACGCCCGCGACGCGCGAGCAGTATGGCGACACGAAGTTTGGCCAGAGCTTGCTGCTGGCGCGGCGGCTGGTCGAAAGCGGCGTCTCGCTGGTCACGGTGAACTGGGACGATGAGACGCGGAACGACAAGGTGTCGCCGTTCTGGGATACGCACAACCACAACTTCGCGTCGCTGAAAGAGCGACTCGCGCCGCGGTTCGATCAGAGCTTCTCGGCGCTGCTCGAAGATCTGCACAACCGTGGAATGCTGGAGTCGACGCTGGTGGTGGTGACCGGCGAGTTCGGCCGTACGCCGAGGATCGGGCAGATCGTGCAGAACGGCATGACCGAAAAGACCGGCCGTGATCACTGGCCGCATGCGTTCACGGTGCTGCTGGCCGGCGGCGGCGTGCGTGGCGGACAGGCGTATGGTTCGACGAATGCGATCGGCGCGTTCGTGAAAGATCGATTGGTTTCGCCTGCCGATCTCTCGGCGACCATCCTGCATCACCTGGGCGTCGACTTCACGCAGCAGTATTTCGACGAGTTCCAGCAGATGCACCAGCGGCTGAGCCCCGGCCGCGTGATTGATGACTTGGGGTAGATCGTCAGCCGAACCGTTCGCTGAGAACCTGCTGATAACTGGCGGCCAGTTCGGCGGCGACCTGCTCGGCGGCGATCGGATCGGCAACCGCATCGGTGATACGCTGCGCCCCGGCGAGCGTCTCCAGCCGTTCCTCGGGCAGGTCGAAGGTGCTTTGCATCCGCCGCCGGGTGGGTTCGTCGGCCAGGTAGATGCGTCCGGCGTTTTCGGCGGCCTGCTCCGCCAGCGGGCGGAAGCGGGCATCGAGATCGATGAACTCCGCCTCCCAGGCACTGAGCACATAAGGAACCCCGCTCTCCAGTGCGAGCTGCCCCAGCAGCCAGACATGCTGGCAATGGATCATGTGCGGATCGAAGTGCAGGATCAGGTTGTCGAGCCGGCGGCGCTGGCAATCGCGGTAACGGGCGAGCTGGCCATCGGTCAGCTCGGCGAATGTGGCTCGGCTGCTAGCGGGGTCTTCGCTGGTAAAGCGGGGCAAGCTGAATGTGAGATCGGCGTTAGGATCGTCTCCGCAGACGACGCGTTCGACATCCAGAGGTTCGCCGAAGCGATGCTCCCAATCGCCCACCAGCAAACGCACTTCGTGCCCCGCGGCGGCAAGCGCCTGGGCCAAGTGCCAGGCGAACCAACCGGGCGGCAGGTGCCGAAGCGGGGCATGGTGAGTCAACAGGATGCGCATGAAGGAGCGAGCAGAGGCGAAAGCGGTGCTGGCGGAAGTGAACGGACGAAAAGCCAGTTTAGCAGCCGGGGGGCCAGTCGTCGTCGTCGATTTGCTGGAGTCGCGCGGCAGTGGCGGCCGACTAGGGGCAAAGGGGGAAACGTCCCACGTGGCTCGCTGCGCGCGCCCGCGAGACTTGAATTCACCCCAGACACCTGCTCAATTACAAGCAGAAGGTGCAATACCCTCGCCAAGTCCAAGCGAATGTAGCTGAGACTGGTGCGGGGTGGACTGGATCGGCCGGAACGACACATATCCTTACGGGCCCTTGGATGCTCAGGGACCGCCATTCGCGTGCTGGCCGCCAAGGATAGAGAATAGAAGTCTCCCAGATATGAAATTCCCCGGGGTTCGGGGCGAAAACCCCGGTTAGAGGCTGCCCTATCGCCGGCTGACGTGAAACCACCGCAAAGGTGACACGCCACAGGCGAGGGGGCTCAAATCATCTTGTCTGAGTCGTTTTTGGCGCCCACGGCGTCATGATTCAACCCCACTGGCCGGCGTTCGCCGGGACGCGGGGCGGCCACCCGAAAAAAGTGGCGAATTAAAGCAAGCTAGGCTTATAAGATAGGCATAATCCGCCCCTGGCGGTCCCCCTTTCGCCGAAAACTGGCACCATGAGAGCGAACTAGCCGACCGGTCGGCGACGTATTGCCTTTACCTGCCCCTAATCGAGTTTGCATGAGCACAGAACAATCCGTCGATCCTGAACTCGTTGAACAGACGAAACAGCAGATTCGCAATCTGGTCCGCGAGATTGCGCAGATCTCCAAGAGCGACATTGGGCCGCAAGAGTTCTACGACGCGGTGCTGAACCGCGTGGTGACTGCGCTCGCGGCGGTCGGTGGAGCCATCTGGACGGTCACCGAGACGGGGCAGCTTTCGCTTGAATATCAGATCAATCTCCGCGAGACCCGGCTCGCCGAAAGCGAAGAAGACCAGGTCAAGCACGGCCGACTGCTGCGCAAGGTAATCAGCACTGGCAAGAGCGAGCTGATGGCCCCGCACTCGGGCGGCGGCAGCGCCGAGGACGGCGCGAACCCGACCGACTTTCTGCTGGTGCTCGGCCCGCTGAAGACGGCCAATGAAACGGCCGGCGTGATGGAAATCTTCCAGCGCCCCGGCAACAGCGTGCAGGTGCAGCGTGGGTACCTGAAGTTTGTCGAACAGATGTGCGAGCTGGCGAGCGACTATCTCAAGAGTCGCAAGCTGCAGCACTTCACCGACCGGCAGGCGCTATGGGCCCAGCTCGAGCAATTCACCCGGCTGGTTCACAAGGGGCTCGAACCGCAAGAGACGGCCTTCACGATCGCCAACGAAGGTCGCCGGCTGATTGAGTGCGACCGCGTGAGCGTGGCGGTGACGCGCGGCCGTACCACAAAAATCGAAGCCGTGAGCGGACAGGACACGTTCGACAAACGCTCGAACACGATCATGCTGCTCACACGGCTGGCCAAGAGCGTGGTGGCCACTGGCGAAACCGTGTGGTATACGGGCGACACCTCGATGATGGCGCCGCAGGTCGAAGAGGCCGTGCAGGAGTATGTCGACGAGGTGCATTCGAAGGCCGTGGCGATTGTGCCGCTCAAGGAACCGCACGACAAGAACGATCCGATGGCGCAGCCCAAGGTGCTGGGCGCGCTGATCATCGAGCAGATCGAAGACAGCCGTCCGCGCGACGGCCTGATGCAGCGGATCGAGGTGGTGAGCGAGCACAGTTCGCTGGCGCTGACGAACGTGCTTGAGCACAACGACCTGTTTCTGATGCCGGTCTGGCGGACGATCGGCAAGTCGCGGTGGCTAGTCGAGGCGCGCCAGCTTCCCTGGACGATCACGGCGGCGATCGCGCTGCTGGTGATTGGCCTGATTCTGGCGATCTGGCCGGCCAACTTCGAACTGACCGCCAAGGGCAAGCTGCAGCCAGTCGTGCGGCCGCAAATTTTTGCCGACGTCGACGGCCGGGTGGTGAAGGTGCTGGTCAAGCACGGCGAGACCGTGAAGAAGGGCCAGTTGCTGCTGCAGATGGAAAATACGGAACTGGAGCGGCAGATTACTGACGCTTACGGCAAGCTGGCCGAAGCTCAGGAAGAACTCGCCGGCATTCGCGAGCGAATTGCCCGCCCCGGTCGCAATCAAGACATGAAGACCTATGAGCTGGAAGGTCGCGCCGGCTCTCTGATGGCGATGGCCAAGAGCACGGAAGTGCAGATCAAGTTGCTCGAAGACCAGCAGGCACAGTTGGCAGTGAAAAGCCCGGTCGACGGCGAGATCGCCACCTGGAACGTCGAGGACGTGCTGATGCGACGGCCGGTTCAGAAGGGTCAGATCCTGCTTACCCTGATCGAACCGCAGGGCGACTGGGAACTCGAACTGCATATGCCCGAAAACGACATGGGCTACGTGGCCGAGGCCCTGTCGGATCCGAGTCTTGGACCGAATCTGCCGGTCGATTACATCACGGTCGCGAATCCCGGCGTCACGCTGCAAGGCAAGGTCACGGAAGTTCACCAAAGCGCCGAGGTCCGCGGCGAAGAGGGAAACACCGTGCTGATGCGGGTAGCGATCGACAAGAACGACATTCCGCTGCGGCGCAACGGCGCCGAAGTGACGGCCCAGGTCTACTGTGGCCGCTCGTCGATCGGTCACGTCTGGTTCCACGACCTCGTGGCATTCGTACAGAAGCTGTGGTTCAAGGTGTTCTAGCTCTAGTCGCAAACAGGCGCTCGCACAGCGTCTCGCTTTCAATCCCCCAGAGAGAAGAGAGAGGTTTGCCATGTTGACGTCCTTGCTGCTGGTGCTGGCGCTCGCGGCCGATCCAGTCGGTGATCCGCAGATCAGCGACTGCGTGATCGCCTCGATCAACGATCAGTTTGTGCCGGGCGCGGACGCCGGCGTGCTGAGTGGACTGAAGGTCCAGGAGGGCATGCTGGTGACCAAGGACATGGAGATGGGCACCATTGACGACAGCGAAGCCCGGGCGATCCTCCAGGTGAAGAAGCTGGAGCTCGAGGTCGCGATCCAGAAGGGGAAGAGCGACATCAATATTCGCCATGCCGAAGCAGCGCGCGATGTAGCCTCGGCAACGTTGGGCTACTACAAGGAAGCCAACAAGGTGCCCGGCACCGTGAGCAAGGCGGAAATGCTGAAGCTGGAACTGGAAGTCACGAAGGCCAACCTGGCGATCGAACAGACCAAGGAACAGCAGATCGAGGATCGGCTGACCGCCAACGCCAAGAAGGCCGAAGTCGACGCCGCGCAAGTCGCCCTCGAACGTCGCGTGCTGAAAGCGCCGTTCGACGGCGTCGTCACCAGCGTCATTAAGAAGCCCGGCGAGTGGGTTGCCGCCGGCGATCCGGTCATGCAGGTGGTAGGCATCAATCGGCTCCGCGTGATGGGTAATCTCGACGCGGCTCAATGGGGTCCTGACGACATCGCCGGACGCGCCGTTACGGTCACGGTCCTGCTGCCCCGCGGCCGGACGATCGACGTGCCGGGCAAGGTGACCTATGTGAGCCCGGTCGTGACGCTCGGTCACTTGCCGGTGTGGGCGGAAATCCAAGCGCCAATGGAAGACAATCTGCCGGTCGTCCGCGCGGGTCTGAAGGCTTCGATGAAGGTCCACGTGAATCAGCCCGTGGCGCAGACGGCACCGCAAGCGCGGCCCGTCTCGGCGCGGACGTCCAAGGTTCGCGACTGATTGCTCCTGTCCGCAGCACACTTCCCAGCTAAGCACCCGGTAGCGCCCCCGCAGAGATACAGTCGTCGATGGTTAGTCTGGCCGACAGCCTGGTCTCCAGTTCCGCCCGAGCGCTGCAACTGCGCATGCGGCCGGACCTGACGGCGGCTCAGCATCGCTACCTGGGGCAGGTGTACTGGGTGATCAAGGAGCCGGTGGGGCTGAAGTACTTCCGCTTCCAGGAAGAGGAGTACGCGATCCTGCAGATGCTGGACGGCGGCACGAGCCTGGACGAGATCAAGGTCGAGTTCGAGCGCCGCTTTCCGCCACAGAAGATCACGGTCGAAGAGTTGGGGCACTTCGTCGGCATGCTGCATCGCAGCGGGCTGGTGATTGCCAACGTCGCCGGCCAGGGGATCCAGCTTCGCAAACGGCACTCCGAACGCAAGTGGAAAGAGTTCGCCGGCGCGGCGAGCAATATCCTGGCGGTGCGGTTCAAGGGAATCGATCCCGACCGGATCTTGAACTGGCTGGAACCGCGGTTCGGCTGGCTCTTTACGATCCCGGCTTTCTTGTGTTTTCTGGCAGTCGCGCTCTCCGCGCTGCTGCTGGTGCTGGTGCAGTTCGAAACGTTCCAGCACAAGTTGCCGACGTTCCATCAGTTTTTTGAAGCCAAGAATTGGATCTACCTGGGCATCACGCTGGCGATCACCAAGATTATCCACGAGTTCGGCCACGGGCTGAGCTGTAAGCGATTTGGCGGCGAATGTCATGAAATGGGCGTGATGCTGCTGGTGCTCACGCCGTGTTTGTATTGCAACGTCTCGGACTCGTGGATGCTGCCCAACAAGTGGCATCGCGCGGTCATCGGCGCGGCGGGCATGTACTTCGAGCTTATCATCGCCTCGATCGCCACGTTCATCTGGTGGTTCAGCGAGCCGGGCATGCTCAACCAGATTGCGCTCAGCACGATGTTCGTCTCGTCGGTGAGCACGGTGGTGTTCAATGCCAACCCGCTGCTGCGTTACGACGGCTACTATATTCTGTCGGACCTGAGCGAGATTCCGAATCTGCGGCAGAAGTCCAGCACGATTTTGAACCGCAAGCTGGGCGCCTGGTGCCTGGGCCTGGAAGAGCCGGAAGATCCGTTCCTGCCGCAGCGGAACCAGTTGTTTTTCGCGCTCTATACGGTGGCGGCCTCGATCTATAAGTGGCTCGTGCTGTTCGGCATTTTGTGGTTCTTGTACCAGTTGCTTGAGCCGTACGATCTGAAGGTTGTCAGCCAGATGCTGGCCATTCTCTCGCTCGGCACGCTGGTCGTGATGCCACTCTACAAAGTTGGCAAGTTTTTCTACATTCCCGGAAGGCTACACAAAGTGAAACGCAAGAATGTCCTCGTCACGCTGGGATTGCTGGCGGCGGTGGCGGCCTTCGTGCTGTTCGTGCCGCTTCCGTACAAGGTCACTTGCCCGCTGGAGCTGAAGCCGCGCGACGCGGAAGCGGTGTACGTGCAGGTGGCCGGCGTGCTGCAAGAGATCGACATTAAGCCCGGCGCCAAAGTGGCCGAGGATCAGAAGCTGGCGCGGCTCACGAGCGTCTCGCTTGACCTGGAGATCAACGAGCTCGAGGCCAAGGTCGCCCAGGATACGGTGCGGCTGGAAGTGCTCAATCGAGAGCAGTTTCAGTTTGCCAACCCGGCCGCGGCGCTCGCCGTGCCGGCGCTGGAAAAGTCGCTGGCCGCGGCGCGCAAAACCCTGCAGCAACGCCATGCGGATCGAGAGCGGCTGACGCTCACCGCCCCGATTGCTGGAACGGTGCTGCCGCCTCCGGCGATGCCCAAGCGTGAAGACGCAGTCGCCGCGAAAGAACTGCCTCGCTGGAGTGGCACGCCGCTCGAACGCTCGAACCTGGGCGCCTACCTCGAACCGCCCACGCTGTATTGCCAGATCGGCGATCCGGGCAAGTGGGAAGTGAACATCGTGATCGAGCAGGACAACATCGAGTTCGTCAGTCCGGGCCAACCCGTCCGAATCATGTTCGACGCGATTCCCGGCGTGGTCTATGAGAGCCAGATCATCGAGATCGGCCCCGAGATGGAGTTCACCTCGCGCCAGCTTTCCAGCAAGGCCGGCGGCGAGCTGATGAGCAAGCAGGACGCTTCAGGCATGGAACGCCCGATGACCACCTCGTATCAGGCCCGGGCCGCGATCGACGACGACACGGGGCTGATGGTGCAGGGCCTGCGCGGCACCGCCCGAATCTCGGCCGATTGGCAGCCGCTGGGCAAGCGAGCCTGGCGGTATCTGATGCGGACGTTTAATTTCCATCTGTAGTTGTTGGGACCGGCAATTCTGCCCCGGTTGTGCCAACCGCCCGCCGATCGAATACAATCGAGTATGAGGCCTGTCGCTTCTGATCGCGGCAGCCCGCGTCGGATTCAGCCCCGCTGTGCGTGAGCCGAAAGCGCATGCTCGACTATCGCATCACGTTCGAAGAGCCGTCCTGGCTCGCGCTCCTGGCGGTCATTCCCGTCTTGTGGTGGATCGGGCGGCGCAGTCTGGCGGGCATGGGTCGTGGACGGCGCTGGATCGCGCTTGCCCTGCGCAGCCTGCTTGTGTTGCTCGTGGTGGGCGCGCTGGCCGAAGTGCAACTCGTGCGCTCCAGCGACCGACTGGCCGTGCTGTATGTCGTCGATCGTTCAGCGAGCATGCCGGTCGAGCAATTGGATAGCGTGGCCGGCTTTATTCAGCAGTCCACCAAGCGCGACGCCAGCGAGCGGCGCGAGGACCGGGCGGGCGTAATCAGCTTCGGCCGCGATGCGGCTGTCGAATCGCCACCACTACAGGGCGATGAGCATCTGCCGCGGCGGTTCGAAACGCAAATCGACACGAACGCCACGAACCTGGCCGCCGCCTTGCGACTGGCGCAGGCCGTGTTCCCCGCGGATGCGGCCAAGCGCGTCGTGGTGATCAGCGACGGCAACGAGACCAGCGGCGATGCCCTGGCCCAGGCGCAGCAGCTTGCGTCGCTGGGCATTGGGATCGACGTGGTGCCGGTGGCACGCGGCGGCGATCGCGAGATCGCGGTTGAGAAGATCTCGCTCCCCCAGGAGATTCGCCAAGGAACGCCTTTCGAAGCACGCGTGGTGGTAAATCACACCGCGCAGGCGGGTGATGATAAGCCCGTCGCGGGCCGGCTGCGCATCAGCCGCACCGCCGGTGGCCAGACGCAGACGCTGGCCGATCGCCAGGTCACGCTGCCCCCCGGCAAGCAGGTGTACAGCTTCCAGGAAGAGATCGACGCGGCGGACTTCTATACCTACACGGCGAACTTCGTGCCGAACGAAGCGGCGGGCGACACGCAGGTCGAGAACAACCAGGCGACGGCGTTCACGCACGTGCGTGGCAAGGGGCAGGTGCTGCTGATCCAGGACTTCACCAAGGCCGGTCAGTTCGATGAGCTCGCCGCCCTGCTCCGCCGGAACGAGCTCGAGGTTGTCGTGCAGTCGAGCAATCAACTATTCGCCAACCTGGCGGACTTGCAGCGGTTCGACCTGGTGATCCTGGCCGACGTGGCCCGCACGACCGGGCTCGAGGCCGACCAGCTTTCCACCTTTAGCGACCAGCAGATCGATCTTCTCGCCCAGAACACGCAGCACCTGGGCAGCGGACTGATGGTGATCGGCGGGCCCGACAGCTTTGGCGCCGGCGGCTGGACGAACACCGCGCTCGAAAAGGCAATGCCGGTCGACTTTCAGGTGAAGAACGCCAAGGTCGTTCCCTCGGGCGCGCTGATGATCGTGATCGACAGTTCGGGCTCGATGGACGGCGAAAAGCTGGAGATGAGCAAAGCGGCCGCGATTGCGGCCGTGAAAGTGCTCAGCCGCGAAGATCACGTGGGCGTCGTGGCATTCGACTCGGCTCCGCACTGGATCGTGCCCATCACGAAGATCGATTCTCCCGAGGCGATCTTCCGGCGTATCGGCCGGCTGCAGTCGGGCGGCGGCACGGATATGGAGCCCGGCATGTGGGAGGGCTACCAGGCCTTGCGGCAGGTCAACTCTGCGGTGAAGCATATGATCGTGCTCACCGACGGTCAGACGCATGGCAGCAACTTTGCGTACATGGCGCGGGTTGCGCGCGAGCAGAAGATCACGACCAGCACGGTCGCCGTGGGAGCGGACGCCGCGATCCAACTCCTCAACGAGATCGCGATCGCCGGCGGCGGCAAGTACTACCAGGTGGACAACGCCCGGGCGATTCCGCGGATCTTCATGAAAGAGGCGATGCGTGTCTCGCGGCCCGTAATCTTCGAAGACGCGGCGGGCATTCCGCCGCAGCGCGTCGCCAGCCACGAGATTCTGGCCGGCATCGAGGGTGACCTGCCGCCGATGACGGGCTTCGTGATGACCAGCCCCAAGCAGAGCCCGCTGGTCGAAATTCCGCTGATGTCGCCGCGGCCCACGGGGAATCAAAACTCGGTGCTCGCGACGTGGCAGTATGGCTTGGGTCGGGCGACCGCACTGACGACCGACGCCGGCCAGCGGTGGACGAAGACCTGGCCGCAGTGGTCTGGCTACGAACCGTTCTTGACGCAGATGGTCCGCTGGACGATGCGACCAACCGACAAGCAAAGCACGCTCAATGTCTTTGCCCAGGCGGAAGACGGCGCGATTCAAGTGGTGGTCACGGCGCTCGACGCGGACGACCAGTTCGTCAACTTTCTCGATCTGACGGGCACGCTGCTGGGCCCCGATGGTAAGCCCGTGCCGCTCGAACTGGAGCAGACTGCCCCGGGGCGATACGTCGGCCGCACGCAGGCGATGCAGCCGGGCAGTTACTTCCTGGCGGTGAGCGGTGGACCGAACGAAGCGCCCGTTCGTGCCGGCGTGAACGTCCCCTACTCTGCCGAGTTTCGCGAGCGCGAGAGCAACGTGCAACTGCTGCGAAACATGGCGGCGCTCTCGCCTGTGGGTGGCACACGCGGCGAGGTGATCGGCGCGCTGGCGACGGATGGTGAAGACGCGAAGGACGCGAACGTGTTTCGGGGCGGGCTGCCGCGGGCGACAAGTCGTCAGGATGGTTGGCACTGGCTGGCCTTTGCCGTGGGACTGTTGTTTCTGGCCGACGTGTTCAATCGCCGCGTGATCGTGAGCTTTGCCTGGGCCGGCGTGCTGGCCGGGCGGTTGGTCGATCGCCTGCGCGGCCACCGCGCAGTGGAGCAGCCGGCCGCGGCGCTCGAACGTTTGCAGGCCCGCAAGTCGCAGATCGATCGCGAGCTGGCGGAGCGGCGAGCGGCCGCGCGATTCGAGCCGCAGTCGGAAGCTGATATCGAAGAGCTCTCTGGCGACGTGGCCGTCGCCGTGAAATCCGATCGCCCGCTGGCCGCTCGCGATCAGACGCTGGCTCCGCAGGCCGAGGAGGAGAGCTACGCCTCGCGATTGCGAAAAGCGAAGCAGAGCGCGACGAAGGGCCGGCGCGGCGGGAAGGTGGAGTAGGAAGCCAAGCGACCTGGATTCACTCGACTCCCAGATCGCTCTTCAAGAGTTCGACCGTCCGCAGCTCCTCCGGCGTGCGCGGAAGTGGCTTGGCTCCGCGCGTGCCGATGGGCACGATCTGAATGCCCTTAGCATAGAATGCCGGCTTATCGAACTGCTCCAAGGCCATCTCCAGCCACGGCCGCGCTTCCAGTTCTCGGCCCGCTGCCTGCAGCAACCAACCATACATCGCCCAACCGAAAGGGTCGGGCGGCCTTTCCTCGCCCGGCTTCGATGCGATCCGGAATGCGTGAAACTCGCGGGCGACATCGTCAACCGTCACCAGTTGAGCCAGCCAGGGCTCTGCCTGTTCAACGAAGTCGTGATGCACGCGAGCGATGACGCCGCGTAGATCGTCGAGGTTTCTGAAGTAATAATAGCAGTCTGACCGTTTGATCGGCAGCTTGAACTCACCCAGCCAGCGACTGACCAATAGCGATCCGTAGTGGCCCCCGTCGATATAGTCGAAACGCGGATAGAGGGCAGGAACATTTGCCCCGGTCGGGATGTGAATTCGAGTGAAGTCCGAATCGGGATAGAAGACAATCCCTTGCTCGAGCGCGCCGACGTTTCGCCAAAATACCGCTTGCTCTCTGCAGGCGAAGCCGGCTGCCTGGAAGTGATTAGTAACCTCCTCATGGACCACGCTGAGGAACGCGGCTTTGGTGATCTTGGCCATATCAGGGTTTCCTTCCTTCAACGCTGATTTCACGGACAAAGCCTTCCTCAATCTGGAAGCGACGTACATAAGCTGCATTCTCAGCAGCGGTATTCCAGCGAGGGTAAGGGGTCGATTGAAATCGAGTATCCCACCCTGAAAATACCCTGGAGCGGTTGCGACTAGTTAACGCCGCGTCGAGAAACATGCTGCCCTTGGGCCGATGATATGGCAGAAGATCAACGCCACGGGCATTGCGTCCATACTCCCAGATTACTTCGAAATCCACACCGGCTTCATCAAGACGTTGGCTCAATTGTTGAATCGCTCTTCGGAAGTACCTATCAGCATACAGTCCGGCGGCAGTACCTGACCTTCCCCACGATTCGTGGGCGCGCGACAGAACTGGCATAATGCTGGTTGAAAGGAGCGTGCCGCATGGGTCGCAAAGTTTATTCGCATGAGTTCAAGGTATCGGCGGTGAAGCTGGTC